>JAAUYI010013882.1_pt1 | contig 10316 bp, 8 predicted proteins | sample 7278041 | NCBI WGS metagenome assembly JAAUYI01 (sample SAMN14350216, study PRJNA611818) | marine sediment metagenome | isolation source: surface marine sediment (0.6m) | place: French Polynesia: Moorea | collected 2018-08
CTTTTTTTTTGGAGTACGACATGGTAGCCCGTCAGCATAAATTCTATTCTCTGCCGTCTACAAATACGCAGGCTTTTGAGCTTGCTGAGTCTGGAGCACCAAACGGTGAGATTGTCAGAGCGGAAACCCAGACAGCGGGCCGAGGAAGATTGGGGAAATCATGGCAATCACCGCCTGGTAAAGGGCTTTATTTTTCAATCATCGTTCGCCCGCAGTTGGCAACTGAGGACTATCCCAAGTTGACCATGACAGCCGGTCTGGCCATTGCCAAGGTCATTGAAAGAGCCTACGCTCTGGACGTCAAGCTGAAGTGGCCCAATGATATCTATCTTGCAGAAAAGAAATGTGGTGGAATCTTATGCGAAGCTTCGCTCTCTGAGCAAGCCTATAGCAACCGATTTGCCATCATTGGTGTCGGTTTGAACGTACTTACCCAGGAAAATGAGTTTCCTGAAGATCTGAGAGATAGTGCCACCTCGATTGTCATGGAGACAGGCCAGCCCTGTGATCCTGAGTTATTGCTGGAAAGGATCGTAAGAACAATTCTAAATGAAATCTCAATACTTGAAGAGGAAGGTTTTGCCGCTGTTTTAACGGAATGGAAACAACGTGACTTTTTAAAGGGAAAAATGCTGAGCTGGTTGAGTCATTCAGGAGAGGTCATTGAGGGGATATCGGAAGGCCCCGATGAACATGGTCGATTGATGGTGCGGGACGGAAACGATGTGTTGCACGAAGTTATTTCGGGGGATGTGACCCTGGAAAAAGTCGATAAAAAAAGGAACAGCCATAGCTGAAATGGTTGTTCCTTTTTCGTTGAGACCTGCAGTCCCACCAATTTGAGATTTACTCTCAATAGCGGTAGTAGTCTGGTTTATAGGGACCTTCGACCTTGACGCCCAGATACTCCGCCTGTTCCTGGGTGAGAGTGGTGAGATGGGCACCGATTTTCTTGAGATGGAGTTTGGCAACCATCTCATCGAGTACTTTAGGGAGAAAGTACACCTTTTTCTGGTAATTTTTGGAATTTCTCCACAGCTCTATCTGTGCCAAAACCTGATTTGTGAATGAATTACTCATCACAAAGCTTGGATGGCCCGTAGCACAGCCAAGATTGACCAGGCGACCCTCGGCCAGGACAATGATCTTCTTGCCATCCGGAAAAGTTACATGATCAACCTGGGGTTTGATATTCTCCCAAGGAAGCTCACGTATGCCGGCAATATCAATTTCGGAGTCAAAATGACCAATATTGCAGACAATGGCTTCATGAGGCATGGCATCCATATGGGCCCGGGTAATCACTTTAACATTACCTGTGCAGGTAACGAAAATGTTACCCAATGGTGCGGCCTCATCCATGGTAACCACCCGATAGCCCTCCATGGCGGCCTGAAGAGCACAAATGGGGTCTATTTCGGTGACATACACATTCGCCCCCATTCCCTTGAGAGCTTGAGCACAGCCTTTGCCGACATCGCCATAACCAACGACCACAGCGTTTTTACCGGCAATCATTACATCCGTAGCCCGCTTGATGCCATCGATGAGTGACTCACGGCAGCCGTAAAGATTATCAAATTTTGACTTGGTTACAGAGTCATTGACATTTATGGCAGGACACATCAAAGTTCCGGCTTTGGCCATTTCATTAAGCCGAAGTACGCCTGTTGTAGTTTCTTCACTGATACCCACAACCCCGGCCATTTCCTCGCGATACTTTTCATGCATTACCAGAGTTACATCGCCGCCATCGTCAAGAATCATATTGGGTCGCCAATTATCGGGGCCAAAGATGGTTTGGTCAATGCACCACCAAAATTCCTCTTCCGACTCACCTTTCCAGGCAAAGGTCGGAATACCGGCAGCAGCCATGGCAGCAGCAGCATGATCCTGGGTTGAAAAAATATTGCATGAAGACCAGCGAACCTCAGCGCCCAGTTCCACAAGAGTTTCCATCAACACAGCAGTCTGGATGGTCATATGCAGACAGCCAGCAATGCGGGCTCCCTGCAGGGGTTTTTCTTTGCCATACTCTTCCCTGAGCGCCATAAGACCAGGCATTTCTGTTTCGGCAATTTCGATTTCCTTTCTGCCCCAGTCAGCCAGGGAAATATCTGCAACTTTATAATCAGTGAAAGATCCTGTCATATTTATTACCTCGAATTCTATCTATAATAGCCTGCAAAATCCTAGAGTGCAGGTTTAACATGCCAAACCAAATTTAAGAAAGTTTGGCGGCATCTTTGAGTTCTTCTATTTTATCGGTACGTTCCCAGTTAAATTCTGGCAGTTCTCTGCCAAAATGACCGTAAGCAGCAGTTGCCTGGTAAATAGGTCTGAGCAGATCGAGTTGCTCCACTATTGCCTTAGGTCTGAGGTCAAAGCAGTGCTTGATGATATTTTTAATTTCATCATCAGAAATTAACCCGGTGCCAAAGGAATTGACATTAATTGAGACCGGCATGGAGATTCCTATGGCATAGGCTATCTGCACTTCGACTTCAGAGGCAATACCTGCAGCGACAATGTTTTTGGCAACGTAACGCCCCATATAGGAAGAGGACCTGTCTACCTTGGAAGGATCCTTGCCGGAGAAGGCACCACCACCGTGAGATCCCTTGCCGCCGTAGGTGTCAACGATTATTTTCCGGCCGGTTACCCCGCAATCGCCAACCGGACCACCTATGACGAATCTGCCGGTGGGGTTGATGAAGAACTTAGTGTTTTTATCTACCATACCCTCCGGCAAAATAGGCTTGATAATCTCTTCCATTACAGCTTCCTTGAGATCATCATAGCCAATACTTTCATCGTGCTGAGTTGAAAGGACGACGGCCTCGATTCGTTTAGGGACATCATCTTCGTATTCGATTGTCACCTGACTCTTGGCGTCCGGGCGTAGCCATGGCAACTTGCCGCCTTTACGCACCTCTGCCTGTTTCTTGGTAAGGCGGTGGGCATAAGTGATCGGCATAGGCATAAGTACATCGGTCTCTGCCGAGGCATACCCGAACATCAATCCCTGGTCACCGGCACCCTGGTCCAGATCGAGGCCGCTGCCTTCGTCCACACCTTGGGCTATGTCGGCTGATTGCTTGTCTATTGAGGTGAGAACCGAACACGATTGCCAATCGAAGCCCATATCCGAGGAATTATAGCCGATTTCACGGATAGTTTTACGGACAACTTCAGGCATGTCTACCCAGGCGGAAGTTGTAATTTCACCGGCAATAAGGGCCATTCCTGTGGTAACCAAAGTCTCGCAGGCTACGCGGGCACTCTTATCCTGTTTGAGAATAGCATCTAAAATAGCATCGGAAACCTGATCAGCTACTTTATCGGGATGCCCCTCGGAAACGGATTCAGAGGTAAAAAGATAATTGGGCATGGTTTAACTCCATTAAACTAAAATGTGATGTCAATTTTCTATATCAAAACGTATTTTTTAATATCTAAAAAGCAAACTCAGACATTGTAAGACATTCTTATCGGCTCTGCCATCGAGAAAAGTAAGAATTATCGGATAAAGTTCTTTTTATTCATCGAATTTGACAGTAAATAGCATGGTGTATTAATTTGCTCATGACAGCTTGATGCTTACTATCTGCATGGTCTATTCCTACAGCAGTAAGAAATATATTTTACATGGATGAGCTGCGCCGCTATACAGCATTTCTTAAAACGATCTAGATAATAGGAAATATCATGTCAATTGAAGAAGCCCGGAAAGTTCTGGCAACAGAAGAACAGGGTCTGGCCGCCGTTCGGCAAAGAATAGGAGCGGAGTTCGAGCAGGCAGTAGAGGCATTGTTTCAATGCCCTACGCGGGCAGTTATAACCGGTATTGGCAAATCGGGTATTATTGGCCAAAAAATTGCGGCAACTCTTAACAGTACAGGAACACCGGCCTTTTTTCTCCATCCGGTGGAAGCCATGCATGGTGATCTGGGTATGGTGGCTGGCACGGATGTGGTAATCGCTATCTCCTATTCTGGCGAAACAACCGAACTCAATGCCTTGATGACAAGTCTGAAAAAAAGAGGCGTAGTCATAATAGCCATGACCGGTGGAGCGAATTCACATCTGGCACATGCTGCTGATATTGTACTTGATATCGCTATCCCCCAGGAGGCCTGTCCCCTGGGCCTGGCACCGACCACTTCGACCACGGCAACGCTAGCTCTAGGTGATGCCTTAGCTGTAGTTCTTCTGAATAAAAAGGAATTTCAGGCCTCAGATTTTCGGAAGAATCATCCAGGTGGCAGTCTGGGTGAGAGACTGAAGGTAAAAGTGCGGGAGGTAATGGTCACCGGCAGTAAAGTTCCTGTAATAGAAGCCAAGCAAACGGCCACCAGTGCTGTTCAGGTGCTCAATGATAAAAATCTGGGCGCCGTGCTGATTGTCTCTGAAGATCAGCGGATTGCAGGTATACTCACTGACGGGGATGTGCGCCGCTATATTGCCGATCAGGAGACATTTAATGGGCTTTTAGTAAGTGAGGTGATGACTCCGGATCCGGTATGTATTGATGGTGATATGCTCGCTGCTGATGCCCTGAGCATCCTGCAGCGTCATGAAATCACCATACTGCCAATCATTGATGACTCAAAGAAACTTGTCGGCATGCTTCACTTGCATGACTTACTTGGCAAGGGAGAGTTTCGTTTCCTTGTCTGATTAAATCGAGAGGAGAAAGACCATGTGTCAGGTTAGTGCCTTTATCAAAGATGATAGCTCAGAAGGATTGTTAAAAGAAAATGTTACCAGTTTAGAAATGCTTGATAAGGGTATTCGCATGAAGACCCTGTTTGATGGAGCAACGGATTTTGCTGATGTATATCTTCAGTCTGTTGATTTTTCAGCCGGCAGAATTGTTCTTGCAAAAACTAACAAGTGAGGAGAGGCGAAATGGACGAAACCGAAAAACTCCGAATTCTTCTGCCTCACTGGATTGAACATAACAATGGCCACGAAGCAGAATGGATCAAATGGGCGGAAGTAGCGAGAAATGAGGGAAAAGAATCTATCGCCGAAACTATTAATGCGGCAATCCAGAAAATGCAGGAAGTAAATGTAATTTTAGAAAAAGCTCTTAGTGAATCGGGCGGTCCGGCAACCGAGAATCACGATCATCACCATCATTGATAAGTTTTCTCGTACCATATAGATGTGACGATTGATTACTCAACTGAGCTGGTAATCTCCGACAATCTAGCCCCAATATTTCATGAAAAATCTATGCTGTTAGAAATAATAAATAGATTTTTCATGAAATATTGGGGGCAGTGGAGCTGTTCATCTCCTAGTTGTTTTCACTGTAGAACTGCCAGGTCTTTCTGCTGGGATTATAGCTGTAGAGCATAACCAGCCTGAGTTTTCTACCTCGATTATTTTCCAGGCATTGAATCTCGTAGAGTTCGTTGCCATTTTCCAGAAAGCGGAGAAACGTCGCCTTCGGTTCGCTGAGATACTCGGGTACTGCAGCGCTGTAATTTTCTTCGAAAATGTCCTTGTAGTTCTCCACAAGATAGTCAATCCTCTTGGCTATCTCAGCTTTGTTTCGTGTTTCGGCAATGGTTTCTTTGGTTCCTTCAATGATGTTTTGAAATTCCTCATCTTTTTCATAGCCATTGGCTCGAATTACCTCAATGACTCTATTATAAGAGGCGGTGGCTTTGGCAAAGCGTTCATTTTCTAGCTCACTGTCCGCTTTCTTTTTAAATTGAACAATTCGGGCCCGGAGAATAATGCGGTTGAGCTGCTGGCGAATCTCATCAGGATTGACTCGCTCAAGGAGATCCTCTTTTTGGGTGAGGAGGTCAATAGCCTCCTGATAATGACGAATGGCATCGTCTAGCTGCGACGAAGAAAAGGCATCCCGAGCACTGTTGATGAGTGAAAATAATTCTGCTTCCGCCATATTGGCGTAGAGGGCATCAGTATCTCCCATGTTTTCTTGAACTGCAGTTATGTCACGCAGTTGTAGTGCTTTCTCGTACTGTTGAATTGCACTTTCCCAATCATTGGCGCTAAAATATTTTTTACCAAGATCAAGATGCTGCAGATATTGTATCTCATTGAGTTTAGGCTCAATGCGTGAAATAAGACTACCACCAAGTTCTTCTGGCAGAGCTTCAGCATCCTGGAGTGCATCGGCAAACATCTCTTTGCTTTTTTCCAATTCACCACGCGAGAGCAGAGAAAAACCGCGATCAATGGCAAGGTTGATTTCTGCCACGGATACTTTATTCCGTACTTCCTGGCGGAGAACATCAATAAACGAGTCGGAAATGGGTTGGGCGGTCTTCAGAGCAGCAGTATATTGACCGATAGCCTTTTTCCATGAAGATTTTTCATAGAACTCATCGCCTTTTTCCTTTTGGCTGTTAAATTCAACCATCCGGGACATATCACTCTTTCTCACATATTTGCCTTCAAAGAAGACCCGGCCGGCAAGCCCCTGCTCCATCTCCTTGGAACTCATGGTTAAGGTGATCTCACTCTGTAGAGCGTCACGTTCGCTGGTTTTGTATAAAGATATTTTTTTCAGAGTATCAAGAGCTTGATTGCATTGTTCCTCTGCTCTTGCGAAATGACTCTGATCGATAAAACTTTTGCACTGACTATAGAGTTGGTTGGCTTTCTCCAGACGTGAGTTTGCAGTGAATAGGGGGCTTATAAATACAATTGCCAAGACAATGGCCAATACACCAGCCAGTATGGGGAGCAATCTGATTGATTTTTTCGAAGATTCTTCAAAGAAGGCCACTCTGCGTTTGGTTTTGCCTTCTGCAGCTTTACCTTCCAAAGCGCTGTCTGTTGCACCAGCATCGTCGCTGGCCCAATCTCCAGAGGCAAGCTCCACTGAATTTCTGGTACGTTCAATATTTTCCTCAATACCGGGAAAATCAGTGACAATTTCAGCAACTTTCTCAAAGAGCTCAAGTGCCAGCTGAGGATTACCCTGATGCTCGAATTCATCGGCCTCTTTTTGCAGCTTCTGGGCCTTAGCCAGAAGATTGCTAATTTTTTCATCTATTTCAGCCCGATCATCGAAATGGTCTTCGTCCGGCAGTTCATTAAGGAATCCGGAGAGTTCATAGAACCGCTTTTGCCGAATGAGCAGATAGACGCGATTGATTGAACTCTTGCCGGAACTTGTGGGTGGAGAAGGAAAGGATATTTCCTCATCGCTAAAAGCTTTGTTCGTGCTGTCGAAATAGTCAGCATGGCCGGAGATATCATTGTCATCAAGGGTATCAATGTCATCAAGCTCAAGCTCTTCATCGGTGACGGCTAGGATCTCATCCTCTTGCGGGGGGGATGAATAGGAAAAATCAAGCTCCTCAAAGGGGAGCTCTTCGCTGATTTTCTGGTACCAATCGGCAGCAGCATCATTAAAGGTATTTTCGGTTGAATATACTTCACCGCAGATCATTTTACCGATGTGCATGACCAGCTCAGGCATAGTCCGGTCTTTGTTCCAGAACTCTCCTATGCAGATGGCAGCTTGGTCAAAATCGGGATGAAAGGTTGGTGTCTGGGGCGTGCAGCTTGGCGGAAAATGGGGAAAGCCGAAAGGAATATTAATAAATACAGAATGTTCTCTAGATGGCTTAATATTTCCGTCACTGTCCTGGCTCAACCCGAGAATTGAGTACTGGACTTCATATTTTTCCGGCGGATCATCATCAAAAGGGATAATTTTGATAAACGGATGGTTATCAAACTTTGCTTTGAGATCCTCGTGGATTTCTTTCAACTGTGCGTTTGGGTTTGCCATAGCCAAAGTTGGTTGTTGTGGGACGGTTCAAATGTAGGCATTAACGCCAATGTCTAGATGCAAGTCTACCATACTTGTGGACTACTTGGTAGGGTTGGGTTTGAGGCCTGAACTATTCGTTTTCCCGATAGCGTGCAAACCATATTACTCCGGTATTTTTCGAGCAATGTACGTATATTATGTAAGACAATAACAGAGAATATCATTAAAATGTAGAAAAATGTTATTTTATCTTCCATTTATCTGGAAAAAGTTGAAAAAAATGATCGCCTTTGATAGAGCACAATAAGGATCAACCAAAATAGCTGGCTAATTTGGTATTACCCTTCAATCCATTTCAGTTAATGAATGTCCGATGAAACCCTTTCGAGCTGTTTTCCAGATTGTTGAAGATAATAACTGTCCCCTTTACACCCTGGAAGACATTTTCGTATTGAATGAGAAATCCATCGCCTTTCCCGAAGGCAAAGAAAGCTGTCTGATTTTGGTAAGAGAACTCACGCAATTGCTCTTTCAAATGTTGGGGGAGAAAGGTGAGCCAAATTTCAAAAAAAAGTATACTTGCAGCGGCTGTACAGGATTAATCAAGTTCCAGCAGATACCTGATGATAACGCTCAACTCGGTACTGATGCCGACGCCCTGCTCAGCGAAAAGGAACAGATTCTCTTTGACAAGGTACACAACTATCCACTACTCAAATCCATCCCCGTCAACCATCTCAAAAGATTCCTCAGCTGCTTCAAAGGGAAAATTATTAAAACCGGAGAATTGCTCATCTCGAAAGGAGAGCTCAATGAATATCTCTTCCTCCTACTTTCGGGCAAGGTTGTTGTTGAAGATGGGAATGTGCCCATAACACATCTGGGAGAAGGTGAATTATGTGGTGAGATGAGTTATTTTGGTGACAGTGTTGCTGGAACCTCCGTGCGAGCCTTGGAGGATACCAAGGTCTTGGCCATTAGTGGCAAAGATTTCAGCAAGCTAATTAATAAGTCAAATGCTGTACAGATGTATATGGGCAAGCTGCTGGCGGAGAGGCTTTCGAAGGCTAATGCGGCCAGGGCTCATGATTTTGAGGCGTGCATGCAGGGCCGGATCAATGATATGGTCCCTGCTGAGCTGTTGCAAGTATTCCATATGCATCAGAAAACCGGAGTTCTCAATCTAGAGCTGCCTCAGGGAAAAGGGCGCATTTCTTTTATGGAGGGATCGATTGTTGTGGCCAACTATGCCGGTAAAAAAGGTCAGGATGCTGTCTTTGCTGTACTTGCAGAGCGCGAAGGCGTCTACAATTTTACCGCCGGTTTGCCAGAGAAGGAAATGCAGGCTTCAGCCATCGGTGATTTTATGATGCTGTTAATGGAGGGTGTTAAACGATTTGACGAGGATTAGCACCAACACTTCATGAACAATTCTTCACAAATGGTGGTAAAGCGAGGATTTCCATAAACGAACCCACATGATAATCGGCCACAAGCGCTGGACTTTTGAAAGCGATCAAAGGGACCTGACAGGCAGCTGCATGGAGTTGGTCCAGACTTGAATCACCGATGAATATGGTTTCCTCCGCGGTGCAATTGAAATACGCCATTATCTCCAGAAGACCATCAGGTGCAGGTTTGGGACGGGAAGCGGTTTCGGAAGTGACCACCTTAGCGAAATATTTCTCCAGCTCAAATAGTTTAAGCAAAGGGGCCATGGTGTTGCCTCGATTGGTCGATATTGCCAGGTGATAGAGAGGTTTAACCTTGTCAAGAAAATCAATCAAATCGGTTTCGATTTTCATGCAAGGAAGAAAACGGTCATAGCCCAGATCTCGACGAAACCCATCTATTTCCTCAAAGCTGTGTTCATCGTAATTGCGGAAAATATGGCGTACTGAATCCGGCGCGCTATGCATGTGGACATATTCGAGCTCCTGCTCATCCATTGGTGGATGGTTATAATGGTTGAGCAGGTAGTTGTAGTATTCCTGATTAGCACGACGTGAATCAAACATAACCCCGTCGCAGTCAAAAACTATCAGTTTGAGCATATGCTGCGGTCTCATCAATTGTTAAAAAGCTGTTCTTTCAACCAGTCAACGCCATAAAAGAAGAGATGTTCATCCTCCTCCAGCTTTTCTTTCTGGGTCTTAGAAAGCGGTGCTGTCTCAAGGTTACCGTTGAAGAGCTTTTCTCTGAATGTGTCCAGGTCATATAGAGCAAGAATATAGAGATCAACCTGCTTCTCGTCCAGTTGCATGCCCTGCCGGATTTTATCATGTTGAAGGATGGGGATCAGGGCATCGTTCATATCATTGTAGGTGTTAAGCCCTTGTTCCTGGCAGTATTCCAGAGGTGTTTGCCGGGTAGGTTCCTCGAATCCCAAACAATGCTCTTCATTCAGCAGTACGTAGTAGTCTTCCAGGCTATTGTCCGGCTTGCGCATGGCTGCCCTGCCCATGGGGTAGGCACGGCAGGCACCTGGTCTGCTTGGATAAACCGAGCAGCCTTTTTCGTTGACGAAAACACAGCTTGCTCGACCATC
>JAAUYI010102815.1_pt1 | contig 10315 bp, 11 predicted proteins | sample 7278041 | NCBI WGS metagenome assembly JAAUYI01 (sample SAMN14350216, study PRJNA611818) | marine sediment metagenome | isolation source: surface marine sediment (0.6m) | place: French Polynesia: Moorea | collected 2018-08
CATCGAGTCCGCGCTCGAGCTGGGCGACTTCGACGATCCGGCGCTGCTCGCGCAGCTGTCGGACGGCACCGCGACCACGATGCCGCCGCTCCCGGCGGACCCAGAGCTCGAGCGCCGCGCTGCCGCGCTGCGCGAGGAGGGCGAGCGACTCGCCGCGCTCATCGTCCGTCGGCGCGACGAGGTGGGAGCCGAGCTCGCCGCCGGCGGCGAGCGCCGCACCGCCGCCCGCCGCTACCGCCGCGCCGAGCGCCTCGCCTGACGTGTCGGGCCCGGGCCCCGTCGTTCGCCACCAGCCCACCGACGCAGGCCTTTCGCCACCGCCGGAACGGTCGACGAGTACGGGGACACGGAGGGAGCGACGCTCGACGGATCGAGCATGGCCTGGAGCCGCAGCACCCTGAGCGCACCCGAGCACCCCGCACGGCTCTCGCCGAGGGGACCGAACCGAGCCGACCATGGCTGACCTCGACCGGCGTCAGCAGATCGTCGAGTTCGCCCGCGCGCTCCCGCTCGCGCACCGGGTCGTCATCGGGGCGGCCGTCGCCGTCATCGCCCTCTCCGGCTTCCTCTTCTTCCGCTGGGTCTCCCAGCCGTCCTGGACCGTGGTCGCCTCCGGGCTCGAGCCCGAGGACGTCGCCGAGGTGATCAGCGCCCTCGACGACGCCGGCATCGCCTCGCGGGTGCAGGAGGGACCGACCCGCATCGAGGTCAACCGCGCCGATCGCTTCGCGGCCAACGCCGCGCTCGAGGAGGCCGGCGTCATGTCAGCGGGGGACCTCGGCGGGCTCATCGGCAACGAGCTCCTCGACAGCCAGGGCCTGTCGGTCACCGACGCGCTCCAGCGGGAGAACATCCGGCGGGCGCTGGAGGGTGAGCTGTCCCGCACCCTCGTCGCGATGGACTTCGTGCGCAGCGCCCGCGTCTCGCTGGTGACCCCCGAACCTGCGCTGTTCGCCGAGGACGAGGTGCCCGTGCAGGCCTCCGTGGCGCTCGACCTCCGGTCCCGACCGACCGCCGAGAACATCGACGCGGTGGTCCTGATGGTCGCCGGCGCCGTCGAGGGCCTCGACGCCGACCAGGTCACGGTCGTCGACACCGACGGCAACGTCTGGAGCGCACCGAACACCGGCACGGGCACCGCCGGCGCCCGTGGCGAGAACTGGTCGTTCAAGAACCAGGTCGAGTCCTCGCTCGAGGCCCGGATCAGCGGCCTGCTGGACGGCCTCGAGGTGCGGGGCGACGCCGTCGTCACCGCGACGATCAACTTCGACGAGACGACGATCGAGAGCGTCACCTTCGACCCGGACAGCGGCGTCGAGCTCCGGCGCCAGCTCCAGGAGGAGGACATGGAGGGCATCAACGCCGACCCCGGCGGCGTGCCCGGCGTCGACGGCGGCGCCATCGAGGTCGGCGACGGCGGCGAGTTCACCTACTCGAACCGGATCGAGAACGTCGAGCAGGGGTTCAACTCGGTCGAGACGATCACCGTGAAGGCGTCCGGCGTGATCGAGAACGTGAACGTCGCGATCGCCATCGACGACGGCACCGTCACCGGGGACCCCGTCCCCGCGCCCGACCAGGTGCTCCGCCTCGTGACGGCGGGCCTCGGCCTCGACACCGAGGCCGGTGACCAGGTGGCGGTGGAGTCGTTCCCGATGGCCGCGGCCGACGAGGACGCCGACCTCGTCACCGGGGGTGGAGTCGCCGGTGGCATGGACATCGTGGCCCTCGCCGCCCAGGCCGTCGGCGGCCTCGCGCTGCTCGCCGTGATCGGCGGCCTGTTCTTCCTGGCCCGGCGCTCCGGCGACGAGGAGGAGGACGACATCGAGGCCCTCCTCGGCGAGGAGGAGGCCCGCGAGCTGACCCGCGGCCTGCCCCAGGTCGACGAGCTCGACCAGGAGGCGGCGCAGATCCGCCAGGAGGTCGTGGAGCTCGTGCGGGCGAAGCCGGACGACGTCGCCGGCCTGCTCCGCGTCTGGCTGAACGAACGCTGAGGAGGACGACATGCCGCAGGGACTCGTCGATCTGGCCAACACCGACGCCGGCGCGCTGACGAGCAGGCAGAAGGCGGCCGTGCTGCTCGTGTCGGTCGGGCCTGCCGAGGCGGCCACCGTCCTCGCGTACCTCACCGAGGAGGAGGTCGAGCTCATCGCCGCCGAGATCTCCCGTCTCGGTTCGATCCCGCCTCCGCTCATGACGGCCGTGCTCGAGGAGTTCCACCTCGAAGCCGTCGCGAACCAGTACATGCTCGAAGGCGGGCTCGACTACGCCCGTGAGCTGCTCATGCAGTGGAAGGGCGAGAAGGGCGAGGAGATCATCGAGCGGCTCATCGCGACCGCGCAGATCGCCCCGTTCGCCTTCCTCTCGAAGCTCGAGCCCGAGCAGCTCCTCCAGTTCCTGAAGGACGAGCACCCACAGACCGTCGCGCTCGTGTTCGCCTACCTGCCCAGCGGGTTCTCGGCCCGGCTCCTGGCCGGGCTGCCGGAGGAGCAGCAGACCGAGGTCTCGCTCCGCATCGCGACCATGGACCGCACCTCACCGGACGTGATCCGCCGGGTGGAGGACAGCCTGAAGCTCCGCATGGGATCGATCTCGTCGGCGGAGATGGGCGGCAGCCGGGGCGGTGCCGAGGACCTCGCCGAGCTGTTGAACTCGGCGGGCCGCACGGTGGAGAAGGCCGTCCTCGACAACCTGACCGAGGTCGAGCCGGAGCTGGCCGAGGAGGTGCGGGCGTTGATGTTCGTCTTCGAGGACATCGTCGAGATGAGCGACCGCGATCTCCAGGAGATGCTCCGCACCATCGACGGAAAGACGCTCGCCCTCGCCACGAAGGGTGTCAAGGAGCCGGTCCGCCAGAAGGTCTTCAGCAACCTCTCCGAGCGTGCGGCCAACACCTTGAAGGAGGAGATCGAGTACCTCGGAGCGGTCAAGCTGAGCGAGGTCGAGACGGCGCAGTCCGCGATCGTGGCCGAGATCAGGCGCCTCGACGAGGAGGGCCGCATCTCCATGCGTCCGGGCTCCGACGGCGGCTTCATCGAGTGACGACGGACGCATCGTGAGCACCCGTCGGATCCCGGCGTCCTCGGTCACCACGGACGAGGAGTTCGAGCCGATCGACCCCGGGGAGCTGAAGCGCCTCGCCGACGCCAGGACCATCGGCGAGCCGCTGACGTTCGGCCAGCCGGCCATCGAGCGCCGACTGCACCTCGACCCGGACCTCCGCGCCCACGTCGACCGCCTGGTCGACGAGGCGCACGCGGCCGGCTTCGCCGAGGGCCATGCGGCCGGCGTCGACGAGACCAACGCCCGGCTCGACCGCCTCGCCCAGGCGATCACGCTGACGATCACCGACGTCGAGGAACGGATGGAGCAGGCTCGCCAGTCCACCGCCGGTGGCGTGGTCGAGCTCGCGACCGCCATCGCCGAGGTCGTGCTCGGTCGGACCCCGCACGACGACGGAGCCGCCCTGCTCCGTCGGGTCGAGGAGGCGATGGACCTCCTCGACGAGCGACCGCTCGTGCTCAGCGTCTCGCCCGACGACCTCGCGGTCGCCGAGCAGGCCGCGGCAGCCATCGACGATCTCACCGTCGAGGCCGACGCCTCGCTCCAACCCGGCGAGGCCCGCCTCCGGGGTGGTTGGTCCCACGCCGACCTCACCCGCGCCGCGGCGTGGGAGTCGATCCGGCGTCACCTCGACGACGCCGACCAGAGCGACTGAGCAGCCTCCCGGTCGGGGTGATCGACGCTGCGTGCGCATGAGCTACATGCGGCGTGCCCGCGGCCGGGATGTGTGGCGACGTGCGCCGCTCAGGTGTGCTCGCGAGCGTTCCCGACCCCACAGCCAGAATCTGACGCAGGATTCGTCTGCGCCGGGGTGAGGTCAGGACGTGGTGACGCTCTCGATCCCGAAGTAGCTACGAGCCGGCCGCTCGAAGTCGCGAAGTCTCTCGTCGAGATCGAGCCCGGGGTCAGAGGTGGCTGCATGCACGAGCTCGGCTGCCAGCGGCTTCAGCTGCTGAGGAAGCACGAGCTCCGAGACAGCGTGAGCCTCGAGCGCTCTCTCGACCAGCGCTGCCGATGGATCGTCGTACTCAGCGAGGAGGTAGCACGCCTTCAGGAGCTCGGCGGTCGCCTCGAGTTGCTCGGTGCGGAGACGCTCCCGCCTTGACTCGGCGTTACGGCGAGCCTCGCGCCGCAGCTCGAACCATTGTCCGATGAATCCGGCTCCAACCGAGACGAGAGCACCACCTAGGCCGAAGACCCCTGCGATCCAGACGTCGGCCACCGCGAGCACTTGATCACGCTAGTGCGCTGTCCACGGACGTTCGACGTCGGGACACCGAGGCCCGATGCCGGTGATTGGTCATCGACCGGCTCGTTCGAAGCCGGGCCGCGGGGCCGGGCCGATCTCGGTCGAGGCCACCTGCTCGGAGATCCCGGCATCGGCGCTCCTGCGCTGCGCTGCAAGCGGACGCGAAGCGGCCAGGGACACCCGGGGGCATCCCTGGCCGCGGACGGTCGTCGCGTCGCTACCGGACCACGATCGACCGGTCACCGGAGCCGGCTCCGAGGAGCGCGATCGCCTCCTCGAGGAGCGTGTCCGGATCACCGGTCGCACCCGTGTCGGAGCTCTCCAGCACCAGCGCACCCAGCTGGGGCCGCAGGTCGCGCTCGATCCCGCCGAGATCCACCGGGGCGGCGGTCAGCGCGTCCTCGATGCGGCCGAGCACGACGTCGACCGACTGGGCACCGAGGTTCGAGAGCACGCTCACGAACGTGTCGTCCTCGAGACGACCGACCCGGTCGACCCGACGGAGCCCACCGGCGACGAGGGCACCGAGGTGGCGGAGCCCACCGACCAGGTCGGTGTCGGCCAGCGAGGCCCTGAGCTCGTCGAGCTCGGGGATCGACAGGACCAGGATCGTCACCGGCTCGTCCATGCGGTCGAGCCGGTCGAGCGCAGACTGCACGGCATCGATGGTGCCGGTCCGGTTGACGAAGCCGGTCACCGGATCGGTGCTCGTGAAGAGGTCGACCTGCAACTGCAGCCGTCCGACGTCGATCATCGCCTGCTCGAGCTCGGTCTCGAGCTCGGCCATGCGGCGCCGAAGCGCCACGAGCTCGTCGGACTCGACCCGCTCGGAGCTGCGATCGGTCAGATCGACCGCATCCACGCCAGCACTCGCTTCGTTCACGAAGACCCTCCGTCTCCACACTTCGCCTGGTCCGGTCCGTCGACCGCTGCGTCGAGCACCTAAGCGATTCCGCGGGACGAATCGCCCGAGCTCGGGGTCCGGTGAGGTCCCCGGGCCCGGCGCCCGACACCTGGTCACACGGCCCCGGAGGGTACGGGACGGTCGCCGTCGGCGTGCGCCACGGAATCGACGCTTTCGCGCGCCGGTCCGCGTGCCGATGAGGAACACGTGGAGACGACCACGGCGCAGATGACGGCACCGACCGGTGCGACCGAGCACGACGAGGTCCTCGAGGCCGGCCTCCGAGCCCTCGACGAGGCGCTCTGGCAGGAGCGCGCCCAGCTCACGATGCTCGCCCTGCGGGCCAAGGTCACCCAGCTCGTCCTCGCCGGCGACGACCGCCGCTGGCTCGAGCGCAGCGTCGAGGACCTCGGCGACACCGCTCGCCTCGTGCGCTCCGCCGACCACGAGCCGGCCAAGCTGGTGCGGGCGATCGTCCGCCACCTCGGCCTGCCGACCGGATCGTCCATCCGCGACATCGCCGGCGAGCTGCCGGACGACTGGGCGCGGCGGATCCGCTCGCACGCCGCCGGGTTCGACCGGCTCACCGCCGACATCGCCGCCGCCGAGCAGGAGAGCAGGCACCTTGCCGTCGGTGGGCTCGCCGCCGTGCGGGGGATGCTCGTGGCGCTGACCGGAACGCCCGAGGACTCGCCGACCACCTACGACCAGTCGGGCCGCGCCGTCACCGGGGACGCGCACCGCATCGACGGACGGATCTGAGGGCGGGCCATGGGATTCGTCGGACTCAACACGGGCTACACCGGTCTCGTCGCCGCCCAGATCGGCATCGACACCGCGTCGCACAACGTCTCGAACACCAGCACCGAGGGGTACACGCGACAGCGCGTCGACCAGGTCAGCCGCCGCCCGACCCTGCGGCCGGAGGCGTTCATCGGCAGCGGAGTCGAGGTCACCGACGTCCGCCGCGCCCGTGACGAGTTCCTCGACGCCCGGTTCCGCTCCGGCGCGGTGGTGCTCGGATCGCTCACCGCCAACGCGAACCTGCTGGAACGAGCCGAGTCGGTCCTCGGGGAGCCCGACAACGGCCTGACCGTCGCACTCGACGACGTCTTCGACGCGTTCGAGGACATGGCGCTCGCCCCCGACGACGAGGCCGCCCGGGTCAGCGTGCTCCGCACCTTGGATCGCTTCGCCGATCGGACCCGCGGCCTCGCTCAGGACATGCGCACGCTCGAGGCCGACACCGTGGAGAACATGCGCTTCATGGTCGAGGACATCAACCAGACGATCGGCGAGATCGCCGATCTCAACAACCTCATCGGAGAAGCGGCGACGAGCGGCAACTCGCCGAACGACCTGCTCGACCAGCGCGACCGGCTCCTCGACGAGCTCAGCCGGGAGCTCGGCGTGAACGTGCTCCGTCAGGGCGAGCTCGACATCCGCGTGAGCCTCGGCGGGATGGCGATCGTCGACGGGGTCACCGCCAACACCCTGTCGATCGACCCGGTGACCAACGACATCATCCACCCCACCGGTGCGGTGGTCACCCCCGGGGGTGAGCTGGGCGGCACGCAGCGCTTCCTCCAGAACGACCTCCCGGACGTCTTCACACGGATCAACACGTGGGTCGGTGAGGTCGTGGCCGCCTTCAACACCCAGCACGCCGCCGGGTTCTCCGGCTCGGCGACGCCGGGCGGCGACCTCTTCACGGTGCTGGCCGGCAGCGAGGCCGAGACCTTGTCGACCGTGATCACCGATCCCGGTGACCTGGCGGCCTCGGACGACGGCGCCGTGCCCTTCCCCCAGTTCAACGGGGTGAACGCGCAGGCGCTGGCCGACCTGCGGGACCAGCTCGTCGCCAGCGCCGGCACCGAGACGCCGGGCGGCGCGCTCCGGTCGTTCATCACGCAGCTCGGTGCGCAGGTCGCCACCGCCCGACGGGGCGCCGACGCCCAGGACGAGCTGGTGGCCGCGGCCGAGCTGACCCGCGACGCCGCCCACGGCGTCAACCTCGACGAGGAGATGGTCGCGCTCGTGCAGTACCAGCGCGCCTACCAGGCCTCCGCCCGCGTGATCACGACGGTCGACCAGACGCTCGACACGCTCATCAACCGCACGGGCCTGGTCGGCCGATGAGCCTCCTCGTCGTGACGCTGATCCGGCCGACCAGGACCCTGCTGGCGCTCGTGCGCCGATCGGAGAGGAACTGAACCGTGCGCGTCTCCCACGAGACCCTCGTCAACCCGTCGCTGCGTCGACTCCAGGGTCGGCTGCGCAGCTTCGAGGACATCCAGGTCCAGCTGGGCACCGGCAAGCGGTTCCAGGTCGCGTCCGAGGACGTGTCCGGGATGAACATCGGCCTGACGCTGCGGGCCGAGATGCGGTCGCTCGAGCAGGCCGGCCGCAACGCCGCCGACGGCGAGGCGCGGATCAACTCGGGCGACTCCAAGCTCCAGCAGATGGTCACCTCGATGCGACGTGCGCGGGAGCTGACCGTGCGCGGTGCCACCGAGCTCAGCCAGGACGAGCGCGACGCGATCGCGCTCGAGATCTCCCAGATCCGCGACGAGCTGCTCTCGTCGGCGAACTCGTCCTACCTCGACCAGGGGCTCTTCAGCGGCTTCGCCACGGCCGACGCCGTGACCAACATCGCCGGCACGTGGACCTACACCGGTGACACCGGCGCCGTCATCCGGCGGGTGGCGGACGGCGAGAACGTGCGGGTCAACGTCACCGGGGACGACGTGTTCGGCTTCAACGACGGCCAGGACCTGTTCACCGTGCTCGACGACCTCGAGGCCGACCTCCTCGCCGGTGACCAGGCCGCCGTAGCCGGCCGCATCGGCGACATCGACGACCGCCTCGACGGCCTGCTGTCGGGGCTGGCCCAGCTCGGGGCGGCCGGCGGTCGCATCGAGGCGGCCCAGCTCCGCAACGAGGAGCAGCAGGGCGTCCTCCTCACCCGCCTGACCGAGGTGGAGGACGTGGACCTCACGGAGGCCGTCATGGAGCTGCAGACCCAGGAGGTCGCGCTGCAGGCTACGTTGGGAGCGCTCAGCCGGGCCCTGCAACCGTCACTCGTCGACTTCCTCGGTTGATCTCGTGTCCGGAACGACCCTGATGACCGATGGCGACGACTCGATGAGCGACACCGAGGCCGAGATCCTCCACCTCGAACGGGGCATCCCCGGGCTCACCGACGCCGAGCGCTTCGTGCTCTCCGATCTGGGTGACGACACCGAGTCGGCGTTCCAGCTGCTGACGTCGGTCGACGATCCCGACGTCTCGATCATCGTCGCCATCCCCTGGCTGTTCTTCCCCGACTACGCGCCCGAGCTGCCCGAGGCCGAGAGCGAGGCGCTCGGGATCTCCGATCCCGAGCAGGCCGTCGTCTTCTGCCCCGTCACCCTCGACGCGGAGCACGACCAGATCCACCTCAACCTGCTCGGACCGTTCGTCGTCAACACGACGTCGCGCCGCGGACGTCAGGTGGTCCTGGCAGACTCGGAGTGGCCGGTCCGTGCTGCCGTCGAACTGGAGCTGTCGTGAACGAGGTCGCTCGCTGATGCATCGGTTCCCACGCGGCGGCGTGAACGAAGTCGCCCGCTGATGCTCGTCCTGTCCCGACGCAAGGGCGAGTCGGTCATCATCGGCGACAACGTCACCATCACCGTCGTCGACGTCCGCGGTGACCAGATCCGACTCGGCATCGACGCGCCGCGCTCGGTGAAGGTCTACCGCGAAGAGGTCTACCGACAGGTCGTCGCCGAGAACGAGGCGGCAGCCCGCTCGGTCGACGCAGCGAGCGACATGCTCCGCCGAGCGCGCCGTCGCCCCCCGGCGGGCGACTGAGCGCACTCCGGCCTCCGCACGCACCGAGCCCTGCTCGGCGCCTCGAGCGTCCGTCGCGGCTCAGCGTCGCCGTCGGAGCCGCGCCAGCAGACCCTTCGGTTCCTCGGGTGGGGGCGGCGGCGGCAGGGCCCGCAGCGCAGCAGCGGTCTCTGCGGCGTCGGCCGGCCGGTCGTCGCGGTCCTTCGCCATGAGCCTGCGCACGAGCTCGGAGAAGGGCACCGTGACCGAGGCGAGCTCGACCAGGTCCGGTGGTTCCTCGGTGCAGTGGGCGTGGAGCAGATCGGATCGCTCGCCGTAGAACGGCGCCCTCCCGGCCACCATCCGGAACATGGTGGCGCCGAGGGAGTAGAGGTCGGCGCGGTGGTCGATGGGCTCCGAGCGAGCCTGCTCGGGTGAGATCCAGAAGGGCGAGCCGTACACGCGGCCCTCGCGCGGGGGTGGCCCGTCCACCGCCCACGCCAGCCCGAAGTCGAACACCACCGCCCGGCCGTCGTCGGCGAGCAGGACGTTGCTCGGCTTGATGTCGCGGTGCACGATGCGGTGCTCGTGGATGTGGGCGAGCCCGTCGGCGACCTGCGCCGACAGCTCCACGACGGTGGCCTCGTCCATCCGGCGGCTCGGAGCGAGGCGGTCGCCGATCGTCTCGCCGGGAATGAGCTCCATCTCGAGGTAGAGGTTGTCCCGGTACTCGTCGTAGCGGTTGGCGTGGATCACGTTCGGGTGATCGAGGCGGCGCGTGATGTCCCACTCCTGCTCGAACAGCTCACGGATCTCGCGGCGCGCGACCGCGAAGGGCGTGAGGACCTTCAGCGCCACGACGGCGCCGTCGGCCCGCTGGGCCCGGTACACGGTGGACACTCCGCCTCGTCCGAGGACGTCGAGGATCTCGTACGAACCGAACCGGCGGCCGATCCAGACGTCGGTCTCACCGCCGAGCTGCACGAGGGACCCCATCGAGGGACATCGCCGAGGACGCTAGTGCCCTGACCACCGACGTTCGCGGCCTTCTGCCGCTCGGCTTCGCCGCCGGCTCGGCAGTCGACGCCGCCGTCGATGCGGTGCCGCAGGCTCAGGCCTGCAGCCGGGTCGTGCCACCGGGGGGCCGAACGGATCGGCCGGCACGGTCATAGGACACGGCGGGCCCGCGCTCGACGTGCTCGCGACGGCTGCGGACCTCCTCGAGGTGGTGACCGGCGAGCGAGGTCACGAGCTCGCGGGTCTCCGAGAGCTCACGGGTGGCGAGG
>JAAUYI010150367.1_pt1 | contig 10312 bp, 8 predicted proteins | sample 7278041 | NCBI WGS metagenome assembly JAAUYI01 (sample SAMN14350216, study PRJNA611818) | marine sediment metagenome | isolation source: surface marine sediment (0.6m) | place: French Polynesia: Moorea | collected 2018-08
GGATGGTAGATTACTTCAAACCCTAACTGGACATAGTGGTGCTGTTACTAGTGTTATATTTAGTCCCGATAACAAAACAATTGCTTCTGCCAGTGAAGATAAAAGTATCAAAATCTGGAGTTTGGATGGTCGGCTACTTAAAACCTTTGGTAACCATGATGGTGTCCCCGCAAGCATCACATTCAGCACCGATGGTAAGATGATTGCTTATGCAAGTTCCGATGGAACTATCAAACTCCGGAGTTTGGATGGTGGTAAACCCAAAACCCTTGGTAAGCATGATGGTGCCCCCGCAAGCATCACATTCAGCAACGATGATAAGATGATTGCCTCTGGGAGTGATAACGCTCGAATCAAACTCTGGAGTTTGGATGGTGATGAACTCAAAACCCTCGTTGGTCATAGCAGTACTGTTACTAGCCTCAGCTTTAGTCCCGACAATAAAACCCTTGCTTCCGGAAGTGAAGACAACACCATCAAAATCTGGAGTGTAGATGGAGAGGAACTTTCAACATTTAGTAGGCATAAGAGGGATGTCACTAGCCTCAGTTTTAGTCCCGACGGCAAGATGCTTGTTTCTTCTGATGCTAACAATACAGTAATTCTATGGAATTTAAATCTTGATGATTTACTGCTACGTGGTTGCAAGTCTGTCAGTAACTATCTCAGAAATCCCAATCGCAGCAACGACACACACCATCTCTGCAACGATATCGATAGTTCCCGTTAATAAAGAAAGCAAAAAGCCTGCAGGCTGTTTGAAAAAATGGGATGCTGTCTTGCGGGATGAATTGGTAGCTGAAAGCTGCGATAATTCGTTCTAAATTGAGCAAAATTATCCCACGATTCAGCAATTCACGGGTTTGTAACCTTTCTCACAGTTTTTGGGATCACCATTGTGAGGGAAATAGCAATCTTCTTTTCCATTTATTACTTTACAACATTTACACTTCTGTGAACTTGATGCTGACACTGCAATATTGTTGTTTTCGGTAGATGAAGCCCATAATTGAGCAGGAATACTCCAGTCCTGAGCAATATGAAAGTTTTTCATGATTAGTGCATCTACTGCACTTTCTTCCCAGGTATAACCAATATTCCAACCATTGTTAGGAGGATTTAGTGGTCGATTTTCAGGAACATTATGAGTACAAAGCTTTAAAGAATCACCATTATGGAGGTGAGAATTAAAGTTTAAGGAAGCTTCCATATTATGGATAGAGCCAATAAAAGACCAAGGAATATTGGTTTTTTTAGCTACCAATTTATAGCGATCGCTATTAGCTTTAATTGTATCGACGATTGTTTTTACACGTTGTAGCCAATCAGATTTAATTTTGCAGCTATCACAAAGTTGGACACATTCTGATTTGAGAACAGTCAGTTTTGTAGTAGTCATAATCAATAACTAATATTGTTTGGATTTTAGCTTTAGCTTTGATTAGATTTCACTTCAAGTAAGTGATGCAGTTGCTAATTACATTGCTGCTATATATAGCACTACGCCTGACGAGGCGCGGACATTTCTAAATCCATAAACTTGAATCTCCCTCTTTCTAGAGCAGAAAGTGCATAAGCTAATTTCAGTTACAGCTATAAAAAAAGTAAGCAGGTTGGCAAAGAATCAATTGATTTTTTACCAATCTCATCAAAGTACTACCAACAATGAAAACAGCTTCTTCAAGGAGAAAATAATGACTACAACAGCTAATACCAGAAGATTTTTCATGGGTTTCATGGGACTTGTATCTGCTGTGACAATAACTACTCCCTTACTTTTTTCCGCAGAACCAGCTTCAGCAAACTGTCGAGTTTCTTCGACTGCTTTACAAGTTGCTAAACTTACTAATCGAGTACGTGCTAAATACCGTTTAAGACCTTTACGTTTTAATTGTCGATTATATCGCGCTGCTCAAAGACATACGGTAGATATGGTCAAAAGGAATAAGATAAGTCATACAGGTTCTGATGGTTCTAGCGTGGGGGTTCGTGTCAAAAGAAGCGGGTATAAATTTTCAGCCGTTGCTGAAAATGTTGCTAAGGGTCAAAGAACTCCCTCGCAAGTAGTCAAGTCTTGGATGAATAGTCCTGGACACCGCAGAAATATCCTTAATCCTAGGTATACAGAGATTGGGGTCGGGTATGCTAATAGATATTGGACTCAAGTATTTGCTAGACCAAGATAGTCATCAAATCAGTGTAATATTTCTGTACTTGCAGAACTAAAAAATAACCAAAAATCAAACATAGGGAAATATTTTTTCTCTATGTTTGAGGCGAATATTCTGTTCAACTTTTAACTAATAAACATCAATTTTTCCAAGGAGAACAACAACATGAAAAATTATAAAATTTTAACATTAGGAGCATCTGGTGCAGGTAAAACTATGTTTTTAGCCAGTATGTTTAAGGCATTATCAACTCAGAAAAACTCTAATTTTAAACTCAATGTTGAAGATCCACAGAAACGAAAATTGCTTAACTCAATCTACACTCAAATAGTAACTGGAGATACATGGCCAGCCGGAACTAAAAGCATCTCAGAATGGACGTTTACTTGTCAAGTTCAAACAAAAAATAGTGATAACTATAATGCCTGTCAATTCACTTACTTTGACTATGCTGGTGGTCGTTTAACTGATATAGAACAAGAATCAGAATTTGAAGAAGTGGTGCAGCAAGCTGATGTGGTATTGGGATTGCTGGACGGTCAAAAAATATATGCTTGGCTCAATGGTAATGATAAGCAAAGAGCTGATGTCTTTTTAAGCACGGATTTGCCGAGTATTCTGAAGCGGATGCAGAACCTCAAAGTTCCAGTTCATTTTGTTATTAGTAAGTGGGATCTTCTGGATCAGAAGTTTACTCTGTCTCAAATACGTGAAAAACTTCTTACTATTCCAGCTTTTGCACAATTAATTAAAAATCGAGGTGAAGCAGGTTCTATTGTCCGAATTATTCCAGTTAGTGCTATCGGTTTGGAATTTGCTACTCTGCAAGCAAATGGAAATATGAAAAAGAATCCTGGTAAGATTCCATTTCCCTTTTTAGTTGAAGTGCCTATATCCTGTGTTTTGCCAGATAGACTACAACAAATTGCTAGTGAACGACAAGCACAAGAAAAGAAACTGGAACAACAAATTCAGAAAAAAGAAGGTAGCAATATTGTAGTTGGTGCTTTGGTTGGTGGTCTAGATATTTTAGGTGTTGGGTTAGATGGACTTGGATTACTGTTGGAGTTGGATGATACGGCTGAAATCAAACTAGCTAGATTATTTACTAAAGCGACTTCTATGGTTAATTCTCTCTTGAAGGGGGGAATAAAAACAATTGATGAGAAATTAAGTAAAGCATCTCGCAAAAAGAAAGAGGTTACTCTCCAAACTGTTAAAAATGAACAGTCTGCTCTAATGCACGCAGTAAATGTTTTTTACGATTTTGAGCAAGAATTACTTCAGATATTCCCTGACTCTAAATTGGTTTAGCACTATATAAACAAATCCCGTAAAAATGCAATGAATCACTACAATATTATTACTCTGGGACCATCTGGTTCTGGTAAAACCATCTTCTTAGCTAGTCTTTTCAAGGTATTTTCAACACAAGGGCAATTTGGGTTTTCCCTAGATATTCAAGACCATACTAAAAGAATAGCTTTGAATAAGATATATGCAGATTTGACCACAGGAGAAGAATGGCCCTTAGGCACTAAAAGTATTTCTGAATGGGTATTAACTGGCTATGTGAACAACTCAGGAATATCTAAGATTCCAGCTTTTAAAATCACTTATGTTGATTATAAAGGAGGTCTAATCACAGACGTATCAGCAGATGAAATAAATTACAGTGGTTACGATAATTTAAAAACCTATCTTCAAGAAGCTGATGCAATTTTAGCAATCTTAGATGGTCAAAAACTACTTTCTTTTATGCAGGAATATGACTTCAGCAAGAATATTTTAAGATGGCTAAATAAAGACCTAGCAAATCTCATGCAAATGGTTGATAAATGCAATAAGTATACTGCTGTTCATTTCATCATTAGCAAGTGGGACTTAATTGAAGGTAAGTACTCTCTAGCAGATGTAAAAAAACGCTTGCTGGATAGTGTTCGTGAGTTTAAGGATGTAGTTGAGAGTAGGAAGAAAGTAGGTTGTCCGGTACGTTTGATTCCTGTCAGTTCTCTAGGTCAAGGTTTTGCAGTCTTACAATCTGATGGACAGATGAAGAAACTTTCAGTCAATCCCCATCCGATGAATGTAGAATTTCCCTTAGCTTTTGCTTTGACGGATAAGCTAGACAATAAACCTGGTATTTGGAAACGAAAGCCTCTCAAACTTACAGTATGGGATTGGATTATCATCGGATTTTGTATTGTTTTTACGTTTAATAACGTAGCACTAGGACTAATTATTGCGATTGTTTATTTTGGAATTCGTCTGTTGACAAATAACAAAAAAAATCATCCTTTATCTAGTGAAGATGCATTAGAACAAAGCCTGAGAAAGTGTCAAGAGCTTCAGAAACAATTCAGTGCTAAATTTCCTGATTCTGACCTTACTAAATAAAGCCGCCTCTTTTCAATTTAGGTAATAGTTATTATGACAATTCAAGCTTGGACTTTTTTAATTAGCCGAAATCAGCAAATTGATTACAAAACTGTGGTCGCACCTGATTTTATTTCTCAAGCCAAACTTCGCAGTTTGCTTTACACAGTATCTGCCGATGACTTTATTGAAGGCGAAAGAACAAATATTCGTTCAATTCAGTGTTCTGAATTTGGTAACTTTACCGTAGTTTTTCGTTCTGTTAAAGCCAGAAGCAAGGATATAGGAAAAAATGGAAATGAAGTCTTAAAAGATTCATTTGGTCGAGAGATTTATTTCATAGAAGGACTTGTTTTACAGAGTAGTCCAGATGAAATTTTGAAAAAAATCAAAATTAGCAAGGCTCACTTCAATCAGGTTCACAGAGAACTGATAGATAAATATAGGGTTTTTTGGTATAAGAATCTCCTCAGCGACTCTCATGCAATATGTTTAACAGAAGATGAATCTAGCCCTATTATTCCTCTTCATAAATTAGAGCCATTTATAATTGCACCGATACCTAAGTTACCAGAAGGAAATCAGACAAGAGTAATTGCTGGAAAACAATCAACTAGAAACAGGAAGAATTCTATCAAATTTCTATTACTTCTACTCTCTGCAATTGTAGTATTAATTATTTGGAACATGATGACTATAACTTCTCCAGCAGAGGCAATTTGCAAATCCACTATTACTATCGGGAGAAAGAAAATTGCCAACAGTCAAGAGGGAACCACATATCTCAAAGACTTGAAAAAGAAATATTCAAATCAAAAATCGAAGGACAAAAAACCACAAATTTGGATAAATCTAACATCTAAAAATTCTGGACAAGCAAACTCCACTCCAACTCCGAAGCCAACATCTAAAAATTCTGGGCAACAAACGAAGGATGACTCCAACTTGACTACAAGATTGTATGTAGATAGTGATTATAATTTGATTGATGTAGCAATGGATGAACTAACAAATAAAACAATTATTGACGGTAGTGAAATTACAGCAATAATTGTTGAACCAGAACAATCAAAAACTCCATGTCTGTTCCAACAAATACCTGTAAATACGCCAAAAAATCCAGAAAATAGCCCTTAAATATTACGGCAATGACTGTATTTGTGCTAAAAAATTTATAATGAGTCGGATAGGCAACTGTCCGACTTAGTTCAACAGACGTAAGCATTTTTGTATAATTAAACGCTTTTAATTTAATGAATTATATAGTGACTAAATAGAAAAAATTTTGGTCTTTTATCCTCAACAAATTTTCACAACACAACCCGGTAACTTGAGAAGGTAAAAATAGGGTATAAAAACATCATATACACTATAATTTACTCTCATCAATAATGCCTTTACATCTCTCACGCCGCTTGTTCCTTCTTCAATCCATACTTTTGACCGTTAATGCCTGTAAAACCGCACGAAAAAGCAGCGATCGCTTGTTGATTGGTACGATTAATTACGAGCAAGAGAAAGAGAAGATCGACCGTTACCGAAGATTTAATCGCTACTTAAGTTCAGTATTAAAAGCACTGGTGGAAATAGAGCCAACTTTTAACGAACGTAAAGCCTTAGAGCGAATTCAGAGCAAAGCTTGGTCTTTGGTGTTTGCACCTCCAGGGGTCGCAGCATACGCCATCAGCAAGTTTCAGTACATCCCCATTTTCCCTATGCAGGAAGACATCACTAATCTTCGTTCTATCCTAGTGGTTCGCAACAATAGCCCTATTTCCAACTTAAAGCAGCTAGAGGGAAAAGCCGTAGCTTTGGGTCAAGTTGGATCGGCTACAGGGTACTATTTCCCAATCTATAATCTCTACGGCTTAACCCTGGCTGAAGTCTTACTTGCACCAACCCCTAAAACCATTCTGGAATGGGTTGCCCAAGAAAAGGTGGTTGCAGGGGCACTCTCTACCAAGGAATTCAATCTTTATAGTCCACAATTTAGCCCAACAGAGTTTCGTATCCTCTATACAGACTCTCACCTTGTTCCTCCCAGTAGTGTTTTACTTTCACCAATCATAGATCGAACTTACCAGAATCGAATCATCAAATTTATGAAAGATGCACCTCCTGATTTGGTTCAGGAAACAGGCTATATTCCAAATGCATCAGTACCTAATTATGAATACATGATTTCAGTGGTGGAGCGAGTCAGGTCAATCGCTACTCACTTATACAATAAACCTGCTAGGTTATTTTAATAACTAGCGTAATGGTGTTATTCTTATCTTAAAAAATAGTGATTTTTACTGTTGCTAAATAAGAAATTGTAGTAATTTGTAGCTAATTGGCATTTTTTTGATAATAGGACTTACGCAACTGGCATATTTGAACGTAGGAATCAGACTTGTAATACCGAATCAAAAATGTTTACAACATATCCACTCGTAGGGGCGGGGTTACCCCGCCCCTACCAATCAATCATGTGTCGCATTGTTTTTTAAAATTGGTATAACCTCACGCACCAATAACCGATTGTGACAATTGCGTAAGTCCTGGATAATTAGCAATTTAGATTAATAGTTTGTTGCTTGATTTTGGCTGACTAAACTGCCAACATAAAGATTTGTGCAAAGTGATTTTTTATGAAAAAAAATAGTATAATATAGAACTAAAATTAAATCGTTCCTATTCTAGGAAAAGTCCACGGATTATATCCATTTACAAACTAGCCCCACTGCAGGTGTTAAAACACCCGTTGGTTTTTCCTCCGAGCTATAAATAGACGGGGTTTCCAAACCTATCAAGGAGTTTTCGATGAGTACACTGGTCATCTTACATATCGGAAGTGGTGACCTGTGGAGTGGGTTTACAAAAGTAACTGTTCAGATATGGACAGGAGGGAGGAGTTTTCCGGAGCAGTCTGTGGGTAATCTACCCCCTGCTCCTAAATTGATTGAATTATATCAGTCTTGGCAGTCAATCTACCGTTGCCTATGCAATTCCCAATCACTCCGCTCCACTGTATTAGCTGTTGAAGAGGATGATATTCTAGAGATTGATGAAATTGGAATCACCAATGTCTCAGAGGGTAGCTTGGATCGGGTTAGCCAGGAACTATGTATAGAATTAAACGCATGGTTAAGTGCTAAGGGCTTTTTAAAGATTGAGCGACATATGCGATCGCAACTTCATCCCACAGAAGATATTCGGATGATTCTGGAAACCAATAATGAATTGCTGCGGCGTTTACCTTGGCATAAGTGGGAAATATTTCAGGATTATCCCAAAGCAGATATCGCCCTCAGCCAACCAGAATACAAACGCCGCCAATTACCACAGTACAAAGTTCAACGAAATAAAATCAGAATTTTAGCGATTCTAGGCAATAGCATAAATATTGATATTAAGGCAGAACGTGAGTTTCTCCAAAATTTACCCAACGCCGAAACCACATTTCTAGTTAATCCATCCTGCCACGAATTCAACACACAACTGTGGAATCAACTCGGCTGGGATATTCTCTTTTTTGCTGGACATAGTCAAACCGAAGAACAAACTGGCAGACTCTACATCAACGAAAACCCGACAAATAACAGTATCACGATTGAAAAGTTAGAAGAGGCACTTAAGGCTTCCATTGAGCGAGGGTTAATGCTGACTATCTTCAATTCTTGTGATGGGTTGGGATTGGCTTTGGCATTGGAGAGGTTGCATATTCCTGTGGTTGTGGTAATGCGGGAACCAGTACCCAATCGTGTAGCACAGGAGTTTCTCAGGCATTTTCTAGAAGGATTTGCCATTGAACAGCTTTCTTTCAATCAAGCGATGCGACAATCTTGTAGGAAGCTGCAAGGATTAGAAGAAGATTTTCCAGGAGCCTCTTGGTTACCCATCAGTTGTCAAAATCCAGCCATAGAACTGCCAACTTGGTTGCAATTGGACAAAATGCTGCATCAACCTTTGGGGGTGAATCTAGAACAAGAAGGACAACTACAGTCTGATGAAACTGCTGCTAATTTTGAGATCAATAGCCAACAATCTTCAATTCTCACCCCAGAACAATATGTTTGTGTGGAGGAAATATTGATAGAAATAATTGGACCAATTGCCTCAACGTTGCTCCAAAAATTACAAATGCGATCGCTAACTATCGAAAATTTAATGAAGGAATTGGCAGTTTATATTTCTCCCTCTCAAATCGCTAAATTTAAACAGCAGGTGGCACCTATACTAGAAAATTCTGTTGAACAATCCCAGAAACAAACAGACACTCATATTCTTTCTCAGAAAGACAAAATTACGGATATTTTACTCCATGAATACGAACAGGCACTTGCAGATGTTATGGGTCCGATCGCAACCTTTTTAGTTAAAAAGATTCTAGCTTCTTCCCCTCAAATTTCGAGAATAGAACTCATTGAAATATTATCAGATGAAATTCCCGATCCTCAAAAGGCAGTTGAATTTAGACAGAGGTTTATAGACTGAACACAATCACCTCAACAATTAAGGAAATTGGATTTATTAACTGATAATTCTTTGTAGGTTGGGTGAAGCGAAAGCGTAACCCAACATTAGATTACATAAATTTAATAGCTGTACTTTATTTTATCCACATTCCTAATTTACACCAGGCTTTTGATTTATCAAGCTGATGGCAATAGCAAATATAAGAGTAATGAAGGTTTAGATAGATATGTTATTTAAGACTTATTTTCACGAGGCTAAAATTAGCACTAAATTTAATTTATTTGTAATTCTCATTTTCATCATCGGCATTTTACTCAGCGGTTCCACATTTTGGCAGGCACTTGAGCAAAGGGCAGAAGCAGAGGTTAGTTCTAAAGCCTTAGTCCTGATGGAAACCATAAATGGAGTGAGAAACTATACTCAAGATCGAATTAATCCTTTGCTTCAAGACAGGATAAAAACAGAGTCTAAATTCACTCCAGAGGCAATTCCCACCTTCGCAGCCAGAGAAGTATTTGAATATTTTCGCAAAAATCCAGGTTATGCAAGTTTCGTTTTTAAAGATGCTGCACCTAATCCAATGAACTTGCGGGATCAGGCAGATGAGTTTGAAACTAAGCTTGTCAAGGAGTTCCAGAATCAAGGCTCCTCACAAAAAAATGGATGGCGTGAATTTTCTGAAGGAAAAGTATTTTACATAGCACGACCATTTACCGTGACAAAACCAAGTTGCCTTGAATGCCACTCAACTCCAAATAATGCTCCTAAGAGCTTGTTGACAACCTACGGTACTAAGCACGGTTTTGGATGGAAGCTCAACGAGATTGTGGCAGCTCAGATTGTCTACATCCCCGCCGAGGAAATTTTGACGAGCGTTCGTCGCTCATTTGTGATTGCTCTGGGAATTTTAATTAGTACTTTTTTGGTCATTGTTTTTTTGATCAATTTTCTCTTGAAGCGCACTGTAATCCAGCGAATTCAGAAAATAGCTAAAACAGCACAAGCTGTCAGCCGTGGGGATATGAAAGCTGATTTTGAAGAAGATTCTCAAGATGAAATTGGTCTGCTAGTAATTGCCTTCAATCGCATGAAATCCAGCATAGAAGTGGCGATGAAACTATTGAATAAAACAGGTACACACTAAGATTTAACTAGGACTTACGCAACTGGCATATTTTTTCTGTAGGGTGGGTGAGGCGTTACTATTAAATAATTTTCTTACCAAACCTTTTCAAATATCTCCAAATATCCACAAGAGAAATGTTAAGGTTTGGAGAGGTTATTGACTAAAGCGTATGTCTCCC
>JAAUYI010014177.1_pt1 | contig 10308 bp, 6 predicted proteins | sample 7278041 | NCBI WGS metagenome assembly JAAUYI01 (sample SAMN14350216, study PRJNA611818) | marine sediment metagenome | isolation source: surface marine sediment (0.6m) | place: French Polynesia: Moorea | collected 2018-08
CCAAATTAATCTGATTAATATTGAGTAAACTAAAAATAATAGACATTTAAAAGATATTTCAACTGGTTCTGTCCCACTAGCGCTGATTAATAATAGAGCGATCGCTTCAGGGATGGTATTTTGCAATTTTGATAACCAAAAAAACTTTAACATTTACTTTTCCTCAAACTAAACAATTTATTACTCAACGTGGACTAAAGTCGAAATCATTATGTTATTTCTGCTATGTCTGCGAGGGCATAATTCCAAAGTTTTTCTCTGAGATTAAGTGCTTCTAATCCCGCCTGCAATGCCCTAATCTTTTCATTTTCATCTTGAGAAAGATAATTGAGAAGTTTTAAAGCTAATATTTCAGATTCAGGGCTATTTTCCTGGAGCAATTTTTCGGTATAACTAATTAGGATTGGACATTCTTTTCCTTTCTGTTGTAAAACCTTAATAATTGAAGTAAATAGTTGAGAAGTCAGTTTTTCTCGACCGAAGAAAAAAGTAGCCGTTATTTCTGCCATCGATCCCAATCTAGCCATCAAGAAATTGAATTCTACTAATTCCTTGATCCCTGGTTTAAGGAAATCGAAATTAGCTTGTGATTCTAGAAAGTACCATAGACAATCAGGATCGATCTTTAATTCTGCTATGGCGCGGAGGTAAATAGTAAAATCTTCGTTTGGTTGACCATTAGGATAAAGATCACTTTCTTCTGTGAAAACTATTTCTTTAATCAATCTATTTATTTCACTGGGACATTCTGAAAATTGCCTTCGTAAAGCGATGGTTATCTTATTTTGCAAAGATCTTAGTAATTTATCAAAATCCCAAACAGCAAAAATGTGATACGAAATAAAGCATTTGATTCTATCCGTCGAAGTTAACTGGCTATAAATTTCATGGTGAGAAAGCTGTTGAATCTTTACTTTAATCTGGGTGGTGAGTTTTTGACTTTTACTATTGTTTTTATACCCATAATGTAGCGAATTAAATTCATCAGTATATTTCATTTTGTCAACTATAGTTTTTGGCAACATTGGTCAAACTCCAACTTGGTAAAGTGTTCAAAGTGAACTAATATTATTGTGAGGATAGGCTAATTGCTGAAAATAAATTTGTAATCTATTAAAAAACTGCTAAAAAAAGATGATTTTAGAGGTTTAAGTCCTGAAGCGATCGCTTTTTGCATTATTATTTGGTAGTACCGATAACCAAGTTGACTTCTGCATTACCTATTGAGCGATCTCTGGGTTATTATCATCTTTGATAATTTGGACTTTGAAGGGAATACCATCAAATCCACCCTCTTGATTGAGTAAAGTTTGTGCTTGAGCAACACTACGCAAAATTTCTTGTGCTGCATTGACATCACTACCAATAGGAACAGAATTATCTGAATTAGAAACATCAGGAGCAACAACATCCAAATCTTGTACTTTTAAACAAAGGAATCCACCTAATATCAAAACTGTGGCTAAAGAGCCAAAAAACTTCAGTTTGGAGAGTGAAGTAGGCGAAATATGAATTTTAATTTTGTTTGGTGGTTTTTGGTTGAATAAGTTAGAGAGAACTTTTTTTCTGATGGGCGGCACAGTAGTCTTAGCAAGTTCTATTCGTTTGTGGGTAGGAGTTTTAACTGAGATAGAGTCAAGGATTTTACTGACTTCGACAGCACTACCAAAGCGATCGCTGGGATTGGGAGAAAGCATAGTAGTTAAGAGCCACTCCAACTTAGCACTAACAGTTACTTCTTCTTGCCAATTCCACCGATAATCATTGAGGTCGATTAATTGTTGTGGTTCTTTCCCTGTCAGTAGTACTACTGCAGTTGCTGCTAAAGCATACAAATCGCTGTGAGCAAAGACAATACCACGTTCAATTTGCTCTGGTGGAGCATATCCACTCTTGCCAAGAGCTGTTCCAATTAAGGATAAAGCTTGGGCGCTAGGGATTGCCGAGCTTAATTGATATTGAGTCTTATTCTCTACTTGCTTAATACAGCCAAAGTCAATTAGTACTGGCAGTTTATCTGTGCTGCGTAAGATTAAGTTCTCGGGAGAAATATCGCGGTGAACTACTCCCATTGAATGTATATACTCTAAAATAGGTAAAACTTGACTTAATAGTTGGCTAACTTCGGCCTCACTAAATTTCTTTCCTTCTTCAGCACGATGATTTAAAAGAGTATGATAAGTCTGACCCTCAACATAATCCTGTACGAGAAATAAGTGGCTCTTTTTATTCTCTTGCTTATAGCGAAATAATTGTCGAAATTGAGGAATTTGAGAATGCTGCAACCGATAAAGAACACCAGCTTCTCTTTCAAACAACTCTTGCGCTTTTTCTAGGGCAAACGTTCCTTTAAGTTGCGGTGCAAACTCTTTAAGCACGCAGCGTTCATTAAAATGATTAAGATCTTCTGCTAAGTAAGTACGGCTAAATCCTCCATCACCCAACTGATGTAGAATGCGATAGCGCGATTGCAAAACATCCCCCGAATTTATCAGCGTTGACTTAGCTATCAGTTGTGCCGTGTCTCTCATTTTCTTTTACCTTTAAATAATTATTAGCGAGATTAAATTAGTGAGTTGTTGGTGTTTAATTTAGTTAGAAACAATAGGTGTAAATTCATAGCTGAAATTACGATTACCCTTCGGGTACGCTTCGCGATTGGCTCTGCCCCCATTCGAGGGTAAACCACCGCGCGGAGCGCGCTCGCTTGGTTTAATTTTGACTAGCTCAATTTGTTTCAGGCGATCGCCTGAAGGTAAAAACTTAATCTGGCTGTTAGCACCAGGTGTAGAAAAGTTAGGAGACGAAAGGATTTTTTGCACGCCAATACGAGTCGGATTAGGACTGCTAGCGATCGCAGTAATTAAAGCTTTAGCAGCATCATAAGCCATTGCTGTACGCCAGTTGACATCTCCTCTCCAAAGTTTCCGAGCAACTTGGGCAAACTCAGCATCTGGATGGCTTTTGATATGCCAAGGAATTGCCAAAACCATATCTTGAGCTGTTTCTCCTGCAATCTGCAAAGTCTTGGGGGTATAAACATCATCTCCTGCTAGCAGACTAAGCCGTTGACGATTGACTTGAACGACTTGCAGAGCCTTATCGAGGGTACTAGTATTAGCTGCTAACATAATTGCTTCTGCGCCTGCCTCCATAGCCTGTTTAAAGCTTTCAGTTGCACTAAAATTAGCATCGTATAAGTCAAATGTATTAACTACCCGTCCTCCACCAAGAGTAACCGCAGCGATAAACTCCGATTTGAGAGACTCACTATAATTGCTTTGGGAATTATAAAAAACCGCTACATTTTTTTGGTTACTTTTCTCCAGCATATATTCTGCTAAACTTCTTCCTGCAAGATAGTCACTGGGAACAGTCCGAAACAGATAAGGACTAAGATTAGATAGTTTAACTGAGGTGCTAATAGGGGAAATTGATACCAGTTGAGCTGATTGATAAATTTTGGCGGTAGCTAAAGTTACATCACTGGCATAATGACCAACTACACCTAAAATTTCTTTATTTTGACTCAGGGTTTTGGCTACCTGTTGGGCTATTTCTGAGTTATTATCATCATTAATAATTTTGACTTTGAGGGGAATACCATCAAATCCACCCTCTTGATTGAGTAAAGTTTGTGCTTGAGCAACACCACGCAAAATTTCTTGTGCTGCATTAACATCACTACCAATAGGAATAGAAACAGCAATACCATAAGATTTTTCTTGAGCGATCCGAGCGTTATTAAGATAAATTAAAGCTTCTGGATCGTTAGCAACAGTTTTTAAAGATGCAGATAGCAAAGATACAGCTTCGTCATAATTACCTTGAGCAAAGGCAGCTACAGCCAGCTCTTTTTCAGGTGTGGTTGTTTGGGGGATTAAAACCCTTTCTCCTTGACTAAATCGTTCTTGAAGTTGGGACTTTACCAGAACAGAATTTGGGGAATTAGGAGCAGTGGGAGCAACAATACTCAAATTTTGCTGCTTAAAACACAAAAATCCCCCTAAGATTAAAACTGCGGCAAAAGGCACAAAGAAAAGTAGTTTAGGGAATAAACGTAAACTATGTAAAAATGCAACTTTGGTAATTGAGGTTTGTTGCACTAAAGGTTGAGTAGCCTTCGCAGTAGTTTTGGTTAATTTAGAAGTAGAAGTTATAACTGAGATACCGTCAAGAATTTTTCTAACTTCTATAGCACTACCAAAGCGATCGCTGGGATTAGAAGCGAGCATGGTAGTCAGTACCCATTCCAACTTATGACTAAGAGTAACTTTTTCTTGCCAATCCCACCGATAACCATTGGGGTCGATTAATTGTCGTGGTTTTTGACCTGTCAGCAGTACTACCGCAGTTGCGGCTAAGGCATATAAATCGCTGTGAGCAAAGATAATTCCGCGTTCAATTTGCTCTGGTGGAGCATATCCACTCTTGCCCAGAGCTGTTCCAATTAACGATAAAGCTGGGGTGTCAAGAAGTGCCGATCTTAATTGAGATTTGGTCTTATTCTCCACTTCCTTAATACAGCCAAAGTCAATCAGTACTGGTAGTCCATCTGTGCTGCGTAAGATTAAGTTATCAGGAGAAATATCGCGATGAATTACTCCCATTGAATGGATATACTCTAAAATAGGTAAAACTTGACTTAATAGTTGGCTAACTTCGTCTTCGCTAAATTTCTTTCCTGCTTCAACACGGTTATTTAAAAGAGTGTGATAAGTTTGACCCTCAACATAGTCTTGAACTAATAACAAGCGTCCCTTCTTTTCCTGCTTATAGCGCAATAATTCACGAAATTTGGGAATTTGCGGATGCTGCAAGCGATAGAGAACACCAGCTTCTCGTTCAAACAACTCTTGTGCTTTTTTTAGAGCGAATGTTCCTTGAAGTTGAGGTGCAAATTCTTTGAGAACACAGCGTTCATTAAAACGATTAATATCTTCTGCTAGGTAAGTACGGCTAAATCCTCCATAACCCAACTGATGTAAAATTCGATAGCGAGATTTTAAAATATCTCCCGAATTTAACAAAGTTTCCATAGCTGTTGGTTGCTCTCTCGATCCCATTTTCTGTTACCTGTAATAAGTTTTAGCCTTCAATATTTCTCAGCGATCGCGTAATTTTAAAGTATAAATAGCTTGTTGTTGGCCAGACTATGTCTTACCTTCGGCATGGCAAAATGTATGACAAAAAATTACATAGGTTTCTGGAATTAGCGATCGCACATAGGTAAGTTGGCGATTAGCTTAAAAATTGTTCTTTTTATGTTATTTTTGTAATATGAAGTAATATAAGGAAGGTGGGTTGTTAATATTGTGCTGTTATCTTTTGGTAAGTACTAGGGGAAAAATTCAGGTATTTCTTCAGGTAGATAACTACATCTGAATTAAATTAAAGATTGACATTGGTGACCACAATATTTCCAGCAGTTGTTCCATCTATTTTCCAGCGTTGTTGACCTTGCATACCAAGGTCAACAGTAAGATATAAGATGCCATTAACTTCTTGAGTATTGAAATGAGGCAAATGGCAATTAAGTTGAGTATTTTGCTTAGTCTGAGGATAGTCCATGATTTTGCTGACTTAGTTTGCTTTTTTTTTTAAACTGTCTTAATCTTAGAGACTAAGCAAAGAACAAACATCTGAAAAACGTCTTGAATCTACCCTCAACCAAAGAGATAAACACTGTCTAACTTTCGTTGACTTATTGAGTATATTTCTCTATGACAAAAGTTAGAGATTATCTCGATTGGCGAGAGCTGTGCCGTAGGCATCCCGCTTGACGGGACTCCGCTGCTTGCACCCGTTCGGGCACTTGTCCTTCAGCCCTCTGCCTTCTGCCTGCATGTGGCAAAAAGAATGCCTTTGCGCCTTCTGCCTTCGTTTACGCCAAAATCGCCATCCCAGCAGGAGGTAATTGTATCTCAACTGTAGCACGATTCTGATTAGCTTTAACTTCTACAGTTTGATTAGATGGGGGATTTTTCAACTCGGCATCACTCCAATCACTGCGATAAAGCAGTTTCATTGGCGAACCGATTTGATGCAAGGTTGCATCGACAGTAATTTCAGCTTCCTGACTAGCTACTCCGTTGCTGTTGAGGACAACTAAGACTTCTTGAGTAAAGAGAATCCGCGACCAAGAAATTATCTCTCCCGCACTAGGAAGAGCAAAAGAATTACCATCAATCGAAGTTTCTCTTAAATATTGCCGACCCCGTCGTAACGTCTTAGCGATCGCATCTTGACCATTTCTAATTCTGGCGATCGCAGCAATCCGTAAATAAGAGGGATGATTGGGATTAAAAAAGTGACATCCCGCAGTTTCAAAAGCTCCAAATGTCCCGCCAAACATTGACTCGCGAATATAACGATCTTCAAAACTGAGGTTGGGTTCAATACTGTAGTCGTGATAGGATTCTGTACCGTCCAATGCCTGTTCTGTGCCGTAATAGATACAGGGAATACCCAGAGTTGTTAATTGCACTCCCACTGCATGAGCAACTTGAACGTAGCGACTGTCAATATTATTTTTGGCAGCAAAACGATGTTTGCCACTTCGTCCCACCATATCATGATCGTCAAGAATCGAAACATGATAGCGTCCCGTTTCGCGATGACTACCTAATTCATCATGACCGCCAAATTGACGGAAAAATTGATTGGGTGGTGTTAAACCTTTAGCTACCCCTGCCAACTTAGTAGTAGGTTCTCCAATATCTAATACTGCATCGATGTTACGTCCGAAAATTTCAATATAGTTGCGTGCCATCCCTGCACCGCCAGTTACTTCCCCCAAAAGTAGAAAGTTTTCTTTGCCAATCGATTCTGCATATTCATGAATTGCACCACAAAAATTACGAGATGCTTCCCAGGGCAAATGCTTAACTGTATCGATGCGAAAGCCATCGCAGTCACTTAGAGCAATCCAATATTGATAAACTTTAATTACCGCAGCCAGTGTATCCCCTCGACTGAGATCGAGATCTTTGAGATCGAAAAAATCCCCCCGTCGAAATTCCACATTAGCGTGCAAAGGGTCTTCCCAAGCGTCAGCATCCCATTTCCCAATCTGACCAGCACGGGTATACCAATCCCGATTTTGAAATTCTTGGGGCCAAACTCCATCATCTAAATTAGTAATATTATTAGTAATATTATTGGTGCTAGTTCCTGTTGCTGACCGCCATCCATGAACGGGATAAGGAGGTTCAAAGCGATAGGACATAGTGTCTTTAGGACTACCATTCTCCTCGTAAAACCAATTGTTACCAGTGTGATTGTAGATAATATCCAGCATTACATACATCTGGCGATCGTGGGCAGCATCAACCAAATCTCTTAAATCTTGGCGAGTGCCAAAGCGAGGATCGACATCGAGAAAGTTTTGAATGCCATAACCGTGATAAGTTTCCAAATCAGGACGTTGTCGCCAAATAGGACCGATCCACAGAGTTGTTACGCCTAATTCTTGTAAATAATCTAGTTGGCTAGTAATTCCTTGAAGAGTTCCCCCTTGAAACTTTTTCCCTGTAGCCATCCAAGTTGCTTTATCTGTTGTCTTAAACTCGGTAGGATTGGCTGGATCGAATAGAGGTTTGCTTGCTTCTTGGCCGTCGCTAAATCGATCGGGTAACAAAAAATATAAAATCTGGTCGCGCCAAGTAGCTGGACTAGGATAAACTCTACCCCTTGGTTGTAAATTAGCTGAGGTTAGTTGTTGAGGAACAGATGCTTCGATGATGGTAGACATGATTTTTTTGCTATGAATGAAAATTTATCAGTCAACAGTTGATTGAAACAAACAGATAAACTGTGTCTAGTTTGAAACCCATTGTTTTTGTGGCGTTGCTGAATGAGTAATGATTTAAGCGATTGGCGCAAGCCAGTGCGCGGAGCGCAATCGCAGCATTATTTTCAGCGAGCTTTAGCTTTGTATTAAAAGCTGTGTTAATTCATTAGTGTTGTTCTACAAGATGGAGTACCGCATTAAGTGTTGAACTAATAGCCCCTTGTATCCAGCCTTGGTCGAGTGAGCAGTGTTCTCCAGCAAACAAAAGTTTGCCTTCTGGTTTGATCGTGTCTTGGTAATACAGTTCAAAATCCTTCGGTTTCATAAAGCAGAATGCACCAGAGGTCCAATCAAATTCGTCCCAAAATATAGATACACTATTAAGAATCATTCCTGATTCTAGTGCTTCTGGATGAATTTCCCCTACAGCATCAAGCACAACCTTTGCCCTATCTTTATGACTAAGGGAACCCAGTCGCCGAGCGTCGCTTCCCCAACAGTAACTTCCGACTAATGCTCCAGATTTTGGAGTAGTGTCAGTTATTTTACGTTTTTTGTATTGCATATACTGCCCTGTAACAGTATTCAAGGAGCTTTTAGCCAGTAGCTGAGATTCGTCTATCTCTCGATCGGAAGGGTAATAGATTTGACGATTAATCGAGTCTTGCTGAGAACCAGAACCAATAATTTCATAATTAGACTCCCAAAATCGCTCTCGGCAGGAAAACAGAACCTTTGTGGAGGAGGCGTAGGTTAGATTTCGGATCGCTCGCATTTTTCCCACACTCAGCCCAGTTACTTCCATTCGCCTTAACACAGCAAAGGGAATAGTACAGATCAAATAATCTGCATCTCGGCAAACAATTTCCTCTTTTTTCCCTCTTGGTGAGGATGTAAATTGAACTTTTGAGGCTTCATTATTAATCGAATGAATTTCTGTGTTTAGCTCAATAACAACATTATCACGGTCTTTAAGGAGAGAGAAGATACCTTTAGGCAGCAGATCTAGACCACCAACAATCTCATCCAGCCCACTGGAATCATGTTGTACTATCTCATCTCGTAACAGCATGGTTATCGCCTTGTCCCACCAAACTTCCAAGCCTGTAATCGCTCCGACTAACTCAATCGCTTCCTCTGTATCCAGATGTTCGCGCAGAAAGTCATAGATTGTTTGCGACTCAAGTTTTCTAATCAATTCAGTGAGGGGACCTTTACCAAACAAGGCATCTAGACTCTCTCGATCGGACAAGATTTCATTCACTGCCTCCCCAAGTGGCGCGAGCAAAGCGAGGAGAGCGGTGCTTTCAGTGTCGGCGTTTTTTATCATACTAAGCTCTCTGTCGCTAAGTTGGAACTTCGGAACTAGTTCTTTCACTGCATCTTTATGGGTAGTGCGAATGCCACGAATGAAGTAGAAAGAGTCTGGATCGTCATGGTGATTGATGAATTTGCGAAGTTTTAAACCGCATTTATCGATGTAATAGCGAGTGAAGTAATGAGTTTTTGGAATTCTCATGGCACCTAGTTCGTGGTAGTCACCATTCTTAAAGCGATGAGTTTTAACTCGACCACCGATTTTGTCTTGTGCATCAATTAGCGTAATATGATGCCCCAGTCGCGAAAGCTCATATGCTGCTACGAGACCAGCCATTCCCGCACCAAGTATGGTGATTCGTTTTCGCGGAGTTCCAGCATCGGCACTCTCGATATTGGCGATAATTTGTTTGACATCCTGGTCATACATAAAACTACTCCCTGTCTTTGAATTTTGAATTGATGATTAATTGAGTTAGTTAGCAGATTCTGAAATTTTTGAATCTCAATTTATTTGTTAGTATTATGCGAATAGCTTGCGGTTAGTAACAGGGGAAAAATTCAGGTACTTTTTCAGGAAAAAAAATTAACCCAAGTCAAGCTCATATTTTTTGAGACAGTCTCGTTCCACATTTGATGCAAAACTTTCCAGTAATCGGATTCTGATGATTGCAATTGCCACAAACAATATGATTTTGGATTGGCTTAGAAGGTTGAGGCACAGGATTACTAATATTGTTTGATCGAACTTTGGTTCTTGTCTTAGCCTGAGCAATAGGTTGATAAGTTTGTCTGGGAGTTACGGGAACGGGAACGGTAGCTACTTGATGCCTTTGATCAAAATGTTCCATCAGCATACGATGGTAAAAGATGTAACCCCCACCTACTTTTTTCATCAACAGGCGTTCTGAAGCGTAGTCGAGGAAGCGAGCGTAGTTCCAGGGAATGCGACCTTTACGGTAAAGAATTCGGCGCAAGTTAAAGTGTTGGATACAAGTAGTTCCTCCATTTAGAAGCCCGAACATCAGCCCGAACATCGGTCCCCAAAACAGCCCCAAAATCAGCCCGTTAGTCGACCTGAAAAACAGCCCCCAAATCAGCCCGAACATCAGCCCGAAAATCGGCCCGACCATCAGCCCGGCAATCAGCCCCATTTTGACGAAGTTTTTACTTGAACTCCAAATTCCTTGGTTGGGAAC
>JAAUYI010070975.1_pt1 | contig 10307 bp, 6 predicted proteins | sample 7278041 | NCBI WGS metagenome assembly JAAUYI01 (sample SAMN14350216, study PRJNA611818) | marine sediment metagenome | isolation source: surface marine sediment (0.6m) | place: French Polynesia: Moorea | collected 2018-08
ACAGCCCCGGCCTCGAGGAGACGATCTGGATCGAACGCCTGAGCCCGTGTCACGGCATCGTGCGCAGCGTGCTCTACCAGGAGCTGGGCGTCGACTACGGCGATGCCGTCCTGTTCGACGGCGCGCCAATCACGTATCACACCTACGGCGACTCACGTTACGCCGTCTTCCCGCATCTCGCGACGCTGGTTCGGAGCAACTACCAGTTTTACGATTTCGCCGGCACGCAGGAGGAAGCGGGGCAACTCGAAGACTGCAGCGACGGCCTGGATCGCGATGCCATCGTTTACTCGCATACCGAGAGTTTCAGAACACTCTGCGCCAGCTGCTGGCGGGACCCGGACATCGATCACAAGGAACATGATCGGATGGAGCATCACGTCGTGACAGGGCGGATTGCGGCGCCACCCGACATCGAGCCTGCCGATCTTCTGGGGCAGCTGGACGAGGCTGTCGCGAAACAGGCGTCCTGCAAGATCTACTCCCCGGACCTCTGCGACGCAGCGGGCGAACCAGAACGCGCAGCAGTGGAGAGGCGTCGCCTCGATATGCTAACGGGCAGCTGATGTCCTGCAGCGGACAGAATCCTGGTCAGGCCTGCAGCGATTCCCGCGCGAGCATCATCTCGAGTTTCTCGAGGTCCGGGATCAGCGGGAACTCGTTGATCATCTTGACTCGGCACAGCACCGGCGCTTCCTCGGGCCAGCCTTCGGTCGCTTCGAGCTTGAGCACGTCGCGATTCACTCGCACGAGCTGCGGGAAGCCCTGCGTGAGCGCACCGAAATAGCCGGTCTTGAGCTGGCCGGTGCTGGCAATAAAAACGACGATACGTGTGCGCCCGGTTGCGGCGGGGACTTCCTTGCCCAATGCACCTTCGAACGAGACGACCGGCAACTCGCGACCGTTCCAGTTGATCATGCCGAGCATCCAGTCATGCGCCCCCGGTTCCTGGTCCGGCTTCGAAAACCGTACAACCTCGGCCACGCACGCGCGCGGCACGATCAGGCGTTCGTCGGCGAGCGGAATCAGCAAGCTGTATAGTTCGTCGGCGTCGGCGCTCACGGCAATTCGATTCCCTTGTCTTCCAGCTGTTGGCGAATCGCCTCGAGCAGTTGTGCATCCTGGTACGGCTTGCCGAGATAATCGTTCACACCGAGTTCGATCGCGCGGGCACGGTGTTTGTCGCCGACGCGGGATGTGATCATGATGATCGGCACGTCGGCAACGCGTTCGTCGTTGCGCACATGTGACGCGAATTCATAGCCGTCCATACGCGGCATCTCGATGTCGAGCAGGATGACGTCCGGCTTGGCGTCGCTCATGACACTGATGGCATCGAGGCCGTCCTTCGCCGTCAGCACGCGCATGCCATGTCGCTGCAGGAATCGTTCGGTAACACGTCGCACGGTAATCGAGTCGTCGACGACCAGTGCCAGCGGCCGGTCGTCCGTTGGAGTCGGTGCGGCTTTTTTCAGCTCGACCACCGGTGCGCCCGTGCGAACCAGTGAGTTGATGTCGAGAATCAGCACGATACGGCCATCGCCGAGAATCGTTGCGCCGGAGATGCCGCGAATACTGGCGAGCTGCGGGCCAACCGATTTGACGACGATCTCGCGGCTCGCAAGCATTTCGTCGGTCAGCAATGCCGCCGAATATTCGCCGGCGCGCACCAGGATGACCGGGATGAACGATTCGTCGGTCGGTAGCTGCGCCGCCTGGCCACCAAGGTACATGCCCAAGTGACGGAAGCGATAGCTCTGCTCACCGTAGTTGAATGTCGGTTCGCTCTGGCTCAGCAATGTCTCGAGTTCGGCACGCGGGATACGGGCGACACCTTCGACCGACGGCAGCGGCAGCGCGTAAACCTCGTCGCCGGTTCGCACGATCAGGGCCTGTGTGATTGCCAGCGTAAACGGCAGTCGCACCGTGAAGTTGGTACCCTGCCCGGTGACCGACGAAATTCGCAGGCTGCCACCGAGTTTCTTGATCTCGTTGGCGACGACGTCCATGCCCACGCCACGCCCGGCCGACTGCGTCACCTTGCCGGCAGTCGAGAAGCCCGGCGTCAGGATCAGCTCCATGATCTCTTCGTCCGTCACTTCTGAGTCGGGCTTGAGCATGTCGAGTTCGTACGCTTTGCGACGAATGGCATCGACATCGAGGCCGGCTCCGTCGTCGGCCACGTCGATGACCATCTCGGAGCCTTCGCGATGCAGGCGGATCGTAATGCGGCCGATGGCCGGTTTGCCGTTGCCCTGGCGAATGTCCGGGTGTTCGATGCCGTGCACGACCGCGTTACGCAGCATGTGTTCGAACGGCGGCAGCATTTTCTCGAGCACCTGCCGGTCGAGTTCGCCCGAGGCGCCCTCGACGGCGAGCTCGGCGCGTTTGTCCGCCTCTTTCGCTGCCTGGCGAACCAGGCGTGTCAGGCGCGGCACGTGCCGTTCGAACGGCACCATGCGCGTGCGCATCAGGCCGTCCTGCAGTTCCGCCGTGACGCGTGACTGCTGCACGAGCAGGCCTTCGGCCTCGGTCGTTACGTTCTGCAGCAGTTCTTTCAGGCTTTCGAGGTCACTCGCGGATTCTGCAAGCGCGCGTGACAGCTGCTGGATGTTGGAATAACGGTCGAGCTCCAGCGGGTCGAAGTCCTTGGCGACCATCGTTTCCTGGTGGCCCGCCATGATCTGCGCTTCAGTCTCGATCTCGAGCTTGCGAAGCTGTTCGCGCAGGCGCGCGACCGTTTGCTCGAATTCGTCGACGTGAAACTCGATCGAGCTGACCTGCTGGTTGAGGCGCGAGTGGTAGATGCTGATCTCGCCGGCGGCGTTCAACAGATCCTCGAGCAGGTCTGCATCGACGCGCGCGAATTCCTGACGGGCACGTTCGCTGCGCACGGACTTCAGTTCGGCGACCGGCGCAGCCGCCTCGGGCTCAGGCTCGGGTTCCGGCTCAGGCTCGGGTTCCGGCTCAGGTTCCGGTTCCAGCTCCGGCTCCGGTTCGGGTTCGGGTTCGGGTTCGGGTTCGGGCTCAGGTTCGGGCGGGGCCGCGTCGAGCACGGGTTCAGGCTCGGGCGGCGCCTCGAACACAGGCTCGGGTTCGGACGGGGCCTCCAGCACGATCTCGGGCTCGGCCTCCGGCGGAGTTTCTGGGACGGCTTCCGCCGGCGTCTCGAGCGTTATCTCGGGTGCCGGTGTCGGCTCGGCCTCGAGCGTAATCTCGATCTCCGGCTCCGGCTCCGGTTCCTGCTCCGAGGGTTCATCGAGCGGCGCCGGCACAACCGTCGCCGACTCGGTGAAGTCACTGCGCGCCGGCGGCGGGATATCGGCCAGCTCGTCGGCCAACGGCGAATCGACGATCACCATGCTGACCGTGTCGTCCGGTTCGACGGTAAATGCCGACGGTTCGGCCGTCTCGGCCTCCGGCGGCAATTCCACGGCGACGTCCGGAGCGATTTCAAAGCCGGCATTGGCCTGCTTGATCCGTTGTTCGAGCTCAGCGGGCGGTACCGGCTTGTTGGCGATGACGCGATCGCGCATGCGGTGCAATTCGTCGATGCTGTGCTGCAGCAGATCGTTGATCGCGGGTGACGGCTGGATACGGCCTTCGTCGACCGAAATCAGCAGGGTCTCCAACTCATGGCTGAGGTTACCCATAGCCGTGATACCGGCCATGCGCGCACCGCCCTTGAGCGTATGCAGGTGGCGCTTGAGTTCCTCGACCGCGGCGCGGGCGCCTTTATCCTTGCTCCACTCTACGAAGGCCTTGTCCGCCGCTTCCAGCAGCTCGGCCGATTCCTCGGTGAAGATCGCGGCGATCTCGGCGTCGTAGTCAACCTCGAGAGGTTCTTCCGGCACCGCAGCAACGTCGTCGGCAACGGCTTCGGCAGATTCTGTTTCGACCGCCAGCATCTCGCTCTCGTCGATGAGCGTGCCTTCGGGCTGGACCGAGTTGGTCAGCCGTGTCAGGTGATCGATCAGCGCGGCGTAGTCGGCTCGCTTCCGCTCAGGCTGGTTGATGTCCTTGACGATCGTCGCCAAAGCCCGCGCGGAGGCCTTCAGAGCATCGAGCCCGGACTGGTCGAAGCCGACTTTGTAGTCGTACACCCGCCGTACGAAACGGTTCAGGGCGCCCGCGACCGCGACGCCGCGCTCGACGTTCGCCATATTGGCGCTGCCGTGCAGCGTGTGGCAGGCGCGGTGCAGCTTGTCCGTGACCGCAAACGGCGGCGAGTAACCATCGCAGGCTGCCAGGTAGTCGAGGATCACCTTGAGGTGGCCGGCCGTCTCTTTCGAGAAGATATCCAGCAGCACCGGGTCCATTTCAAGTGCCGGCTTGTCGTCCGCGACCGGTTGGTCGACGCGCTGGATCGTCAGCACCGCTGCGTTCGGGTCACCCTCGGCAAAGGCGTGGGCGCGCGCCATCAGCAACGCGATATCAGCCTGTGGTTCGGTGCCGACTTCCAGTTGTTCGACCAGCTCGGGGACGGCTGCCGCCGCCTCCAGGATGAAGTCGATCATCGGCGGCGTTCGTACCAGCGTGCGATTGATCAGCCGGTTGAGCAGGTTTTCGATGCTCCAGCAGTACTCGCCGATGCGCTCGGCGCCAACCATGCGGCCGCTGCCTTTCAGAGTGTGGAAAGACCGCCGGACCGTGATCAGGCATTCCATGTCATCCGGCGACTCCGCCCAGGTGGGCAGATTGCGTTTGATCGACGCAATTTCTTCTTTCGCTTCCTCGATGAACAGCTCGAGCAGCTCGGGGTCGAGGTGCTCGGCATCGGGCGCGACGACCGGCAGCGGCATGACATCGGTCGACTGCATGGTCTCGGCTTCCGCGACTTCCTGGAGCGCCTGCTGTTCGATATCGACGCGCGCGATCTTCATCGTCGACTCGGCCGGCTCGCCCGCAGCTTCGGCTTCCTCGGCGGCCTCGGCTTCCTGTTCCAATCGCGCGGTGACATCACGCAGCACCGCAAGGCACGCTTCGGCGTTGTCGAGCATGTACCAGGGTTCGGCACGACCGGCTTTGACGGTCTCCATGTAATACTCGATGCTGACGATCGCGTCGGCAAGCCGGTCGGTTTCCTTTTGCGTCAGTCGACCCGGACCGCCCTTCTTCAGCGTCAGTGTGACCAGGTGGCCGATGCGCTCGACCACTTCCATCGCACGCGTCTTGTTCAGCATCAAGAGACCCGCCTTGATGCCGCGGACCAGCGACGGCACGCTGTCCAGCCCCTGTGATGGCGCCTGCGACGCCAGGCTCTGGCTGATCGTTTCCTTGATACGCGCGAGGTTGATGATGCACTCACGCATCACCGACTCGGCCACCTGCTGGTAGTCGGCCGCTTCCTGCGGCGGCAGGTCCGGCGTTGTTGACGGCTCCGGTGCGTCCTGCGGCACCGTCAGGCGAATCAGCTGCTGGTCGAGACGATCCTCGACCCTGAGCAGGGTCGACGCGATGTCGAGAATGATCTGGTCACTGGCTGCGCCGCCGCGCTCTACGACCGATTTCAGTCGTTCGATTTCGCCGTCGATGTCGGTCCGGAGCTCGCCCAGACCCAGCACACCGAGCGTGTCGCTGATCTTTTTCAGGAGCTCGAGCTGCGGCACCAGGTCCGACGACTTGTTCATGCCCGTGCGGACGAAGATATCGAGTACGTCCTTCACGCGACCGAGGTCTTCCTTGATGGCGGAAGCGACCGTGGTCATGAGCTTCACGCTGGGCGCCGACAGCGCCTCGCGTGCGTGCTCGACCTGTTCGTCGCCCGGCAACAGCTCCGACAGGTTGAACGCCGCGCGGATCTCGCTGATGCGCTTGCCGGCTGTGCCCGAACGCGCGACGTAATAAAGAAGGTTGTTGAGCAGGTCGTCGATCGGATGGCTGTCAAACGCCGCGAAACCCTCGTCGATCACCTGCTTGATGTGGCGATCGGCCTGGCCGAGCAGGCGCTTGAGTGCAACCGATGTTTCGAGCCCGCCCTCGCGCAGGGATTCGAGCACACCTCCGACGACCCACCACAGCTGGTACATGTCGTCGCGGTTCGCACAGGCCTCCAACGCGGCGGCGACGCGCGACAGTGTGTCCAGGTGACGCTCGCTGTCGCTGCCCTTGATCCAGCCGAGCAGGGCCAGCTGGAACTTGGGCCGCAGGCGTTTCGCCACGGCAATCGGATCCTCACCACTCGCCTCGGTCTTGCGGGCCGGCCGGGTGTCGACGCTCGGCGAAAGGTTGAGCAGCAGCAGCGTGCCTTCGGACAGCAGCGGCTCGCCGCGGGCGGCGCGCAGGTCGTTCAGCATCGGCAGCAAAACCAGCGCGATATCGCGACCGCCACCCAGCAGCCGTTCGATGTACGACGGCAGCTGCACCATCGAGCGGGTCAGCGCCTCGAGGCCGTCCTCGCGGCCTTTGCCGGCACGCAGAGTCGCGAGGTACTTGCAGGCGAGCTCCATTTCTTCGGCGAGCAGCGCGGCGCCGTAGGTCTCGGTGATCTGCAGCGCGCCGCGGACCTGGTGCAACAGCTCGGCGGCGCGCATCAGGGCGGCCGAACCGCCACGTCCGTCGACGCAATCTTCCAGCGCAAGGTGTGCGTTGCGGATCGTCTCCATCAGCTCGTGGCTGACGATCGCCAGTGCGCGCACCGGGCTTTCGACCGTGTCCCTCTGCACGCGCTCTTCAGTGATGCCGGTTTCGCTCATTACCCGAGATCTGGAATCCTTGCGAGACTCTAACCGATCCTGGCCGTCAGCCGGTGGCCTGCTTGCCCGGCTGTGCCGGTGCAGGCTTGGGCGGCGCTGCTGCGGGCGGCGCCGGTTGGTTCACGGGCGGCACCGGCTTGTTACCGCCGGGTAGGGTGAAGCCCGCAACACTCTGGCGAAGCTGCGACGCAAATTCCGCCAATTTCGAAATGGCGTTTGCCGTTGCCGTCGTGGCCTTGCCGGTCTGCTCGCCGATTTCGCGCAGGCGCGCCGTGCGCCGGGTCACGTCTGCAGCAGAGCCGGCCTGCTGGCGGGCAGAACCCGAGATATTCTGTACGAGGCTGGCGATCTGGTTCGATACCTGCTCGATCTCGTCGAGCGCGGCGCCCGCATTCTCGGCCAGCAATGCACCGCCAACCACATCCGTGGTACTGCGTTCCATCGAGATGACGGCCTCCTTGGTGTCCGCCTGGATCGTGCTGACGAGCACTTCGATTTGCTTGGTCGCGTTCGTGGAGCGCTCGGCGAGTCGCTGTACCTCGTCGGCAACGACGGCAAAGCCGCGTCCGGCTTCGCCGGCCATCGACGCCTGGATCGACGCGTTCAGGGCGAGAATGTTGGTCTGCTCGGCAATGTCGTTGATCAGTTCGACGATGTTGCCGATTTCCTGCGAGCTTTCGCCGAGGCGCTTGATGCGTTTCGACGTGTCCTGGATCGTTTCGCGAATGGTGTTCATACCGTCGATCGTGCGGCGCACGGCCTCGCCGCCCTTGTGCGCAACTTCGACCGAGTGGCGCGCGACGTCCGACGAACGTTCGGCGTTGCCGGAAACTTCCTCGATCGACGCCGCCATCGACACGATCGACTCCGTCGCCGCATTGATCTCCTTCGCCTGGTTGTCGGCGGCACGCGCCATGTTGCCCGCTGCCGTCTCGGTCTGGCGGGCTGCTGCTTCGACCGTGATCGCGGTTTCGTTCACGGCGGCTACGAGTTTTCTGAGTTCCTCGATCGCGTAGTTGAACGAGTCGGCGATCGTGCCGGTGATGTCCTCGGTCACGGTCGCCTCGATCGTCAGGTCACCGTCGGCGAGGCTGCCCATCTCGTCCAGCAACCGCAGGATGGCCTGCTGGTTGCGTTCGTTCTGCTCGGCCTGTTCTGCGGCCGCCCGTTCGAAGGTCGCCATCTTGCGGTTCATGAAAACGAGCACGACCACGAGGATGGCGCCGATCAGCAGGATCACGATGGGAATGAACGGTGACGCCAGCGCCCCCGGCAACAGGCCGCCCGAGGAACCGAAGCCCGATTGCATCAGGCTCGCGGCGCTGGACTCTACGCCGGCTACGGCGTCGGCAATTGTCGTGATCGCATCGCCGTTTGCGCCGATTACCGTCATGCCGTCGTTGATGTCCTGCAGGGCACTCTTCAGCGGCATCAGCAGCTCTTCACGATCCGCTGCGCCGAGCGCACGAACGTCGAGCGAGGTCGACCGTCCGTCGAGGCCATTGATTGCATTCGCGAGATACGCCGCGTCGTTACTCATCGATGCAATGGCCGCCGACGTGTCGGTCGCAGACGGCAGTCCGCGCGCGGTATCGACCAGGCGCGCGCTGCGCTGCTGCACCTGCTGGATCACGCTGGTCGCCCCGGATCGATCCAGCAGGGTCTCACTGGCACCGAGGAACTGGCCGCCCGCAGCCATGATGGCGGCGCGTGCTCCGTTGACACTGCCAATGCTGTCACGCGCGGCAACCAGGGCGCCGGCACTTGCCTCGAGGTCACGCCAGTCGTCGGAACTGCCGGGCGCCGACGGGCCTGCGCTCCTTCGCAGGGACGCGAGCCGCTTCAGGCTCGTGTCGAGCTTGTCTATTGCGCCATCCTCACCGGCCTGGACGGCATGTGCATCCGCGGGCAAGGACTGCGACAGCGCTGCCAGTTCCGCGCCTGCGCCACCGCCGCCGCTCGACTGCAGGTAGACGAGCGCGCCCGCGAGGACGAGCAGGAAGGCCGTGAATCCCGCGAGGGTGCGGAATGTTGACGTGGTATCGGTTTTCTTAGCCATGATTACGTAACTCGTTTCATGCTTTACGTGCGATCGGCGTTATCGCGCGGATCGTCAAAGTCATTCTTCGGCCGCCTGCAAAAAGAGATTGCTCTCGACAAACTCGAACAGGTCGTAGACCGGCCAGCTTTCGGAACCTCGCGAGTAGGTGCCGGTCAGGAATCGCTCGCAGCGCACCGCCGTCTGCGGCGTATCGTCGGATAACTCGCTGGCCCCGAAGCGCCGAAAGCCCAGCACCTCGTCGACGACCAGCCCGGCCGGCACCTCGCGATGGTTCACGGAGATGACACGGGTATTGCGCCTGAGTGACGTGCGACCGCTGCCAAGCAACAGCTTGACGTCGACCAACGGCAGCAGGTGGCCACGCAGGTTGGCAATGCCGAGCATCCAGCGTTTTGAACCGGGCACGCGTGTCATCGCATCCGGCAGCATCAGCACCTCCCGCACCTGGTCGCGGCTGGCGACAAACTGTTCCTCACCGATGCGGAAACCGATGCCGACCCACTCGCTGGCCAGCGCACCGCCACCTGCGCCGGCGTGCGCGGAGGCACTGCGCCGCTCGATCTCGCGCAGCAGCTCAAACGGCTGCTCGACGAGCGCGGCAAGCTCGGCACCGTCGCCCATTCAGCCGGCCGTCACCGAGTGGATCATCGACACGAGCTCTTTTTCGGCAACCGGTTTGACGAGGTATTCGACCGCGCCCTGGCGCATGCCCCAGATCTTGTCGGTCTCCTGGTCCTTGGTCGTGATCATAATGACCGGGATCGTCGACGTGGCCGGATCCTGGGTCAGCTTGCGGGTCGCCTGGAAACCGTTCATTCCCGGCATGACGACATCCATCAGGATGCAATCCGGCCGTGACGCGCGGGCCGTCCTTAGGCCCTCTTCGCCGTTGTCGGCGACCAGCGTGTCAAAACCGTTCCGTTCGAGCATGTTCTGGAACAGGTGCAGCTCGGTCGGTGAATCATCGATGATTAAAACAACTGCCATTACTACTTTCCTTTGCGCAGTGTGTTGATCGGTATTGTCCTCAGGCGATCTGGTTCGAGATCGCGCCTAACAGTTCGTCCTTGGTAAAGGGTTTGGTCAGGTACTGCTCGGACCCGACGATGCGGCCACGCGCCCGGTCGAACAGGCCGTCCTTGCTCGACAGCATGATCACTGGCGTCTCCTTGAACATCTTGTTGTGCTTGATCAGCGAACAGGTCTCGTAGCCATCGAGACGCGGCATCATGATGTCGACGAAGATCAGGTCCGGCTGGTGATCGGCGATCTTCGACAACGCATCGAAGCCGTCGATCGCCGTAAAAACCTGGCAGCCTTCCTTGCTCAGCAGGGTTTCGGCCGTCCGACGGATGGTCTTGCTGTCGTCCACGACCAGAATCTTGAGTCCGTTAAGACTTCGAGGTGCAGTACTAGACACCGGATATCCTCATGCTTTCGGCGAGCCAGAGATACTCGCTAAGGTCCTTTCCCCAACCCCCGGAAAGCGCTTGCCCTGAGGCGCCTGAACTCCGGGAAAAAAGACTTGTACCATATTGACATAAGTCCCG
>JAAUYI010204973.1_pt1 | contig 10302 bp, 5 predicted proteins | sample 7278041 | NCBI WGS metagenome assembly JAAUYI01 (sample SAMN14350216, study PRJNA611818) | marine sediment metagenome | isolation source: surface marine sediment (0.6m) | place: French Polynesia: Moorea | collected 2018-08
AACCATCTCGAAAAGCAGGGAGTAGCCGTGTGCGAGGAAACCCGCAAGCACGGTTTTGAATCAGAGGGTAGGAAGGTGACTTCCTGCTCGACTGTAACAGTAATAAGTAATGAGTGTCCTAATCTAAGTGCGTAGTGCTATAGTTTTCATCCCATAGTTTTTCAAACCTAACTACATTACAGCAAAATTTGTATGACCGAGTTTATCCCAGGGCTAGAGTTGAGTAAGTCTTTCTATAAAGAGGCTGTCAAGCCAATACTAGAATCACACTTTTCGGAACTTAAATATTCAGCAGCCTTAATCGGATATGGCTCGGATGTTCTAGACTTCGATAATCTTGTATCAACCGACCATGAATGGGGCCCAAGATTGCTGTTGTTTCTATCAGAAGAAGATTATGAAAAATACCAGGCAGAAATAGACAATACTTTAAGCAAAAAGCTGCCTTACACTTTCAAAGGATTCTCCACTAATTTTTCATCTGGTGGTGTGCAGTGGCAGGAGTATATTCAGTCTGGTCTAATTAACCATAAGGTTTGGATTCAGACTATAACTTCCTTTTTCAAGTTATCTCTTGATTTCAATCCATACAGCAACATTGAAGTTTTGGACTGGCTTACTTTTCCAGAACAAAGGCTTCTAGAAATTACTAGCGGTCTAGTTTATCACGATGGTTTAGGACAACTAAATTCCATCCGTGCCAAATTTAATTACTATCCAAAAGATATTTGGTTATACTTACTTACCGCTCAATGGTCATCAATTGCTCAGGAAGAAGCTTTTATGGGTCGTTGTGGAGATGTTGGTGATGAATTAGGGTCACAACTCATTGCTTCTAGGATGATACAGAAGTTAATGAAGCTCTGCTTTTTGATGGAACGTCGATATGCACCTTACAGTAAGTGGTTTGGAAAAGCTTTTACTCAATTATCTTGTGCAGAGCAACTTACCCCTATATTTGAGAATATCTTAGTATCTCATTCTTGGAAAGAAAGAGAAGAATATCTATCGAAAGTTTATGAAGTCATTGCACAAATGCACAATAACCTTTTGCTGACGAAACCTTTAGAAACGAGTGTGTCTAATTATTATGGTCGCCCCTATCTCGTCATTCATGCCAATCGCTTTGCCGAAGCCATTAGAGATACGATCGACAACAAAAAGGTAAAAGATTTGCCAACAAATGTTGGGGCTATTGACCAATTTGTTGCTAGTGTAGATGTTCTCGTGCAGCATCAACTTTGTAAAAATCTTAAAGCAATATTTATGTGATTACGTTTAACAAAATCTTACCGTATTCAAAATGTTGTGGAAGATAATAGATCGCTTCAAGTTTACTACAAGCTTGTCTCAAGTTTTTTGCAACAGAATCCTTGGTAGTACGTTTGTTACCAACTTACTGGGTAGATATGAATTGATTTGTTATAAATATGCTATAATGTGAAACAAATCAAATCAGCTTATTGGTTAGCTTTTAAACCGTAAAAAAACAGCATTAGAACATAATTATCTTATAGATATTTACGGTCGAAAATATCAATAGAGTTAGTAAAATATTAGCTGCTTAACATTGCTAATATAAACTTTTTTTCATAGCTATCAAATTAGTCTTATAGTTGCAAAAAATATTTGGCAACAGTCTGAAAGGCTAAAGATAGCCTTAAAGAGCAAAGAGGTAAAATCTCTTTGAATTTGCCAATGTTTTTCTTTGATAAGATAGAGCGAACTTTCTCTATCGATCGCCCAATTTTGGGAAGGACATTACCTTCATTGCTATATGAAGCTAGCGATCGCTATCCCAATCATCGTGCCTTGAATCACTGGCAAGCAAATTCTTGGCAGTCTCGATCCAATCAACAATTGCAAACTGCTGCTGAAGAGTTAGCTCTAGGATTATTAGAGGAAAAATTAGAACGAGGGGAACGTGTTGCCCTGTTGATGCACAGCGATATTAATTTCTGTCTTGCAGATTTCGGTTCTCTGCTAGCTGGATTAATCGATGTGCCAATCGATCTAACTCAGACACTAAATAATATTGTGTTTATTCTGCGCCATTCAGCAGCCAAAGTATTAATTGTTTCTGACTTAGATTTGCTGGCTCAAGTGATTCCCTATCTTGGGGATACTCCCAATCTCCAAACAGTTATTGTTGCTAATATTCCCCCTGACTGGGAGGAAAAACGGACTCAACTACTGACTTGTGATGTAGATCGCTGCGATCGAGCTAAACTGAGAAGGGCAACAGAGAAGAGCGAACGAGGTAATCCAGCCTGTTTGTGTATTCCCCTCTTACTCTGTCATGCACGGCAAGAGCTATCTTGTCCCGAATTGCCACAATGCATTCAACTATTATCTATCGATGAAGTTCGAGCCATAGGTAATAAGTTATGGAATGAAGAGCGAATACAAGAATTGCGATCGCTAATTTCTCCTCAAGATTTAGCAACGATAGTTTACATTGCAGGAGAAACGGGTCAACCTAAAGGGGTAATGTTAAGCCATGAGAATATCACCGCCGATATTTTAACTACTTTTAAGAGCATTCCGAATCTAAAGCCAGGAGCAACAGAAACCGTATTTTCTTTTTTACCCTTAACTCATATTTTTGCACGGGCGTTCATTTACGGTCATCTTAATTACGGACATAGCATCTATTTTTCTACTCCCAATCGAGCAGCTAGAGATTTTTCAACAGTCAAACCAACTCTGGTAGCTACCGTACCGAGATTATTAGAAAAAATTCACCAAAAAATTCTCGATCGCGGTAGTAAGCTGAAAGGATTCAAACAAATTATCTTTAATTGGGCATTAAAACTAGCTCAAGATTATGAGTTAGGGCAACCAACAAAACTATTTAACACTCTTCAACTCAAGTTAGCAGATTGGCTCGTCTTTTCTCAATGGAAAAAGCCTTTTGGTGGACAGCTTAAATACTTTATTAGTGGTGGTGCAGCATTAAGAGCCGATATTGCCAATATCTTGAGTGCAGCTGGAATGACTGTACTACAGGGCTATGGTTTAACCGAAACCAGTTCGGTGATTAGCTGTAACCGAGGTAAGTTAAACCGTGCGGGAACAGTGGGAATTCCCATTGCCGGAGTAGAAATCGCGATCGCTGATGATGGGGAAATTTTAGTTAAAGCTCCCTATGTGATGCAGGGCTATTATCAAGACTGGGAAGCCACTAAGTCAGTTATTGATGAATCAGGTTGGTTACATACAGGAGATTTAGGCGAATTGACCCCAGAAGGTTTCTTAACTATTACTGGCAGTAAAAAAGATTTATTTAAACTTTCTACTGGTAAATATGTCACCCCACAACCCCTAGAAGAGCGAGTAAAACAATCACCCCTAGTGGAACAAGCAGTGGTTGTGGGCATGCAGAAAAAGTTCTGTGGAATGTTGATTTTTCCCGATCTAGATAAGTTGCACAAAAGTGCTAGAGCTTTGAATTTGTATCTACCAATTACCGATTTGTTGCAAAAACCAGAAATTATCGCTCTCTATCAAACTTTAGTTGATGAGGCTAACAAACGGCTCCCCAGTTGGTCGAAAGTTAAAGGATTTCAACTAGTCAATGCTGAGCTTACTGTAGCCAATGGGCTATTGAACCCTAATTTAAAAGTCAATCGAGCTAAAGTTAACGCAATATTTGCCACAGAAATAAATGCTCTTTATGGAGAAGAATCGCTTCGCTTAAGTTCAGAGTTAGGAGCGGTGCGTCCGCGAAGCGACTACCGTCAGGTCTCCCGCGGAATTTTTAATCCGCAAACGCCAGTTCCTTCAAGTCGGGGAACCCTTTCAGCATTTGCTCATGGGGGAAACCCCCAAGACCGCAATGCTTCACCAACGGACTGGCTTGGGAACGCGCACCGAAGTAGTTCGGAGTCAAATTTTGTCTTGGGATTGCTCCGTCAAATACGAAGCTTGTATTCACAATTCCGAATGCCGAATTTCGTTCACACAAGCGACTACCGAGAGTCTCTCCAAACTTTTTCGCTTAAACGAATGACTCGTAAAATTGCTATCAAAGCCAAGTTATTTTGGCGATCGCTCAAAAACTATATTACTCTGCTCTCCACTATGCCGTGGAAACTACAAAACAACAGTAATTCTGAAGAATTAGAGTGAATTAAAGGGAGGAAAATTAGATGTTTAAACCGTTCCGAACTGCTGCCGTTTTAGGTGCTGGAGTGATGGGTTCGCAGATTGCAGCCCATCTAGCTAATGCTGGATTGACAGTTCATTTACTAGATATACCTGCCCCAGAAGAGAATAAAAATGCGATTGTCGAAGCTGCTTGGCAAAAAGCACTAACGCTTAAACCGCCAATTCTATTTACAGATAAAATCGCTCGTCGCCTTACTCTGGGAAATTTTGACGAACATCTCGATCGCTTGGCTGATGTAGATTGGGTAATTGAAGCTGTGGTAGAAAATCTGGCAATTAAACAACAACTGATGGCACGAATAGAAGGTGTTGTTAGTCCTGATGCGATCGTTTCTACTAATACTAGTGGTTTGCCCGTTCGGGAAATCGCTCGCGGATTACCTAAATCTTTGAGCAAACGCTTCCTCGGTACTCATTTTTTCAATCCCCCCCGCTATCTTAAATTACTAGAACTAATTCCCACGGGCGATACAGACACAGAGATATTACTCAGATTGGAATGGTTTGGTCGTTTACATCTCGGTAAAGGAGTAGTAGTTGCCAAAGATACTCCTAACTTTATCGCCAATCGTATTGGTATTTATGCGACCATGTTGGGAATTAAAGCTTTTATCGATGAAGGATATACCATCGAAGAAATTGATACTCTGACAGGAACTTTAGTAGGAAGACCTAAATCGGGAACTTTTCGCACTGCTGATTTAGTAGGATTGGATACTCTAGTGTATGTGGCGAAAAATCTCTATCCTGCTGTTCCCCATGATGAAAGTCGCGAAGGCTTCCGCGTACCATCTTTGTTAGCCAAGCTAGTAGAAACAGGAACTTTAGGAGCAAAAACTGGTCAGGGTTTTTATAAAAAAGAGAAAGGGCAAATTCTCTCTTTAAACCCCCAAACCTTTGCTTACGAACCAGCTAAACCTGTAGATTTGGGCGATCTCAAAACCATTCAAAAACTGGAACTACCCGAACGATTAAGAGTTTTATATCGCGATGCAGGTCGTGCGGGTAAGTTTTTCCGCAAGATAATACTATCCATACTCAGTTATAGTGCTTATCGCATTCCCGAAATTACCGATAGTCCCGCAGAGATCGATCGCGCTATGCGTTGGGGATTTGGTTGGGAACTTGGGCCTTTTGAAATCTGGGATGTTCTGGGCTTTAAAACTGTAGTTACCGATATGCAGACATCAGACATACCCTTAGCGGATTGGGTAGAAACAATGATTAAACACCATCAAGTTGGTGGATTTTATCAACAAGATAAAGTCTATACTCCCAGTCACGAGTATGTAACTTTAAACATTCCCCAAGATGAAATCGATCTTAAGGTAATTAAATCTCAACCAAACAATATTCTCTGGCACAACGAGGAAGCAGCATTACTCGATCTTGGAGACGGAGTAGTTTTATACGAATTTAGATCGAAAGGTAATACTCTCAGCTTTAAAGTTATGTCAGGGCTAGCAGAGGTCTTAGATATCCTTGAAAATAGTGACTACAGTGGCATGGTAATCGGGAACAGTAATGTTAACTTCTGTGGCGGTGCTAATCTAGCCGAAATCGGCATGTTGGCCCAGTCAGGTCAATTAGAGGCGATCGCCGATCTCGTAGTTCAATTCCAACAAACCCTACAAAGAATTCACTACTTTTCCAAACCAATTGTAGCTGCTGTGAGGGGATTAGCTCTTGGTGGCGGTTGTGAATTAGTTATGGCTTGTCCCCAAGTTGTCGCAGCAGCCGAAAGCTACATTGGCTTAGTAGAACTCAGTGTCGGCTTAATTCCTGGGGCTGGGGGCATTATGGGAATGGCAGCTTGGGCAGCAGCAAGAGCAGCGAAAGAGACTGCCACACAGATTCAACCCTTCTTACAACAAGCCTTTGAAACAGTAGGTATGGCAAAAGTCGCCAATAGTGCCTATGAAGCTCAAGAACTCGGTTTCTTGTCTCCCACCGCTCAAATTGTCATCAACAGCGATCGCTGTTTATACGTAGCTAAACAAGAAGTTATCCGTCTCGATCTAGAAGGTTACGCCCCCATACCCAAAAGGGACTCCATTATGGTGTTAGGTCAACCTGGTAAAGCAGCATTAGAACACGGTGCTTATGTCTTCCAACAAGGAGGATATATTTCTGAATACGATCGCTTTCTCGCCAACCGCCTAGCATACGTACTTACAGGTGGCGAACTATCAGCACCTTCTTTAGTTAGTGAGGATTATTTACTGCAACTAGAACGAGAATCCTTTGTGCCGTTACTTAAAGAAGAGAAAACACAAGAGCGGATCGCACATTTGTTGAAGACTAAGAAACCATTACGGAATTAATAAAAACTACCAACTACTAACCACTAATCATTAAGAAGATGAAAGAAGCATATATAGTCAGCAGTGTAAGAACCGCTATTGGTAAAGCACCACGGGGAACTCTGCGGAATGTTCGACCCGATGATTTGGGAGCAACTGCGGTCAAAGGTGCGCTGGCAAAAGTCAAAGGACTTGACCCTGCCCAAATCGATGATGTAATGATGGGCTGTGCTTTTCCTGAAGGAGAACAGGGATTTAACTTAGGGCGAATTGTCGCTCGCAGGGCAGGATTGCCCTATTCTGTTCCAGGCTGTACGGTTAATCGTTTTTGTGCGTCGGGACTGCAAACTATTGCCATGGCATCCCAAGCAATTATGACGGGACAGGCAGAAATTATCATTGCTGGTGGCGCAGAATCTATGAGTCTAATGCCCATGGGTGGTAATTATCTTTCCCCCAATCCAGAATTATTAGAAACATCTCCCAATACCTATATCACTATGGGTATTACTGCTGAAAATGTTGCCAGAGAGTTTCATATCTCTAGAGAAGACCAAGATCGATTTGCTTTGCGATCGCATCAAAAAGCTTTAGCTGCGGTTAGAGAAGGTCGTTTTAAAGACGAGATTATTCCTGTTACTTTTCAAGAGACCATTTATAACTATGGTAAACCGCAAAAGATAGAACGGGTATTCGAGGTAGACGAGGGACCTCGCACCGATACCAGTTTAGAAGCCTTGGCAAAATTAAAATCCGTGTTTCATCTCCAAGGTACAGTAACGGCGGGAAATTCCTCCCAAATGTCTGACGGGGCAGCAGCAGCAGTATTAGTGAATATGAAGATAATGAACAAACTGAAAATTAAGCCTATGGGCAGACTGTTAGGTTATGCTGTTGGGGGAGTAGCCCCAGAAATAATGGGTATCGGGCCTGTGGTAGCTGTACCCAAGGTACTCAAACAAGTAGGTTTGACTTTAGACGATATTGGGCTAATCGAACTGAACGAAGCCTTTGCAGGGCAAGCTTTAGCCGTTATCCGTAAACTAGGACTTAATGATAACATTATTAACGTCAACGGTGGCGCGATCGCTCTGGGACATCCTTTAGGGTGTACCGGTGCCAAACTAACTGCTACTTTACTCCATGAAATGCAAAGACAGGGAATTCGCTACGGCATGATAACTATGTGTGTTGGTGGTGGGATGGGAGCTGCGGGAGTGTTTGAGAATTTGATGTTATGAGTTTTTAGTTCGGAGTTATTTCAAGATCAATAATGTGGGAGAAAAATTATGATCGATCTTCTCACGCCAATATTCGGTATTTCTATATTCCTGTTTTTGTTTGTCTGTTTTGCTTATATTGGTGTTCCTCTTTGGTTATGGTCGCTTTATGCTGCTGGTATCTTGGGAGTTTACCAAGCACCGCTTTGGGCATGGATTAGCTTGGGTGTTTTAGCCTTAATTTTTAATATTCCGCAGCTACGTCAAAGATTAATTACAGTTTATATTGTCAGAGCGATCGCTGCACTAAAATTGTTACCCAAAATTTCCGATACCGAACGAGAGGCGATCGAAGCAGGAAACGTCTGGGTAGACGGCGAATTCTTCTCTGGTAAACCCAACTTTAAACGCCTCCTCAGCGAACCATATCCACAATTATCTCCTGAAATTCAATCATTTCTCGACAATCAGGTAGAAAAAGTCTGTCAGATGGCGACTGACTGGGAAATTCATGTTCGTAAAGATTTGCCTCCTGAAGTTTGGGACTATCTCAAACAAGAGCGTTTCTTTGGCATGATGATTCCTCAAGAATATGGGGGATTAGGATTTTCTAACTTGGCGTATAGTACAGTAATGACTAAGTTAGCCTCTCGTTCTTTTACTTATACTGCTACTGTCGGCGTAACTAATTCTTTAGGACCAGCTAAATTATTATTACGCTATGGGACACAGGCACAAAAAGACTATTATTTACCGAGACTGGCAAAAGGAGAAGAAATTCCTTGCTTTGCTCTGACTGAACCTAATGCTGGTTCGGATGCAAGTAGTATGGTATCCAATGGAGTAGTGTTTAAAGGGAATGATGATAAGTTATATCTGCGTTTGAATTGGCAGAAACGTTATATTACTCTAGCTACGATCGCGACTTTGATGGGACTGGCGTTTAAACTGCGCGATCCCGATAATTTACTAGGTAAAGGAGAAGATGTCGGTATTACCTGTGTTTTAATTCCTACTAATACCCCTGGGGTAATTATCGATCGCCGACACGACCCAATGGGAGTACCTTTCTATAACTCTCCCACAGTTGGACAAGATGTAGTTGTTTCTGTAGACCAAATAATTGGCGGTGTAGAACAAGCAGGACAGGGTTGGAAAATGCTGATGCAGTCTTTAGCTGCGGGACGAGGAATTAGTTTTCCTGCTACCTGTACAGGTATTGCCAAATTTGTTACTAGAGTTACAGGGGCGTATGCCAGAGTCAGAAGACAATTTGGACTAAATATCGGTCGTTTTGAAGGAATTGAAGAACCTCTGGCTCGAATTGGCGGATTAACCTACTTAATGGAAGCAGCGAGACTTTACACAGTCGGTGCAGTAGATCGAGGAGAACAACCTGCGGTAATTTCAGCGATCGCTAAATACAATTTTACCGAACTGTCCCGTAAAATTATCAATGATGGCATGGATATTATGGGAGGTGCGGGGATTTGTCTAGGTTCAAGAAACTTACTGGCAAATATCTATACTGCTACACCCATTCCCATAACTGTAGAAGGGGCAAATATTCTGACTCGTACTATGATTATCTTCGGACAGGGAGCAATTCGTTCTCATCCCTATATCTACCGAGAAATCGAAGCCTTAAAGAAATCCGATGTTAAAACATTCGATCGCTTATTTTGGCATCATCTCGGCTCATTTGTCAGCAACTTTTGCCGTACTATTTTACTTAGTCTTTCTCGCGGTTATCTAGCTAGTTCTCCAGTAGCGGGGACTACGTCTAAATACTACCGTAAGCTAGCTTGGGCATCAGCTACTTTTGCTTTTTTTACTGATTTATCTTTAATCGTCTACGGTGGAACTCTCAAACGGCAAGAAAAACTAACAGGTAGATTTGCTGATATTCTTTCTTGGATGTATTTAGGTACTGCTACTTTACGTCGCTTTGAAGCTGAAGGATGCAACCCAGAAGATTTTCCTTTAGTTCATTGGTCTATGCAGTATGCATTTGCTCAAATTCAACAGGGATTTTTAGGAATCTTTAACAATCTATCATTACCATTATTAGGAATAGTAGCAGCTTGGTGGCGACTTAATCCCATTGGTACGATGCCATCAGATCGACTAGGTAGTAAAATTGCTCGGATAATGCAAACCCCAGGTACTCAACGAGATAATCTCACCGTAAATATTTATATTCCTACTAATACTGAAGAAGCCTTAGGACGTTTGGAAAGTGCATTCCTTCTCTCATTTAAATCCGAGTTGATTTTGCAGAAAATTAAAACTGCTAATAACCTAAGGAAGTTAGCTCAAGAAAAACTAGCAACATTGCTTCATGATGCTTTAGAAGCAGGAATTATTAACCCGAATGACATTGAATTATTGACTCAAGCGGAATCTGTTCGTAATGATGCTATTCAGGTAGATTCTTTTGCTATTCTTGGAGCGTAAGGAATTATCCAAAAACAAGTTACAACTTGCTTTTAGAGTGTCTAGAACACCGATTCAGTATTCAGAATCCAGTCCAGATCTGGGATTACGGGAGTTCTCAAAAGCCGAGATTTCGTTGGCTGAATATCCAAAAAAGTAGTTTTTGGTATTAC
>JAAUYI010020264.1_pt1 | contig 10301 bp, 11 predicted proteins | sample 7278041 | NCBI WGS metagenome assembly JAAUYI01 (sample SAMN14350216, study PRJNA611818) | marine sediment metagenome | isolation source: surface marine sediment (0.6m) | place: French Polynesia: Moorea | collected 2018-08
ACGACGCTCTTCCGATCTCCTCACCCACAGCCTCCAGACCGCGCACCGGGCCGAGGTCGACGGCCGCGACGACGCCTACGTCGTGTGCGCGCTGCTCCACGACATCGGCGACACGCTCGCTCCCCGCAACCACCCCGACGTCGCCGCCGCCGTCGTCAAGGCGTGGGTGCCCGAGAGCTACCACTGGATGGTGCAGCACCACGGGATCTTCCAGGGCTACTACTTCTGGCACCACCACGGCGGCGACCGCGACGCCCGCGAGGAGTACCGTGGCCACGAGCACTTCGACCTCACCGCCGAGTTCTGCGCCAAGTACGACCAGGTCGCCTTCGATCCGGACTACCCCACCCCGCCGTTGGCCCACTACGAGCCGCTCGTCCGGAGCTTCTTCAGCGCGAGCTCCTCGTGACGTCTTGAGTCATCTCATGTGATTCCAGTATGTTCTGATGCACCTTCCCCCACGCCTCGACGTGGAGCACCAGACATGGGCAGCACACCGCAGTTCCGCACGGATCGCATCCGGGTGGTCGCCTGGGACGATCCCGGCGACGACCCGACCGCCGGCCACGACCCCCGCTCCCGCTACGTCGAGCGCTTCTGGCTCGGCGTCCTCGGCCCGGCGACGACGTTGTTCCTGCGGCGGGCGGCGACCGAGCTCGACGCCGCGCCCGGCGGCTGGTGGATGGACGTCGAGACGACGGCCCGGTCGCTGGGGCTCGGGGCGAGCAGCCGCCACGCCCCGTTCCAGCGGGCCCTCGGCCGGGCCTGCACCTTCGGTCACGCCAAGGCGCTCGATCCGTCGATGATCGCCGTCCGGCGGCGGGTCCGTGAGCTGACCGCCAACCAGGTCGGGCACCTGCCCGAGGCCCTCCAGCGCGAGCACGCCAGGGTCACCGGCGCCTCGGGTGCCGTCGACACCGTCGTGATCGACGCCGATCGGGCCGCCGAGCTGGCCCGCACCCTCCTCGAGCTGGGCGAGCCGATCGAGGAGGTCGACGCCCAGCTGGCCCGGTGGCAGATCGACCACCGCACCCGCCAGCAGGCCGTCTACGACGCTTACCAGTCCCTGGCGGCCTGAGATGCCGATGACCGAACAGACGCCTCGTCCGGCTGCCTTCTGCCCGTCGTGCGGTGGCGCGCTCGCCCCGGACGGAACCCATCGGCCGGGCCGATCGAGGACCATCGCCCTCGTGCTGCTCCTCGTCCCGATGGGCGTCGGGCTCCTCGGCATCCACCGCATCTACATGGGGCTGCGCTCGGGCTGGATCATGCTGGCCTCGATCCTGCTGGCACCGGCAACCCCCTCGCGTACCTCAGCGGGTTCGAGTGGACGGTGTTGATCCTCGGGCCCGCCTTCCTCGTGGCTGTGCTCACGCCGTGGGTCGACCTGGTCCGCATCCTCACCGGCAGCCTGCGACCGGCCGACGGATGGGCCGCCTCGTGACGGCGGGATCGGGTCGAAGGTCCCGAGACGCACCGTGACGCGGCTGCTACCCAGGGAAGGGTGACCGACACCGACCCCCGCACCGAGCCCTCCACCAGCTCGTCCGATCCCGACGACGACCGCCCCGATGTGGTGATGCAGGTGTTCGGCTTCCTGGTGGCGATCGCGTTCGTCGTGATCGCCGGGACCTTCTTCTACGACTCGTTCACGGACATCTTCTGAGTCGAGGCCCGGACGGGCCCCGCCGCCCGAGCACGCTCAGAGCGCCGAGACGCGACGCGCGAGCTCGTCGAGGTCGAGCGCCTCCCGTGCCGGCGGAGCAGGCGCCTCGGACCCTGCACGGCCGGTGGTCGCCATCGGTTCGCCTCCCCCGGGACGGCGCAGCACCACGTCGATCCAGGTGGGATCACGGCGGGCGACGGACTCGATGGCGACGGAGTCGCCCAACCACTCGTCGAGCCAGATCTCACCACCGCGCCACCAGATGCGGGGGCGATCGCCGTCGAGGGTGATGTTCCAGTGGTGGAGGCCCTCGTAGGAGGCGTGCTCGCCCTCGTTCTCGACGTGGCTGAGCACGATCGCGCCACCGGGCTTGGCCGCCTCGACGAGGTTGCGGACGCCGCCGATCGCGTCCTCGGAGTGGTCGAGGGCGTTGCACATCCACACCACGTCGAAGCGCTCGTCGCCGATGTCGTCGAGGAGCGTCTCGACCTGACCGGGACGCACCGGGACGGTCGGCTCGATGCCCGCGGCCTCGAGCAGGATCCCGTACTCCACGGCGAGCGGGTCGAGCGAGGTGACCTCGACGATCCGGTCGCCGCAGCGCCGGCCGACGATCGGCGCCGGACCGGAGCCGACGTCCAGCACGCTGACGCGGCCGAGCTCACAGGTCGCCGGGTTCACGGCGCCGGCGATGAGCGGCGAGACCTCGAGGGCCGGATCGAGGCGGTTGTGGAACCCCCGGGCATAGGGGCCGACACCGGACTTCACCTCGAGCAGCCGACCGGCCCAGTACAGGAGCTCGTGGCGCATCTCCTCACGCCAGCGGGGGCGATGTGGCCCGGCGTCGACCGCGACCTCCCAGGTGGCGTCCATGTCGGTCACGACGAAGGGTCCCCGCTCGCGCAGCACGTCTCCCCGCACGGCGAGGCACGTGGACGCCCCGAGCCACGAGCCCAGCCCCTCGCCCTTCGCCGCCACGGCCTCGCGCGCCCGCAGCTCCTCGACCACCCGGGTCCGCCAGCCCGGCTGCAGGACCACGTCGGCGGTGACGGCGACCACGATGTCGCCCGACGCCCGACGCAGTCCGGCCATCCATGCCGCGGCGAGCTCGACCGGTGCCGGGGCGCTGATCACCTCGGCATCCAGCGTGTCGAGCAGCTCGCCGACCCCGGGCCAGCGCCCGTTGTCCACGACGACGAGCTCGGTCCGCGGCGCTCGCACGCGGGTGAGGCGGAGCACGGCGTCGAGCGCCGCGATCGAGTCGTCGTTGGCCAGGATGACGATCGAGATGACGGGTTCACGATGCAAGGCGTCCACAGCGGGAACGTCGGCCACCTCCGGCCGGCCGTAAGCCGACCTCAAGCCGAGGGCGCTGCGGTCGACGGACCTCGACGTGGCGACCGACGCGCGGATCGAGCGACTCCGCGAGTACTTCGTGGACGAGCTCTCCTGGGGATGGGGCCATCAGGCCCGGGCGGTGTTCTCGTTCCTCCTGGACGCAGCCGAGGACTGCCGCGGCGGAGCGGTGCTCGACGCCGGAGCAGGTCACCAGCGCTACCGACCGTTCTTCGACGACGAGTGCCTCTACCTCACGCTGGAGCACCCGGCCGGCATCGACCACAAGCGCATGGGTGCGATCGACTACGACCTGCTCGGCGAGCTCGACGGCGACATCCCCCTCGCTGACGGCTGCCTGCACGGCGTCGTCAACACGTCCGTGCTCGAGCACCTCCGGCACCCCGAGCGGTTCCTCGCCGAGGCGCATCGGATCCTCCGCCCTGGAGGCCGGCTCTACACCCACGTCCCGTTCACCTACCCGGAGCACGAGGAGCCCTTCGACTTCCAGCGGCCCACCAGCTACGCACTCCGGTCCTGGCTCGCCGAGGCCGGCTTCGTGGACGTCGAGATCGTCCCGGACTCGTCCAACCTGACCGCCGCCGTCTCCTTCGTCGAGGACGCCCTCCGGTGGGACCTGGGCGACACCGGCCACCACGGCGAGCACCGGCGACTCTCGGAGCTCACCGCGCCGGTCCTCGCCGAGCTCCGCCGGGTCGGCGCCGACCTCGTCGGTCCCGGCACCCGCTTCCCGGTCGGTTGGCTCGCCGTGGCCTCGGTCCCCGGCACGCTCGGACCCGCCGAGGCCGGCTCGCGGTCGGACTTCCTGGCTCGCTACGGCCGGAGGGCGGAGCCGGTCGGCGAGCTGTGCCAACCGAGCACCGTCGACGGGTTCGACGGGTTCACCCCGACGGCGTCGACCACCAGCTCGTCGATGTGGATCCGCCCCGACGCCTCCGCTGATCGCACCACCTCGACCAGGTCGCGGTTGTAGTCGTGCTGCTCCGCGTGCGCTCGCGACGAGTGGCTCGGCCGACCGGTCTGCCACCCGACCGGCTCGACGTGCACGACGTCGACCTCCTCGGCGACGCCGCAGATGGCATCGATCCAGCCCTCGCCGAGCTCGGCCACCTGCTCGACGGAGTGGCACGTGTAGACGACGGCGTGCCGACGACGACCGCCCAGCCCGGCGAGATCGGGCCGGGTGTGGTCGAACGGGACCGTCACGAGGTCGAGCGTCGGTTCGATCCGAGCCAGGGCATCGCTGCACGCCCGACCTGCCGCCGTGAGCTCCGCCGCGACGTAGGTCGCGTCCGGCGGCCCGCCACTCGCCCAGACCGACACGAGCAGGTGACCCCAGCCGGAACCGAGCTCGCAGATCAGGTCGGTGTCCTCGCGACACCGGTCGAGGACGCTGCCCACCACGAGCTCCCGATGCGCACCGCGGACGGCCGCTGCATCGAGCGTGAGTCGGGTGCCGGCGAGGACCGCGTCGACCGGGCCGCGCCAGGTCCCGGTCCCCGCCGCCCGGACGTGGCCGACCACCGCAGCGACGCCGGCGTCGGGTCCGAGCTCGGCGCAGGCGGCAGCGATCCGCTCTCTGACGAGGGGCCACTTGTCCGTGCCGTACTCCCGCTCGACCCAGGTCCGATCGCGGACGACGGGGCGGGCTCGGGGCTCGGGGGATGCGACGGTCATGCGCTCACTGTCGCCCATCGAACACGTACCGTAACCACATGTCCGCCGCGACGCAGCGGAAGGAAGCAGCAGTGATGGATCTCGCAGACCGTGCCGTGCTCGTGACGGGAGGGACCGGCTCCTTCGGCCGGGCCTTCCTCCGCCGCGCGCTCGACGACCTCGGGCTGCGTCGCCTCGTCGTGTTCTCGCGCGACGAGCTGAAGCAGTACGAGGCCAGGCGGGACCTCGGCGACGACCCCCGGCTCCGCTGGTTCATCGGGGACGTCCGCGACAAGGATCGCCTGGCTCGTGCGCTCGACGGCATCGACATCGTCGTGCACGCCGCCGCGCTGAAGCAGGTCGAGACGGCGGAGTACAACCCGTTCGAGTGCATCCGGACCAACGTGCTCGGCGCCGAGAACCTCATCAACACCTGCATCGACGCCGGCGTCGGACAGGTGATCGCGCTCTCCACCGACAAGGCATCGAGCCCGATCAACCTCTACGGCGCGTCGAAGCTCTGCTCGGACAAGCTGTTCGTCGCCGGCAACCACTACGCGAGCGGACGCGGGACCCGCTTCGCCGTCGTCCGGTACGGCAACGTGATGGGGAGCCGTGGCTCGGTGGTGCCGCTGTTCCGCAAGGCCGCAGCGACCGGTCGACTGCCGATCACCGACCCTCGCATGACCCGTTTCTGGATCACCCTCCCCCAGGCCGTCGACTTCGTGGTGGCGAGCCTGGGCCGCATGCGCGGCGGGGAGATCTTCGTGCCCCGCATCCCCTCCATCTCCATCGTCGATCTCGCCCGGGCCATCGCACCCAGCGCACGGCACGACATCGTCGGGATCCGGCCCGGCGAGAAGCTCCACGAGGAGATGATCTCCGAGGACGACGCCCGTCGGACCGTCGCCTACGACGACCACTTCGTGATCCGGCCGCTGCTCGCGGGCTGGGAGCAGGGTCGCCCGACCGACGGCGGCTCCGCCGTCTCCGAGGGCTTCGCCTACCGGTCCGACACCAACGAGTGGCGCCTCGCCTCCGACGAGGTCCACGAGCTGCTCGCCGAGGTGCCGTGATCCCCTACGGCCGCCAGACGATCGACGACGACGACGTCGCTGCGGTCGTCGCGGTGCTCCGGTCCGACCGCCTCACCCAGGGTCCCCGGATCGAGGCGTTCGAGCGCGCCGTCGCCGACCGGGTCGGCGCGCACCACGCGGTGGCGTTCTCCTCCGGCACCGCGGCGCTCCACGGCGCTGCGGTGGCGGCCGGGCTCGGACCGGGTGACGTGGTGGCGACCTCCCCGCTCACGTTCATGGCGAGCGCCAACTGCGCCCGCTACGTGGGCGCCGAGGTCCGCCTGATCGACCTGGAGCCGTCGACGTGGAACCTCGATCCCGCCGCCGTCGACGCCGACGTCGACGCGGTGGTCGCCGTGCACTACGCCGGGCTCCCCGTCGACCTGCGCCGGCTCGGTCACCGGCCCCGCATCGTGATCGAGGACGCCGCCCACGCCCTCGGGGCCGAGACCCCGGACGGCCCGGTCGGCAACTGCGCCAGGAGCGATCTCTGCTGCTTCTCGTTCCATCCGGTCAAGCCGGTCACCACCGCCGAAGGCGGCGTGGTCACGACCAACGACGACGAGCTGGCCGACCGCATGCGCCGGTTCCGGACCCACGGCATGGAGCGGACGGATGGCGCGCCCGGCTGGCACTACGAGATCGGCGACCTCGGCTTCAACTACCGGCTCAGCGATCTCCACGCCGCGCTCGGCGTCGCCCAGATGCACAAGCTGGACGGCTTCGTCGAGCGGCGCAACGAGCTCGCAGATCGGTACCGGACGATGCTCGCCGATCTCGACGTCGGGCTCCCGCCGGCGGCGCCGGTCGGCTGGCGCCACGGGTACCACCTCTTCCCCGTGCTCGTGGACCGCCGTCGCGCCGTCTACGACGCTCTGCAGGCTGCGGGTGTCGGTGTGCAGGTGCACTACGTGCCCGTCCACCATCACCCGATCAGCGCCGACCTGGGTGTGAGGCCCGGTGACCTCCCGGTCTGCGACCACGTCTACGACCGCATCCTCAGCCTGCCGCTCCACCCCCGGCTGACGATCGCCGAACAGGACCGGGTCGTCGACGAGCTGCGGCGAGCGCTGTGACGGTCGCGGCGATCATCCAGGCGCGGACGTCTTCGCAACGACTCCCGGGGAAGGTCCTCCACCCGGTCGCCGGCGTGCCGTTGCTGGGTCATGTCGTGGCCCGGGCCGCGCGGGCCGAGCTCGTCGACGCGGTCGTCGTCGCCACCTCGGATCGAACCGAGGACGACCCCGTCGCCGAACTGGCCGCCCGGACCGGTGCCGTCGTCGTGCGAGGATCCCTCGACGACGTCCTCGGGCGGTTCCTCGACGCAGCCGAGCAGGTCGATGCCGAGCGAGTCGTGCGGATCACCGGCGACTGCCCCCTCGTCGACTGGGCGACCATCGACCGCGTCGTCGCCGGGTCGATCGACGACGATGCTGCCGCCAGCGTCGGCGCAGGGCCCGGCTCGGGCTTCCCGCGGGGACTCGACGCCGAGGCCGTCCTGACCGACGCCCTCCGCGACCTGACCGCTGCGCACCCGGACGCCGACGAGCGCGAGCACGTCACGCTCGGCCTCCATCGCCGTCCGGGGTTCCGGACGGTGCTCCTCGATCCACCACCGGGCCTGCGCCGACCCCACCTCCGGCTCTGCGTCGACGAGCCGGCCGACCTCCGGCTGATCGAGGCGATCCACGCCCGCCTGGGCGGGGACCCGCTCGTCCCGATCGAGCACGTGGTCGAGCTCCTCGATGCCGATCCCGACCTCGCCGCGACGAACGCGCTCGTGGAGCAACGACATGTCTGAACGCCGTCCCGGTGTGCTCCTGCGAGCGGCCTGTCGTCCCGAGATCGGGACGGGTCACCTCCGTCGCTGCCTCACCCTGGCCAGGACGTTGGCGCGGCGGGGTGAGCACGTGGAGGTCGTCGCCGACGACCATCCGATCGCGCATCGGCTGCTCGCCGACGTCGACGACGTCCCGACGGGCACGGCGCCGGCCGGAATGGTGCCACCGGTGGACCGAGCCAGGATCGCGACCCTGGTGCTCGACGTCCCGGCGGAGGACCGCCCCGCCGGCGACGTGCGAGCGCTCGGGCGCCAGATCGCCGACCTCGACCGCAGCGGCGTCGCCGTCGTGGCCCTCGGCCACGCCACGACGGACAGCTCCCATCTTCGGGCCGTCATCGACCTCTACCCCTCGACCCAGGTGACGGCGCTCAACTACATCGAGGGTCCCCAGTACCTGATCCTGCGTCCCCAGTTCGGGGCCGCACCTCCCGCAGCGCGCTCCGGCGACGGTCCGATCCTCGTGGCGATGGGCGGCAGCGATCCCTTCGATCTCGCCGGCACGACGCTGCGAGCGCTGGCGGCTGTCGGGATCCGTCGACCGGTGCACCTGGTGCTCGGTCTCGGCTCGTCCCTCGACGCGGGCGACGCCGCCGATCTCGCCGACGACCTCGGCCTGGAGCTGCGCGTCGACGTCGAACTGGGCCCCGACGAGCTCGTGGAGGCGATGCGCGGGGCCGCTGTTGCGATCGGGGCGTTCGGGACGATGGCGTTCGAGCTGATGGCACTCGGGGTCCCGGTGATCGGCATGTCCCACTACCGGTGGCAGGACGAGTCGGCCCGCTGGTTCGCGGAGCTGGGTGCCTTGGCCCACGTCGGCTGCGCCGAGACCGGGTTGGGCGTCGACGAGCTCTCCACCCGGCTCGCCCCCGTCATCACCGACGGCGACGCGCTCGACCGGCTCGGCCGACGGGGTCGTGAGGTGGTCGACGGCAGAGGAGCCGAGCGCGTCGCCGACCTCCTCGTCGACTTCGCCCGGGAGTCCGAGGATCGCGGGCTCGACGAGCTCTACGTGCTCGCCCACCCCGGCGACGAGGTCTTCGGCTGCGGGGCGACGATCGCCGCCCAGGTGAAGGCCGGCGCCCGGGTCGGGTTGGTGATCCTCGGAGAGGGCGGTGACGCCCGCCGCGACGAGACCCATGAACCCGGTGAGGTCGTCGACTCCCGCGCCGAGCTGGCACTGGCGTTGCAGCGGTCGGCCGAACGGCTCGGGGTCGCCTCGCTGTACTACTACCGGTTCGCCGACAACCGGTTCGACCATCACGACCTGCTGGACCTGGTCCGTCCCGTGGAGGTGCTGCTCGAACGACACCGACCGTCCCGCGTCTGGACCCATCATCCCGACGATCTCAACGTCGACCACCGCCGCACCTTCGAGGCCGTGGCGACCGCGGCGCGACCACGACTCGGCGGCTCGGTGACGTCGCTCCTCAGCGTCGAGGTCCCGTCGTCGTCGGACTGGGGCGTCGTGCTCGGCGGCGGCTTCCGACCGAACTGGTTCGAGGACGTCGAGGACCTGCTCGAACTGAAGCTCGAACTGGCCGCCGGCTACCCGACGGAGCTGCGCGACGCACCCCATCCCCGGTCGATCGAGGGGCTGCGCACCCGTGCCGCGTCGTGGGGCGGGCAGTGCGGCCTCACCGCAGCGGAGGCCTTCGTGCTGCACCGCCGGATCGGGCGGTCGTCGTGACCGACGTGACGTCCTCGCTCGCGGGTTGGGTCGCGGACCGGGTCGGCGATGACGACATCGTCGCCTGGACCGCAGGGCTGCTCGAGGACCTCTGCCGCATCGACACCACCCTCGGGCCCGACCTCGACCGACTGCGCCACGGCGAGGCGGCGTGCTTCGACGTGCTCCGTCGGGCCCTCGCGCGCTTCCTCCCCCCTGGCACCGAGTGGCACCGCGTCGCCGTGCCCGAGGCGTTGGCCGACCATCCGGCGTGGACCGCACCGACCTACGCAGGACCGCTCGCCGACGACGTCGCCGCGGTCTACGCGGATCGGGCGAACCTCCTCGTCGACCCGGCGCCCGAGGCCGCTGGGCCGTCGGTGCTCGTCGACGCCCACGTCGACACGGTGCCCCCGCACGTCCCCCTGACCGTGCCCACGCCAGGGCGCTACGCAGGACGGGGCACCGCCGACGACAAGGGTTCCGTCGTGGCAGGGGCACTCGCGCTCCGCCTCCTGCAGGAGTGTGGCGCCGGCGTGCCGGTGCGCCTCCTCGTGTCGATCGACGAGGAGATGGGCGGCAACGGATCGCTCGCCGCCGTCGAGCAGCTCGACCTCAGCGGCACGTCGGTGGTCGTGATGGAGCCGACGTCGCTGCACCCGCACCCAGCCAACCGGGGGGCGGTCTGGTTCTCGGTCCGGCTCTGTTGCGAGGACGCGCCGGTCCTCGCCGACGCCTTCGCCGAGGTGACGCTGGCTCTGGCGGCCACGGGCCGTGCGCTGAGAGAGGCGAGCCGGCACCCGATGTTCTCGGCCGACGACGTGTCGTTCTGCCTCGGGATCCTCGACGACTTCGGTGACCACCCGGCCTCGGCCTGCACCTCCGTGACGCTCCGCTGGCCGGACGGGACCGATGCCGGAGCGTTGGACGAGGCCGACGCAGCCCGGTTCTGCTCGGCATCGGCGACCGGCGATCTCGACCATCGAGCCGCGGCCCCGTCCGTCGACTCGTCGGTCGGCGTCGTCGTGACGACGCACG
>JAAUYI010195051.1_pt1 | contig 10299 bp, 10 predicted proteins | sample 7278041 | NCBI WGS metagenome assembly JAAUYI01 (sample SAMN14350216, study PRJNA611818) | marine sediment metagenome | isolation source: surface marine sediment (0.6m) | place: French Polynesia: Moorea | collected 2018-08
GTTCCTCATTCCTTGTTCCTCATTCCTTGTTCCTCATTCCTTGTTCCTCATTCCTTGTTCCTCATTCCTCATTCCTTAAACTTATGCACCAAACATTTAACGCAGCCTTAGAATTAAACTTACTTCATGCTAACCAAGAAGGGGCAGAACACAATCGCTCTCACTTCGATCGCTGGGGTATTACCTGTCTTAATATCATGAGTAGTCCAGGGGCGGGTAAAACTGTTTTATTAGAAAAAACCCTCGCTGCACTTCAGAATAAATTAAGTATGGCAGTAATAGAAGGGGATATGACTACAGAATTAGATGCCGATCGCTTGCGTCAATATAACATCCCTGTCATTCCTATTAATACAGGACGTTCTTGTCACCTAGATTCCAAAATGGTTGCGGGCGGAATTCATACTTTAGAGCATCAATACGAACCAGAAAATATTGATTTAGTCTTAGTAGAAAATGTCGGTAATTTAGTTTGTCCTGCTGAATTTGAAGTTGGAGAACACGCTAAAGTTGCTTTATTAAGTGTAACTGAAGGTGAAGATAAGCCCTTAAAATATCCCGTTATGTTTCAAGAAGCTGATTGCTTATTAATTACCAAAACAGATCTGGCTCCCTATTTAGATATTGATATCGAGCGCATTGCCAGTAACGTCCGTCAAATGAATCCTAATGTAACTATTTTTTCTGTCTCTGCCAAAACAGAAGTCGGTTTAGATCTTTGGTTTGATTGGCTTTTCAGTCAAGTCGAACAGCGGACTAAGTTTACAGCAGCTAAACATTAAGTTAAAAGTTTAGTAAAACTAAGCAAATTTACTGAGAAAGGTTGGTAAAAAATGTATATTGGGTAAAGTAATTTCAACCTTAAATAATCTAAGCTATGTTTTCTTGCTTAGAGTTTAGGAATCAATCGATTCCTAAATTCTGGTTGATATTTTTAAATAATCAGTAATTTGGATGAATAGAAGAAAATTAATATCTTTATTTAGTGTATTTTGTCTTAGTTTAGTATTGACAATTAGCTGTTCTCAAACTCCTCAATCTTCCGACTCAGGTACAACCGATACACCCCAAACAGAGGCGGTTGTTATAGGATATAGTAATTGGGCTGGTTGGTGGCCCTGGGCGATCGCCGAACAAGAAGGGCTATTTGCTAAAAATAATGTCAACGTGCAAATGAAATGGTTTGACGGCTATTTGGAGTCTATGGAGGCTTTTGCTGCGGGACAACTAGACGGTAATTGTCAAACTCTCAATGATACAATTTCTTTTGCTGCTGATGCAGTTAACGGAGAAGTAGCAATTTTGGTTAATGATAATTCCGCAGGAAATGACAAGATTATTGTTACCGAAGATATTAATACAATTGAAGATTTAAGAGGAAAAAAAGTTGCGGTAGAAGAAGGAGTTGTAAACGACTTTTTACTAACTTTGGCATTAGAATCTAAAGGAATGAGTCGAGAAGATGTTCAAATTGTTCCCCTAGAAACTGGTGCTGCTGCTGCTGCGTTTGCTGCGGGACAAGTCGATGCTGTTGGTGCTTTTCCTCCTTTTTGGTTGACTGCTCTCCAGCGAGAAGGTGCAAAAGAATTAATCTCTTCTGAGGAATTTCCTGGGGCAATTCCCGATCTTTTAGTAGTCAGTCAAAAGTTAATTGATGAGCAACCAGAGGTAGCCCAAGGTTTAGTTAATACCTGGTTTGATATCCTCGATTTTATGGAACAAAACCCCGAAAGAGCGGATGCAATAATGGCTGATAGAGCCAATGTTACCGTCGAAGAATTGCAGCTATTTAAAGAAGGTACAAAAATGTTCACCCTAGAAGATAATTTGGAAGCTTTTAGTGATGGCGATAATATGAAGCATATGCCCTTTGCTGCTCAAAGAATGGCTCAGTTTATGGTCGATGTGGACTTTATTCCCGAAGCACCAGACCTAACTAAAATATTAGACGATCGCTTTGTTCGAGCTTATGCCGAACAGGTTCAATAAGTTTACGAAGCAGTGCAAAAATTTAAAACTAACTAATAATTTAGTTATTTGATGGCTGAATGCTCTAACCGAGAGTTCGGTCATTTATTTTACTTAAAGGTTAGTTTATATTATTTTATTTAAATAGCTTGAGCTAAAAAACTTTAAACATACTTGGGAGTAATATATCCGATATCATCCCCTCTACACTCCGCCTCAATTATTTCATAATAAATATTATTTAAAATCCTAATGATTGAAACCGAACAACTGAAAAAAACCGAAAAACTGAAAAAAGCTGTCGTAAACGAGCGAGCTAGTTTAAAACCCAGTACTTTTTGGCGGATCGGCACTGATATTCCTCAATCTTTATCTTGGATCTTGATGAGTATCTCTTTGATAGTTCCTTTCTTAGTTTGGTTGGCGATCGCTAATTATTCAGGAATCAAGTCAATTTTTTTGCCATCTCCCAATAATGTCATGGAAGCTTTGGCTAGATTGTGGTCAGAAGGATATCTAACCAAAGATATTTTAGCCAGCTTTACCAGAGTCAGTTTGGGATTTCTGTTATCGGCGGTAGTGGCTGTACCCTTGGGAATTTTGATGGGAACTTTTGCCAGTATTAGGGCATTGTTTGAACCAATTATTGGTATTATTCGCTATATGCCCGCCCCAGCATTTATTCCCCTACTAATTATCTATCTTGGTATTGAGGAAGCACCAAAAATTGCCCTGATCTTTATTGGCACTGTATTCTTTAATGTCTTGATGATTATGGATAGTGTCAAATTTGTCCCTCAAGATCTAATCGAAACCACTTATACTCTCGGTGGTAAGCGGGGACAAGTTTTGTTGCAAGTTATCACTCCCTACATTGTTCCTCGAATTATCGATACATTTCGAGTCAATATGGCAGCCTCTTGGAATCTGGTAGTGGTAGCAGAATTATTAGCAGCTACAGAAGGTTTGGGGAAAAGAATTTCCCTGGCACAAAAGTTTCTTAAAACTGATGAAATTTTTGCCTGTTTAATTATCTTAGGACTAATCGGTTTTGCGATCGATTTATTTTTTCGCTTGCTCCTGCGCTTTAGTTGTAAATGGGCGTTTTAAATAAGTAATCAATAATGCACCTAGAAATAACGAATTTATCCAAACAATTTAAAACTAAAAAAGGAACTCTTGTCGCCCTTAAAGATATTAATCTGCACGTAGAGACGGGAGAGTTTGTTTGTGCAGTGGGTGCTTCTGGATCGGGGAAATCGACTCTCTTGCGGTTGATTGCGGGTCTAGATTTTCCTACTTCTGGTCAAATTACCGTAGATTACGAGCCAGTAATTGGGCCTGGTGCCGATCGAGGTATGGTATTTCAAAGATATACTCTCTATCCTTGGCTGAGCGTCCAAAAAAATGTCGAGTTTGGTCTAAAATTATTGGGAGTTTCTGCAAATAAAAGACGCAAAGTTGCCTCATACTATTTGGATATTGTCGGTTTGGCTAATTTTGCCAAGTCCCTACCCAAAGAGCTATCGGGAGGGATGAAACAACGAGTGGCGATCGCCAGAGCCTTAGCAACTAATCCCAAAATCCTTTTGATGGATGAACCCTTTGGCGCACTAGATATTCAAACTAAAGAAAATATGCAGCAATTTTTGCTCGAAGTTTGGCGTAAGACGAGATGCACTATTCTCATGATTACTCATGATGTTCCAGAGGCGGTGTTTTTAGCTCAGAGAGTCTACGTTCTTTCTGCACAGCCAGGAACAATACAGCAAGAATTTAGAATCAATTTACCAGACAATCGCGATTATCAGATCAAACGCCAGTCTGTTTTTCATCAACAAGCAGATGAAATTATGGATTTGTTAAGAAATATTTAACTTAATTAGCTTTTTTAAAAGTTTTTCTCAGTAAATAATTTCATTTTTGCCAATCGACGCTAAACTGTGAGCAGAAAAATTTCGACCGACTTTTGGTAAATGTCAAAAGCTCAAATGAACCAGACTACAATTGATAAACCAAGGTTGCCAGTAATCTTAGTAGTTCGAGACAATGAGGCAAAATTAGCATCTGACTCTTCGCTTGTAGCTTCATTCAAGCAAATATATCTTTCTTTGAGCGAAAATAGCCAAATCTTACTCTGGATACAGCAATACCAACCCGACTTAATTATTTTAGATCTTTCCTGGTCGGTAATAATCGATCGCGGTTTAGTTACTGCCTTAAGATTAGATTGGCTGACGCGCAATATTCCAATTCTGGTTATCAGCGATAACTTTTCTTATCAACCGCAATTAGCAAAAAATCTAGACTATGATGCTTGTTTGATTAAACCCTACTCTACTAAAAAATTAGAAAGATTGATTTGTTCTTTAGTATACAATCACCCTTGTCAAGCAAATGCTGGATGAGTCTATATTTATTTCTGACCTCTGCTGTAGTGGCATGTCAAGCTTAATTTTAGGGATTAGAAAAGTCCACAGATTAACACAGATGGACGCAGATGATTTGTCTGCTGGATCGATACACTTGGGTTTTTGATATGCAACCATCCAGTAGTGGCGTGTGCTGTATCTAATTTCTCTAGAAAGCTTCACATAATTATACAATCACCTGGGGCAATCAAACCCTTATGCAATGATAAGCTAGCAGATGCACTTTAAAAAAAATCTTAAAAGGAAATAATAAAATGAGCGAGGTAAATGAAACGCCGTTATTATTAAGGGCTGCCCGTGGCGAAATTTTGGAACGTCCTCCTGTCTGGATGATGCGTCAAGCAGGGAGATACATGAAAGCATACCGCGATTTGAGAGAAAAATATCCCAGTTTTCGCGATCGCTCTGAAATTCCCGAAGTGGCGATCGAAATCTCCTTACAGCCCTGGAAAGCGTTTCAACCCGACGGTGTAATTATGTTCTCTGACATTGTTACGCCTCTACCTGGTTTAGGGATCGAGATGGATATAGCTGAAGGCAAAGGCCCAATTATTAGCTCTGCGATCCGCACTCAGCAACAGGTAGACGCACTACAGGAGCTTGAGCCAGAAGAATCATTACCCTTTATTAAACCCATCTTAAAAAGCTTACGTTCGGAAGTAGGCAACAAATCGACTGTCCTGGGGTTTGTCGGTGCGCCCTGGACGCTAGCAGCTTATGCCGTGGAAGGTAAAGGCTCAAAAACCTATGCCAACATCAAGAGGATGGCATTTTCCGAACCGACGATTTTGCATCAGTTACTAAGTAAATTAGCCGATGCGATCGCTACTTATGTTTGTTACCAGATTGACTGTGGCGCGCAAGCGGTACAAATGTTCGATTCTTGGGCGGGACAGCTATGTCCTCAAGATTACGAAACTTTTGCTCTACCCTATCAACAGCAGGTTTTCCGCAAAGTCAAACAAACTCACCCCGATACACCTTTAATTCTTTTGGTTAGCGGTAGTGCGGGTTTATTGGAGCGGATGACTAATTCTGGGGCAGATATTATTAATGTAGACTGGACGGTTGATATGGCTGAAGCCAGACGAAGACTGGGTAAAGAGATGAAGGTACAGGGAAATATCGATCCTGGAGTTTTATTTGGCTCTCATCAAACGATCCGCGATCGCATTTTGGATACTATCCGTAAAGCTGGCAACCAGGGACACATCCTTAATTTAGGACATGGTGTTTTAGTCGGCACTCCTGAAGATAATGTTCGTTATTTCTTTGAAACAGCTAAGCAAGCAGATCGATTATTGGCTCATGCTTAAGTAAGCTTTAGGCCGTCTGAGGTGGGCATTTGCCCGCCTGGTTTGAATCTAAACATCAACTAATTGAGCTTAAATTTCAGGATGATTATGAGGGGCAATACAACCATCGGGAAGTAGAGCAATAGATAAAGCAGTAGAATGATATTTTATTTTGACGCGCTGGGCTTTGGTGTGTTCTATATCGATTACTTCGTGAATTTTAACGGGAATCACTCCGTTGGGAGGAAATGCCCACCAACTACCAGATTGATAAAAACGATCGGTATAGCCTTGTTGCTCGCACCATCTTTGGCATACCGCAGCAGCAGCAGCCTTAAGATTAGAATAAACAACGGTTGAATCGAAATTATCATTCATATGATTCTCACTAATCAAGCGATCGCATCTTTTTGAGGTGGGCATTTGCCCACCTTTTCTCACGATTTAACGCGCTTCAATCTCAGGTGCAGTTAGAGACTGCATCGAATAAAGCTTAACTGGTGCTTGGGCTTCTTTGACCAAACTCGGTACAGAATTACGCATTTTTGCAGTTAGTTGACCGATACTCGAATCATAAATTTGAGTAATCACTTTGGGATATAAGCCAATACCAATGACTGGAATCAACAAACAAGCAATAATAAATACTTCTCTAGGTTCGGCATCGATTAAATTAGTATGATCTACTAACTCTTTATTTTCAGGGCCATAAAGCATTTCGCGCAACATCGACAGCAAATAGATTGGAGTCAGAATTACCCCAACCGCAGCCAAGAAAACCACCGCCACTTTAAAAGAAGAACTATAGGCATCGCTGGTAGCAAAACCGACAAAAACCATTAATTCGGCAACAAAGCCACTCATTCCTGGTAGTGCTAAGGAAGCCAGAGAACAGGTAGTCCACATGGCAAAGATTTTTTTCATTTTTTGACCGACACCACCCATTTCATCGAGCATCAGAGTATGAGTGCGATCGTAGGTAGAACCGACCATAAAGAAGAGACTTGCCCCAATTAAACCATGAGAAATCATCTGTAGCATTGCCCCACTGGTACCCAAGTCGGTGAAAGAGGCAATACCAATCAAGACAAAGCCCATGTGAGAAATCGAAGAATAGGCAATTTTGCGCTTGAGATTGCGTTGGGCATAGGAAGTCAGAGCCGCATAAATAATATTAACTACCCCTAAAATCACCAAAACAGGAGCAAAGAAAGCATGGGCATCGGGTAGCATTCCCGCATTCATCCGCAACAGGGCATATCCCCCCATCTTTAAGAGAATCCCCGCTAGTAACATATGGGCAGGGGCAGTAGCCTCACCATGAGCATCTGGCAGCCAAGTATGCAGGGGAAAAATCGGTAGCTTGACTCCGTAGGCAATCAAAAAGCCAGAATAGAGAACCAATTCCAGATTCAAGGGATAATCTTTGGCGGCGATCGCGTTCATCTCAAAGGTAACGGTGTCGCCATAGAATGCCATCGTCAAGCCGGCAATTAAGATAAACAGCGAACCACCTGCGGTATATAAAATAAATTTGGTGGCTGCATAAAGGCGTTTTTTCCCACCCCAGATAGACAGGATCAGATATACGGGAACTAATTCTAACTCCCAGACCAAGAAAAACAGCAACATATCTTGTACGGCAAACACGGCAATTTGTCCGCCATACATCGCCAACATCAGAAAATAGAACAGCTTGGGTTTATAGGTTACCGGCCAAGCAGCCATGATTGCTAGAGTAGTAACAAACCCCGTTAACAAAATCAACGGCATCGATAAGCCATCCGCACCCACAGACCAATTGAGATCCAACTGTGGTATCCAGGGGTAGCTTTCTACTAACTGGAGATCGGGGTTACTAAAGTCATAGCCTTGATAAAAACCATAGACCACAACTATAAAATCAATTAAGCCAATAATTAGGGCATACCAACGTACCGTTTTACCTTCCTTGTCTGGGATAATCGGCACAAACAAAGATGCAACGATGGGAAATAAAATACTGGTAGTTAACCAAGGAAAGTGTGTCATATATTCTAGAGAGCAAAATCTTTTTAGAGGTTTTACTTATAAATTTCTCTTGTTTATATGTTCCAAGGTATTTAGAGAAATCCACGGCATTCTTAACAAATTGTTTATCAAATTGCTTTTTTAACGGTTGCCTTAGTTTAAAACCAAAACTAACCCAAAGCTAAATAGTCTTCGCGAATCAGGCGAATTTGCGCCAAGGTAAAGATAATCGGAATTACCCTAGCATAGTTGGTAGCGATCGCTTTCCAGCCCAAGTCAGCGACAAAATAGCCCCACATAATCGGCCCCATCAAACTAAATACGCCCCTAGTCAGACTATAACGGGTTGCATTGACTGCCATCCCTCTTTTTGCTGCTTGTAGTGCTAGGTGATTGCCCAAACCAGCCACCGCAGTTGTGCTACCTTTAATTAACGCTGTCTTTGCTGCTTGATAAGTAGCAAAATGAATCGCAAACTGTTTGGCGATGTGTTTTAATAACCAAGACTTTAAAATAGTACTGACTGCAACGATCCCGCCACCCTTAAGGAGTATTTTGAGGGGGTTATGTTGCAACCCAATCGGTAAGGGTTCGGGAGGATTAGCTTTAGCTAAGGCTGCACCGATTTGTGCTTGCAGAGAATATTGTTCTCGAAGCGGTAATTTATGCCAGGTTTTGCTGACAAGATGTAAGAAAATCTCCGCTTCAATATCGGTCGTATTCATTCTCTGGGAATAAGGAATCTTGAGATAGTGGCAGACTTTGATCAGTATTGTTCGATATGATAGTTCTTGAGTCCGCCCGCGCAAAACTGTCATTCCATCTGCTGCTAGGTAACGAAATCTCTCCTCTACGGCATCGAGCCATTCATCCCAATCTTGGCTTTGAATATATAGTGGTTCGGGGGTTTGCCAATAATCTAGAGGATTAAATCGACGACGAAACAATATTTGTGTTATCTGCTCTAGTTCTTCTTCTGTTGCCAAAGCCAATCCCGATCTTAGTTCGTCCAATTCCGCTACCTCCACAACGCCGTTTTTGCTAGACTAAATTGTTGACGTGATTCCATCTTGGATTATAGCGGAGAGTTATCAAGGCGACACATACTAAATATTTCTCTAATCTTGTTGTTGCTCAAACTAATTTCCAGCCGAGAATCGTGCCTAAAGCGATCGCCGTCAACCACAAAAGCGACTTTAGCCTCATACCCCCTTGTTTCCAGCGGGGAATTTGCCACCAAAAATAAGACAAGGTAAAGATCTCTGCGATGACGATCGTTGCCGAGATATCTACTGCTTCCCCCCCTCCCCAAATCCAACCACTAGCTGCTACTAGTACTATAGGAACGCTTACCCCTAAAATGCCTCCCTGTAGTTTTGCCTGTGGATCTATTTTGGCGATTTCGATCGCTCCTAATTGGGTAATGCCGACGACAATAGCTGCTAATATGGCGATCGCTATATTGACAATTGTTGACTCTAAATGATGGTCGATATAACCGATTCCCCAAACGGCTATGGTACTTAAACCAGCAATTGCTAATGTTCCCGTGACAATTTGAGGATTTACCACTGTACTTAATTCTGGCCGCTCGCTGAGTACAATCTTACTTGATTGGGGTTCTGAATCGATTGACAATAGGGCTTGTTTGGCGACTAAAGCGTTATCAAAACGTTCGCTAGCTTTGGCATTAGTCATTTTTTCTAGCCAGTCGAGTAATTGTTTATCTAACTGGGGTAATAAAGCTTTGAGATCTAATTGATAAGGATTATCTGTTGAGGCCAGTTCTTGAATTTCTCCAATGCTTTTATTCGATAACAGGCAGACAAGCGTAACTCCCAAGCTGTATAAGTCTGAAGACAGAGTGGGTTTGACGATTTGTTCTGGCGCGATAAAGCCTGGCGTACCTTTAAAAACACTACTGGCAGAGATTTCTTTGCTACCCAAGCTGGCAAAACCAAAATCAATTAAATATGGATTTAGTTCCTCATCCAAGAGAATGTTTTCTGGTTTGAGATCTCGGTGTAATATGGGAGGATTTTGTTGTTGCAGATAGATTAAAATATCCAGGATTTTTTGAGCGACTTGCTCGATCTCAGCCAATGTCAACTGACGATAATTATTGAGACTAGAGGCTGGTATATATTCCTGAATCAGACAAAAACCATTCTCGGTTTCAATCCCATCTAAGTACTTAGGTATGCCAATACAATCTAGTTTTTGCAAGATTGTTAGCTCTTGTTCGTAAGCTTTATAACCCGACCAAGTTGAATCTGCTACGGCAAAACAAAATTGCTTGATCGCTACGGTTTTTTGAGTATTTAAATCTGTTCCTTTCCAGGTAATCCGTCCTCCTTCTCGATTACATCCTAACTGAGTATTAATTTGATATCCATAGTCACTTAAATCGGGATGAACGCTCATTTTAAGCTTTTTTAGTAGTAGTTATTTAAAAGTTTTGCTGGTTTCTAAATTTTGACCTCCAACTATTTTAGTTGCAAGTATTTATGACCAATCATAGCTTTTTTAGCCAAGTTTCCGCTTTTCGCTTCGGGATGTTTGGTATCTTTGATAGCTTTTAATATTACAAATAA
>JAAUYI010200022.1_pt1 | contig 10297 bp, 8 predicted proteins | sample 7278041 | NCBI WGS metagenome assembly JAAUYI01 (sample SAMN14350216, study PRJNA611818) | marine sediment metagenome | isolation source: surface marine sediment (0.6m) | place: French Polynesia: Moorea | collected 2018-08
ATTGATATCTGCTTTGAGCAAAATTCTGGCATGATTCATCTTATATGCTGCGGTTTTACCTTTCTTGGTTAATTGTTCCAAGAAATTCCTTTCCGATTGTGTGAGAGACACGTAGTTGCCGTTCAAGGTAAAAAGCAATCGTGAAAAACTAGGGATTATTTATCTGGTTAATGTTGTGGTTTAGTGACAATTACTGTATACTTCGTGGCGAGCCGAACGCACTTATGTTGCTGTTTGTAGCAGTTCTCAATCGGCTAGACCGCACCTAGATCTTCATCTACTACCATAATTTCTTCCGGACTGTCCATTCCTTTCTAGCTTTCTGTCAAATAACTAGTCTGTAAATTCTTTAAGCCTTACCACACGTCTATTTGAGTTTGGACCCCGAGTTTGTCTAGTGGTTTGCGCCATTTGAGATCGCCATATCTCTTTCCTAATGTTTAATAATTATTCCTACCACATAGTTCTAGGTTCGGCGACCATTACAGAATGATATCCTTCCATGAGTAAGTTCTCTGCTTCCATTATTTCTGCTCCCCCAATGCGGAAAACAAACGTACGCGCCCACCTTACTAACTGAGCTTCGGTTGAGTCAATTCGACCGTCATCGTTCAAGCAAATTGTACTTATTATCGCACCAAATGCTGGATTATTGTCTCTTAAATAATCGATAACTGCGGATAGAGGAAAGTTAGCTTCTTTGCACTTTTTGCCTAGCTGTTTTAAGTTATCTCGATCGCTAGAATCTAATATTTTTTCTCCTGTACTTGTCATTGTCAATAACTCAGGCAAATCATCAGATGTCTCCCACCTTGCCCAATGAATTTTTCCGTGATTGCCATTACTCGTTTTGTCATGGGCAGTCTTAGGGATAAACTTTTGGGGCTAAGGTCTAGCTGAGAAGCAAATTGTCGTAATTCTGGAACGGCAGTAACCCAGATTTCTCGCCCCAAATCCATTTTTTGACCAAGGCGATCGCCATAACCATCCCATGATGTCCAAGTCACCATTAAGACTTGTTGTTGCCCCTTTGATTTACGCCAAATTAGCTGAGGATTATCGGGAGTAATTGCCCAAAGTTCGTGATGAATTTCGTCTGGTTGGATATCATAAGCATCTTCAACTGCTCGCTGATAGGCACGTTGGAGCTGCACCTCAAATAGTTCTTGCCAGTCGTCTTCAGGAGAGGCTAATACCTGTTTGAAAGGGAAACATAATGTTAGGGTTATTGCTAATAAACCGAGTCATTGTGGCTTCATGATTAATTACCCCCGATTTTCTTAGTCCGCTGGCGAGAGGCGATCGAGTTGTTGAAGTGCTTTTGCTATGGACGAGAGAAAGATATGGTCGATCGAACTCAACTTGCCTTATCGACATAAAAATCGAGCAACAGATTCTTGAATGAGTAGAACTTCTCCTTATCTTGGGTGTCATAATACCCAGTTGACCCAGACGCTTTGTCTTTAGTCAGGGTAACTTTAAAGATCGGGTCATGCTCGTAGGTCTCTCCGTAAGTCGAGGTGGAGCGACTGTCGAACAAATCCTCAGCCACCTCGAGCAACTCACGCGGATTTTTGCGCTTATTATTGTCGGGGCTGCTCAAGATGTCACGGCTGGGAGACTTGGCATGCTCGAAGTGTTCTGAACCCGTCAAGGGAGATTTCCGACTAGCAATAGTGACTGTCTTGGTTAATGGATTGTATTTGTCGCCTTGGGTCAAGTAAGTATATTTAACCCCACAGATCTTCTCATAATCAGAATTAGCTTGGCGACGACAAGCACTAGTGTCTTTGCTGGCATCAGACAGGTCAAAAATATTGACATCTCTTTCTCCGACGACAGACATTTCAACTTCGGGAGTATCAACATCAGTGACGACTAGAGCTGTATTCTCGTCTGGAGCATAGGCATCATCAATGTAGTTCTCCCAGGCCAAACGCACGAGTCGCCCCTGCCGACCTCGTTCCGCAAAGTGAGTATCGAGAAGGCCATAATTAAAAAAGCCAAAGCCTCCATCTGCATAATAGGAGAGGTCATCACGATCGCGGCAGTAGTCTTCGTTAAAGAGCTCATCCCAGTCCTCCTGAACGCAAAGATCTTCATCCCGATCTCTGAGAGCTTCATAGCTCTCACCACCAGTAATCATGGGCAGCCAGCGACAGCGACTACTACCTCTGACGTCGACGTAACGACCTCCTGTTTGAATAGCTGTCCCAGCACTAGTGCCGAAAATGGCCGCTCCATCCTCATAATTTTGGCGGATGGCCGCTAGGACGGGGCTATCACTGTCGTCTTCCTGGAGGAAGGATTTAATCAGGCGAGATTGGTCGCCGCCCCCGAAGAAAAAACCCGTCATGCTCCTAACTTGTTTAACAACTTCTGAGCTATTTTTGTTACAGATGTGGTCTTTGTCGATGGGAATTCTCTCTGCTTCAGCCGCTCCGAATCGTTTGAAGGCTTTGACGTAGTAGTCTCCGTTAGCTTTGTAGTTACTGGCTGAGCAGGAATCTCGTTCATCTGGTGGGACATCATAAGGGGAGCTAGATGCTGCCGTAATTACGCCAATTTTAGCCAAGCCCTTACCTCCGACCAATTCGACCATTTTCTCATAAATAGCTTGTGTGTGGACATCGGGGTTTGAAATTGGGTCATCAGGACAAGTCTGTAAGACTGGCTTCAAACCACCTCCAATCAGAACGAGAGATTTAGCCCAGACCGGCGGGCTATAGATTAAACTCAAACCAGTAAAGGTTAACACCAGAAAAGATAGTAGTAGAAATTTTTGAAGTTTTTGCATATTTTGTTTGTTCCTAATTTCACGAATTTGTTTACAAGCAGAAGGTTATTTATTTGGAAGAGGCTTGTACCGCTCGGGATAAGTTAGAACCAAAAACGGCACTTACTAAGTTTTTCAACCTACTCTTTAAGCCTTGTAGTGCGCTGGCTTCGGCTATTTAAACAAAGAAAATTTGCCAAATTTCTCAGCCAGCAGGTAATAAAAGGTGACGCGAGCCTTATTCTTCGTATTTTTCATCTGTTCGCAGACTTCAGTAATAGCCCGATCTAGATCGGCATCACTAGCAGTTAATCCTAGTTTCTTTTTTAAAAAGCTCTCTCGAACGCGGTCTAACTCCGTGCGATCGCCACAGGAAACTAAGGAAGCATCCCGACTACGCAAAGCAATGCCTAGATGTTTGACAATTCCCCCGACTACATTCTCATCAACATTCTCCGTGTATTTCTGGATATCATTCACATATTCAGTCATGTTAAAATCCTCCACTAAATAATAATTGCCCGACTGTGAACCATCGAAACCAAGAACTTTAGCGCGATCGCCAGTACCGTAATTTTTCTCCTTTGCTAATTTGAGGGGAAGAGACCAAACCTGGAAACTGCGTCATTATGTTTGTTCCAGCCTAGAACTATGCTTTTTCAAATTTTCTGGACGGTAGTCTTTCAAATCGTGCCAGCGTTTTTTCACACTTTCGTGCAGGTCTTCAAAGTTATCCGAAACTTCGCGAACTTTGACACCCAGAATCTTCGTCAACTTACCAATAAGGCTCTTCGACTCAACCTGATACTCAGCGTCAGGATCGGGATGGATACCAGTAGGAATGACACTGGGATCGATCTCAAGATCGAGTCCCAATTGCTTAATCGAATCAATCATCCACTGTAAAGCACCGTCTGACAACCCACTTTGCTCTTTTAAACCCCCACCAATACAGCCATGATCGCCAGGAAACCACTTCTGAATCAGCCGTTGGTCTTCTGTTCTATTACTTTTCTCCATCAGGCTGGCGTAGAAAGTGCTGCGTTGCTCGTCAATAGCAACTGCATGGAGCGCGTTTTGGATGATCGGACTTAATTTGGTGTCATGAAATTGGTATTTCTCATTGATCTTGCGATCGAGATCGATCCAGGACGTGAGATCGGGCATGCCCAAAGAACCGACCGTGTCCCAGCAAGCAAGCAAGGTAATCGGAACGCGATCGCCGTATTTTTCGGTTTTAAAACCGTATTTCTGGCGAAACTTGGCAATCTTCCGGTGATCCGGCTTGCGACGATCGCGGTAAAGCATGTAGGCTTCCGGGACGTGACGAATGTTGGGGCGCGAGAGCAAACCAGAATTATACATCAAGCCAGCAAGACTACGCACTGTATAGGCACCGCGACTAAATCCAAACAGATAAATCTCGTCACCTGGAGAGTAGTTGAGACACAGAAAGCTATAGCCATCCCGAATGTTCTTGTCAATTCCCTTGCCAAGACCACCACCAGAAACCCTATCCATCTTTTTCTGAGTACGAGTACTGCCACCCGTACCAATACCCTCATCGTAAAAAACTACTTGGGATGTACCGTCACTGGCGATGGGGTCAATGGCTTGAGCTATTTTGACCACATTTGTCGGATAAGGGCATTCCAGGTCTTGCCAAGTTCCATCACAACAAACAATTAGACGTTTCATATGTTTTACCTCAACATGAAAAAAACAATTGCTGTCAAACAATAAAAGTGATAAGTTATCTAATTTAGTCCATCCGTACTTCGTTATTAATACAAAGCAACAGTATTACTGCTTATCGCTGAAAGTGAATAACCTCACCAGATTCAGCTCGATCTTATTTCACTGTTCCTACAGGAATAGCAGCATTATCCAGCAGCACAATCAAACCTGCTTTATTGCCCAATCGCATAAAGTAAAAAATCTAATCAAAACTAATTTAATGTTCATGAATACTTCTTACTTCTCGACCGACAATTTTTTGCATGTATTGAAAAGTGCTTGTTAAGAATAAGTTAATATTGAACCACCGTAACTTAAATAGCCTAGCTCCTGACTTTTTACTACATTTTTCTTGCCTATAATAATTTTAGGCAAAAATATTTTTAAAGTATTTTTTTTGATATTTATTAACAACATTTAGCTGTCAAAAAATACGCAAAATTCCTTCTAATCCCTGAAGAGATTGCCGAAAAAATATTAACTAATTTTGACTTTCTTGATTGTTAAATACAAGAAAAACAACTTTCAGGTCTAAGTATTTCTAAAAAATTGAATTTTTTCTAGGAATTGCTCATTTTTACCTCCCAACTTATTCAAGTATTAAAACTTGTCTAAATCCAAAATGCGATCGCCGTGCCTCTTTCTTATTTCTTGACACTTGTCAGAAATCCTGAGTATAATCGGAATTTTCTGCATACAAATGTATTATCAAATCCTAAAAGCCTTGAAATACAAGGGATATAGAATCGTACTGGCTACTTGTTATTCTCAGTTGGTAAATGCCAACTCCACTGAGGAATAACACCTGCCTTCCAACAATTTGTGGGCAAAGGCTTAAGCTTATACATGGCAGTAAAGAAATCACTATCACTGCCACCGCCCCACATAGAAGTGAGCAGATCTATAAAAGAATCAAATCCCTGCATCAAGAGGCTAAGAGCAGTCGATTGCGCCAGGGTGTTGGTATCTTGGCTGATGGGATAGGTATCGGGGAAAGCTTTACCGCGATCTTTGATTTGGTTCTGAATCCATAGGAACCGACCATAATGAGAATGCTTATTTTCAGCTAGCGGATCATCTTCTTCCGGGTTGTCTTTGGGATAGAAACGATATGCTGCTTCTACTGGAAATTCATTTTCTGTGTAGGGCGGTTCAGGAACAGTGGTCATGGTTAATCCTTCTCCCTGAGCACAGATTAAATTAACAGCTTGTTGGGCGTCTCCAAAACAGGCAATTTTCTGATTAATTCTGAGGGCAGTTTTCGTGTAATCCGGAGGTAAGGTAAATTGTTCCTGTTGATTTTCAGTTGACCAACTAAACACAGGTTTGTTTTTTTCTACTTCCAGAATTCCCTGAAGCAGGGCATCATACATTTGACCAATAGTTGCGTAAGGATACTGAGGAGTTGAGTGATCTAAGGAAGTATCAAACTCGCTAGGAGTCTCAATATCCAGCATGGTATTGAGGGTGGTTTGATTTAATGGGCCTAAAGTTGCATTGAGTAAAGCGATATGATTAGGTATCTTAGACCCCATGGTGTCTGGATCGTAAGGAGCTAAATAGGGGACAGGCTGACCGTAGGTAGGTTTCTGAAAAATATCTGATGCAGGAACATCAAGGGCTAAACAAAGATTTGCCGCCAACTGTAAATGCAGCATCTCTTCAATGCAAACGCTCAAAATTGTCTTGTAGACCTTATTCGCAAATTTTGCTTGCTCGGATTTGTCGCTTTTATCGGGTAAGACGATCGAGGTTAATGCTGTGAGATAGAAAGGCAGAGTGTACATCTCAATCAACACGGCTGTTTTTGCATGGTCTTGAACAAGTTCTTTTGTCCATTTCGTACTTGTTTTTTGGGTAGCCATAACTTGCGTAGTCATAATAGTCTCCTTTAAAAAAAATAGGATATTTAAAGTTTTTGCTAGGTTCAGGAACCGAGAGAGATGCAATGCAAACCTTTCGGGGATATAGCAAAATCTGTATAGAGCCACCTGCTCAATCAATCACTGCCCAGTTCTGGGGTTTAGCATGGTTTTTCTCCAGCAGCTTGGTCAAAGCATCATGAAGACGTTTCCGCTCACCATAGATAAAAGGAGGTAAATTAGGAGGTGGAGGCAATGTCGGATCGGGATGAAGTAGGTTGTTCATCTCTAACTTGCCACTGAGCTCGTTGTAGCTGTAAAGTTCGTATTCGAAGTTAGACGCAACCCCATTCGGGTTATTGGTGGCATCGTAGTCGGCGGTATAGTAAACTGCGTACTTCCAATCTTTTTCAACAATGGCGCGAATCGAGGTGGTTGTAAATTCACCCACTGCACATACGTCATCAGTGGCAAAGAGGAACTGACTGAACTCTTTTTCGAGTATAGGTTCGGGTAAAGGTTTGGGTAAAGGTTTGGGATTTTCTTCATTAAAGAATCGCAGTAACTCAGCGGCAAAGCTTTTGCCTTGAATCACAGCCTGTTGTTGACGAGGCAACAACGGATTGGGATCGTTCTTGGCAATTCCCAGATCTTCAACACCCGCTATCTCCGCTAGGGTTGGAACAATGTCAATCAACCCTACTTGTAGTTCTGATGTTTTACCTGCCCCCTTCATCTTGGGATGGGAAAAGATGATGGGAACGTTAATGGCTTCTCGGTAGCACTGGTTCTCTTTCTGTCGCATACCACCATGAGCCATACCCATTTCACCATGGTCTGCCAGTCGAATGACCAAGGTATTATCTGCCAATTTGTTGCCATCCTGTGTAGGATTATCCAGAGCGTTGAGTAAATCACGCGTTAACCGCTCAGGAAGTGTATGGAGATAAGCGTAGAATTTGATTGATTCTAAAGCTGGGTTCCCTCCAGCACTGGCTAAGCGTCCACCCTGGAACAAATCCAACCAAAACTGTTGACAGGAAGGCTTGGTCGAGAGGCTTTCCGTATAACTAGCCGGAAGCTCGAAATTTTTAAAGTCCTCGTTGTCTGTTATATTGAACTCTTTTTTGTACTTTTCAAACTCCTCTAGATAATTTGTATAACCTGCCACTTGGTAACTGTAGGGATATAGCCAGATATCGTGGGGATTGGAAAAGCCGACGATCAAACAGAAAGGTTTGCCATCCGTTGCTTTGGCGCGGCTCTCTAAATATTCGATCGCTGATTCTGCTTGATATTCTTCTCCGTTGTATCCATGAACGATACGGTTATCATTGCCTGCATAAGTCGATGGTTCTGAACCGTTCTTGGAATAATAGGGACCACCCAAACTGGTCAAATAGGAATCCATTCCGGGGGCAACGGGGTTAGTTCCAAGGGGTTGCTCCTCAGTGCCAAAATCTGGGGAAGTCCAACCAGGGAAAAAGTAGCGCGTTTTCATTGTCTGATTTTCAACTTCTTGCTGATAGGGGTCAAAGGGACGGGCGCGCGAGCTGTTCACAAAATCAATATTCAAGTGCCACTTGCCTTTGTAGGCCACGTCGTACCCGGCACTCTGCATGATCTGACCTAGGGTGGTGAGCTTACCGGGAGTGGGCAGCATATTATTGAGATAAAGTTCTTCACTGACCTTTTTTACCCCATGTAGGGAGGGATAGGTACTGGTAAACAGCGTGGCTCGACTGGGAGAACAAGCCGTTGTATTGGTCATCCCATTAACAAAAGTTACTCCAGTTCGTTGAAGTTCTGTATACATGGGGAGATAGGTTTCTGCCCAGCCTTCCGGGAAATGCTGAATCGCTCGCTGTTGGTCAGTTAAGATAATGAGAATATTGGGTCGCTTTTCCAATGTTCCCCAAACTGTATTAGGCATGATTTTTCTCCTGCGTTGTTTTTGTTTTAGTTGTCAGTGAAATAGAACGAAAATAGCATCTGCCGATCGCGATCAAGCAAAGACAACATTGAACGATCGCAGGTCTTTAACTCGGTAGCCTTGACCAGACTGAGCTTCTGCTACCGCTTGGTCAAAATTGGTTTGAATACTTTGGTTCGTTACCTGTCCGGGTTTGCCAATAAAAACCAGTTCTGTGGTTATGGCTTCTGGGGAGGAGGTTTCGCAAAGCTTGAGCCAGCTACGCCTACCTGTCATCTGAAAAACACCGTAGTCGTTGGTGTCCAGATTGAGCCGAACAATCCCCTTGGCTCTAAAAATATCCTGATGCAACTTTTCCACAGCTCGTTGAAGTTCGTTAAATGACCAGGGGCGATCGCTACGGTAAGTCCAGGTTGTGAACATCTCATCATGGTACTGAGGGTCAGGGAGAGAATCTGATAGGGGATTATGGCACTTGGGATTTGCCAACAACTGGCTGGCTGAGTCGTCAAAGATGAGGTTGAGGGGCACGACCCCAAAAGATGTTTCCCAAATGCGGGAACGAGGGGCGATCGCTTTGACGTGTTCCTTGAGCTCTTCCTTTTGGCTTACGGAGACCAGATCGGTTTTATTGATCGCAACCAAATCAGCAGTATTGATTTGATCGATCGCCAAACGCTGATATTCTGCCTGCTCATCAATGACGAGATCAGCATCCAACACACAGATCATATTCTGTACCTCGACAAAGCCTTGTGCTGCCGGATTCAAAAACGTTTCGGCAACTGCAACAGGCTTGGAGACCCCGCTGGTTTCGATCACGATATGTTCGGGGAGGGGTTGCTTGCTGCATAGTTTCATGACCTCTGTAAGTAGGTCATCACGGATTGTGCAGCAAACACAACCGTTAGCAAGACTGATGGTTTCGCCTTCAATGGACACGATTAATTTGGCATCAATATTAATCTCACCAAAATCGTTCACCAGCACAGCGATGCGTTTATCAGGTAAATTATTGAGTATGTGATTGACCAAAGAGGTTTTACCGGCTCCGAGAAAGCCACCGATAACAGTCAGTGGCACTGGAGATGAGAGTAGATTCTGCATTGCATTATTCCTCAAAGTTTTGCCCTTCATCATTAGGAATCGTCATTCTGATCCCACGCACTATTTGGGATATGGTGACCGGGAGTTGAGGGATCATTGGGATCCAATTGAGCTGAGATATGGGTACCAACAGGAAGAATGCCCTCATGCACCTCCTCATCGAATTCACTAGGAGCATCGCTATCATTAAAGATGTCAGCAGAGCGATATTCCCAGGGATCGAGCGGGTGCATGGACTTGGGTTCGTCTTTTTGCAGTGTAATCGGATTTTTGACAACGTTTGGATTCCAAGGACGCTCATGGATACCTCCCTTGCGGATAGTTAATTTGTTGTATTGGTCGCTGTCCTTAGAAAGTGTAAAGACCATCAAATCTTCGCCAATTTGATAGTTTGCTTTTCTATCAGAATCAGAATTAGAATACTTCTTATTATCTTTCGAAATTTTAAAATCCCAAGATTTGCCAACTCCTTGTATAAAATCTTGCAACTCTTGTGGATCAATTGGACAGTGACTTGTCACTGCCAGTTTTGGTTTTGCCATCGACAGTATCTTCCCCAGAGCAAGTGCTGGCGTATGGGAATAACCGATAACAGTCTCGCACTGTTCTTGAGACAAACCTGATGATTGCTGCATACGAGCGACGGATGGTGCAGTTTCATGGATAAAAAGATCTGCACCCTTACCAAGGTCTGCAACGTAGTAGTTTGGTTGGGTATCACCAGACCAGACCAGCTTATAACCATTCCACTCCAAGCAATAGCTGATTGCGCCATCGATGATATGAAGAGCTGGGCAATGAGTAATCTTAATGGGACCATATTGCTCATGCCCATCATATGTATCGTTATAGTAAGCAATACCAGGGCCTGGGGCATCATGA
>JAAUYI010032073.1_pt1 | contig 10294 bp, 9 predicted proteins | sample 7278041 | NCBI WGS metagenome assembly JAAUYI01 (sample SAMN14350216, study PRJNA611818) | marine sediment metagenome | isolation source: surface marine sediment (0.6m) | place: French Polynesia: Moorea | collected 2018-08
ACGCTCTTCCGATCTCTTGCATTCGAGATCCGCGCCAGCGAATTCGAGGTCAACCGCCAGGAACTGCTGGTCGAGGACCTGAGTCGGCGCGTCGACGAGTTGACCTTGCGCTCGCCCGTCAACGGCATCGTCGGCGACCTGCTGGTCGACCAGAAAGCGGCCGTATCGCGTGACATGCCGGTCATGGCCGTCGTGGACCTGTCACGTTTCGAGATCGATGCGCAAATCCCCGAATCCTATGCAGACGACCTGTCGGTCGGTATGGCCGTCGAGGTCATGCTGGGCGGCAGCCGTTATGCCGGCCAGCTCGTGGCCGTTTCACCCGAGATCGTCGACAACCAGGTGGCCGGGCGCATCCGCTTTGCGGGTGACACGCCAGGCAACCTGCGCCAGAACCAGCGGCTGACGACACGGATCCTGCTGGCTGAATACAAGGACGTCACGCTCGTACAACGCGGGCAGTTCCTCGACAGCGGCGCGGGCCGGGTGGCGTATGTGCTGACGGACGACGGCACCGCCGTCAGGCGTCGTATCGAAACCGGCGCACGCAGCCTCGGCGCCGTCGAAATCGTTGCCGGCCTCGAGCCCGGCGAGACCATCGTTATTTCCAATCTCGACCCGTTTCGCAGTGCCGAGACGGTGTTGCTGACCAATTAGCCCGACCGACCAGGAGAACCCGGCTATGTTGAAAATGGTGAACGTATCGAAAGTCTATCGAACCGACACGGTCGAAACGCACGCCTTGCGTGAGTTCTCGCTGACGGTCGACGAAGGTGAGTTCGTATCGGTGACGGGCCCGTCGGGCTCGGGCAAGACGACCTTCCTGAACATCGCCGGCCTGCTCGAAGAATTGTCGAGCGGCACTTACGAACTCGACGGCCGCGATATCTCGAAGCTGACCGACAAGGAGCGCTCGCGCGTTCGCAACGAAAAGATCGGCTTCATCTTCCAGAGCTTCAACCTGATCCCGGAACTGAATATTTTCGACAACGTCGACGTGCCGTTGCGCTACCGCGGCTTCAAGGCGCCGGAACGCAAGAAGCGCATCGAAGAAAGCCTCGAGATGGTTGGTCTCGCATCGCGTATGCAGCACCTGCCGGCACAGCTTTCCGGCGGGCAGCAACAGCGCGTAGCAATCGCCCGGGCGCTGTCCGGTGAACCGCGGTTCCTGCTCGCCGACGAACCCACCGGCAACCTCGACTCGCAAATGGCCGACAGCGTCATGGGGCTGCTGAAGGAGATCAATGACGGCGGCACGACCATCATCATGGTGACACACGAACCGGCGCTCGCAGAGCGCGCCAAGCGCAACATTTTCGTACGTGACGGCAAACTCTCGGACGGCTACGGCGACCTGCACCTGGCGCCGGCCGCCAGCGCCTGAGGACGGGGACGATGCTTCGTTACTACGTGAAACTCGGGCTGCTGAGTATCCGGGCCAACCCGGCGCTCAGCGCGCTGATGGTGCTCGCAATCGCGATCGGTATCGGTGCCTGCATGACGATCGTGACGATCCGCTACATCATGAGCGGCAACCCGATCGAGCACAAAAACGACCAGCTCTACTACGTGCAGATCGACAGCTGGAGCCCGGACGAGCCCTACGACGAGCCCAACGAGCCGCCCGAACAGATGACCTACATGGACGCGAAAGCGCTGTTCGATGCGGACAAAGCGTATCGGCAGGTCGTGAGCTTCAAATCCAGCCGCGTCGTCGAGCCGCAGGGGGACGACGCCAAGCCCTTCATGACCGACACCCGCGCCACGACGGCGGACTTCTTTGCAATGTTCGACGTGCCGATGAAATTCGGTTCGACCTGGGATGACAATGCCGACCGAACCGAAGAGCGGGTGGTCGTGATTGCCGAGAGCCTCAACGAACAACTCTTCGGCGTTCGCGATTCGGTGGGCGAGACGCTGACGCTCAACGGCGAGGGCTACCGCATCGTCGGCGTGATCGACGAATGGGTGCCGGTGCCGCTGTTCTACGACCTCAACAACAACCCGTACGAATGGCCCGCGCGGGTCTTCCTGCCGTTTTCGGTAGCGGTCGCCGGCGAGCACGGCAGCTCGGGCAATACCAACTGCTGGAAGCCGGTCGACGAAGGCGGCTACAGCGCGTTCCTGAACTCCGAGTGCATCTGGATACAGATGTGGGCAGAACTGCGCACGACGGCGGAACGGGAAGAGTACCTGCGGTTCCTCGATGCCTATGTCGACGAACAGAAAACACTCGGCCGTTTCCCGCGCGAACTCAATAACCGGCTGAGTAATGTCGGCGAGTGGATGGAGATCAACGAGGTCGTCGACGAGGACGTCGGTGTGCTGCTCGGGCTCGCTATCCTGTTCCTGGTGGTCTGCCTGCTGAACACGATCGGGCTGTTGCTCGCCAAGGCGATGCGCCGCGCCAAGGACATCAGCCTGAGGCGCGCGCTCGGCGGCAGCAAGGGGCAGCTTTTTTCACAGTACATCGTCGAGGCCGCAATGATCGGCGTCGCCGGCGGCCTGCTCGGCATTGTCGCGACCTGGTTCGGACTGCGTGGCATCGAGCAGCTTTACATCGAGTACGACTTTGTCGGCAACCTGGTCCGCATGGACTGGGTCATGGTGCTCGCCGCCGTCACGCTCGCCATTGTTTCCGCCCTGGGTGCCGCCGTGTACCCGACCTGGCGTGCCTGCAACATCACGCCGGCCAGCCAGCTACGCATTCAGTAGGAGATCGACATGGAATTTGGACCTATCTGGCGATCGATGCTGCGCAACAAGGGCGGCTACCTGCTGATCGCACTGCAGATTGCCGTCACGATGGCGATCATGGTCAATGCGATTGCCATCATGCAGGAACGCGGCGCAATGATGGCGCGGCCGACCGGCGCGGACGAAGCCAACCTGTTCTCGCTGACCAGCATTGCCTTCGCCCCGTCCATCGACACGCAAACATTGATCCGCGAGGATCTCGACCTGCTACGCAACTACCCAGGCGTGAAGAACGCGATCGCAACGAACTCGTACCCGCTACGCGGCGGCGGCTGGGGCATGGGCCTCGCGCTGGAACCTGGCCCCGGGCAGGACAGCGTCGGCACGACCATCTACTTCGCCGACGAGCACGCGATCGACACCTACGGCATCAACCTGGTCGCAGGCGAGAACTTCGCACCGGAGCAGGTCAACTGGGAAGACCCGGAAAGCAACGTGTGGGCGCCCTACGGCATCATTACGCAGGCATTGGCCGACCAGCTGTTCCCGGACGAGACCGGCGCGATCGTCGGCAAGACCGTATTCATCGACGACGACGATCCGGTGAAGATCGTTGGCATCGTCGACAAGCTACAGGCGCCCTGGCGCGGCTGGGACAACATCGAGAATTCGATGCTCGTTCCCGAACAGCGCAATGACAACGACATGCATTACGTCATTCGGACCGAGCCGGGCCGGCGCGACGAACTGATGCCGGAAATCGAGGAACTGCTGGCACAGAGTAACAAGGACCGCATCATTCGCTCGGTGCGCACAATGGACGAAACGCGTGATCGCGCTTACCTGGGCGATTCGTCGATGATCAAGATCTTGGGATTTGTCGTCACGCTGCTGACTGCAATCACCGGGCTCGGCATCGTCGGGCTCGCCAGCTTCAGCGTCAGCCGGCGCACGCGCCAGATCGGCATCCGCCGCGCGCTCGGTGCCACGAAACCGGCGATCATGCGTTATTTCATGCTCGAGAATTTTCTCGTGTCCACGGTGGGCATCGTCGCGGGCGGCATTCTCGCCGTGGCGTTGAACATATTCATGGTGAATGCGTTCTCGACGACGCCGCTGGCCTGGTACGTCATCCCGGTGGCGATGATCGCGCTGTGGATCGTCGGGCAGGTTGCGGTCGTCGGGCCCGCGCGCCGCGCCAGCAACGTCACACCGGCGATTGCCACGCGGTCGGGCTAGGGGAGCGCCCGCATGTGTATTAAGATGTAACGCTCCGGAACAGGCGGGCATCGATCGGGGATAATCCACGATCCGACAACGAGCCGTTGTTTGCGACGCCGATGATTACAACAACCAGGCTGTGTCGCCGCTTCCACGTTGGTGACACGGTTGTACATGCCCTCGACAACGTCGACCTCACGATCGGTGAGGGCGATTTTGTCGCCGTGATGGGGCCGTCCGGCTCCGGCAAGTCGACGCTGATGAACATCCTGGGCTGCCTCGATACGCCGGACGGCGGCCAGTATCGGTTCCTCGAGCGGGAGGTCGCCGCGCTGGACGATAGCGAACTGTCGCGGATGCGCAATGAAAAGATCGGCTTCGTATTCCAGAGCTTTCACCTGCTGCCGCGCATGACGGCGCTGGAGAACGTGCTGCTGCCGTTGCGGTTTTCCGATGCCGATGCCGCCACCACACGACAGCGGGGCGTCGGGCTGCTCGAACGCCTCGGCCTGTCCGATCGCATGGGCCACCGCCCGAACCAGCTGTCGGGCGGCCAGCGCCAGCGTGTCGCCATCGCACGCTCGCTGATCAACGCGCCCCCGCTGTTGCTGGCCGATGAACCAACCGGCAACCTGGACAGTCGAACCTCTGAAGAAATCATGGCGCTCTTCGAAGAGCTCAACCGCGACGGCCAGACTATCCTGATGGTCACGCATGAAGAAGAAATTGCCGCGCATGCCAAACGCCTGATTCGCATGCGCGATGGGAAGATCGAACATGACACGACCCGGCATTAGCCTTCTCTTCCTGTTGCTGGCTGCCCCGGTTCACGGGGCCGAGCCGCTCTTGACCGGTGTCGTCGAGGACGTCAGCGCGCACACGATCGAAATGCCGTCGCTGCCGGGCGGCTGGCAACGGCGCATCGAGTGGATGGTGCCCGAAGGCAGTGAGGTCAACGTGGGTGACGTTGTCGTACGGCTCGACCCGGGCGACCTGATCTCGCGCGAAGAGCAGTCGCGCACGGACCTGGAAAAGCGTCGCCTGTCGGCCGCTCGACGCATCGACGAGCTCAAACTGGAGCTGCTCGATGCCGAAAAGGCACTGGCTTCCGCCGAGTCTGCGGTCCGGCTCGCCGAACTCGACGCGGCAATTCCGCAGGGGACGATCCCGAAACTCGACTTCGATCGCTACCAGTTGACCTTCGCAACCACGAAGAAAGACCTGGTCAGGGCGGAAGCACAGTTGCTGCTGAAGCAGGAGGAACTCGAGGACGTAGTCGAGGAATCGAAGCTCGAGGTGCAGCAGGCCGAGGCCAATTACGAGCGCATCAGCGCCGCGCTGGACGCGACCGAGATCCGCGCCGAAAAAGCGGGCTTCATGATCTACGGCGAGAACCGCTTCAACGGCAAAAAGATCTTCCCCGGCGAAACCCTGTACAGCGGCTTCGAGATCGCTCAGATCGCGAGCCGCGAAGACCTGCAGATTCGCTTTTGGGTTCACGAGGCCGACATCAGGCGCATCGGAACGGGTGACGCCATCGAGGTCATTGCCGATGCACAGGGATCCGAGCCGTTTGCAACGACGATTACGTGGACTTCCAGCCAGGCCACCAACAAGGACGACTGGAGCGACGGTGGCTACTTCGAAGCGCTGGCGCAGCCGGAAAACGGAGTGCCGGTCACGGTCATGCCCGGCATGAGCGTGATGGGACTGCGCAGTGGGCCGGAGCAGGATCGATGAGGCTCTGTGTCACGCTGCTCGTGCTCGTCACGAACCTGGCCGTTGCCGACGACTGGACCACGATCGAGCCGACGGATCGCCCGGTGACCGTCGCAGCCAGCGGCATCGTCACGTCGTCCGACGCCCTGCGTTTCGGCCCGCCTCCGAATCGTAACTGGCGCATCACGCTGACCAACCTTGCGCGCGAAGGCTCGCGGGTCAAGCAAGGCGACATGCTCGCGCAGTTCGACGGCAGCGCCACGGACGATCGCATTCGTACCCTGACAGCCGACCTCAATGCGAAACGGTCCGAACTCGAGTCGCTGCTGGAAACCCAGGCGCGCGAAATCGAAGAAGGCGCGGTCACGCTTGCCGGTTTCAAGAGTGACGCCGAGAAGGCGACGCGCAAAGCGGACGTAAGCCCGGACGTCTATGCAAGCCTCGAATACCGCAAGCTTTTGGAAGAGAAAGACCTCGCCCAGGACCTGTATCGACGTGAGCAGCAGCGTAGCGTGCTGGTCGAACGCGTGCGCCAGGCACGCCGCGCAGAGTTGGAAGCCGACATTCGTCGCCTGGAAAGTGAGCTCGGCGGTGCCCAGCGCGAACTCGACTCATTCACGATTCGTGCGCCGCGCGATGGCATCGTCATCGTCGGCACCAATCGTCAGGGCCAGAAGCTCGATATCAATGACGGTGTCAATCCGGGCATTGTCGTTGTCGAACTCGCCGATGCGAGCCAGCTCGTCGTGCAGGCCGAAGTGCCCGAGTACGCGGCGGCGAGTATCAACGTCGGCCAGTCGGCCAGGATCGTCATCGATGCCGCCGGCAGCAGCGAGATTGCCGGGGAAGTCACCGCCGTGGCAAGCATCGTGCGCCGCCAGTCGCAGTATTCGCAGGCGATGGTGCGCGACGTTACCGTGAGCCTGCCGGACGACATCATCAGCGCGCTTCGACCCGGCATGTCGGCCAAGCTGACCATCGTCGTCGACAACCAGCGTAACGCGCTGGCCGTGCCCGACGAATCGATCCAGTACCGCGACGGCAAGCCGGGCGTGGTTGTCCGCGGCGACGGCTGGACGCCGGTTGTGCTGGGCCGGCAGAGTGCCGGCGGCCATATCGTCGAAAGCGGCCTCGAGCCTGGTGACGAGGTGGCCCTGTGAAACCGGGATCTGTCGTCATTGCTTTTGCCGCCGCGGCAGCCCTCGCCGGCTGCGGCGATTCCACCGGCGGCGTGCCGGCAGTCACCGTCAGCGACATCGACACCGAGCTGACCGTCAGCGCCGAGGGTGAACTGATCGCCTCGGAATCGCTGCCTATTGCCAGACCCGGCTCTATCCGCATGGCTTTCAACATCGCGTGGATGGCGCCTGAATTTTCGGAAGTCAGCGCCGGCGACGTCATTGCGCGTTTCGATGACGTGCAGATACGCCTCGATCGCGAAAGTACGGCGTTGAACGTTGCCAAGTCTGAATTCAAGCTGGCGGATACCGAGCGCAGCAGCGGACTGGAACGAACGCGCATTGGCCATGAAACGGCCCGCGTCGCCGGCGAGCGCGAAATTTCGGAGACTTTCGAAGACGTCGACGAGCGCCTGTTCAGCCGCAACGAGATCATCGATGCACTGTCCGATCTCGAATACCTGGACGTCGAAGCGGCGTTCCTCGACTGGCAGTACGACACGTTCGACCAACGCACGCAGGCCGAGCGGAACATGATCAAGGCCGAACGCCAGGGTGAGCTGTCGAAGCTCGAGAAGCAGGACACCGCGCTGAACATGATGGAGCTGCGCAGTCCGGCGGATGGCACCTTCGTGTATGCGCGCACGCCCTGGGGTGAAAAACTCGGCAAAGGCAAGACCGTATTCCCCGGCCGCCCGATCGGCTTGCTGCCGGTGCGCGGTAAGGTCAAGGCGCGCCTGTTCGTACCCGAAACGGATGCGGTCGGTCTCGCCGAAGACCAGCTCGTGCGGCTCAGGCTCGATGCCGCCACCGATCGCGAATTTACCGCGCGCGTCGTCTCCGTATCGCCGGTTGCCAGTCCGCGCAACCGCCAGGACCCGCAGAAGTTTTTCACGGTCGAAGCGACCATTGACGACGTCGACGCGGACCTGATGCGCGTTGGCAGCCGCATCCGCGCGCACATCGTCACGGGAAGTATCGACAACGGTATCGTCGTCCCGGCGCATGCGGTGTATGGCGATGCCAGCAATGCTTATGTCTATGTCGTCGACGGCAGCGGTACGGAACGACGTGATATCCGCGTCGGCCAGCGTAGCCCGGACCTGGTCGAAGTCATCGAGGGAATCGAAGCCGGCGACCGCGTCAGCCTGGTCGTCCCTGTCGACGCGTCCTGATGCAGCAACAGCTCGCCAACTTCTCGCTCGACGTTCGTCAGGCGCTCGGGCAGCTGGCGCATCACCGCATGCGTACTGCGCTGACGTTGCTCGGCATGGTATTCGGCGTTGGCGCGGTCATCGCGATGCTGGCAGTCAGCGAAGGCGGCAAGCGCCAGGCGCTGGAGCTCATCGAAGGTATGGGCCTGAGGAACCTGATCGTCGAGGCGCGCGAACTCGACAGCGAGTCGCTGAAGGAAGTGCGCAAGTATTCTGCGGGCCTCAATGTTCGTGACGCCGAATCGATTGCGGCAACCCTGCCGTTTGTCGAAGGCTGGGCCGGCAGCCGCCAGTTCCGGACGTGGACCCTGTTCAGCCGTGAGGGGCAGAGTCGCGCCAGCGTATACGCCGTCAGCCCGGCGTACTTCGACCTGACGAGCCTCGAAGCCGATCGCGGCGCGCTGTTCGACGAGTCGGCCGACCGTGCTTTCGAGCAGGTTGCGGTCATCGGCAGCGACGCCGCACGTGACCTGTTCCCGAATGGTGACGCGATCGGCAAGCACATCAAGGTCAACCACCTGTGGCTCGAAGTAATCGGCGTGTTACGCGACCGGCAACTCGCCGAAGACCAGTTCGAAGGACGCGAAATCGGTGGCGAAGCCAATCACGTCTACCTGCCGCTGCAGACCGGCCTGACCCGGCTCAAGAAAGAAGAACTGAGCGCGGAGCTCGACCAGCTCAAGCTCAGGCTCGCGCCTTCGATACTGCCGGCGCAGGCAGCTGGCGCAATCGATGCGTTGCTGTCGCGCAGGCACAGCGACCAGAACGACTATCAACTGGTCGTGCCGGCACGACTGCTGGCGCAACACCAGCAAACCCAGCGCATCTTCACGATCGTCATGTCCGCCGTCGCCGGGATCTCGCTACTCGTCGGCGGCATCGGCATCATGAACATCATGCTCGCCAGCGTGCTGGAGCGTAAGTCGGAGATTGGCCTACTGCGCGCGGTCGGCGCGCGCGAGGTCGACATCGTGCGCCAGTTCCTCGTCGAAGCGACGGTCATCGCGCTGATCGGTGCCGGAATCGGTGTGCTACTCGGCATCGTGCTTGCTTACACGATCGCGGCATTTGCCGGTTGGGCCGTGGCCTGGTCGTTGCTCGTCATCATCGTCGCCGTATTGGTCTGCGTTGGCATCGCTGTCGGTTTCGGCGTCTACCCCGCGCTGTCCGCCGCACGCCTCGACCCGGTGCTCGCCTTGCAGTCGGAGTAGGTGCCGCTAAGGACCTACCGCGGGAACAGCGTGCTGGTTGACGCCACGCCGGGCTGGATGCAGATTGGCTGCGAGCGCTGACATCATCCGGACTACGTGATCCTCATGATCGAACTGCCGATTCAAGACCCGTGCGAATTCTGCGAAGGCATGGCCGGCCGGGCTGCGACCTTGGCAGTCATCGATGAGGGTCAGTTCACGCTGACCGTCGTAAACCCGTGGCAGTACGAAGTCGGCCAGAGTTGTGTAATCACGAAAAGACATGTCGCAACGATGCTCGAGCTCAACGGCGATGAAGCGGCCGCCATAATCAATGCTGCGCAGCGCCTCGCAATCGCCCTGGTTGATCTCTACAAGCCACTTGGCGTACTGACCTTTCAGAACAACGGCGTCTACAGCGGCCAGGAGGTGCCTCACTATCACTTTCACGTTGTCCCCCGGCAGCCTGGAAGCGACTGGGGGATCGGCCCGCCACAACTTGCTGCCCTGGACGGGGCCGGCCGCATTCGCGGCACTGAACACGATGCGTCGCAGGATGCGGAACGCCGCGAGCGGGTACGCGTCGATGCCGCAACGCTGCACGAAACCGCCGAGGCAATTCGACAGTGCCTCCCTGGGCGCTAATCAGTGAAGTACGTCGGTGAAACGCGTCTTTCGAAATCCGAGGCATTCCGTGCCATCGACATGATGCCGAAGGAGCGTGGCTCCGATTTCTATGCGGGTGTCGTGGTGGGCGATGCGTTCAACCGCACCTATACACGAACAGATGACGACCAGTTCCAGGTCTCCCGGACCGCGGGCATGGGACCCTCGGTGGTCGCCTCAGGCAAGATCCTGGAGCAGAACGGCAAGGCAGTGATCAACGTTTCGATAACGTACGGTGTGTTTCCGCTTTTTGCGTGGCCGTTACTCGCGTTTGTCGGCCTCGTGCTTAGCACCGTCCTTTACTTCCACGTTGACTGGATTGTGGCGTTATGCCTGGCCGTTTTCTCCGTTTACGCCGGCTGGTTCTACTGGTTCAAAAGCTGGGATGAGAAGTACCTGCTGAGACACA
>JAAUYI010065049.1_pt1 | contig 10292 bp, 10 predicted proteins | sample 7278041 | NCBI WGS metagenome assembly JAAUYI01 (sample SAMN14350216, study PRJNA611818) | marine sediment metagenome | isolation source: surface marine sediment (0.6m) | place: French Polynesia: Moorea | collected 2018-08
CCATTGCAAGATTGAAACAAATTGCCCAAATCCAGCATCAAGGGTGTGCTTACAAAACATCCCCCTAGCCCACACACGGAAATCAATATCTTCAACAAAAATCATTCCTGCTTCATCGCAAAGCTTATGAGCTAACTTAAAATGCCAGTCTTTGCGAGTATCACAAATACGTTGATGTAATCTTGCAATCTGACGATTTAATTTGTGACGATTGTTTGACCCCTTGTGTTTTTTCTTTAACCTACGTTGCAGCAGCTCGCGCGTTCCCTTGCGTCTTACGCCGACGCGGGGTCGCTCGCCAGTTTCAGCTTGCGGTGTAGGGTTAAAAGAAATCTAGGACGTTCAATTAAGGTACCCTCAGAAGTTGCAACAAATTTGTCCAATCCCAAATCTAATCCCACAGGATGCCCACCAGGAACAATGTCAGGAACCTTGGCATTAGATTCGAGGGTGAACATCAAGAAATATCCAGATGCTTTGCGAACAACGCTAACCTGTTTGATTACAAAACCCTCAGGTATTTTCCGGGACTGAACATACTCCATCCACCCAATTTGAGGCAACTTAATTTGATTGCCCTTCAATATCTCCCCTTTCCCAAGTTGAGGATAAACATAAGAACGCATTCTGTACCAATTTTTGAAACGGGGGAATCCCATTCCCTTGCGTTTCATATCAATAAATGCTGTCTCCAGTTTCCTTAATACCTGTTGCAGTACTTGAGCATTAACAGTTGTCAGTTCTGGATAATGTTTTTTAGCTTGGGTGAGAGATTTAGCTTGCCTGTTGTAGTTTGGGTAAGGTGCGTCTGCACCAATGATGTACTCGGAGGCTATTGAACAAGTGTTAACAGGTGACTTTCGAGAATTAATCCAATCCTTTCGCTCACACAAAGCAAAATTCCAAACTTTGCGACATACATCTAATGTATGTTCGATTAATTTAATTTGCTCTTGTGTCGGATTGGCTTTGTATTCGTAAGTTAAAGTTAACACTGTTGAGCACCTCCTACAAGATAATATCATATTTTGTAGTCATACTATCTTCGGGAGAAACGCTCGTGATAAATCCCTTTGAGTCGGGTTTCATCCCCTGGTTAAAAACGAGCGGGGTTCTCACCCTCCCATTATATTTTGATAGTTCTGGAAAACTAGAGAATAAAGTAGCCAATCCCAAATCGGATTATCGCCACTTCAATTGTAAATATCCCCGTTCCGGTTGCTCGGTTTCTTTCTCTGTTAACCATTCCACTGGTTTATAAGTACCAAATACATGATCCCACCAATCTAGAGCTAAACCAAAATTATGCTCCCACATCCCATATTTATGATGTACGTAATGCACTGGCATTTTCATCCAGAAACATTTGGTCGGATTTTCGTGTTGTAGTTGATGAGCATAGGCAGAAAAGGCAGCATAGCACAAGGAACCCAATAACCAACCAATGCCAGCATCCCAAGTATAAAAGAACATTACACCCATAGCGATCGCACTACCTTTTACATAGTCCAAAAATTCCCCAACTACCCCCTGTCCTTCGTTACGCCGATGATGATCCCGGTGACGCTCGCCAATACGCGGGGAAACATGCATCAGGCGATGCATCCAATATTCTACTAAACTAGCAAGAATGAATGCGATCGCAAAAAAAATAATTACTCTAGTAGTTATTAGTAAAGGATTCATTGTATTTCCCCTTATCATTGATAATTAGCAATGAGTAAATTAATACTTAATTTACCCCTCGGAGTTTGCTAGTATTTTCCACCAAACTTTGAGCAAATTGATCGAAGCGTTGGCAGAGTTTTTCATCTAACAGCTTGCCTTCAGGGCTAAAAGCTTTCCAAGCTTGACCAATGGCTATTTGTTCTGGTATACACCATCCATGAACCCAACGAATAATTAATCTTAAATCATTCAGAGCATTGCTATTGGGTTGTCCTCCCAGGACGCTAATCAATCCTGTTACCTTACCAGATAGATGGTCAAAACTCATCAAATCTAGGGCGTTTTTCAGTACTCCACTGACGCTACCATGATACTCCGGTGTTGCTAAAATTAACCCATCAGCACTGCTGACAGCATCTCGCATCCGTTTTACATCCGGGTAATCAGCATATTCTTCCCCACCATTACAAAATGGCAACTGCATCTGCCTTAAATCTAAAATTTCCACTTCTGCACCTAAGGCTTCTACCCTTTGTGCAGCTAAATATAAAGCCTGGTAGCTGTAAGATTCAGCTCTTAAACTGCCGTTAATACCAACTATTTTCACCATAATTCATCTCACAATAACTATTTGACTTGCATCACGCTGACTTTCTTTGGGATTAAAGCGAAGTCGTTATGAGTTTGATTAGATTTTAACTAGTGGTGAATGAAAATGTCAAATATCAGTTCCTTAGGCTAAAGGATGTTGTTGGCGAATAGTGAAGGATCGCAGATCCCCGACTTCTTAAAGAAGTCGGGGATCTAACCGTAAAAATTTCGTACCAATTCAGGCAGCAAGAGGTAAACTGTAACTAAAGTCACAATCAATTTGTTAAATTTCTATGCAAAATTTCGTAATTACCACTGAATATGCTGTGGAGTTGCGATCGATTTTGGATTGACTGAATAATGGATACGGGAGAAAAGTGGGAATAGCAGTTTACGGAAGTTACACTAAATTAAAGAAAGGTTATTTATTCAAATATTGCGAAAAAACAGCCATACAAATCAGCACTCTGCGAATGGCAACAGATAAAGGGTAATTGTTATGACCAATTTGGCAAAAAAAGCATCCATGAAAAAAAGACCCAGCACCACTAAAAACTTGGGGTTAGCAAGTATGCTGGCAGCTAGTTTGACTATATTGCCGGGGGTGGTAGCAAGTACTCCGGCGCTGGCGCAGAAAGCAAAACCTAATTCTCTTACCTATGGCGAGTTACTTCAGAAAATCGATCAAGGAGAGGTTCAGAAAGTAGATATTGATGAAACAGAAAAGGTAGCCAGGGTCAAATTAAAATCTGACCAGCAACAGAAGGACGCAGGTACCATTAAAGTCAAGTTATTGAACCGAAATACAGAATTACTTAACAAACTCAAAAAGAATCAAGTTGACTTTGCCGAGGCTTCTTCTGCCAACAGTAAATCCGTTGTAGAGCTACTGATTCCTCTAATGTGGATTTTTCTGCTGCTAACAGTAATTTTATTGTTTTTGCGTCGTACTACCAATGCTTCTAGTCAAGCAATGAATTTTGGTAAAACCAAGGCTCGCTTTCAAATGGAGGCAAAAACGGGAGTCATATTTGATGATGTGGCGGGGATTGAAGAAGCCAAGGAAGAATTACAAGAGGTTGTTACCTTCCTCAAGCAGCCAGAGAAATTTACTGCTGTAGGAGCGAAGATTCCCAAAGGTGTGCTGTTAGTGGGACCTCCTGGTACTGGTAAAACTTTACTAGCAAAAGCGATCGCAGGGGAAGCGGGAGTACCATTTTTCAGCATTTCCGGTTCAGAATTTGTGGAAATGTTTGTTGGTGTGGGTGCTTCCAGGGTGAGGGATTTATTTAAGAAAGCGAAAGAAAGTGCCCCTTGTTTGATATTTATTGATGAAATTGATGCCGTTGGTAGGCAGCGGGGTGCTGGTATTGGTGGTGGTAATGACGAACGGGAGCAAACCCTGAATCAACTGTTAACGGAAATGGATGGGTTTGAAGGTAATACGGGTATCATTATTATTGCTGCCACTAACCGTCCCGATGTCTTGGATGCTGCCTTATTACGTCCCGGTAGATTTGACAGACAAGTAATTGTAGATGCACCCGATCGCAAAGGTAGACTGTCAATATTACAAGTGCATTCCCGTAACAAAAAAATCGATCCCTCAGTTTCCTTAGAAATTGTGGCTCGCCGCACACCTGGTTTTACCGGTGCAGACTTAGCTAACTTGCTCAACGAAGCCGCGATTTTAACCGCACGGAGAAGAAAAGAGGCAATTACCCAACTAGAAATTGATGATGCGATCGATCGCCTGACCATTGGATTAACCCTCAATCCTCTGTTAGATAGCCGGAAAAAGCGATTAATTGCCTATCACGAAATTGGACACGCTTTACTAGCTACCCTGCTAGAACACTCAGATCCCTTGAACAAGGTGACAATTATTCCCCGCTCCGGCGGTGTGGGTGGTTTCTCCCAATTAATCTTCAACGAAGAAACTATTGATAGTGGTCTTTATACCCGTGCTTGGCTCAAGGACAACATTACCATGACTTTGGGAGGCAAAGCCGCAGAAACTGAAGTTTTTGGTGAAGCGGAAACCACAGGAGGAGCCAGTGGCGATTTGAAATCGGTAACAAATCTTGCCCGGAAAATGGTGACTATGTACGGGATGTCCGATTTGGGGTTAGTAGCATTGGAAACCCAAAATAATGATGTCTTTTTGGGGAGGGACTGGGGTCATCGCTCGGAATATTCAGAAGAAATGGCATCAAAAATAGATAACAAAGTGCGAGAAATAGCCATTTCCTGTTACCAAGAAGCTTGTAACATCATCCGCCAGAACCGTCCTTTGGTTGACAAATTAGTAGATATATTGGTGGAACAAGAAACCATTGAAGGGGAACAATTCCGTAGTATTGTTGCAGAATATACCCAGGTTCCAGAGAAACAACTAGCCACTTCTAGTTAGTATTGGTTGCCATCAAATCAACCAATTAAATCATTTGTGAGAAACAAGCTCCCCGACTTATGCCATAAGTCGGGGAGTTCACATCTTGTGGTGCAATATGTGATTTTATAGTGCTACGCGCAAGTAATAAGTAATACTAAGTTGCATTCAAAGATAGTACCCAGTCATTGCGACGTAAGGAAGCAATCTCATTGACTCGAACTACTATGATAGAACGCAACTTGGTATAAGTTTACTGTTCATAGGTTTGCTGCATTCAACAATGTCCTAACGGTTCGACTTCGCTCACCGTTAGCCCTGAGCGAAGTCAAAGGGCTAGGGACTGTTTTCAAACTATTGTGTAGGTTGGGTGGAACGAAGTGAAACCCAACATTCTTCATCCGATTTGTTGGGTTTTGTTCCTCAACCCACCCTACAATTGATACTAATTTTGGGTTTGAAAATACGCCCTAACCTAATTGCGTAGTGCTATATTTTATTCAGTAGACCCGAAATTAAAATATAAAGATTAGATATTTAATGCATATATAGCAATGAAAATTCATTATTTACTAGAAACAGTTTTAAGTATGCTTTGAGAAACTTCTGGTTGAGAATACAAATATTTATCAATCATCCTCAAAACTTTATGAGTCAGGATAGGTTTATTAATAAAATCCGTTGCTCCCATTACTTTAGCTGCTTTGGCACGAGCTGTATCTACTAAACTTTCACTAGCAGAAATAACAATTATAGGTACTTTGTTAAATATAGATGTACGTTTTAATTGAGTACATATTTCATAACCACTAGCAACTGGCATTACTAAATCTAAAAAAATTAGATCGGGTTTTTGTTTCATTAATATTGACAGAGCCTTTGCTGAGTCTGTAATACTAATAAACCTCAAACCACGGGAAACTATAATTTTCTCTATGATTTGACATATTTGAGGACTATCATCTACACAAGCTATTAATGGTATATTTTCAGTGTTGGTTTTGGTAACTGTTGGCTTTTCTTGGGAGTGATGTATTTTCAGTACTAAATCGGGTGCTTCTACTAATCTGACAATTCCTTTGAGAATATAGGGAAGTAATGAACGGGAGACAGAAAGCTCACTTTTCCCCATTTTGACAGTTAAATCTCGCAAAGTATATTTGCCATTCACTAAATTAACAAAGTTTTTGTAAGTAGCAGGATTAAGCATTTTTTCCAGTTGTTCCGCTCTATTAATTAACGGTGCAGAATTAGGTGAAAGGTTTGCTAACCCAGCTTCTCTCCAAGCTTTTCTGGATTGCATAATTATTTTTAAACACAAATCTACATTGACAAAACTTATGGGTTTATCAAAAAGATGACTGGGAAAACGCTCACATATGACGGAAGTAAATACGGATTGTTGTGATATATCAAATAATACTTCTAGTATGATTGATTTGACAATTTTATTAACTTGCTCATGCTTAATTTTTTGTTGTTGAAATAATTTTGTCAAAAAAATATAATCCCAATATTCTAATTCTATATCTTCAGAATTTAAATAATTTTCTGACAAATTTATATTGGGCAAATATAAAGCCATTTGTCTACGCCAACGCCGAAATGGATGTATACCTCCTGTTGCCCAAATCATACGCCCCAGACGAAAATAAAGGCTCCATGATTGACCTTTTTCTCCTTTTATATTGAGTTTGCCATTATATTGTATTTGAGATAATTTATGTAACCCATTAACTAATTGTTTTAATTCTATTTTTTGTTCACCCATGATGCTTTTAATTAAATATATAGATATTTATCCCTGATTGATGTATTACTGATGCTAAATCAGCATAAATCTTTAGAAGATACGGAAGTTTTTTGTTGATTCATTCAGCTAGATTAATAAATATTCAATCGAAAAATAAAATCAAATATCATCACTATCAAATAGCTACTTTTACCAGCGATTGTTTACGTAATTTGTAAAGTTTGTGAATGAGATTAATATGCTCGACCACGATACATACGTTTTTTTTTAGGGGTTTCTGTTTTACTGTCCATCGGAACCTCACCAGAAGGTTGAGTAGTCGTATTAGCCTTATAAGTTTTTCCTTTATAGGTTATTGTTCGCTCTTTCTCTTTAGGAATTGTCTGGGATTTTACTTGAGAAGTAGAGGCTGTGGCTTCACTAGAGACTACAACTTTAGGAGATGGATGTATTGGCTTGACATCACTATTTAATTTGTCTGGTTGTGATATCCAGAGGGTAAGTATATTTCCATCTTTAACTAAGAAACACTTAATATTTTGTTTTATATAATCCTGACAAAGTTTTTCTGCTATAGCTTGTACTTTTTGAGAAAATGAAGTACCACGGCAATAAGATATACCATTTAGTGTTAGATGGCGGGCATCAGATTTTATTGCCCCTATTTCAGCTAATTCTTCTGCTAGAAAAAGTTGCATCTTTAATTAATTATCGCTACTACAAATTGATTTTATAAAATTTATATGAAGTAATATCGTTTGCACGAAAAGACTATGATTGTAATTTTGTATGATTTTACTCTAACAAGTATCAGGACTAAAGTTGTGTGTCACAATTGGTGATTGGTGCGTGAGGTTACAAGTCTCATTGTTACGTTCAAATATGATCGCAGCGTCACGCACCCTACAGTAAATATATGCCAGTTGCGTAAGTCCTAAAGTATATTAAACAAGTTGAGTTATACTTCTTGATAAAATTTATGGTCTTGTTTGAGAAAATACAAAAAAAATCTAGATTTTTTTTCAATAAATATCGCTGCAACAAATTTAATTTGTATTGAATACATTTATCCCTAATTTAGGGGTAGGGAGAATAAAAAGTCTTACCCTTTTACCATAAAAATATGTGATAAACCGCTATAGTTATACACTTTTTCTAACAAAAGAGATGAGTGTATTGCAATCAACTGAAATTTGCTGTATTGATTAAAATATTATCTGGAAAAATCCTAAATATCAGTGATAAATATACTGAAATTTATGAAAGCTATATATGGGTATGGCAACGATTCAGATATTCTATTCCTATATCTTATATCTTATATCTTGTACCTGCACCCTAGAAGGGTAAGGCTATACAAACAAAGCCTGCCTAGGCAGGCTAAAAAACTTAATTTTTCCTGTTGATGATAAAAATATATGTTTATTAATAGCATAATAAATCAGTATAAATACGAGGCGTGCAAGATGTCAGATATCGTGCTTAAATTCTTTGCTAGTAAAGGTTTGAGGATTTGAAAGTGCCAAAGTATAAACTCTGCCTACAAGGATATATTTATAGTTTTTCAATTTCATATACAAATTTAGCAATGCCCAATAGATAATAACTAATGGCTGATAAATCATAATTGCTCATAAACACAATGCAAATTGACTGGCAAACCGCCCAAACCTACGAAGATATCCTTTATCACAAAGCCGATGGCATTGCCAAAATTACCATCAACCGTCCCCACAAACGTAATGCTTTCCGTCCCCAAACAGTATTTGAACTATATGAAGCTTTTTTAGATGCCCGTGAAGATACTACTATAGGCGTAGTATTATTAACTGGTTATGGTCCTCATACAGATGGGAAATATGCCTTCTGTTCAGGTGGGGATCAAAGTGTGCGGGGAAAAGCAGGGTATGTTGGCGATGATGGTGTGCCCCGTTTAAATGTGCTAGATTTACAACGCCTGATCCGTTCCATGCCCAAAGTAGTAATTGCCTTGGTAGCCGGGTATGCGATCGGGGGCGGACATGTTTTACATTTAGTATGTGACCTTACCATTGCTGCTGATAATGCTATTTTCGGGCAAACTGGTCCCAAAGTAGGTAGTTTTGATGGTGGTTTTGGCGCTAGTTACCTCGCCCGGATTGTGGGGCAAAAAAAAGCACGGGAAATTTGGTTTCTTTGCCGTCAGTATGATGCCCAACAAGCATTGGACATGGGTTTAGTTAATTGTGTTGTGCCGGTGGAACAATTAGAAGCTGAAGGCATCCAGTGGGCAAGAGAAGTATTAGAAAAAAGTCCCATTGCTATCCGTTGTTTAAAAGCAGCGTTTAATGCTGATTGTGATGGACAAGCAGGGTTACAAGAATTGGCAGGTAATGCCACTTTACTCTATTACATGACGGAAGAGGGTGCAGAGGGTAAACAGGCATTTCTGGAAAAGCGTCCTCCTAATTTTCGTCAGTATCCCTGGTTACCTTAAGAACCTATGTAGGGGCGCAATGCCTGCGCCCTTGTCATTGGCAAACATATATTAAGTATCTGTAGTGGTTTATTGGATCAAGATTTATCAAAATAATCAAAAAATAAACACATTCTTCATCGGGAAACCTAGGGATTGCCATGTAGTTAAAGTAAAATACTACTAAATCCTGTAAAAAACATTCCCAACAGGAAATATGCAACTTTGGCAACCCAATCAACAACTGCAAGACGGTAAATTTACCATTCAAAAGGTACTCGGTGGAGGTGGCTATGGTGTCACTTACCTGGCTACAAGCAAAGATACAAACGATATTGTTGCCATTAAAACCCTTAATCCGATTAATCAAAGCCAAAGTTCTCCCAGACATTGTTGATATCGGCATAGGACTGCGGGTTGTTTGTAATGAGTTTTCCTGAAATTATTAGCAGTATGTCATCAGCCTAATGTACTTTTTCGGGTAAATGGAAATCTATATAAATTGACTTAATGCCTTATAATTGGTAATTAAGCTTTACAAGTTCGCACAGCTATCATGACGACAGTCATCGCTAAACCTTCATCATTACTTGGCAACATCAGAGTCGAAAAGGTGGATAAATTCCAGCTATTCAAATTTAATGATGAATTGCAAAAGCGAATGGAAGAACTTCTGGAACGGAAAAAAGCTGATTTACTCACATTGGAAGAAGTAATTGAATTAGAATCAATTGGTGAACTCGACAGAATTTTTACTCATATAAATGCCATGTTGGTGGCAGAAAAATGACCATTGATGATGTTACTAGAGAATTGATCCGCAAATGAGCAAATTATCTTTGTGAGTATTGCCATTCTCCAGAACGCATTTGTACTACAAGATTTACTATAGACCATATAATACCAAAATCTATTGGTGGTTCTGATGATATTGAAAATCTTGCTTTAGCTTGTCGTCGCTGCAATGAACGCCGATACAACTTTGTGGCTGGATTTGATCCAGAAACTCAAACAATAGTATCCTTATACAATCCTCGTACTTCAGCTTGGTCAGAGCATTTTATCTGGTCTATGGATGGTAAAAGAATAATAGGAATTACACCTGTTGGTCGTTCTACTTGTCAAAGACTTGACCTCAATGATACAGGTTATCCAGAAGAAGATTCAATTCAAAGTGCAAGAAGTTTTTGGGTGAAAGCAGGTTTACATCCTCCTGAAACAGATCCTCGTCAAATTGAATATAATTCATGAGTGATGTTAATGAACGTGCGGATTTTGATAGTCCCTGGAAAGAAGTGTTAGAAGCTTACTTTCCCCAAGCCATGCAGTTCTTTTTTCCTGAAACCGCTGCATTAATTGATTGGAAACGTCCCTATGAATTTTTAGATAAAGAATTTCAACAAATATCCAGAGGAGCCGAACAAGGTAAAAGG
>JAAUYI010222032.1_pt1 | contig 10291 bp, 8 predicted proteins | sample 7278041 | NCBI WGS metagenome assembly JAAUYI01 (sample SAMN14350216, study PRJNA611818) | marine sediment metagenome | isolation source: surface marine sediment (0.6m) | place: French Polynesia: Moorea | collected 2018-08
AGTGACGTAGGCCTGTTGTACCCGCTGAAGCCATTTAACCGCTAGATCATAGTCTTTCGCTTTGCCCGCATCCATGATCTTGGGGGTTGGGCGGAATTCAGAAGACCTAACGTTTCAGCAACTATGCACTCACCGTACCCTCGTAGTACGTCACCAACGCTGTTAGTAGCTTCTTATGCACCTCCGGCGATGAGCCTACAACAATACCAGGCCACTTGTAGTCCTTACAAGCGCTCAGTTTAGGCAACGAATTCCCCTGATGATCGGTGATTATATAGCCCATTTCCTTTGTCATCCAGCTGAGGGCACCCCCGTCAATAAATTGCCCGGCTGCCAAAATCGCTCCGGTCAGGTCACCTGTGAGCAGACCATTGGTATTGGGAATCGCCACTTCGCGGGAATAGTCAGTCTTGACGCAAATCGCCTCGAATTGGCCCTCTAAGCCACCTGCCAGGTGAGTCAGCGCCCAGCTAAGCAGCACCTGATCCTTGGGAGTATCTATTTTTAATGGCTGGCAACTATCCAGATCATCGGCTAGCGTGCCGTAAAATGTGCCCTGTCCCCGCAAGCTGTAGTAAAACCGATCTAACGCTGGGCTAAGGGCGATGACTGCTTCAAAACCATCGGCATTGAGAACGGTGAGAATAATTTGATAGTTGGGGTGACCATCCATGTAGAACCGAGTGCCGTCAATGGGGTCAAGGGTAACCAGGTAGTCGTCCTGAGGACCTAGCTCAATCGAACGAAAGTACTTGGTGTTATGGGTTTTCTCGAACTCCTCGCCATAAAAACGAATATTTGGAAACAGCGACAATAACGTCACCTCAATAAAGGTTTGAATAGACAAATCGGCATCGGTCAGAGCCGTGGCAAAAAAATTCTCCGAGTCAAACTTATCCGGATGAGCCGCAATACTGATCTGAATTTTCTGGGCGTAGCCTGCCGCTACCTTTAGGTGGGGTAGCAAGGCTTCTAGGATTTCGCGTGGGGTAGGCATGGGGAATTTTGATAATGGTTCGTAGGGACATCACGTAGGGGCGTTGCGTGCAACGCCCCTACGAAACCATATTCCACCATTGCCATCACAATAAACGTCGCCTACAACCCATTGCCCATAGAGGCATCTAAGGCAGCTGCTACAACATAGTGATTCTCATCTGTGCGCAGCTTCGACAATAGCTCTTTTGCCTGAGGGTGATCGCACCCCGTGAGGGCCGTTGCTGCCCGCCAGCGATCGCGCCAGATAGTGCTGTTAGCCAATTCGGTCAAAGCCTTTAATGCCTGAGGCTGCAGCGGTGACGTCAGTACCTGTCGCAGCGATAAAATCGCGGTTTCCTTAACGGTCTGAGTTGGATCATCCAACGCCTTCAGTGAGACCGCAAGTAAAACATCAGGATGGTTACTTTCTTGCAAAATTGACAAGACAGTTTGTCGCAAAAGCCAGTTGTCATTGTTCTCAAAGAGCTGAACTAGCAGCGGTATAGACACATCTCCAAACTCATAGAGGGAGTTAGCTACTTCTGCCAGCACATTGGCATCGGTTTCAGTGTTCATTAGCTCCCGCAAACTAGCCAACGCCGCCTCATCTGGCGCATGGTTCCCAAATCCCATAACTGCTAAACACCTTAGCAAAAAGGAGCTTTCTTGTGATAGATGCCGCAAAATAGGCATAGCTAAACTATTTGACTGATTTGTCAACGTATTTAAGGCATTGATACGTACATTGAGTGCAGAAGAGCGTAAATCATCCTCTAACTTAGAAATTTCGTCAGGGGTCATAGATTTTGGGTGGGGGGTAACACACCTGAGACGTTAGCCTATAAAAAGTTGGCATTGCTGATCCTCGGGGTGAATTCATCTAAGAAATTCTGATTGATAGCATCATCAGTAAATTGGTTTAGACCCTAAATCAGCAATGGCTAAAATCAGGTTCACTCTATTCTTATTGATGATGGTATGGATGTTCAAATAGCGGCTTATCACAGCCTGCGGTGGTTGTTACGTCCTTTTTTGCTGAGGGGAGTTGCGATCGCAACCCACGGCATCAACCACATTCCCCAGCAAGGTGCGGCCATTATCGTCTGCAACCACCGCTCCGATACAGACGGGCTCCTGATGACGTTGGCCCTACCCCGCTATATTGCCTGGATGGTGGCCGACTACATGACAACAGTGCCGATTACCCGACAGCTGCTGGCCCTCACCGGCATGGTGCCTGTCAAGACTGAAGGGCAGCCCACACCATCCTCGATCAAACGGGCACTCCATCGTTTAAGACAGGGAAAACTGCTCGGTATTTTTCCAGAAGGTGAAGACTATATCTTTGCCAATGACTTCAATGCTCCGCTCGCCCAGCTGCGCTCAGGCTTTGCTCATCTGGCCTATGTGGCTCAAGTCCCCGTCATTCCGGCAATGATCGTACCCAAAGCAGAAAAACTAGAACCAATTACAATCCCATCTGCAGTCCGCCCGCACATTGAGCAGCACTACGACCTAGCGAATATTCGATCCATCGTCCGTTACCGCGCAGCGGATGTCAGAATCGGTAAAGCTATTTCCCTTAAACCCGTGGCCCGCTTAGATAAACACGAACAAGTCGGTTGGCTCCAGATGCAAACTCGTCAGGCTATGTTGAATCTGCAAAATCAATTGGACGCGGCTTAAGTCAAATCTGGGAATGTAGCTTTTACGGCTGGATGCACCAGTTGATGGTTGACCACATTCAGCCCTTCGGCTAGTGCTGCATCACTTTCTAGCGCACTAAGCCCCATATTGGCTAGCTTTAACACATAGGGGAGGGTGCTATTGTTTAAAGCCTCCGTTGCTGTACGCGGGACCGCCCCAGGCATATTGGGTACACCATAGTGCAGCACACCGGATTCTACATAAACTGGTTCGCTATGGGAGGTGGGGCGCACAGTTTCAATACAGCCGCCTTGGTCCACCGCCACGTCCACAATCACGGCCCCTTCTGGCATCTGCTCTACCAGTGTCTGAGAAACCAGCGTGGGCGAGCGTCGTCCAGGCACCAACACAGCACCAATAAGCAAATCAGCCTGGGAAACAGCCATTTCAATATTGGCAGAATTGCTATACAGCAGTTGAACCCGTGACCCGAAGAGTTCTTCTAGCTGATTTAAGCGGTCTAGATTGATATCGATTAGAGTCACCTGGGCCCCTAAACCAACGGCCATTTTGGTGGCCTCGGTGCCAACAACGCCGCCGCCTAACACGACAACCCGACCTGGGCTGACACCTGGAATACCGCCTAGCAGCACACCGCGCCCCCCCTGCTGTTTTTCTAGAAACCTGGCCCCAAACTGTACCGATAGTCGTCCAGCAATGATACTCATGGGTGTCAGCAATGGACGCTGATGATTTTTTTCAACCGTTTCATAGGCGATCGCAGTCGTCCCACTATGAATCAAAGCTTCAGTCAAGCTACGACTGGCCGCCAAATGCAAGTAGGTGAAGAGCAGCTGCTCTTTTTGTAAATAGTCGTACTCCTTGGGCAATGGCTCTTTGACTTTAACCACCATGGCTTGTTGCCAAGCCTCAGACGCTGTCCCTAAGGTAGCCCCGGCCTGTTGATAATCCGCATTACTAAAGCCAGCTCCCACCCCAGCATCAGCTTCTACTACGACCTGATGGCCCTGTTCTGTCAGTGCCCTAACGCTGCTGGGACTTAGACCCACACGAAACTCAAGGTTTTTAATTTCTTTAGGCACACCAATCTGCACAGGTAGCTCCCCTATAGGTGAAAGGTTTTAGTTGCGCCCAACCCAGAGCTTTACCCTCCTGAAATTGGTCGCTAGTTCTAGCTTAACGCTCTCCTAAAAAGGCGAAGTTGCCAATCAGACAGAATGACACCTGAAAACACATTGACGAACTCTCCCTTTGATAGTGAGAATAGATGGGTATAACGTAGTGCCTAACACCGTGACTGATATTAAGCCTTCCATTAGTCCCAAGCTCGAACGTCCCAAAAAAGGGTTTAACGAATACGCTGAGCAGCTCAATGGACGAGCAGCCATGGTGGGTTTTTTAATTTTGATCGCTATCGAGTATTTCACTGGGCAAAGCATCGTTTCATTAATTGGCCTAAAGTAGGCTCACCCCTTTAACTACCAGCGATACACTAAAGACATAGGCTGAAAATTCTTTTTCCTATGGCTCAGGCAAAAATTAAGCCGCTCACATTTGCGGAATATCTGAACTATGACGATGGTTCGGATATTCGCTATGACCTACTGAGCAATGGAGACCTTATTCCAGTGCCAAATGAGTCTGAAGAAAATGACTACTTGGCGATGGTCTTGTTTATGAAGCTGTCAGCATTGATCAACTTCAGACTGATTAAGCTTCACACCTTAACAATGGAAGTTGAACCAGTTGGCGATCGCTACAAAAATCGTCGCCCTGATTTAGTCGTCCTTGAACCTAAGCACCTTCAGTTAGACAGCATCATTAAGCAGAACGCGCTGCCACTAGGAGCTATACCACCACGGTTTATTGCTGAAATTGTTAGCCCTGGTAATGAATCTAGCGATAACTATCGTCGTGACTATGAATGGAAACGACAGCAGTATGAGAAATGGGGTATTCCAGAATATTGGATTGTAGACCACCCAGCGAGACGGCAGGTAAGTGTTTTGGTTCTGAAGGACGTGCTTACGAAGCTGTAACTTATGCGGGTGGCCAAGCCATTGCCTCTAAGGTTTTTCCATCACTAGAAGTAACACCAGATGCTCTAATTAAGTAAATATGACTTTGCACCCGTAGTTCACGATATAGGCTGCCAACGATGTTTTTAAGTTTGACCAAAACACTCGGATACGCTTATCACACAGTCAGGAAACCTGAGCGGTGAAACTATCTGCTGATTTTGCAAAATTGTCTGGCGCTGATAGCCATCGGTCTGGGGGTCTCTAAACACATGTAGCTGTTGGGTAGCTAGATTCAGCACCCAGTAATCTTTAAGACCAGCCGCAGCATACAGCTCAGCTTTTAGACCCAGATCTCGCTTCAGGGTGGTATCGGCAATTTCAATTAGCCAGTACACATTATCCGGTGTGGAGTGCGCTGTTTCATAGAAATCATCCCGAGGTTGCACAATCGCAATATCAGGTTCAGGTTCCGATAAAGGAGCTAGCTGCACTGGGTCCTGCAGCCGTACTAAAATCTGATCGCCCAATCTGCGTTCTAGTAGTTTTTCAAGTCGTTTGCAGAACGCACTATGGGCAGGGCCTTTGGGCATTTTTTGAATAATATGTCCTGCTAGCAGTTCCACTTGCTCATCGGCTGCCAAAATTCCCGCCGCCGCCATCTGGTGGTACTCAGCTACCGTAATCAGGCGTAGGTCTTGGGCAATAGGAGCAATGGCGATCATGGATGACATCCTTAAAAGATGGCCGCTTGTTAATAACCATTATAAATTCGCTGCTTGGACAATACGTCTGTAGCCTCTGAATCTACGTGAAAATAGCCATCTGCCTTTACCTGATGGCCGAATTGAGTTTATCAAAGACAACAAAAAAAGGTGAATGGTAAAACCATCCACCCCCTTGCTAGCCGGAGCAAGTTTGTCGGCTATGCCACGGCGGCTATCTCCAGCTAGAGAAGCCGCCGTGGTTGATCGAAGTTACTTATCGCTTTCTTCTGAGAACTCAGCATCGATGACGTCGTCATCACCACCGCCACTAGGAGTCTCACCAGGAGAAGCACCTGCATCAGCTGCCGCCGCTGCCGCATCCGCACCACCATACATGTTGCTACTTAGCGCAAACAGTGCCTGCTGTAGGGACTCGGTACCCGCTTTGATCTTGGCAGTGTCGTCAGATGCGATCGCATCCTTCAGGCTAGCAATCTCAGTTTCAACCTTGGACTTATCATCCTCGGAGACCTTATCGCCCAGTTCACCCATCTGCTTCTCAGCCTGATAAACCAGAGAATCAGCCTGATTCTTAACATCGATCTTCTCGCGACGCTCTTTATCAGCTGCGGAGTTCGCCTCAGCATCCCGCACCATCCGATCAACTTCATCATCAGACAGGGTTGACGCAACAGTAATACTGATGGACTGCTCCTTACCAGTGCCCTTATCTTTAGCCGTTACGTTCAAAATACCGTTGGCGTCGATATCAAACGTCACCTCAATTTGGGGCACACCCCGAGGAGCAGGAGGAATTCCATCTAGACGGAACACGCCCAAATCCTTATTATCGTTGGCCATCTCACGCTCACCTTGGAGAACGTGAATTTCAACGTTGGTCTGGCCGTCTACTGCTGTAGAGAAGACCTCAGACTTCTTAGTAGGAATCGTGGTATTTCTGGGGATGAGCTTAGTCATCACACCACCCAGAGTTTCTACACCCAAAGACAGGGGCGTAACGTCTAGCAGCAAAATGTCCTTAACTTCACCTGCTAGAACACCCCCCTGAATCGCAGCACCAATAGCCACTACTTCGTCGGGGTTCACGCTCTGGTTGGGCTCTTTGCCTAGAGTCTTAGAAACCAACTCTTGAACCGCAGGGATACGAGTGGAACCACCCACTAGTACTACTTCGTGGATATCGCCCTTAGAAAGCTTGGCATCACGAATCGCATTTTCGACAGGAATACGGCAGCGGTCAATCAGGTCAGAGCATAGCTCCTCAAACTTAGCTCGAGTCAATGTTAGATCGAGGTGCTTAGGACCATCTTGAGTTGCTGTGATAAAGGGCAGATTGATTTCTGCTTGGGTAACGCTGGAGAGTTCAATCTTGGCTTTCTCAGCTGCCTCAGTCAGACGCTGAAGAGCCTGCTTATCCTTACGCAGGTCAATGCCTTCTTGAGACATAAACTGTTCAGCCAGATGATCAACGATCTTCTTATCAAAATCGTCACCACCCAGGTGAGTGTCACCAGACGTGGACAGTACTTCAAATACACCGTCCCCTACTTCTAGGATGGAAACGTCGAAGGTACCACCACCCAAGTCAAATACCAGAATGGTCTCGTTGCTCTTCTTATCGAGACCGTAAGCAAGGGCAGCGGCTGTGGGCTCGTTGATAATCCGCAGCACTTCGAGGCCCGCAATCTTACCAGCGTCTTTAGTCGCCTGACGCTGAGAGTCATTAAAGTAAGCAGGAACGGTAATTACCGCCTGAGTCACCTGGTCACCGAGGTACTTACTAGCGTCGTCTGCTAGCTTACGCAGTACCTGAGCAGAAATTTCTTCGGGGGCAAACTGCTTATCGGCGTTGGTACATTCGATTTTGACGTTGCCATTTATGTTCAGAACGTTGTAAGGCACTTCTGAGGATTCGTTGCTAACCTCATCATGACGACGACCAATAAAACGCTTTACAGAGTAAAACGTATTCATGGGGTTCATCACCGCCTGGCGCTTAGCAATCTGTCCTACCAGACGATCGCCGCTCTTAGCATAGGCCACTACGGATGGTGTGGTGCGAAAACCTTCTGCGTTAGCAATTACAGTGGGCTTACCCCCTTCCATTACAGCAACAACAGAGTTTGTGGTTCCTAAGTCAATTCCAACTACTTTTCCCATATCAATTGCTCCGGCTGAATAGTCACTTATAACTGAGAACCTTGAAATCGATTTCTCAAAAGCTCATTACTATAGTGCTAATCCAGAGCGATTCTCTGAAGGGGGGGTTACCGAACCTGGATTTCGGTTACGGGGCAGGTTGGGCTAGGTTTTCGTCAGAATTTGGTCATCTAGCGCAAAGTCCACCGTTTGCTCTGACTGACAATAATCGTTTTGATAGGCATCTCTAAGGCCGTCGACCAGGCTATACTGCGGTGCCCAGCCTAGATCATTTTTAGCCTTGCTAATGGATGCAAAGAAATGCTGAACCCGCATAGGAAATGCCTTACGTTTGCCAAAGTCAAACTGACTCGGCTCATAGTGGTAAATATCTGGCGCAGGTTTCCCCATGGCTTCAGCACAGGCCTGGGCTAAACCGTCAAAGGTAACGTAGCGCTCACCTGAGATGTTGTAAATCTGCCCAATGGCTTTGGGATTACCCAAAACGGCTACCATGGCTTGGGCAAGGTCTTCGCAATGACCTAGCTGGGTAATTGCTTTGCCGTTACCGGGTATGGGCAGTGGCCGGTCATGGCTAATGCGGTCAAAGAACCATTTTTCGAGCGGGTTATAGTTCTGGGGACCATAGATGTAGACAGGCCGAATTGAGGTAAAGGGGACTCCTTGCTGAACTAAGTAGTCTTCGGTGTGATGTTTGCCTTTGTGACGACTGTTGGGGTCAACCGGGTCGCCTTCGATGTGGGGCATTTGCTCGCTTTTGAGATAGACACCGGCTGAGCTGACATAGATAAACTGCTGGACGGTGCCACCAAATAGCTCAACCAGGGGCTGGGTGTCGCTGAGTTCGCGACCGTTGTTGTCGTAAATGGCGTCAAAGGTTTTGCCAGCGAGGGCGGCTTTGAGGTCTGCGGGGGATTTGCGATCGCACCTCACTACCTCCACCCCTTCTGGAGCAGGCCGATTACCTCGATTCAGCAGTGTCACAGTATGTCCGGCAGCAAGCAGCAGTCGGGTCAGGTACACTCCAATAAACCGCGTCCCACCCATCACCAAAATTCGCATCGGCTTCTTCCCAACCAAGACATCCATACAAATCCTACGGAACTTTGCATCAACGTCAAAATAGAAACTCTATCTATAACAAGTTGGGTTAGCCTGCAGATCACTCCCTAAATTCAAAGAAATCATCAAACTTAGAAGAACTAGCTGCATTCATTCAGAAGAATCAGCCGTATCATTCATCAAGTTTTCAGAGATTCACTAGGCTACTCAAAACTTGGACTACCTATGAGAAGAGCAGCTAATAATCTTAAAGCCCTTTTAGGCAGTCTCGAGGTTCACCATGCCAGGTTATGCAATATTCAAAAGGGTTAACAAATTCAGGATCGCTTAGATCATCACACATTACACTTCCAGAATTACAAGGGTCTGACCAGTCCAACCCCCTAAAACGAACCATGACACCATGCAGGTGGTAAGCTATCGCACCTCTTGAACCATTTGGCCATCTCGCAGGGTAACCCGCAGGAGATACTGGATCCTTATCGGACATCATAATTCCTATGTGATTGTAGTCAAATCCTGCTCGAGAAGATTGTGCACCATCAAAGTGAACAATCACTGCATCTTCGAATATCTTTTGAAAGTCATTAAAAGCCCAAGGGGGAGTAAGCCCTTGCTGACTACGAAATGTGTTTATATAGCTAAGAATCTCTCTCTGCCATCTTTCATACTCGTCTAGAGTCATCCTTTCGTTTCCTCTAAAGCTTTCAGGATCATCTGGGTGACTAAGCTGTAAACCATAAGATCCGACCAAACTCTCCAGAAAGTCATAGTAATACTCGCTTCCTACAACATCCACCAAGTCATGTACGCCAGTTATCCTTACGGGTGGAGATGTTTCAGGCTCATCAGAAGCCACAGTCTCATCAGGTGGCTCAGACCTACCAACATCGGGTACATCAGACTCTGGTGGTATCGTCGATTCTCCAGTTCCACCCTCAGACGTTGGACCTGACTCTCCAGCTCCACCCTCAGATGTTGGGCCTGACTCTCCAGCTCCACCCTCAGATGTCAGGACTGACTCTTCGGCTCCATCCTCAGATGTTGGGGCTGGCTCTCTGGTGCCACCTTCAGGGGTTAGCTTTGGCTCTCCAGTTCCACCCCCAGACGTTGGGTCTGACTCTTCAGCTTCACCCTCAGATGTCGGGACTGGCTCTCCGGCTCCACCCTCAGATTTTGGGTCTAGCTCTCCGGTTTCATCACTAGTTTGTGTTACTAAAACCTCGGTTCCATCATTCGTAGGTTTGAGTAGTGGCTCATTGCCCTCAGCCCCAGACTGCGTTTGTTGCCCTCCGTCTCTATCCTGACCTGAAGTATTAAGTTCGGAGGCAGGTCTCTCAGGAGCAGTACTTGCGCTTGTTAATGATGGCTGCGAGTTCGCAAGAATAACGCTAACCCACGCCACCACAGACAATGCACTTGCAGTTAACCAATAATGCCGAGGCATTCTGAACTTAAGAGGCGTTCGTTTAATCGGTTTAGAGGCACGTTCTGTCTTCAGCGGTATGGCCAATGTCACCCCGGCTGTACCCAGTTGCCTATTCGACAACTCCATTTTTTCAAATTCAGCTTTAGCCGCTTCAATATCACCCCGCGCCAAATGGGCCATTCCCCGCGCATAGGCCAATAGCTGCGGAAAATCAGCCAGGGGGTCTTCCAACGCCTCAACAATCAACG
>JAAUYI010128309.1_pt1 | contig 10287 bp, 8 predicted proteins | sample 7278041 | NCBI WGS metagenome assembly JAAUYI01 (sample SAMN14350216, study PRJNA611818) | marine sediment metagenome | isolation source: surface marine sediment (0.6m) | place: French Polynesia: Moorea | collected 2018-08
AGAGGCCGAACATAATTTCAGGTAGGCCGAACGTCGCTTGCCGCTCCGCCACGATGTAATCGAACGAGAGCAGCGCCTCAAACCCGCCGCCCAGCGCGGTGCCCTGGACCAGCCCCACCGTCAGCATCGGGATATCGAGGGTGCGAATATTGCGATCAAGGATCGCGCAGCAGCGGTGCCCGTACCTGACCAGCCCGTCCCGGTCGCCTTCGCGGATCAAACGTTGAAAAAGAGCAAGGTCGCCTCCGTAGCAGAAGACGTCGGGCGATCGACTACCGAGCACAAGATATCGGAGCGGAACCCGGCCTGCACCAAATCCATTTTGGATCAAAGCTTGCCAGTCTTCGAAATCGTCGAGCATTGCCGGGGTGAAACTGGGCCGCCCTTCCGGGTTCATGAAAGTCCACAATGTCGCGCTGCGATCGTCGTAAAGAACATCCAGCTCATTGAGGGATAAGAGAGCTTGTGGAACAGATGCATGTAGCGCGCTTTCTGCGAGCAACTCATCTTCGCTTGTCAAGGGTATTGCCCTGCTAGCCGAGCTGTCCATTTATTTTACTCTCCGATGCGACCCGAAGTCATTCGGAGACTTTCACCCCCCAAATGAACATGCAGCCTTTTGGCTCCGTTATGGTGGAATCTAGGCGAGAGCCGCTCCGCAAAGCAAATGTAAAATTTCCGTTAATGTCGGTGACGAGTCTCATTTCGGGCCAATCGTGACACTTTGGTGTCACTTGCGAATTGTCCGATCAGCCTGACACTCCAAGCCGTTCAAGCGACTTTTCGAGCATTATCAATTGCCAAAGCACGCGGGAGTGATCAGATCGGCCGCTGATATGGTCGTCGGCCAACGCTGCAAGGGCGCCGGCATCAAAATAACCTGATTTTACAAGTTCAGGGCTTTGAGCAACGCTCCGCGCCTCGTTTGCGAGCGGTCCGCGCAGCCATTCGGCTATCGGCGTCACGAATCCCTGCTTGGGTCGATATAGAACCTCGCTGGGCAAGTAACGCTCCATGCTCTTCTTGAGGAGGTACTTTCCGGTGACTCCATTGACCCGCATCTCCTCGGGTAAAGCCGCTGCGAATTGTACGAGGCGATGATCGAGCAAGGGCTCGCGCGCCTCAAGGCTGACGGCCATGCTGGTTCGATCGACCTTCGTCAGGATATCGCCCGGAAGCCAGAATGTGAGATCGGCATATTGCGCCCGGTCGAGCCCGCTGCGCGCGGGCGCCCCTTGCATCACTGCGACCAATTCGTCCTCGGACCGATGCCCTGCCAGCGACTTTGCGAAGGCTTCGGAATAAATCGCGGCCCGAGCATCCGGCGTCATGACCGACAAGCCTCGCGCGTAGCCCTCTTCACCGCTCTGGGCGAGTGCGAGCAACGTCGACTTTGCTCGAACGGGACGCGGTGCCCAGTCCGCTTTGGGCCACAACCGTCCAAGCGAACCAAAGAGGGGCCCGCGTAGCCCTGCAGGTAACAAGGCCCGAACGCGCTCTTCATTGTGATGGAAAACTTGTCGACGATACCCGGCAAAGGCCTCGTCGGCGCCGTCTCCGGATAATGCAACTGTCACCTGTTCGCGCGCGAGCTGGCAAACCCGCCAAGTGGGCAAGGCCGATGCATCAGCGAATGGCTCATCGAACATTTGCGCGAGCTGATCGATCGCCGCGAAGTCGTCCCTTCCCACGGTCCGCGCCTGATGCGAAGTGCCGAACCTCTCCGCGACCATCTTCGCGTAGCCGGTCTCGTCCAGCGCATCGACGTCAAAGCCGATCGAGCATGTGCGCACGGGTTCTGCACTGGCCTCGCTCATCAGGGCAACAACGCTCGACGAATCGACTCCGCCAGAGAGAAATGCACCGAGCGGAACGTCTGCGACCATGCGTGATTGCACGGCGTCTTTCATCAGGTGCAGCAGTTCGGCTGAGAGATCGGCTTCGCTGCCTTTCACGCGATTCGAGAAGTCGACGTCCCACCAGCGCTTCGGCTCGCCGGCGGGTTTACCTCGATCAAGCAGCAGGAAGTGGCCTGCCGAGAGCTTCTCGACACCACTCAGAATCGAATGGGTGTCCGGAACATAGCCCCAGGTCATGTAAGCATCGAGCGCGTGTGGGTCGACGCGGCGGTCAAGCTGCGGGTGGACGAGCAGGCCCTTCAATTCGGACGCGAACGCAACGCTTCCATCCGGAAGTCTGGCCATGAAGAGTGGCTTCACGCCAAACCGGTCGCGCGCGAGGAAAAGCTGTCGTTCGTCTAGATCGTAAAGCGCGAAAGCGAACATGCCATCGAGCCGCTCGAGGCAATCGACGCCCCAGCGTTGCCACGCCGCGAGGATCACCTCGGTGTCACCCTGCGTCTGAAACCGCGCACCTGCCTCTTCGAGTTCGCTCCGCAGTTCGCGAAAATTGTAGATCTCGCCATTGAAGACGATCACTGCGCGACCATCGGCGGAATGCATCGGCTGAGGCGAGCCCTCAAGGTCGATGATCGACAGGCGGCGGTGGCCCAGACCTACGCCTTCGTCGGTCCAGACCCCTGCCCCATCCGGACCACGATGCACCATGGCGTCGCACATGCGCTCGACAAGGTTCGGATCGACCGGCCTCGGCGTTTCAGTCCGAAAGATTCCTGCGATCCCGCACATGACGCGCGGCTATCCGATCGCCGGAGGAGCGACAATTGCCGCAATGATACCGGCAGTGGCAGCAAGCGGTGCGATCAAACCGATGACGAGCACAAGACCGCCCGGCTTAGCCGTGGTGCACCTGACAAACGGCAGGGTCGCGACCTCTTCTGCATTCCAACCAGAATCCTCCGGCTCGCGTTCGAAGAAACGCCATGCGCCTGCCAGCAGCAGCGCGACGACGATCGCGAAAAAGATCCAACCATAGAAGATGTGATCGAACCCGGCTGCGAATTCCACACCCTGGCTCTGGGCGATGTAGATCGTGCCCCAGGCGCGAATGCCGTTGGCGACGATCGGGACGATGATGGCTGCCGCCATGAAGAGCGCGCGGCGCAGCCAGCTTTCGAACCGCGTGAAGCAAACCAGGACCGCCAGCGTGACCATGGCGATCAGGAATTTCACTCCCGAACAGGCTTCGGCGACGATGAACAGCCCCACCGGCGTGTCGATATAGATCCCGTCGATCACCGCAGGCACGCCGCTCCACAAAGTCAGTGCGATGGCGATCTCGGCAGTGATCATCTGCAGCGCGGGAATGATCTCGTCTCCGAAGGGCACGAGAAACGCTGCAAAGGCGACTGGCAGGGCGAGCAGCAGGGAGATGCGCAGACCCAGCACGGCCACCACCGCGCCCTGCACCGCGCCAACGGCGCCTGCATGCGCGAGCAGGTTGATGTCGGTCATCCGGCCGGCGAGCCAAAGCGCAAGGCCTGCGGCGACAAGGCCGATCCCCGGTATCCACGGCGTGGGGGTGAGCTTCGCGAGTTGCTCCAGCTTCATCGTGACAAGCCAGACGATGATGAACGGGATCAGCAGTATGTGATTGTAGGTATCGATATTCCACCATTGGTGAAACATCTCGCCCCACTCTCGCGCGGCGAGCAGCATGAGGGTGACGACGATGATCGCGAGGGTCAGCAGCGGCGAACGCCACGTATCCGACAGCCGATCGAGAATGCCAACCGGCTGTGCCCGTTCGAGGGTGGTCTCAGGCTGCATTGCGGGCCTCGATAGTCTCGCCTCGCACCAGCGCTTCGAGCGGCGCCAGCATCGCGTCCCAGGCGTGGTGCGCCAGCACATACTCGCGCGCCGCCTCGCCCATCCGGCTCGCTCCCCGGGCGTTCCCGCGTGTCGCTTCAAATCGAGCAGCCATCACTTCTGGATCGGCTGTCTCGACCATCCAGTGCTGGCCATCCTCCGCAGCGATGCCGGTAGCGGCTTCGTGGGTGAGCAGGACCGGGCGCGCCATGGCCATCGCTTCGAGCACCTTGTTCTGCACACCGCGAGCGATCAGCAAGGGCGCGAGCACGCAATCTGCCCCGGCAATGAACGGGCGAACATCGGGCACCTCGCCCCAGACTGAAACGCCGGGATTGCCGCTCTTGGCTTGGATCGCGACGGTGGGATTGCGACCGACAACATGGAAATGGGCATCGCGGTGCCGCTCGCGGAGGACCGGCAGCAGGCGCTCGATCGCCCAGAGCACCGCCTGCTCGTTGGGGCGGTAATCCATTTGACCGGTGAAGGTGAAATGCGGCCCCGGTGCGTTGGCAAGAACCGGATGCGGCGCGACCGCCGCCGGATTGAAGAACGCGGCGTCAATTCCGTTGCCGATCACCTGGACTTCGGCATCACCCGGAGACGTTAGCCGGCGTGTGAACAGGTCCGCTTCGGCCTGACTTATGAGAATCGTCGCGTCGGCACGCTGGGCTAGTCGTTCCTCTTCGCGCGCCAGCAGGCGGCCTTCGCGCGAATTGAGCCAGACCCGCTCGCCGGCCTCGGCGTAGTTCTCGAACTTGGCGCTGTCGACGTCGCACAGATCGATCACGACGCGTCCGCCGAAGTCTTCAGGCACATATTGCCCCATCTGTCCGGAAAAGATCACGATGGTTTCGATGGACTGGCGGGCAATCGTATCGCGCACCCACGCTTCGAGGCGAGCGCTGTGGAAGGCAGTCAGGCTGACTGGCTTGCCCGCCAGCACCGCCTCGACCCCGGCCAGCACCAAGGGCTTGTTACGGTTCACGATGCAGTGCGACGCTGCAAGTCGCTCAAGCTCGGTCTTGCCTGCGCGGTCTTCATCGCATTCAGCGAAACAGCCGACATGTACCTGGCCCAACTGCGCCAGCTTCATGAGCAAGTGATGCGCACGAATCTTGTCGCCGCGATTGGGTGGAAACGGAACGCGATGCGCGAGGAACAGGATGTCTCCCATCACGCCAGCCCGCGCGAAATCCATGGGCCGATCGCGTTAGCGACAGGCAGCGGAAGCTTCTTCCAGCGCTTGATCTTGTCTTGATAGGCCTCGCTGGTAGGATCGACATCGCGCGCCTCGGCACCCGGTGCGATCCATTCAGCATAGGTCAGCGGGGCAGGTTCGAAGCCCCAGTTCTTCTTGAACTTGTACGGCCCGCTGCCGGTCTTCGACCTGCCAAAGTCGAACCGTTTCATACCCTTGCGGCGGGCGTGGAGCATCAGCTCGTAGTACATCAGTTCGTTCGCACGAGCGCTGCGCGCCGCAAACGTACCCCCGCCCCAATACGGCATCACCGCACCGTCGTGATAGAATGACAGGACGCTGGCGATGGGTGCCCCGTCCTTGAACACGGTCAGGATATCGCTGCTGTCGGGAAACGCATCGAGCATCGCAGCGAACAGCTTTCTCGGAAACACGGGCGTACCGAGATTGCGCACGCTCTCGCTGTAGACCGCGTAGTGATCGGAGAGGTCCTGCTCCGAGCGCCCTACCCTGACCGGCAAATCGAATTTCAGTCCCTTGCGCACTTCTGCGCGGGCCTTCCGAGGTATAGCGAGCAATTCGGCTTCGTCGTCGGCAGCAAGCTCGCGTTCGAAGCCGCAATGCCTGTCGTCCCAGCGGTGCCAATCTTCGGGAATTGGCCCTCCACGCAACTCCACGCTTGGGAAACTGTTGCGAATGGCAAGTCCCTGGGCTGCGCGGGCGAGCAAATCCGCCGCAGCATCATTTTCCGCGCAAATCCCCCCGCCGACACCGAATCCACTGGAGACGAGCGCTGGCTGGAACAGCAGCGATCGCACCTTTGTCAGCGGAAGCCATCCGGTGATCACGCCGAGCTGCTCGGCAATCAGGCCGCTTGCGCGCTGCCCGGTGCCGGCCTCGACACCGAGCAACCATGCGGGGCGATGGAAAATGCTCGCGCGCTGTTCGGCAACGAACGCCTCGATCCGCCCAACACCTGCGGTATCGTGGAGGTCGACTTCGACCACCCTTTGCGTCGTATGGACCGGAGCGTTCACGCGGCAATCTCCTCCGACCCTGAATGTTCGCCGAGCTCGGTCGCCCTTGCCGCCTCGCGGTGGGCAACCAAGTCCATTCGGCCCCAGCGGAATTCATGTACGAGATCGCGCAGCTTGCCCGCCATCTGTTCAAGGCCGGTGTAGTGCCGAAGTCTCGACCGTATCGGAGCACCCGGCACGCGCGGCTGGTCTGGGTCGATCTCCCACGGATGGAAATAGAACACCGCCGGGCGCTGGTCGCGGCGATTTACCTGTCGGATTGCCCAGCGCGAGAAAGCGTAAGGCAAGGCACGAAAGAATCCGCCCCCACCTGCTGCGACACGTCGCCCTCCAAGCATTGCAGTGGTCACTGGAACTTCGATCATGTCCGACCAAGGGAGAGGCTTGAACGCAAAGCGTGGCGCTTCGGGCCAGCCATAGTGATCGTGCACAATTGGCGCGACACTGGATGAATAAGCATAGCCTTGCTCAGCCAGTTCCATGAAAGCCCAAGGTGTGCGTTGATCGATCGAAAAACTCGGCGCTCGGTAGCCTGTGACCTTCTGCCCCGAACAGTCCTCGATGATCTCACGCGCTCTTCGGATATCTTCGGCAAAGGCCGGACGATCGAAAGTGAATACCCGCGCGTGGTCGTAGCCATGACTCGCCAGTTCATGGCCCGCATCGGCGATACGGCGGATCATCGCAGGATCGCGCTTCGCAACCCAACCCAGAGTGAAGAAAGTCGCGTGCACTTCGGCTTCGGCGAACATGTCGAGAATGCGGTCGATATTGCCTGCAACGCGCAGCTTGATTCCGTCCCAGGCGTCGCGATCGATTACATTTTCGAAAGCGCCGACCTGGAACCAGTCTTCGACATCGACCGACAGGCCGTTCACGATCGCCGGATTGTCGACGTCCGTCATGGTCAGGCAGCCTCGCGCGACGGGTCTTCCTCAAGCCATTCGATCAGCATCGTGAGTACATGGCGGAAGCTTTGTTCCTGCTCTTCGAGGCGGCGTTCGATGCGCTCCAGGGCCTCGTTGACGTCAGCATCCGGAGTGCTGGGCAAATCCGTCCGGGCAGGTGCCCCGGCCGCCTGAAGCTCACTGATAGCCGCTTCCAGTTCCGCAGTGCGCTCATCGCGCTGGGCGAGAAGAGCGGCGACTTCACTGGCCGGGACGCTGTCGATATTCGCTTCGGTCGCAGGAGCCGCCGCTTCGGTTTCGACATCGAGCTTGCCCGGTTTCTTATCGGCACCGCGGATCTGATCCGCCCCCATTTCCTCTACCACCGCCTCGAGCATAGCGGTCGAAAGTACTTCCTGCTCCTCGATCGCGCCGAGCAGCAGCAAGCGGTTCATCACCTGGTTTACGCGGCGCGGAATTCCATCCGTCGCGGCATAGAGAGCCGGGAGGAGGCCCTCGCCCAGTTCCGGTCGGCCGCTCCACCCGACATGGGCGAGACGGTGGCGAATGTAATCCTCGACCTCATCGGCATCGAGTGCTTCGAGATGGTGCGAGGCGATGATCCGCTGGCGCAGCTGGTCGAGGTCCGGATGATGCGCGAGCGTGCGGCGGAATTCCGGCTGACCGAGCAGCAACCCTTGCAGCAGTGGGTGCGAGCCGAGTTGGAAGTTCGACAGCATCCGCAGTTCTTCAAGCGCTGTGAAATCGAGGTTCTGGCATTCGTCGACTACCAAGAGGCAGCGGCGACCGGCGCGCGCCTCGTCTTGCAGGAAGCGTTCGATCGCTCCCAAAGCGCTCGCTTTGTCGTGGCCGTCGACGATCAGGCCGAAGCTCTGCGCAACGACGTGGATCAGTTCCTCGCCATCGAGAGCGGAGGTGACAACCTGCCCAACCGTCAGCGCATCGGGATCAACCTGCTCCATCAAGTGCGCAACCAGGGTCGACTTGCCCGCACCGACTTCACCGGTGATGACGATGAAGCCCTCGCTCTGGTTCAGACCATAGCTGAGATACGACATGGCCTTCTTGTGGCTGCCGCTCTCAAAATAGAATTGCGGATCGGGCGTGAGCTGGAAGGGTCGTCCGCTGAAGCCGTAGAATTGATCGTACATGGGTCGAAGGGCTCCGTGGGTCAGAAGTCGTATCGCAGGCCGATCAGGCCGGTGGCGACGGCAAAGTCTTCGGCGGTGAACTCGCTGTCGAAGTGATCGACCGCGAGCGCCGCGCGGGCGGAAAGCTTGCTGGTTAGCGATCGGCTGTAGGCGGCCGAAGCACCCAAGGCCGTGACGTCCCCATTGATCCCGCCGCTTTCGAACCAGTTGACGTAGGCATTCGCGGCAAACGAGGCACTCTGTCCGATGGGTCGCGAAAGCGCGGCGTTGATGTAATAGCTTTCGTCGGTAATCCCGTCAGCAACTGCCAGCACCGTACCGGCGGCGGCAATGAACTCGCGCTCGTCGTAACCCGCAGCAATTGCAGCAGTGGTCTGGCCGATACGGCGCTGATAGCTGGCATTGACTCCGCGACCGCGGAATGCCGCCGACCGGACCGAGCCGAGCGTGCCCAACAGGCTGGCGCCATCTTCGCCGGTCACCAAGCCGCCGAAGTCGCCCGTCACCGGGTTGCGGATTGCATCAAAGTCGCTCGACAGGCCCGACAGCGAGTTGGTCAGTACGCCGCCAAAGCCGGTGAGGCCGTCATAGACCGAGATATTGAGCGCGCTGCGAGAATCCGGGACGTAGGCGAAGCTGCCGTAATAGGTGGTCGAATCGTAACGACGACCCACGGTCGCGGCGAGCGAGGTGCGCGAGCTGGGATTCCAGACCACGCCGACATCCCAGATCAGGCCGTCGACATCGAAAGCGATCTGACGCGGGGCGGAGTCGTCCGTCACGAAGCGCCCGCTGTTGTCGCGGATAGGATTGCCATCCACGTCGCGCAGGGCATCGCGGCTCGAGATCTCGACATCCTCGTAACCGACACCGCCAACGACTGCGAAGTTGTCGGAAAGAGGCACCGTTACGTCACCGCGAACGTAGACATCGCGGACGCGCTGATCGAGGTTGGAAATATCTTCCTGGAACGCGCCGGCGGTGACGCCGACACCTACGGGAAGGCCGTCGCCGGGACGCGTTCCGGCGCGGATCTGGCCGGTGTAAGTGACACTGTCGTCAAAGACGTCGACCGGATCGCCGTTGCTGTCGAGGATCGCGTTCTCGGTTTCGAAGCGGTTGTATCCGACCCGGGCAACGCCCGTGATATCGATCGCACCAGCGCGCGTTGCGAGGCTCGGCCCGGCATACACGCTGTAAATCTGGCTCTCCGCGTCTTCGACGACCAGCGGGTTGTTCGAAACGCCGCCTCCGGTGTCCACGCGGGTGCGGGAAGCGAGCGCCCCCGCCTCAAGGGTAAGCGCCTGCGGTACGACTGCAACGTAGCCGCGTGCGACGCCGCTGATCGTGTCGCTATCGACCTGATCGTCGCCGTAGCTGATATTGCGCTCATAGCGCAGCGAGACGGAAGCCCCGCTGTTGCGGCCTTGCGCGTTGAGATCGACCCCGGCGGCGACCTGCGTGAAAGTCACGACGTCATTGCCCGGCGAAAGCTCGGCGCTGAGCACCTGGCTCACTTCGATATAGGGCTGGACGGCAACGGCAGGACCGTCGCTCTCAACCTGGTTCTGGGCAGCAGCAGGCGCGGCGACAACGATGGTCGCAAGACCGACCAGCAAGGCTGCTTTGAGGACACGCATAGTCATCACTCCTTCACCCCGTAGTCGCCGAACTTGCGACCCGATGGGCTGAACCGGGCGGCGTTGAGCAGCAGCTTGATGTCAGGACAGGCCGACAGGAGCTGCTGCGCATCTTCAAGTGCTGCGCGGCTGGTTTCGTCGGCACGCACCACCAACAAGGCCTGCCCGACATGCGCGGCGAGTTCGGCGGCCGGTGAAGCGGCCAGTGCTGGGGGCGTGTCGAAGATTATGAAACGATTCGGCGCAGCACGGGTCAGCCGATCGAGCACCTTCCCGGTGCGGGCGCTGGCAATGTACTCCGCATCGCGCGCGCTGCCCGATCCTGCAGGCAACACGAACAGGCGATCGATGTCGGTGCCGATGGCAAGGCGCTCGGGGTACAGGCTGTCGTCTACCAGCGTGTCCATGAATCCCTTGCCGGCGTCGATACCCAGACGATCGGCGACTGAGGGTTTCATGACATCGGCATCGACCAGCACGACCTCAACGTCGCGTTCCGCAGCGAGCGCGATGTTGAGGTCGTGCTGGTCGATGCCGATGTCATGAAACCCTCAGTCGCCGATCGTCTGGGTATCGACGCCGGTAAGGGATTTATGGACACGCTGGTAGACGACAGCCTGTA
>JAAUYI010031249.1_pt1 | contig 10285 bp, 8 predicted proteins | sample 7278041 | NCBI WGS metagenome assembly JAAUYI01 (sample SAMN14350216, study PRJNA611818) | marine sediment metagenome | isolation source: surface marine sediment (0.6m) | place: French Polynesia: Moorea | collected 2018-08
ATGTCCCGGGCAAGGCGACCGCAAGCGACGGCCGCCCGCTGGTGAAACTGTCCGCGAACGAGAACCCGTTGGGGACCAGCCCTGCCGCCTTGGCCGCGCTAGAAGCGGCGCGAGGTGAAGCTGCGAGCTATCCGGATCCGGACAGCAAGGCTCTGCGCGCAAAGATCGCCGAATTGCATGACCTTGATCCCGACCGGATTGTCTGCGGCACCGGTTCGGATGAGCTGCTCAACCTCGCAGCGCAAGGTTATGCAGGACAGGGCGACGAGGTGCTGTTCAGCCGCTACTCGTTCTCCGTCTACGACATTGCAGCGCGGCGCTGCGGCGCGACAGCGATTGAAGCGCCCGACCGCGATTTGACCACCGATGTCGATGCGCTGCTCTCCGCCGTGACCGAACGGACGCGGGTGGTGTTCCTCGCCAATCCCAACAACCCGACGGGCACATGGATACCGGCGGACGAAGTCGAACGGCTGCATGCGGTGCTGCCGGACGACGTGCTGCTGGTGATCGACGAGGCCTATGCCGAGTATCTGCCCATAGCCGAACAGCGCACCGGCTTTGGGCTCGCCGCCGCAAATGAAAACGTGCTGGTCACCCGCACCTTTTCCAAGATCTACGGTCTCGCGGCCGAGCGGATCGGCTGGGCGACCGGCGCACCCGGCTTGATCGCGACGCTGAACCGCATTCGCGGGCCCTTCAACGTCACCACGTCGGGGCAGCGAGCCGGTCTCGCCGCGCTGGACGATCAGGATTTCGTGACAGCCAGCCGCGAACACAACGCCGCCGAGCGCGCGCGTCTTGCCGAGGCCATCGCTGCGCTCGGCAATCACGGTCTGCGCGCGGTGCCGAGCGAGGCAAACTTCCTGCTGGTGCTATTCGAGGGCGAGCTAACTGCCCAAACCGCACGCGACGCGCTGGCCGAAGCGGGCTACGCGGTGCGGCACCTGCCTGGGCAGGGCTTGCCGCAGGCTTTGCGCATCACCATCGGCAAGAGCGAGGATATGGACCGCGTCATTGCCACGCTGCGCGGGCTATGCGGAGAGACCGCATGACGATCAACAGAGTCGCCATTATCGGGCTGGGGTTGCTGGGTGGCTCGATCGGCCTCGCGATCAAGGAACATGCGCCTGGGATCGCCACGACAGGGTTCGATGCCGATCCCAAGGTACGCGCCGTCGCGCGCGAACGCGGCCTCGTCGGTGCGGTCTGCGAAACGCCCGGCGAAGCAGTGGCCGAAACCGATCTCGTGATCCTCTGCGTGCCCGTCGGCGCGATGGGTGATGCCGCGCTCGCCTTTGCCAATGCGCTCCCCGCGGACGCGATCGTCAGCGATGTCGGCTCGTCCAAGCGCCGTGTCGCCGAAGCATTGGTAGAGGTGCTGCCGGGCCACACGATTATCCCCGCGCACCCGGTCGCCGGGACCGAGCAAAGCGGGCCGGAAGCCGGCTTCGGCAGCCTGTTCAGCAATCGCTGGTGCATCCTGACTCCGTCCGCCGAGGCGGACGAAGCAGCGGTTGCGGCAGTCTCGGAGTTCTGGCGCAAGCTCGGCGCGCGGATCGAAATCATGGATGCCGAGCATCACGACCTCGTCCTAGCCGTCACCAGCCATATCCCGCATCTGATCGCCTATACCATCGTCGGCACCGCCAGCGATCTCGAGGATGTGACGCGCAGCGAAGTCATCAAGTATTCCGCCGGGGGCTTCCGCGATTTCACCCGTATCGCCGCCTCCGACCCGGTGATGTGGCGCGACGTGTTCCTCTCGAACAAGACCGCCGTGCTGGAGATGCTTGGCCGTTTCACCGAAGACCTGACCGCGTTGCAACGCGCGATCCGATCGGGCGACGGGGAAACGCTCCACGACTTGTTCACCCGCACCCGAGCCATCCGGCGTTCGATCATCGAGGAAGGACAGGATGACGCCGCGCCCGACTTTGGACGGGATCATTCTTGATTCGTGCGGTTTGGGCATCCGCCCAAACCTTTGCCTAGCCACACGCTCATTCCACCCGGATTGTATCCCGGTAGACTCCGGGTGGAAGGGTGGAGGGAGAGGGCGGTCCCGGCACGAACAATCAGTTCAAGGCATTGATCGCTTCGTGCACCCGGGACTCCATCTCTTCACGCGGTAGACCCGCCGGGATCATTTCGCCGATGCGGTAGGTGATCGTCCCCGAGCGCTTCACGATAGCGTTATAGAGCGGCCCGCTGTTCACCGCGACTGGTACGACCGGAAGGCCAAGCAGCTTGTAGAGCCCGGCGAACCCCGATTGCAGTTGTGGTCCTGCACCGTGTTCAACTCGCGTGCCTTCGGGAAAGATCACCAGTGGCCGTTCTTCCTCGACGCGTTGCTTCGCCGTCGAAATCATCTGCCGCAGCGCCCGTGCACCCTTGTCGCGCGCCACCGGGATCAACCCGTAGACCTTGGCTGAGAATCCCCAGCCTGGGATCGAGAACAGCTCCTGCTTGGCGAACACCGCCGGGAACGGGAACAGCCGCGACATATCTATCGCTTCGAAATAGCTTTCGTGCTTGACCGCAATCAGAACCGGCTCGTCGGGCAAGCGGCCTTCGACCTCGATCTTGATGCCAAGCAGGTTCTGCACACACCAACGGTGCCACATGCCCCAGGTTGCCACCACGCGCTTGAGCCAGTGTCGCCCGAACGGGATCGCCAGCACAGATGCCACCACCAGCACGGCGCTGAACCCGTAGAACAGCAGGTAGAACGCGAGGCTGCGAAGGATCGACACGAAAACTCTCAAAAACCGAACAGGCCGGCGACCCAACTGGCGAGCAGCTTGTGATATTCAAGGAACAGGCTCGCCATGCTCGGCTGCGAAGGCACGGCATCGCGGACCACAGTGACATCGTCGGGCAATGTGCGGTCGAGCTCATTCGCGGCTCGGCGCATATGCCAGTCCGTTGTGACGAGCCTAAGCGACTCTACTTCGTTGTCCTCGACCCACTGAGCGATTTCGGCCGCGTTGGAGCGCGTATCGACGGCGGAGAAGCCGAGCGTTACGCAGCATTCCATCCGCGCTTCGTCCACGTCGAATTCTGCGGCAAATTCCTCCGGTCGGACCTCTCGGTCGACTCCACTCACCAGCATCCGGTCCGCCAGCCCGTCATCGAGCACCTGCAGGCCCTGCGCGATCCGCCCCACCCCTCCGGTTGGGACAATGACTGCATCGGTTGCCAGTTCCTCGGCGGGCTGCGGCAATGACACCGCAAACCACAGGAAGCCGAGCACCCAGATGAGGAAAAGCCCTGCAAAGGCATGCCGGATCATGCGCGCGCCCTCACAGCATCTTCCTCAGGGCGATCGCGATGGTGATCCGCCCCGTAACAAGCGATAGCAAGACCCCGCCGATAGGGATCAAGGCAATCAGAAGCCAATCGGTCCAGTCGAGACCGCCCCCCGCGATCATCCCGCTGTCCAATTGCGCGAATTGCTGTCCCAGCAACCACACCGCGGCGAGGCCGAGCAACAGCCCGACAATCCCGCCAAACGCCGCGTCGCGCACCACCGATCGCTGGAAAATGCCAGTGAGTTGCGCGTCGGTCCCGCCCAGCAGGTGGATGATCTCGACCGTATCGCTGTGATTGGCGAAGGCGCTGCGCGCCGCGAGCCACACCGCCGCCGCGGTTGCGAAGGCCACCAGCGCGATCAGGCCCAGCGCGAGATATTGCAGCGCCGACAGCGCGTCGTAGACCGGTCGCAGCCAGTCCGATTGCGCATCGACCCGCGCCCCGGGTACGGTCTCCTGCAAATAGCTTTGCAGCGCCGCGATCTCGCTTGCCTCGGCGCGGCGGGTCAGTTCGACATCGACTAAAGCGGGGATCGGCAGGTCCTCGCTGCTTGCGCCATCCCCCAGCCACGGTTCGAGCAACTGGCTGAGTTCGTCTTCGGGTACGACCCGCACCGATCGGACCAATGGCTGCCCGGCCAGCGCTTCGGCCACTCGCTCGGTATCGCGGCCGCGCTTCTCAGGTTCGGCCTCGACGATCTGCACCGTGACGGCATTGGAGAGGTCTGCTCGCGCACTGCTCGCAAGATTGCTCAGGGCCAATCCGCCTGCCGCCGCAACCACCACCATGGCAATCAGGATCGCGATAACCCACGGGATCGGCCCGCCAAACCGGGTCTGGGGCAGCAGGCGCGAGGCCATGCTACCGCGCAGATTGACCGTGCGTTTGGCTGGGGCCGGTTTGAGCCGGGCCGATTCAGGAGGCGTGTTCACGGTTGCACCCCCGTCGCGGCATCTCCGCTACCGCTCGGCCGCGGCGGGAACCGCAGCGCGCCGGTCGGGTCAGACAGGCGCCCCTTGTTGAGACGCATGATCAGCGAGTCCGGCACCTTCTTCAACAAGTGCACATCGTGGGTGGCGACCACTACGGTCGTGCCGACGCGGTGGTTGAGCGCTTCGAACAGGCGCAGCAGCTTCAGCGCCATGTCGGGGTCAACATTGCCGGTCGGCTCATCGGCGATCAGCAATTGCGGGCGGGCGATAACGGCGCGCGCGATCGCGACGCGCTGCTGCTCCCCGCCCGACATGGTCGCCGGCTTCGCCTGCGCCCGGTGCGACAGCCCAACCCATTCGAGCATGTCGGAGACGGGCTTGATGACATCGGCTTCGCGCGCTCCGGCGAGCCGCATGGGCAGCGCGACATTGTCAAACGCGGAAAGGTGCGGGACCAGCCGGAAGTCCTGGAACACCACGCCCAGCCGCCGTCGGAAATCGGGCAGGCGCCCGCGCGGCATCGTGATTACGTCCTTGCCGAACATCCGGATCGCCCCGCGCGAGGGGCGCTGCGCGAGATAGAGCAGTTTGAGCAAGCTGGTCTTCCCTGCCCCGCTGGCACCGGTCAGGAAGTAGAAACTGCCGGGAAACAGCGTGAAGCTGAGATCGCTCAACACTTCGGGATCGGTGCCATAGCGCAGCCCGACATTGTCGAATTTGACGATATCACTGGGACGCTCGGTCATACGCGGCCTCTAACGCAGCGCTGTTTCAGGGAAAAGCCCATCATCACGCCTGCGAACATAAGGGCGCGCCAATGTGGAAAAAAGCCGCTATTCGTCACTGCGAAGGCGCAGCGCTCTTGTGCCGCCGCAGACCAAGCGTATTGAATCGGGTGTCATGATCATTTCCTGCCCTGCCTGCCGAACGCGCTATGCGGTGCCGGAAAGCGCCATTGGTGCCGATGGGCGGACCGTGCGCTGCGCCAAGTGCAAGCATAGCTGGTTCCAGGAAGGCGCGCCGCTCGAACTCAAGACGCCCGCGCCGCCTCCTGAAAGAACGCCTCCTGTAGAACCTGCTCCCGAAGCTCGGCCTGAACCTGAGCCAGCACCGACCGAAGAGACGGTCAAATCGGGTGCGGCACCGTCGATCAACCACTGGAAACCAGAAGATCATCCTGCGGAACAGACCGCGGCAAAGGCGCTTCGGCGCGGGCTGGCCGAGCAGGAAACGAAGGCCCCGCCCGTTCCGGTCGAGGAAACTCCGCCGCCTCCCGTCGCGGATGCGGTCGAACCGCCCTCCTTCGATCCACCCGAGGACCCACTCGCCGGTCAAGGCACCGACGAGCAAATCGATTACGAGGAGGGCTACGACGACGGCGACGTTTCGCAGTTCGATTACAGCCCGCCCTTTACTGCACGTCGAAACCCGCTCAAGATGTGGACCGCTGCAGCGGCGATCTTCGCCATCCTGGCCACCGCGACCATTCTCGCGGTGAATTACTACGGAGCGCCCTCATGGGCTCCGTTCAATCGCCCCACGTTTGGCATTGGCCAGCCCAATCTGGAGCTTGACTTCCCGGCTTCGCAGCAGCGCACAGAAACGCTAGAAAGCGGCGAGGATATCTTCCGCGTGCGCGGAGCGATCACTAACACCGGGCGTGAAAGCGTATCCGTCCCGAGCCTGCTCATTGTTTTCCGCGACGAACGCGAACGTCAGGTCGGCAATTGGGTGGTGGTGCCGTCCAAGTCGCAACTTGCGCCGGGAGAGAGCTTGAACGTCACGGAAGCGATCGCCGACATTCCTCCGACTGCCAAAGCGGCCGAGATCGGTTGGTCGCCGGGCTGACAGGCAGCGTTCGCAATACTTAGTTGAATTCGATCCAGACGGTGCCCCGCGTGTCGCGGCTACGCTGTGGGCGAAGCTCGGACTCGTCTTCGACCCGGATCACTCCGCGCTCCTGCCGCACTCGAACGACCGCGGGACGGATCACCCGAGCACTGGCGGTAACAGCCAGAGGCCCTGCCACGGGTTGAGCACGCGGCGCATCCGCGATGGCGGGGGCGGCGCTTTGGCCAACCAACAGAACAGCAGCGGTCAAGCTCATGACCGATGGTTGACCTGCCGTTAACCGTATCCGCAAGTGTTCTGTTAAGGTGGTCCCCAAGCGGGACAACATGCGGGAGCAAGGAAATGCGTGCCTTCTGCAAATGACCGCTCAAAGCTCTTGCGAAGGTGCAGGCCCCTTGCTAGGGGCGCGCTCCTACCGCGGGGTGCTCGCCCGAGTTCCCCGGTCTTACGAGTGCGGTCGTGGCGGAACTGGTAGACGCGCAACGTTGAGGTCGTTGTGGGCTAACGCCCGTGGAAGTTCGAGTCTTCTCGACCGCACCAAACAGTTTCTTGTCGACCCGGAATACGCATTCCCTACGCCAAACGCGCAGGGAAGCGCGCAGTGTTGCGGGGTTTCGGAGACCTGCTCGCGAGGGCGTGGGTCAGAGATACTCGGATCGACCGCGTCTCAGCGCCCGTTTCCCCCAGAGTCTCTCTTTGGATACCCCTCGCCTCACCTTGCGAGCGGTAGCTGGTTCGCATTGGCGAGCTTCAGTCTGCAATTCCGAGCAGTTCCTCCTGCTCGGACGAGGCTTGCGGAAGGTCTGCATTAAGCAACCGCTTGCATGTTAGGCTTGTTGGAGCCTTGCCATCGGTGATCGCCTCCACGACATTCGGACCGAGCCAGCTTAGCCGGACCAGCTTGGCGAGTTGCTTACGGCAGCGCCCCTCCCGCTAGGCGATCTGGTTGAGGCTGAGTTCGGGACTGGCAAGAACCAGTTCGCGTTCCTTGAGAGCCTTGCCTAGCAGATCCCTATCGACCGGTATCGTATCAGCGCACGGATCTATGCGCAGCTTCGACTCGCGGAACGGTTGGCGGGCGGGCAGCGCAATGCTCCAGTTCAGGTGAGTAGCATTGCCGCAACCCAGCGCACTTGCGTTCAACTGGAGGTCGATCTGGTCGTGGCGTATCTGAATTGCAGTGACCAGCTGCGGGATGACAGCCTTGGGTGAACCGTCGAACGCAAATCTGCTGGCTATGAATTCTCCCCTAGCGAACAGGTCCCGAAGCGCGCTTCCCTCTTCCGCGCCCGTGATCCTGCGCAGCGCGCGCTCGTCCTCAAACAGCTTGGACAGCTGCACGATCAGATGCCGTTCGAGTTGTCGCTGTCCGATCCGGGTTGCAGTTCCTGCACCTTCCTTCGCTACGATATCCTTTCGGGTTTCGTAGTAGGCATACCGCCTGTTGCCTTTGGTGACATAAGTCGGGACCATCGGTCGATCTTCGGGATCGGTGAGCAACCCACGCAGCATCGCCTCATGCGGATCGTTCTTCGCTCGCCTTCGCGGCGGCACCTTCTGCTTCAGTCGTTCCTCCACCGCGTTCCACAATTCCTCGTCAACAATGGCTTCATGCTGACCGTCGTAGACCTCGCCCTTGTGAACTATCTTGCCGCAGTAGATCGGGTTCTTCAGCAGATGGAACAGGCTGCCGCGACGGAACGGAATGCCGCCCTTGTGCGGTCCGCTTGTCCGGAGTTGCACCTTGGTTCGGATGCCCTCGGCCTCTAGCTGTGCGATCAACTCGTTTGCAGAGCGTGACGCAATGTAGCGCCGCATGATTGTCCTGACCCGCTCGGCCTCCACCGGCACCGGGATCAGCTTGCGATCGATCACCTCGTAGCCGATCGGCAGGTCGCGATAGCCGAATTCGGCGACGCCGATGACGTTCTCCCCGAACTGCTGCTGCGCACCGATGTAGTAGGTCGTGGCGTCCTGGCCGGTGCGCGCGAGCACCGGATTGTCGAGCGACAGGCCGTCGTCATACTTTGCCCAGATGCGGGTTTTGGGCGTGACCCAGCTCGCGATTTCGATCAGCCGCAACCCGGCATCGCCGCCGCCCGACGTGTCCCCGCCCCATACCGACAGTTCGGCCAGCGCCGGGTAGTCAAAGGCGCGGCGTAAGCCGGATCGCGCTTCTGCATTGGTCGCATCCACGGCCAGCGCTTGCTTGAATGCTTGCGCCGACCGCCGCGCTTGTCCTTCGGCGATGCGGGCATTGCCAACGCCAATACGCGGCTCCGGATCGTCGGGAATCTCGTAGGCGATCTGCTGGAAAGCGTTTGCCGCCTTTTCGTTTTCGCTCGCCCAGTATGCGTTGTAGGCGAAACCCTTCTTCGCGCCTGTGCTGTCCGGCGTGATCGCCAGCATGCGCTGGAAGTATTGTTCGGCGAGACCATGCTTGCCGGACTACGCGGCAATATGGCCTGCGGCGTTGAGAACGGACAGGTCGTTTGGCGCAAGACGTAGTGCGCGATTGATATCCGCTTCGGCTCTGGCCCAATCCTGTTGCCAGCCATAGGCCGTCCCGCGCCCGACCAGTGCCGACAAGTTTTCGGGATCGCGCTCGAGAACCATGCTCCACGCTGCGATTGCCTGCTCGGCTTCACCGGCGGCCATGGCCTGTTGCGCCTCTGGTTCCTGGCCAAGGGCCATAGTCGACGATGCAAAAACCACAAATGCGACCGCGCTCATCAAGCCAAGCCTGATGCTCGTCCGCCTGTTCTCGCGATCGTGATCGCGGCGGTGTTCAGGATCGATTGCCGTACCCATTTCTGTCACCCCTTCCGACCAAATGATTGGGGCAACTACGGCTGGGTAAGCTTGTTATTCCGCGCCTATGCAGATTTCTCTGTCAGGCAATGTCGATGAATCGTTGAGCCACATGGTTTGCGAGGGTTCGCAGCCTTCGACAAGCAGTGTCCGCTTCCACCTCCAGTTTCCGCCTTGCCGCACGGACTATCCGCCGCCCAAGAGCAGACATCGGTTATGTAGCAGGGGGCAAAGGGAAGATCGCTCTGCTATTCGCTGCCTTACTGCTTCGTCATGAACCCCAAATCCGGCGTCGCAAACCGACCTATGTTGGGTGCAACGCTCGGTAGTTCGGAGTTCGAAACACCAAGCCAACTAGCCAGAGTTGCAGAATACTGGTCAACCGACGTGGTTGGCAGAAGCCTCCCTCGACCAACCTGATCGGGCGCATCCGACGAGATGTGCGGGGCGATACCGAAAAACCGCCCTCCGTTGACGGCGCCGCCAAGAATGAAGTGGTGGCTGCCCCAGCCATGGTCTGTACCGTTACCGTTTGAGGCAAGAGTGCGGCCGAAATCCGACGCTGTGAAGGTTGTGACCTGATCGGCCACCCCAAGTTCAAGTGTGGCGCGATAGAATGCGTCTAACGCCTGATCGACTTTGCTGAGCAGGGCTTCATGGGAGCCGATCAAGTTGTTATGATGGTCAAAGCCGCCGAGAGAAACAAGGAAGATTTGGCGGGTGACGCCTAGATTTGTTCGTGCCGCGATGAGCCTCGCAACAATGCTCAATTGATCTGCGAGAGAGTTGCCCGATCCAAAACTTGTGCTGACCGATGAGTTCTCGAGCGCGTCATTCACGAAGCGGCCATAGGTGGTCGATCGCGACACGATTGCAGCGTAGTCTTCTTCGAATACGTGCTGGTGCCGCAACTGAAGTACGGTCTCTAGGGCGCTGTGCGCTGCACGAGAATTATAGAGCCGTCCGCGCCTGAGCGCATTCACTAGAGTTGCCCCCCGCCTTGTGACCTTAAAGGGCGCGGCATTTTCACCGGAGAGAAATACAGCATTCCCGGTGGCATTGATCGCAGTGAACATGCTGTTGATGTTGCTGGACTGAGCAAGATCTCCCATCCGTCCGCCCCAACCCGTGGCTGAACCCTCAGCCCCATAGGATTGCCATGTCGATTGCTGATCATTGTGGGAGAAGAGTTTCTCAGGCCGAGGGAATTTTGTCGTATTGGAGCTCTCGAACTGCGCTCTTGTAATCGGTGCGACCAGCGGACCGACGTTCAAGAGAGTTGCCATTTCTCCTCGATTGAACCGAGCTGCCAATCGCGGCATCGTTGGGGCAAGCGCAAACCTGAGATCATCGGTCAGGGTCTGATCCTGTGGGTG
>JAAUYI010006282.1_pt1 | contig 10280 bp, 10 predicted proteins | sample 7278041 | NCBI WGS metagenome assembly JAAUYI01 (sample SAMN14350216, study PRJNA611818) | marine sediment metagenome | isolation source: surface marine sediment (0.6m) | place: French Polynesia: Moorea | collected 2018-08
GATCTCTTTTTCTGTCAGACGATCTTTATAGGCTGACATATTATTTTTACCATTAGCCACTAAAGTTTCGATCGCTTCAAGGGAATCTAGTTTATTTCTGTGTAAAGCTCTTAAAGATAAATTTTTCCCTCGTCGGATAATATTTCCTCCACGAGGATGACATCCTGCACAATTGATTTCAAAAAGTTTAGCGGGATTATTTGTTTCTGCTGCTAAAGTAAACTGGTGAGGAAATGCAGATAAAACCAATACTAGTACTAAAATAGTAAAAAATTGCTTAATACTTATCATCTTTTTTTTCCTTGACTAATAATTAATATTAGACTTAATGGGCAAAAGTTGTGCTTGCTACTAATTTTGACTTTTGACAGGCTTATAATCATCAACATTAGCTATTAAATTGACAATTGCGATAGTTGTCAAATTTTTTGAGTGTTTTACTAGTTCTTTTAAAGAATACTTTCGTGTATTGTTCTCTTGCTTGATGGAGATTTAATTTTCATGCTCTTTTTCTCCGCATTCTTCTTGGGGTTTATCTTTAATGCTGCACCTGGAGCAGTTTTTGCAGAAACTATTCGTCAAGGGATCAAAGGGGGATTCAAACCTGCATTAGCTGTTCAAATTGGTTCTCTTGTAGGAGATGCACTTTGGGCTGTACTTGGTTTAGCAGGTGTTGGCTTTCTCCTCCAGCTAAACTATTTACGATTTCCAGTTGGTATTGCAGGTGTACTTTATCTTTTGTGGTTAGCATGGGATGCTTGGCAAGAAGCAAATGAAGAAATTAATGCTCATTCTGACACGATTATTGCTCATCACCAACAAGCTCTACGCTCTGGTGTACTTCTATCCGTCACGAACCCTCAAAATATAGCTTACTGGGCAGCTTTAGGTAGTGCAATGGGTGCTATCGGTGTCAGCGATCCTACAACTAACCACTATCTAATTTTTTTTGCTGGTTTCATGATGTCTTCGTTTCTCTGGTCATTTGTCTGTGCTGGACTTGTTTCTCAAGTATTTGGAAAAGCTGGTGTAAGCTGGGCGCGTTTAACTTATCGAGCTTGCGCGGTCGTTTTTTTATTACTTGCCCTTTCTTCTTTACGAAATCTCTGGAGTTTATATCTAGTTCCTAAAAATACCGTTCAGCCTCCAGCAGTTCAAAGCGAACCCTAACAATGCTCAAAGATAGGTAGATAATTTTACCAACAACCTCTAGGTAACTTATTTTTATTCAATACCAGACGCTTTGAGAATATCTGACAATGTAGAGCAATAATTTCTCAAACCAAAACTAGCTGGATTAACGCAATTTTGATAGACAAAGTGACGATAATTTAAAGAAAAGCGACTCCAAGAATCCATCTGAATACGAAACACTTTAATGAGAATATTAGCTAACCAAATTGATAAAGGAATACGGAAATAAATTTTTTGATTAAAATAAGCAGCAACTTCTTGGATGGCTTCGTCAACAGTAATAGCAGATGAACCCAAAACAAACTGATTTCCTATTTTCCCTGTTTGTTGATCTCTATATGGTGAAGGTGGATGATCTACTAAATAACCTACTACTTGAGCAATATCATAAGCATGGGTAAAATGAAAACTACCATCTACTTTTAACCAACGAATTAAACCAATCCATTGAGTCACCTCTGGTATACCAGAAGAAAGATGGGAAATAGGTTTAGATTCATCTCCACCAAAAACTAGAGTGGGAAATAAAGTAGTAATGCGATCGCTTATGGGTAAACTAGGTAGTTTTGAAAAACACTGATATTTAGTCTTAATATAATCTATACCTAAACGCCCGGCTTCTGGCAACAATTCGTTATGGCGATCGAGAATACTGGCAGTAGAAAAATAAAGGACTTGCTCACAAATCTCAGGATTTAACAAATCAAGCAAAGCCAGGGTTTTCACCACATTAATTTCATAAGCTTCTGCTGCTCCTCCCCAGGCAGTTGCTACGAGAATAGCCACATTAATATCTTGCTGTAACAGATTACTGAAGTCTTCGATATTGCGTAAATCTCCCTGGATGATCTTAATACCAGGACGGCATTGGTAGTCAAATTTCAATTTATCTGGATTTCTGACTAGTAAAAATAACTCATGATCTGTGTTTTTAATTAAATTTTCGGCAATATAGTGACCAATACAGCCACTAGCACCAGTCATAAAAATACGCTTCATCTTAAATTAGGTAACAATTAGGGGCGTAAGGCTTACGCCCATTAAATTAGAGTAATTGATTTACTTGTTTGGAGGTTTCAAAGAAACAACGTACATTGTCTTCTGGAGTACCAACGAGTACCCCATGTCCTAAGTTAAGAATATGACCACTATTTCCTGCTTTGCGAACAGTATCTACAATGCGATCGCGAATAAACTCTTGAGTACCAAACAAAACCCCAGGATCGATATTTCCCTGTACTTTCATATCTTTTCCCAGTCTAGCTCTAGCTTCTGCCATATCGACAGTCCAGTCTACACTGACAATATCTACACCAGATTGTCCCATTCTTTCTAATACACCAGCACTACCACTAATATAAAGAATTAAAGGAGTATCGGGATGAGTTTCTTTTACTTGACGGACTACTTGCTGTTGATAGGGTAGAGCAAAAGTTTCGTAGTCTTGAGGGCTTAATTGTCCAGCCCAAGAATCAAATAACTGTACTACTTGTGCCCCACAGTCAATTTGATAGCGGACATAAACAGCGATCGCATCAGCTAGCTTACTCAGTAATTGATGCAGCATTGCTGACTCAGAAAAAGCCATTCCCTTAATAATAGAGTAATTTTTAGAACTTTTTCCTTCAATGGCATAAGCTGCCAAAGTCCAAGGCGCACCGACAAAACCTAAGACAGTAGACTGATTACCTACTTCAGCACGCAAAGTATTTAAAATAGTTTTGATAAAAGGTAAGGATTTTTCTGGGTTTAAAGGATGAAGATTATCAATTTGTTCCTGAGTACGAATAGGATTTTCAAAGAGAGGTCCTTTACTTTCAACAATATCAAAATCGATACCAATACCAGGCAAAGGAGTTAAAATATCTGAGAACATAATCACTCCATCAGGTTGAAATGCTCGCCAAGGTTGTAGAGAAATTTCGATCGCAATATCGGGATTTTCTGAACGTTCTCTAAATCCAGGATATTTTTGTCTTAAATCGCGATACACTTTCATATATCTACCCGCTTGACGCATCATCCACACAGGAGGACGGTCTACAACTTCTCCACGAGCAGCTTTTAAAAGTAAAGGAATTTCGTTATTTTCTGTCATGATATCTATACTTTCAATGGGAGCATTTTTGAGCGCAATTGCTAGCTTACCATTCCATGAGTAACCAATGCTGAAAGCGAAATACCACTAAACTAACTTTAATAAATAACTATGTCTAAAAAACTGGTATTAATGGATCATGATGGGGGAGTAGATGACTTTTTAGCCATGATGCTGTTAATGACTATGGCAGAAGTCGAACCTATCGGTGTAGTAGTTACCCCTGCCGACTGTTATGCTAATGCTGCGGTTAGCGTTACTCGCAAAATTCTTGACTTGATGGGACGAAGTAATATTTCTGTTGCCCAAAGTACTGTTCGGGGTTTAAATCCCTTTCCGCCTTCTTTTCGTCGCGACTGTGTAATTGTAGATAATTTTCCTATACTCAATGAACAAGATGCGATCGCCACTCCTTTGGTTGCAGAATCAGGACAAAAGTTTATAGTACAAGCTTTGCAAACATCCCCAGAACCAGTAACACTAATGGTAACGGGTCCTTTGACTACAGTAGTAGAGGCGATCGCTCTTGAGGAGAATATAGTTACCAAAATTAAAGAAATTGTCTGGATGGGAGGAGCATTAAAAGTATCTGGTAACGTAGAGAAAGAATTTGCTCTTGAACAGGATGGGACAGCAGAATGGAATGTATTTTGGGACCCTCTAGCTGCCAAAGAGATTTGGGAAACTGATATTCCTATTATTCTCTGTCCTTTAGACATTACCAATACTGTTCCTGTTACACCAGAATTTATTCATCAACTAGCTAAACAACGTCGATATCCTCTCTCAGACTTAGCAGGTATGTGTTACGCTTTGGCTATTCCTCAAAATTATTATTGTTGGGATATTCTCGCTACTGCCTATCTTGGATGCCCTCAGTATTATTCCTTAGAAGAACAAGAAACAGATATTATTACTACAGGAATTAGTCAAGGAAGAACTGTGATTAAGCCTGGGGGGAAAAAGATCAAAGTGATGACAGCAGTAGATCGAGAAAGCTTTTATAGTTATTGTTTGAAGCAATTAGCTTGTTGAGTAAATAACTAATGGACAATGGATAATTGATAATTGACGAGCGACCCTGCTGCGGTTTCCTCCACTAAGGAACGCACGAGCCATGACAATTTTTCATTGCTTAATTTGGTCTAAGATAAGGGGATGTTTTTTAAGGTTTCCTCAGAATTACGCCTTCACAAAATTCAAAACTAGCAAGGTGTTTGTATATTAATTTTAATCAGAAATAATTTGCTTATTTATCTAGCTATTTTCGAGAAATGATATAAGTAATTTTTCATTATTTATTGTCGATTTTTGCATAAACTTTGAACAAACGGCAAATCCAGATATACTTACCCTATGATTATGAACGACTCAAATAATTTCATCTGGGATTTTTGGTATTATTTTGATCCACAAGAAAAACTTTTCCATATCTTTTATCTTAATGCCAATAAAGATTTAGTCGCTACTGAAAAACATCACTTCCATTCGCGAATTGGTTACGCTAACACTTATGATTTTAGAGATATAAAATATATCAATTTTAATGTTTTAAAAGCTTCTGATAACTATTGGGCTAATACTTCTATTTGGAGTGGCGATGTTATCAAGATAAACAATGGTTTCTTACTTTTTTTTACGTCAAGAAATAAATACCAAGACGATAGTTTGACACAAAATATTGGAATTGCTTATTCAAAAAAAGATTTTAATAACTGGATTGTCTCAGATATTCGTATTCCTCCTGATTTTGTTTATGAACGTAGAAGCCTAATTGGCGATACTACTATTCATGCTTGGAGAGATCCTTTTGTATTCCGAATTGATCGACAAGTTTATATGCTTGTTTCCGCTAAATCTATAGATAGCCCTCTAGGAAGAAAAGGAGCTATTGGATTACTAAAAATGAAAGATAATAGTTTTCAAGAATGGGAATATCTAAAACCTATATCAGAGCCATCTCATTACTCAGAAATGGAAGTACCACAGTTATATATAAATTCTCAAAACGAATATGAGTTAATATTTTCTTGTCATTCTGAATATGATTTTGCCTCCACAACAAATAAAGTAGGAGGACTACAAAGTTTAATTTCTACAAATTGGCAAAACTTTAGCAATAGTCAAGCTAATGTTCTTTTACCAGAAAGCTCTAAATTATATGCTTGTCGTGCTATTCCTGAACTAAATGGTGAAATCGTTGGCTTTGATTTAGAGAATGGTAATTTACATCGAAGCAATGTTAAAACCAATTTTAAATATGTCGATCGCAATTTTGATGATCTAAATTTTGCAGTTTAGGTTTTAAAATGTAATTCATTAAGCATCTTTGTTTTATACAAAAATACTTTGTACTTTAAGCGAAAAGAGATAATCTAATATCAAATACAAACAAGAATGATACAAATAATTACCACCCAATTAGTCATTAGAAATCAACACTCACTACTTACCCCCACCATCAAGCATTTGTAGTAGGCATTAAAGTATTTCATATAACTAGCGCATAATGGGACTGCCATGATGGTGAATCAAATACCATTTTTGTGCCATCTTCTGGAAAATATTAGTTGCGATCGATTGTGCTTTTAGTTTTCTGCCTCGGCTAGACTGTAACACTGTTTCTTCAACAATTACATAGGCAAAAGCTAGATCGATTTCTACCTTAAGAATTTCGATATCTATCTCCATCAAATCAGTATTTTTAAAGATAGATTCCCAAGACGACTGTATTGACTCCCATCCTGTCAACACTCTACCACCAGGATGAATACACAAACTAGTTGAACCTTGCCACCACAAAAGTCTCATATTCTTGATATCCCTCTGGGAAAAGGCATCGTAAAACGCTTGATTGGCATCTAAAACAGCTTCTTTATCTGATAAATCAGTCATTGGATGATTTGACCATTGATCTCGTCTTCTTAAATAATAAGCATTCTGACTAATAGAGCGATCGCTCTTAACTTTCAATTAATTTCAGGCAACTCCGACTCGGAAACAGCGATTACTCGATCGTCAATAGCAGCTAAACCCTCTAAATCTGCGTAGGCAAAGTCAACTTAGTTTTTTGTCTTGTTTTTGCCTTTGAATGTTGTAACAAACTCTATTTGTTCAATTTTATTTTTCATAGTTTAAGTTTTTTCTATATATTCTGGAAATTACAGCTAAACTAATTAAGGCGATCGACAATGGTTTTAAAATTAACCAAATAGGAAAATCTTTCCCTTCAAGATTAGGAGAATCTACTCGATATTCGAGAGTTTTTGCGACAATTTCAGCCAAGGGTTTATTTTCTTGTTGTGCTAAGTCCCGTAAAACATTATCGAAAACAAATTTGTCAGCATCTTTTGAAAGCGAAGATAAGTATTCTAGTTCGAGGTTAGATTTATTTTTAGCCCAATCTTCCAGATTTAAATGATCTTGGTTATCTAAAACTAGAAGGCGATCGAGTTTAGTAGTAGTAGCGAAATCATTTCGAGGAACTAAATTGAGCCCGTATTGAGAGTGAATTATCTTTCTTTCGGGAGCAATAGATATAGTTTTAGCAGTAAACGAGCGAGGATAGGTATCTACAACAGCAGTCAGGTTAATTTCGCCAATACCATCATCGAGAAACACGCCGATATTTTGTCTATGCCATCCATAAGCAGCAGTTAATAACCAGATTGTATCCTTTAATTTGATTTTAGGTGACTCAAATTGGGCTGAATCAGTAAATGAATAATTTAATTTTTGAGCAACTTCCCTGGCTACATCTTTTCCCGCTAGTTTTTCTAAGGTATACAGTGAACCATTCATCGCTCCTGTAATTACCCCAGGGCTAGTAATAATATTGCTATCTTCTAAATATTTAACATCTTTGAGCCACTTAGTATTAGGATACTGTTTTTGGAGAGAGTCGATCGCAAACCAATTGGTAGTAGCTTGGTGGTTTTCTAATAGTCCAGTAGCTGCTAGAAGTCTCGCACCTTCACAAATCGAAAGAATGACAGTTTTTTCTTGATTATGTTCAATAATCCAGTTAATTAGAGTTGGATCTTGCCAATTGTGAACCGCAGGTATGACAAGTAAATCTGGATTAGCTCCTATATTTTGCTCGAATTCTGCAAAAGAAAAATCAGGAATAATATCCACTCCGCCATTTAAAGGAGAAATTTGGCGTTTTGGAGCTACGGTATAAACATTGAATTTACTAGAAGCAGAAAATATTTCGTAGGGTACTAGTAGATCGGTTGTTTCTGTTCCTTCATTAGATACTAAAATAACAGCAGTTTGTTTACTGCGATCGTAGCTGGGAAAATTAATATCCTGAGTAGAAAAAGATTCAGGGTTTCCATGCATTAGATCTGAGAAGGAAATAGCGATCGCTAAAATACCAATAATTAAAGGTGGCAAAATAAAAGCAAAAGTATAGACAATTATCTTGCTAAAATATCGCTTGATTTCCATCTTTTTCAAACCTAATTTGATGTTTGCTTTGATTCTAAATATATCAGTAGAAAACATGAGAATATCTGAAATTGAGGTTGAGCGTCTATCAAAAGAACAAATAACTAAAATACTATTTGGTGAAGAACAAGATGACGGTAAGCATGGAGATTGTATTTTTGTTTATGGTGGTAGAGGAATAGAAAGAGTCAATAAGGCTGTAGAGCTTTATAACCAAGGACGTGCAAAATACATTTTATTTACTGGCGGATTTGGATATGGAAAATACTCATATCCACTTTCTTATACGATGCGAGACAATGCTTTAAAACTGGGAGTACCTGAAGAAAATATTTTAGTTGAAGAACGCTCTAATCATGTTAAGGAAGGTGCAATCTCATCTTTATTTACTTTAGAAAATAAATTTGGTATTCATACTATAAGACATCTTTTGGTTGTCAGTATTACCTGGAACTATAGAAGAGGTTTACTTAGTTTACAAACATATTATCCATCCTGGATAAGCTATACTTGGTGTTCGGCAGACTATCAAGAACATCAATTAGATAATTGGTGGCAACATCCTGAATCCTTACGATACGTACACAAAGAAATAGCTAATTTAGTTAAATTCGTTAAAGAAGGTCAATTGATGGATGTAGAAGTTGATTTTTAAATATTGCTTTATCAACAGAAAACATGAGAATATCTGAGATTGAGGTCGATTGTCTATCAAAAGAACAAATAACTAAAATACTATTTGGTGAAGAACAAGATGACGGCAAGTATGGAGATTGTATTTTTGTTTATGGTGGTAAAGGAATAGAAAGAGTTGATAAAGCCGTAGATTTATATAAACAGAAAAGAGCCAATCATATTCTTTTTTCTGGTGGAATTAAATATGGCAAATATAGAGTTTCAGAAGCTATAACAATGAAAAATAATGCTTTGAAAAAAGGTGTACCTGCAAAAGCAATATTAACAGAAGAACTTTCTAATAATACCAAAGAAAATGCAATTTCATCTTTATTTACTTTAGAAAATAAATTTGGTATTCATACTATAAGTCACCTTTTAGTTGTTAGTATTCCCTGGCACTATAGAAGAGGTTTACTTAGTTTGCAAACATACTATCCTCATTGGATAGACTATACTTGGTGTTCAGCCAATTATCAAAAGTGCCAACCGCATAATTGGTGGAAAGATTCTGACTCTACTAGGTATGTAATCAATGAAATAAATAATCTAGTTAAATTTGTTAAAGAAGGTCAATTACTGGACATAGAAATTGATATTTAGATAAAACATAATATATTAGTAGTGGGCTTTCAAGCTGCGACAATCTTTGTAAACTCGTAAAAAAAGATATTTTATGTACCGCAAACTTACAGCCTTTTCCGTCAATACCTCAAGCCGTTAAAGTTTGTTTTATCTCAAGCCGAAGAATATGACCAGTTGCTGAAAAACTTTCATTTCCATTAAGTTTTCCTGTCTTAGTTTCTATAATTTCAAATCCCTCGCTTTGGTAAAGATTTAGTGCTGCGTCATTGCCACTTAGTACCGAAGTATATACGATACTGCCACAGTTCTCGATCGCCTGTCTTAACAATCTCCGTCCAATTCCCTGTCGATAGCGATCGGGCAATACATATAACAAAGTCACTTCGTCATCAACAAAAGCAACAAACCCAACCACAATATCATTATCGCAAGCTACCCAAACCTCTCCCTCAAACAACTCCTCATTTTCTGCTGTTTCTGCCAATGAGAGAAAAGCCTCCACACCAACTGATGCCTTTAGTTCATCCAATCTAGCGCGATCGTGAATAGTAGCAATAGCATTCCAGTCTTTTGGTTGATATTGCCTTAACCGTATCATAATTAATATTTAACGTATTATCGTAATATTGAATTTAATTTTATCTAATTACCCAGATATTTGCTGACTCTACAAATTTTATTCTCGATTGGATACACTTAGATCGACCTGTTCGGATTCTAATTGTTTGAACTTTCGTTCTCGATCGAATTCTTGACTGCTACAAATAGTTTCTAAATCGATTATTCTTGTTTCTATTGCTGTCGATCGATCTTGCGATTGGGTAATTATGTTAGCTGGACTTTAGAGAGCGATCGAGAAAAAATAGACTGTAGTAATGTCAATATCAAGTAGAGAGGCAGCTTAATCCTACTCAGCCTTCTTCGCCACAATAAACACCCCTTTTAATTTAAACACCCCTTTGCTTGTGCTTTTGCTTGGCTGCCAATGGTAGTCAATTGTAAAACCAGCATCAGTCAAACTGTCTGACAATTCTTGCTTGGTAAAAACCACAACCGTCGGTATCAAACCCAAAAATTTTACAATCGGTCTGACAATCTTAAACCACTTCATGGTATCTCCCAAACACACCGTACTGGTGACGAAAACTCCGCCTGGTTTGAGCATCTTGTAAACTTTAGAGATTACTTCTTCCTTGTTGTCAAGTAAGTGCAAAACATTGAGTCCTAGCACCACATCCAAGGTGCGCTCGCCAACACTTAATTCATCGATAGTCAA
>JAAUYI010022048.1_pt1 | contig 10276 bp, 8 predicted proteins | sample 7278041 | NCBI WGS metagenome assembly JAAUYI01 (sample SAMN14350216, study PRJNA611818) | marine sediment metagenome | isolation source: surface marine sediment (0.6m) | place: French Polynesia: Moorea | collected 2018-08
CGGAGTGAGATTTGTTGAAGCCGTAGCCCGCGAATTTCTCCACCAGATCGAAGATCTTCGTCGCCAGATCGGCGTCGACACCGCGCCCGGCGGCCCCCTCGGCGAAGACCGAGCGCTGCTTCGCCATTTCCTCGGGTTTCTTCTTGCCCATGGCCCTGCGCAAAAGGTCGGCACCGCCAAGCGTGTAGCCGGCGAGCACCTGGGCGATCTGCATCACCTGCTCTTGGTACAGGATGATCCCGTAGGTCGGCGCGAGAATCGGCTCCAGGGACGGGTGCTGGTACTGCGGGTCCGGGTAGGACACTTCCTCGCGGCCGTGCTTGCGCTCGATGAAGTTGTCGACCATGCCGGACTGCAGGGGCCCGGGCCGGAACAGCGCCACCAGGGCGACGATGTCCTCGAAGCAGTCCGGTCGCACGCGGGAGATCAGCTCCTTCATGCCGCGCGATTCGAGCTGGAAAACGGCCGTCGTCTCCGCGGACTGCAGCAGCGCGAAGGCTTTCTGATCCTCCAGCGGGATCGTGTTTATATCCAGATCCGACTCGCCCTGGGCGCGGCGCTGCCCGTTGATGATGTCGAGCGCCCAGTCGATGATCGTAAGCGTCCGCAGGCCGAGGAAGTCGAACTTCACCAGTCCGGCGTCTTCGACGTCGTTCTTGTCGAACTGGGTGACCAGGCCCGCGCCATCGGCATCGCAATACAGCGGCGAGAAGTCGGTCAGCTCCGACGGCGCGATCACCACGCCCCCCGCGTGTTTGCCGACACCGCGGGTAACGCCCTCGAGCTGGATCGCCATGTCCCAGATTTCCTGCGCCTCATCGTCGTCGCGCAGGAACTGCTGCAGCGCCTCCTCCTGGTTGAGAGCGTTCTCCAGGGTCATGCCAACCTCGAAGGGGATCATCTTCGACAGGCGATCGCCGAGGCCGTAGGACTTGCCCTGCACGCGCGCGACGTCGCGCACCACGGCCTTGGCGGCAAGCGTGCCGAAGGTAACGATCTGCGACACCGCATCGCGCCCGTAGCGCGCGGCGACGTAGTCGATCACCTCGTCGCGCCGCTCCATGCAGAAGTCGATGTCGAAGTCCGGCATGGACACGCGATCCGGGTTGAGGAAGCGCTCGAACAGCAGCTCGTACTCGATGGGATCGAGGTCCGTGATCTCGAGCGCGTAGGCCACGAGCGATCCAGCGCCGCTACCGCGGCCGGGCCCTACCGGGATATCGCGCTCCTTCGCCCAGCGGATGAAGTCCATCACGATCAGGAAATAGCCGGGGAAGCCCATCGACAGGATGACGTCGATCTCGAAGTCGAGGCGCTCACGGTAGGGGCCGCGCAGCTCGTCCACATCGACGCCACGGGATGTCGCAATCGTGGCGAGCCGTTTCTCGAGACCCTTGTGCGACGTTTCGCGGAAGAACTCGTCGAGGGTCATGCCTTCGGGAATCGGGTAGTCGGGCAGACAGACGCGGCCGAGCTCGAGCACCATGGAGCAGCGCTGGGCGATGGCCACCGTATTGGCGATCGCTTCCGGGATATCCGCGAACAGCTCCACCATCTCCTCGGGGCTGCGCAGGTACTGCTGCTCACTGTAGCGGCGCGGGCGGCGCGGATCGTCGAGCACGCGATGGTCGGCGATACAGACGCGCGCTTCGTGCGCTTCGAACTCACTGGCGTGCAGGAAGCACACCTCGTTCGTTGCCACGACCGGAACGTCGGCGTCCGCGGCCAGGTCGACCGCGGCATGCAGGTAGTCTTCTTCACCGCTGCGTCCGGTGCGCTGCAGCTCCAGGTAGAAGCGCCCGGGAAAGAGTTCCTGCCAGCTCTGCAGCATTTCCTTCGCCTGAGCGCGGCGCCCGGTATGCAGTGCCTTCCCGACATCCCCGGCCAGTCCGCCGGAAAGCGCGAGGAGCCCGTCCACGGCGCCGTCGAGCCAGCCGCGCAGGACCCGGGCGCCTTCGACGCCCTGGCCCTCGCGGTAGGCGCGGGAGATAAGCCGCGTCAGGTTGCCGTAGCCGGTGTCGTTCATCACGAGGAGCGTCAGCAGGTGGCTGTCGCCGTCTTCGAGACTGTCGACGATGGGCAGGTCCGCACCAAAGATCGGTTTCACGCCCGCGCCGACCGCTGCCTTGTGGAACTTCACCAGACCGTAGAAATTACAGACATCGGTGAGCGCCACGGCGGGCATGCCGAGCTCCGCGCAGCGCGCCGCCAGCGCCTTGGGTCGCACCAGCCCGTCGCTCAGGGAATACTCGCTGTGAACGCGCAGGTGTACGAATTCCGTCAAGACTGGTCTTCCTCCTTCAGGCCGTGCAGCAGCTCCCGGACCGGCCCGAAGCTTCGCCGGTGTACGGGACAGGGTCCGTGCTTGTTCAGCGCGTCCAGGTGTTGCCGCGTGGGATAGCCGCGGTGCCGGTCGAAGCCATAGGCCGGCCACTGGCGGTGCAGCTCGTCCATCTCGGCGTCGCGCTGGACCTTGGCGATTATCGACGCCGCGGCGATCACCGCAACGCGATCGTCGCCGCGCACCACCGGCTCTGCCCGATAGCCCCAGTCCGGCAGGTGACGGCCGTCCACGAGGACGAGGTCCGGCGTCAGGCCGAGGCCGGCCACGGCGCGCGTCATCGCCAGCAGGCTCGCGTGCAGGATATTCAGCTCATCGATCTCCTCGGGACTGGCACGACCGATCGCCAGCGGGACGCCGCTCGAGCGCAGCTCGGCGTCCAGCGCCTCCCGGCGTTGCGCGCTGAGCTTCTTCGAATCCATCAGTCCGGGGATGGGCCTCGTTGCATCGAGCACGACCGCGGCGGCGACGACGTCTCCGGCGAGGGGGCCGCGGCCGACTTCGTCCACGCCGACGACGCAGGCACCTTCGCCGAGGCCGGCCATGGCTTCCTGCCACGGCTCGAGGGCGGAGACGCCGGGAATGGCACGCACGCGGGCGATGGTCAGCTCACCCTCGCCGCATGCGACGCCGTGAGCAGTTCGCTGAGGCAGCGCCCCGCTTCAAGGTCAAAGTCGCGAGCCATGCCCTCGCGGGCGGACTGCAGGGCATCCACCTGCGCCTGGCCCGCCGCCCCGAGCAGGCCCTCGGCTTCCAGCGCCAGCGCGGCCGCCGTCAGGTCGTGCTGCAGGAGCTCGGGAACGACCGCGTGGCCGGCGAGAATGTTGGGCAGGCCCACGTACTCGGTAACGGCCATACGCTTCATGAGCGTCCAGGACACCGGCGCGACGCGATAGGCGATCACCATGGGCCGGCGCAGCAGCATCGCCTCGAGCGTTGCAGTGCCGGACGCGAGAATCACCACGTCCGCTGCCACCATGGCGTCCCGTGAGTGCCCCTGCACCAGCCGGACTTCCGCCGAGGCGCCGGCGCTGTCGATAAGCTGTCGGCACTGCTCGAAGCGCTCCTTTGAGGCCGCCGGCATCACGAGCTGTCGGCGTGCGTCGCGGGATTGGAGCAGCAGTCCCGCCTGCAGCAGGTCCTCGCCGATCTGCACCACTTCCGCGCCCCGGCTCCCGGGAAGGAGGGCGATCACGGGGGCATCTTCATCCAGCCCGAGCGCTCGCCGGGCGGCGCCGCGGTAGGTCTCGGTGGTCAGTTCGCCCGCCATGGGGTGACCCACATAGTGCGTGCGCAGACCCACGTCCTGGTAGCAGGCGGGCTCGAAGGGAAAGAGGCAGAGCAGATCGCGCACGGCGCGGGCCACCTTGTGAACACGGCCGGGCCGCCAGGCCCATACCGTCGGACTGACGAGCTGGGCAGTGGCAACGCCGCCGCGGCGCAGTCCAAGGGCCAGGCCGAGATTGAAATCCGGAGCATCAATGCCCAGGAACAGGTCCGGCGGCTCGCGCAGCCAGCGTTCGCGCAGGCGGGCCCGCATCCGCAGTAGCTCCGGCAAACGACCCAGGGGCTCCACGAGACCCATCACCGCCAGCCGCTCGATATCGTGGAGCGACGTGAAGCCCTCGGCGATCATGGCCTCGCCGCCGACGCCCTCCGCATGAATGGTTCGGCCCGGCAGAGCCTGCCGCAGCGCCCGGAGCACGCGACCGCCGAGCAGGTCGCCGGAGCGTTCGCCGGCCACCATGGCCAGGCGCAGCTCTCCACCCGGGGTGGAGCCGGCGGGCTGCGAGACCTCGGGAGTCAGCGCACGATGCCGCGCTCGGAGGCGCGGATGGAATCGATGAGAACCTGCACTTCCGGTGTATCGCTGAGCATGGTTTCGAGGCGCTGCAACGCGATATCCAGGGTCAGGTTCTGGCGATAGAGAATCTTGAAGGCCCGGCGGAGCTGGCCGATGGCCCGGTCCGAGAAGCCGCGGCGGCGCAGCCCCTCGGTGTTGATGGTCTTCGCTTCGGCGGGTGAGCCGGATACGGTCACGTAGGCGGGCACGTCCTTACCAATGGCGGTCTGCATGCCGCTGAAGGAGTGGGGGCCGATGCGACAGAACTGGTGCACCAGGGTGTAGCCGCTGAGGATTGCCCAGTCCCCCACCACGACGTGTCCGGCGAGGGCGACGTTGTTGACGAGGATGGTGTGATTGCCAAGCACGCTGTCGTGGCCGATGTGGGCATAGGCCATGATCAGGTTGTCGCTGCCGATCACCGTTTCGCCGCGATCCTGGACGGTGCCGCGGTGGATCGTTACGCCCTCGCGAATCGTATTGCGGTCGCCAATGATCAGCCGCGTGGGTTCGTTGCGGTACTTGAGATCGGGTGTCGCATCGCCCACGGTGGAGAACTGGTAGATGCGGTTCTCTTCGCCGATAACGGTCGGGCCCTTGATAACCACGTGGGAAGCGATCTCGCAGCGGGGGCCGATCTCCACATCCGGCCCGATGCAGGTCCAGGGGCCGATGACCGCACCCTCGCCGATCGTGGCGCCCTCATCGACGATCGCCTGCGGGTGGACACTGGCCTGGGGATGAATCACGCGGCGCGCTCGCGGCGTTTCAGGTTGGACGATCGGCGCAGAGTATCGTTGCGGAGGCGCAGCGTTTGCCTTCCACCTCCGCGTGCACGTCGAATTTCCAGATTCCGCGTCGCTCGCCGAGGATGCGCGCGTAGAGGTAGACCCGGTCGCCGGGAACGCAGGGGCGCTTGAAGCGCAGATCGTCTGCGCCTACGAACATGTAGATCGAGCCGTCGGCCGGGGTTTTTTCCTGCGTTCTGAAGCCCAGCACGCCGGCCGCCTGGGCCATGGCCTCCAGCAGCAGCACTCCGGGAAATACTGGATTTCCCGGGAAGTGGCCATCGAAGAAGGGCTCGTTGATGCTCAGGTTCTTGTAGGCGACGATAGATTCGCCGGGAATGAGTTCGACCACGCGGTCGACGAGAAGGAAGGGATAGCGGTGCGGAAGATGCTCGCGTATACCCGAGATGTCCATAAGCGCATCAGAATTCAATGCTGTTTCCCCTAGCTGGGCTTTTTAATTCGGCCGGTCTTTTTTGCGCGATTTTTTACGCGAGTTTTACCCGAGATTTACGCCAGTTCAGTACGCGTCCTTCACGAGCTCTGCACAAGCCGGTCTTGCGGAACGAGACGCCTACTCGCTCCGTGAATCCGAAGATTCGTCTGCTGCCTGTACCGTCGCCAGCGCCTCTTCCAGTTCCACGACTCGTCGCTGCAACGCTTCAAGCTGCGTGAATCGGACGGCGTTCCTGGCCCACTGTCGCGTGGGCTCCAGAGGCGTCCCCGACGAGTAGCCCCCGGGAGCGACGACGGATCGCGTAACGCGAGCCTGTCCGGCGATGTGCGCATTGTCGCAAATCTCAAGGTGCCCCGACACTCCGACCTGCCCCGCGAGCGTGCAATCGGCGCCGACAGTTACACTCCCGGCAATTCCGACACAGCCCGCCAGGGCCGAGCGGGCGCCGATCCGGCAGTTGTGCGCCACGTGGACCTGATCATCGATGATGACGTCGTTCTCGATCACCGTGTCGTCCAGAGCGCCGCGATCGATGGTCACACTGGCGCCGATGTCGACGTCGTCGCCCACCAGCACGCGGCCGAGCTGGGCGATGCGCTCCCAGCCGTCGGGCCTGCGCGCGAAGCCGAAGCCATCGGCGCCGATGACCGTGCTGGCGTGCACACGACAGCGTTCGCCGAGGCTGACGTCGTGGTAAAGGGTGACGTTGGGCATGAGGCGGGTTCCGGTCCCGATGGACACCCGCGCGCCGATGAAGCATCCGGGACCGATCACGACGCCCTCCCCCAGCTCCACGCCCGCTTCAATCACCGCATGAGCGCCGATCTGCACGGTCTCGGGGACCCGGACCGAGGAATCGACGACGGCGCTGGGATGGATACCGGGCGCCGCGGGGGAGTCTTCGAAAAGGCGCGAGGCGCGCGCGTAGGCGAGGTAGGGATCGTCTACTGCCAGGACCGGCACGGGACAGTCGTCGGCCCAGGCCTCGCGCAGGAGCACGCACCCCGCGCGGGCATCTTTCAGTCGCGGGACGTACTTTTTGTCGGCGACGAAGGCCAGCTCGGCCGGCGTGGCGCGCTGCAGGGGCGCCACGCCCGACACGGTCGTGGCGGGATCGCCCCGCAGCAGACGCCCGCCCAGAAACTCCTCGAGTTCGGCGAGCGTCACCATGACGGATCCAGCGGGAGCTTATGAGTGCTCAGCTGTCCGCGGCCGCCTGGTTGAGCTTGTCCGTGACCTTTGCGGTGATGCTGTAGCCCGGATCGGCATGGATCACGGAGGTGCGTTGCAGCAGGAGACCAATGCCCTCGGTGGCAATCAGCTCACGCAGCACTTCCTGTACCAGCGGCGACATCTCCTGCAGCAGGGCCTGGCCCGTGGCCTGCTCGGCCTGCTGCAGCTTGTCTGCCACGTACTGGAGGTCGGACTGCTTGCTGGCCAGGCGCTTGCGCGCAGACTGCTGCTGCTCCTGGCTCATCACCGCGGCATCTTTCTGGAAGTCCTGCACAAGTTCGTCGAGTTCCTCGCGCAGGCGATCGAACTCATCCTTGTCGGCCTTGTAGCCCTCCTCGGCGCGCACGTCCGCGAGACGCTGCTGGGCCATGTCGGACTGCAGAATCGCCTCCTGCAGGTTGACTACCGCGATCTTGCCCTGGGCGAAAGCGGCGACCGGTGACAGTACAAACGCCAGGGCAAACAGCGCCGCGGCTCCTTTGAACAGCTTACTCATTACAAATAACTCCTTTGAGGGATCAGAAACTCTGGCCGAGGGTGAACTGGAAAACCTCTTCACGATCCGCGGGTCCCGCATTGAGGGGCGTCGCGATGGCAAAGGTCAGCGGACCGAAGCCGCTGAGCCAGGTAATGCCGAGGCCGGCCGAATAGCGCAGCTCGCCGAAATCGGGCTCAAAGCAATTGAGCTGTACGGAGCCGCATTGGGTCTGGAAAACGTTGCCCACGTCGAAGAACAGCGCAGACCTTACGCGGCTGCGGTCCTTCAGGAAGGGCAAGGGGAAGATCAGCTCGGCGGTGCCTTCGATGAGCACGTTGCCGCCGAAGGGCGGGGGCCGACGCTGGTTCTGGAAGGTGTCGAAGGTGAGCAATCCCGTACTCGGATCGATGATGTAACCGACCTGGCGGCCGTCGGGGCCACCGATCTCGGTGGGAACACCGTCTTCGTCGATCTGGGTCGCGGGACGCTCCACGTTGTACACCGAGGGCGGCGTGCTTCGCGGGCCCAGCGTGTTCACTTCGAAGCCGCGCACGGAACCGAAGCCACCGGCGAAGAAGTGCTCGTAGAACGGAAGCTCCGTGGTCGCGCCGTAGCCGTCGCCGTAGCCAAGCTCGGTCCTGAAGTGCATCACCCACTCGTTGCGGATCGGGTAGAAGATCTCGCCGCGGTAGGTGAGCTTGTAGAACTCGAGGTCCGAACCCGGCATCGCCACCTCGAGGGCCACGGACTGGGCCGCACCGCGGGTCGCGAGCTGGCCCCGGTTGAGCGTCGAGGAGCTCCAGCTGCTGGTGATCGTCCAGTTCAGGAAACTGTCGCCGTTCTCATCCAGGAAGCCCGGCTCCGGGGGAATGGTCAGCGCTGACTCGGGTAACTGGTCGATGGGCAGGAAGATCTCCGGGGCCGTGTAGAGGCCATCGGGACCCAGGGTGCTCTCGAAGAACCCGTCGATACCCTCGAAGAGACGCGGGCTGGACACAATTTCCTGCACGGCGAAGCGGCCCGCGGTGATGTCCGTTTGCGAGATGCCGAAGCTGAAGCCCAGACGCGCCGTTTCCTTGATGGGATAGCCGAAGTTGATGGCGCCGCCGAAGGAATCCGTGGTGTAGCTGGCCACGTTCACCTCGGCGAGATCGGTGGAGCGCCAGAAGATGTTGAAGCCGCGGCTCACGCCGTCTTCCGTGAAATAGGGATTCGTGTAGCTGAAGTTGTACAGGTCCTGGAACGCGGAGGACGACAGATTGATGCCCACGCGCTTGCCCGAGCCGAGGAAGTTGTTCTGCTGCAGGTTCAGGGACAGGATCAGGCCGGCCTGCTGCGCAAAGCCGAGCGAGGCGCCGATGCTGCCGGAGGTCTGCTCCTCTACGGTGAATTCGACATCGATGAGATCGTCATGACCGGGCACGGCCGGGGTCTCGACTTCGGCCTTGCTGAAGAAACCCAGGCGCTGCAGGCGTATGCGCGACTGCTCGATGGCAGCTGCCGATGCCGGCGCGCTCTCCATCTGGCGCATTTCCCGGCGCAGAACGTCGTCTGCAGTCTGCGTATTGCCCTTGAAGTTGATCCGCCGCACATAGGTGCGCTTGCCGGGGTCGACAAAGAATTTGAGCCCCACCGTATTCTCGTCTTCGTCGAGTTCCGGGATGCCGGTCACCGTGGCGAAGTTATAGCCCTCGTTCCCGAGGCGACGGGTAATGTAGTCCTCGGACGCCGTTACCAGCTGTTGCGAGAATGTCTGCCCCGGCGCGACGAGGATAAAGCGGCGCAGATCGGCTTCTGGAAGCACGAGGTCTCCGGAGAGGCCCACGTCGCTGACCGTAAACTTTTCCCCTTCCGTCACATTGGCGGTGATGTACACCTCTTCCTTGCTCGGCGACACGGACACCTGCGTGGAATCGATGTTGAACTGCAGGTAGCCGCGGTCCATGTAGTAGGAAGTCAGGTTTTCGAGATCGCCGGTGAGCTTCTCCCGCGAGTACTTGTCGTCGTTGGTGAAGAACGACAGCCAGCCGGTGGTCTTGAGTTCGAAGATGTCGGTCAGCTCTTCGTCGCTGAACACGCGGTTGCCCACCACGTTCACGTGTTTGATCGACGCAACCGTGCCTTCGTCCACGTCGATATTGATGGCGACGCGATTACGCGGCTCGGGGATGACCTCGGTGTCGATGCCGGCGTCGTAGCGTCCCTGGGTGACGTACTGACGCTGCAGTTCAAGCTGCATGCCTTCGAGGGTGGAACGCTGAAACACCTGGCCGACAGCGAGACCGGCACTCTTGAGACCGTCGAGGAGGGCCTCGGTAGGAATGGCCTTATTGCCGTCGATCGTGATCTCACTGATGCTCGGGCGCTCGGCGACAACCACCACGAGGACGTTGCCGTCACGACCGATGCGGATATCGTCGAAGTTGCCGGTGGCGAACAGCGCCCGCGCGGTGGCGCGCAGAGCCGCCGGGGACGCCGTATCTCCCACGCCGATGGGCATAGACGCAAAAACGGACCCGGCCGCGATGCGCTGCAGGCCCTCTACGCGAATATCGGCGACGAGGAAATTGGCGTCACTGCCCTGTTGTGCCTGCACTGATGCAGCGCAAAACAGGGCCAGGCATAAGGCGGTCGTCCGAGTGCTCAGCTGCTTTGCCGCCCGACTCCCCACCCGCCCCACCCGTGCGTCCACAAGGGCCAGAACTTCTGCAAGGAGAAGGCGCAACCGCAAACCCGCGTTTGAAATAGAATGCGTCAAAACCGTCCGTACCGAAGGCCCGGGCCTCCGGTTTCCCTCCGTCGCCTAAATCAGGCGCGAAAAATCGTTATACAGTGCAAAGACCATAAGGCTGATGACCAGCATCAGCCCGACCTGATACCCCACCATCTGCACGCGCTCGGGCACGGGGCGCCCGGCGATCAGTTCGATGCTGTAGTAGAGCAAATGTCCGCCGTCCAGTACCGGAATCGGTAACAGATTCAGAACTCCGAGGCTCACGCTGAGCAGCGCCAGAAAACCGATGTATGACTCCCGGCCCGACTTGTCAGACGTGGTCGAGACGTTAGCATTGGTGATGGGGGCGCTCAAGTTCTTGTGCGATATTAATCACTGCACCATTTTCACCATAGACTTGAC
>JAAUYI010232354.1_pt1 | contig 10266 bp, 12 predicted proteins | sample 7278041 | NCBI WGS metagenome assembly JAAUYI01 (sample SAMN14350216, study PRJNA611818) | marine sediment metagenome | isolation source: surface marine sediment (0.6m) | place: French Polynesia: Moorea | collected 2018-08
AGACAGCCGGCGGAGCGCGCAAGGAAGCTGCGGACGTCGCGCGCGCCGAAGAGACGGCTGCCAAAGTCCGCAGAGACCTCGACACACTCAACAAGCAGGCCGAACAGGAAGTCGCCGCGCTGGATGCCGCCTTCGACGCGCAGGCGGAGCCGCTCGACGAAATTGTCGTGCGCGCCAAGACAACGGACATCCACATCCCCGTCGTCGCACTCGTCTGGATGCCGTACGCGGCAGACGCCAAGGGCCGGCTGAGACCGGCATGGTAACGAGAAGGAACGCGCCCATGCGAATCGCTTTATTCCTCGCCGCCACCGTCGTTCTGGCTCATCCGGTCGCGTTCGCCGAGGAGCTCGAATGCGCGGACAAACAGGCCAAGGAGCTCAACGAATCCATCGGCAAGGCTTACGGCGAATACCGGGACGAGCCGGACAAGCTCGTCGAAGTGCTCAAGGGAATTGTTGCTGAAGCCACGCGCCCGCAAGACCGGTACGTATTGCTGGAAGCATGTAGCAGCCTCGTCAGCTTGCTTGACGATCTTGGCGGTGTGTCGGCGAGCGCGCCGGAGCTCGATGGCTGTCCGCAGGATCACGTTGCGATGAGAATCGCGATCATGCAATCCGGTGATCGTGCCTACGGCGAGGACCCGGTCCTGCCTGTCCTTCGGATTGGTCCGGAGTACCCGAAAGATGCATGGGACCAAGGCCTGAGCGGCTGGGTCATCGTCGAGTTCACCGTGACGAAGAAAGGCATCGTCAATGCGCCGGTGGTCGTTGAGAGTTCGAACGAACTCTTCGAGAACAACGCCCTCGAGGTGATCAAGAAGTTTCGCTACCAGAAGCGCAAAAAAGAGACCCCTGGCGTCCGCGACCGGCTCGTCTTCGACTACTTCGATCGCGCGTATATGAAGAAGTGCGGCTTTATCTGAGCCGGGTCACATTCAGTCGCCAAGGCAGGCACCCGCGTAGGCTTTTTGTACACCGGCGTTTTCGAGCTGGCACTCGTTATCGTAGGTGACTCCGTCCATGCCGCAGACCGGCAGGAATTCGCGCTCGCAGTTGCGTCCCTGTTCCTCGCACACGCCCGCGTAGTCGATCCGGATACCGCGCCGTTCCGCATGACAGGCGTTGCCGTAGGTCATGCCGTCCGAACCGCAGACCGGCACGAACAGGGCCGGGCAAGGGCGCCGGTCGCACATGCCCGGCGTGTACGTCGCGACGCCGGCGCCATCGGCCAGGCAGGCATTGTCGTAGGTTTGCCCATCGCCGCCGCAGACCGGCGCAAACACCTTCGGGCAGTTGTCGGTATCGCAGGCGCTTGAACGCTGCACGGGCACGCGATTGACGTCTGCCTCGCAGCGGTTCAGGTAGGTGCGCCCGTTCATACCGCATACCGGCTCGCCGGTGCTCGGGCATCCGCTGGCCGTACACGCGCCGAGACCCGCGATGTTAATGCCGGACTGGGTCGCGAAACACTCGTTGATATAGGTGTTGCCGTCGACGCCGCACACCGGGTCGAACTCCTCGCTGCAGCCGCTGCCGTTTTCGCCACCGTCTTCGCAGCGACCGGTCGACGCAATTTCGACACCCGCGACGCCGGCCACACAGGCGTTGCTGTAAGTCTTGCCGTCGACGCCGCAGACCGGGTCGTACTGCATCGTGCATGCCACATCACCCGGCTTTGCGCCGCCGGGTTGCTCCTGGACGAATACGGTGCGTGGATCGACGCCCTGCGCGGTCGCGGCGGCGGCGTACAGGCAGCCGATGACGACCAGCCCGGAGAGTGTGATTCGCTTGTGCATCTTGCGGTCAATCATGTCCGTGGTTCATTAGAGCGCACGCGCCGGCATCGGTTCACGGCAACGCGAGCAGCTCGCTCGGCGCAACGATGACGTATCCCTGAGCCTGCAATTCTGGCAACTCGCGTTCCAGCAGGGCAAGCGTCGACGGGTAGGGATGGCCGATGCCGATGGCATAACCCTGGCTCCTTGCCAGCGACTTCAGGCGCTCGAATTCCGCGGCTACCTTGTCAGGCGCGGGATCGGCGTCGAGAAACACGTCACGTTCCAGCGCCGCAACCCCGGTCTCCACCGCGATCTTCATCGCAACGCTCTTGTGTGTCGTGCGGCTGTCCACGAAGAACAGCCGTTCCTGGGCGAGAATGTCTTCCATTAGCCAGCGCATATGGCCCGGGTGCCGGGTCAGCAGGCTGCCTGGATGGGTGTTGACACCAACGGCAAACGGCACTGACGCGAGCGCCTTGTCGAACAGTCTCGAGAACCCGGTGCGGCTCACGTCCAGCGTAATGCTGCCCGGCTCGGCCGGTCCCTGGTCGTTGGCCGCTTCGAGCGGCAGGTGCAGCAGCACTTCCTTGCCGTGCTGGCGCGCCAGCTCAGCCAGGTGCCGGCCTCTCGGCGTGCCCGGGAGGATGGCACAGGCTACCGGGCCGGGCAGCGTCACGGCGCGCTCCCCGAGCGACCGCTGGTAGCCGAGGTCGTCAATGATGATCGCAATGCGGGGCGTCACTTCGGCGGGCAGCACGGTACTGGACAGCGCAAGCACTGCGCCGACGATCAATGCGCGAAACGTCATTGGGACGCGGTGTGCAGTACCAGCCGCCGGTGGAGGCGTTCAATTGCCTCGGAAAGCTGCGCGTCGTTTTCACGATCGACGCCACCGCCGAGACTCAGGTCGGGATGGCCCGGCGTATCGTCGATAAACACGTCCGGCGTGATGCCGGTTTCGTGGATGGAGTCGCCGGACGGCGTGTAATAGCGCGACGTCGTCAGCTTGATCGCGCGGCCCTTGGACAGCGGCATGACCGTCTGCACCAGGCCTTTGCCGAACGTGCCGGTTCCAATCACCGTGGCACGGCCGTGGTCCTGCAAGGCGCCGGCGACGATCTCCGACGCCGAGGCAGATCCCTTGTTCACCAGCACGATGATGTCCGCGCCGTCGAGAATGTCGCCGCGATGCGCCGAACGCGAAAAGCGCGCGTCGTGCGTGCGTCCGTCCGCCGTCACGATGACGCCGGCGTCCAGGAACAGGTCCGACACGTCCACGGCGGCGTCGAGTACACCACCCGGGTTGTTGCGCAGGTCGAGCACGAGGCCGGACAACAGGTCGCCATTCTCATCCTGCATCGAATCGATCGCCTGGCTGAGCTCTCGTGCCGTCGTCTCGCTGAACTGGCTCACCCGTACGTAGCCGAAAGACGGTGACAGCAACTCGTAATGGACGCTTGCAACACGGACGATGTCGCGGCGCATCGTGTAGTCGATCGCCTGCTCATCACGTAGCACCGTTAGCTGCACCTTGGTGCCCGGGCGGCCACGCATGCGGCGGATGGTTTCCTGCAGGTTGCCGGGCTCGATCGCAATGCTGTCGACCGCGATGATTTCGTCACCGGCGCGGATGCCGGCGCGCGCAGCGGGTGAGCCGGAAATCGGCGTGATTACCGTAACCGTACCGCCGCTCTCGTTGACCTCGATGCCGACGCCGGTATAGCTGCCGGTCGTGCTGATGCGGATGTCGCGATATTCCTCGGCGTCGAGATACTGGGAGTGAGCGTCGAGATCGGCCACCATGCCGCGAATGGCGCTCTCGAGCAGCACGCTGTCGTCCACGGGTTCGACATAATCCCGCTTGACCCGTGCCATCACCTCAGCCAGGAGTCGGGCCTGCTCCAGCGCCATGTCCTCCTCGGACGCGGGCTGCGGCTCGTTCAGCATGCCGCCACCGAATGACAGGCTCAGGCCCATCACGGTACCGATTACAACGACCAGAATCGCTCTGATCTTCAACGACATACACTTCTCCGGCTGGCCGTCAGGGAGTGCCCGAAAACGGCTCGTTTGACCTTAGCACAGCTACCGGGTGTCGACTATAAACCGCCGTCGCAGTTCCGGGCACGGGCTCAGCTGCCCGGCTGGCGGGTGAACCACTGGCGTGGATTGACGGGCTGGCGGCCGCTGCGAATCTCGAAATACAGGCCGGCTTGTGGCTGGCCGCCGCTGTCGCCGACGGTCGCGATCGCGTCACCCGGCGCCACCCAGTCGCCGGCTTCTTTCAACTACGTCTCGTTGTAACCGTACAGCGTCATGAAGCCCTCGCCATGATCGACGACCAGCAACAGCCCCATGCCGGCAAGCCAGTCGGCGAACACGACCCGGCCGTGATACACCGAGCGCACCTCCCGGCCACGCGGCGCCGTCAGCACGACGCCGTTCCACTTCAGGTTGCCACCGGCCCGCGGCTGGCCGAAGTCGTGCACGAGGGAACCTGCAACCGGCCATGTCAGTCGCCCCTTGTGGGCACTGAACGGATCTTCGGACGTAATCGGGTAGTCGGACAGGATGCTGGTCAGCTCGGCGATCAGGCGGCTGAGGTCTTCCTCCTGCGCGGCCAGGCGCTCGACCTCCTGCCCCTCGTCGGCGATACGCTGCTTCAGCGACGCCAGCAGTTGCTGCCGCCGTTCCTGTGCTTCCTGCATGCGGGACAGTTCGGCGTAGCGTTGCGAGGCAATCTCGGACAGGCGCGCCTCCTCGGCCGCAACCTCCGCCTGTAGCAGGGCCAGCTCACGGATGTGGGCGGACACGGTCTCGATGTTGTCGGCACGATAGTCATTGAGATAGCCGTAGTACGCCATCATGCGGCCCAGCGTCGCCGGGTCGCGCTGGTTGAGCATCAGCTTCATCTTCTCCTGGTTGCCGCTCATGTACGCGGCCCGAACCTGCGCGGCCAGCTGCTCCGACTCGATACCGAGTTCCTCGCGGCGTTCCTCGAGGCGGGTCTCGAGCGCAGCCTTCTGGCGCGTGCTGTAGTCGCGTTCCCGCTCGAGGGTCTTCAGGCGCAGGCGCTTCTCGGCAATCGTGACCTCGGCGGTTTGCAGCTCGGTCGTCAGGCGATCGCGCTCGGCCGCACTCTTGTCCATGCTTTCCTTGAGGTCGCTGATGCGCTCGCGCACGGCCTCGAGCTCCTGCTCCTTGATCGTCGCAAGCTCACCGGAATCATCCTGGGCGAGCGCCGGCGCGGCGAACGCGAGCAGTGCCAATAGCAAGGTCGGACCGGTCATGCGCAGAGAGTGTAGTGGCACACGCGGGCCGAGAGAACGTTGCCGATCATGCCCCGGCACCCTTTGTCGTCGGGGGAGCGCTGCTATAATGGCGGTTTGGTCAAAAGGCGCGCACCTGCCGCCAGCCCCAGCCCACCACCCATGGACAGATTCCTCGAATTCGCCGGCGAGCACATGCTGCTGGTCACCGCCCTCTTTGTCAGCTTTTTTGTGCTGGTCTTCAGCGAGCTGCGGCGCAAAGCGTCCGGCATCCTCGCAGTCGACCCCAACAGTGCGGTCAAGCTCATCAACAACGATGCGCTCGTCATCGACCTGAGAAGCGCGGAGTCGTTCGGCCGCGGTCACATCGTCAACGCCCGCAATATCCCGTTCGACGAGCTATCTGCACGCCTCGACAAGATCGAAAAATACAAGGACAAGCCGGTCGTTGCGGTCTGCGATGCCGGCATTACGTCCAACCGCGCAGTCACGACGTTGCGCAGCTCCGGCTTTGAAAGCGCGTATGGCCTCAAGGGAGGCATGAACGCCTGGTCGCAGGCGGGACTGCCGGTCGTCTCGGGCAAGAAGACCAAGGGCAAGAAATGAGCGAACATCCGCCGATCACGGTCTACGGCAACGAGACCTGTGCGTTCTGCGGCGCTGCGCGCATGTTGCTGACGCGCAAGGGCGTCCGGTTCACGGACATCCTCGTAAGCCGGGATGCGTCGAAATACGACGAAATGCAGGCACGCACCGGGCGGACATCGGTCCCGCAGGTGTTCATCGGCGACACGCACGTCGGCGGATTCGACGAACTCTCGGAGCTCGACAAGAGCGGCGAACTGGACAAGATGCTCGCCGTTGGGTGAGCCGTATTTGATAGCAGGAAAATAAAGACATGGCAGACGAACAGGCTACGGACAACGACAAGAAACTTTCGATCGTGAAGATCTACCTCAAGGATTTTTCCTTCGAGTCGCCGGTGGCGCCGGAAGTGTTCAGGGCGCAGGAATGGGGTCCGCAGACGAACCTCAATCTCAGGAGCGCGCACAAGGACATAGAAGAGAACATGCATGAGGTCGTGCTGACGATTACGATCGAGGCAAAGGAAAAAGACAGCGACAAAACCCTGTTCCTCGTCGAGCTGCACCAGGCCGGCCTGTTCGAGATTGCCGGCTACACCCCGGAAGAAATGGGTGCGCTGATTGGCAGCTTCTGCCCGAACATCCTGTTCCCGTACGCGCGCGAGACAATTGCGTCGATGGTGCAGAAAGGTGGCTTCCCCGAGTTTGTACTGCAGCCGATCAATTTTGATGCGCTGTACATGCAGTCGCTCCAGCAACAGGCCCAGGAAGCCGCTGCGGAGACACACTGATAGAAACCGCCCAGCCAATTGCCGTCATCGGCGCCGGCTCGTGGGGCACGGCGCTGGCGCTGCAGTTTGCGCGCAGCGGCCGGGAGGTGCGGCTGTGGGGCCGCGATCGGGAACAGCTCGAAGCGATGGCGCGCAACCGCGTCAACGAGCGTTACCTGCCGGGCGCGGCTTTTCCGCCGAACCTGAAGCCCGAGGTCAGCCTCGAGGACTGCGTTCGAGGCGCGGCGGACGTGCTGATCGCGGTGCCCAGCCACGGCTTGCGTGAGACGCTCAAAGCCGTCAAACCACTGCTCGACAACGGCACCCGTATCTGCTGGGCAACCAAGGGTTTCGAACTGCACACCGGCAAGCTGCCACACCAGGTTGCACTGGAGGTGCTGGGCCCGGATCGTGCGGTTGCCGTGCTGTCCGGCCCGACGTTCGCGAAGGAAGTCGGCGAAGGGCTGCCGACGGCGATGACGATCGCCACCAATGACGAAGCGTTCGGCAAAGACCTGGCGGTCGATTTGTCCGACGACAATTTCCGGGCGTATACCTCCGACGACATCGTCGGCGTCGAAGTCGGTGGTGCCGTCAAGAACGCACTCGCGATCGGAGCCGGCATTTCCGACGGTCTCGGTTTCGGTGCGAATACGCGCATCGCGTTGATCACGCGTGGCCTGGTTGAAATGACGCGGCTCGGCGTCGCGCTCGGTGCAAAACCGGAAACCTTCATGGGCCTCGCCGGCATGGGCGACCTCGTCCTGACCTGCACCGACAACCTGTCACGCAACCGCCGCATGGGGCTTGCGATCGCGAGCGGCAAAACCGTCGAAGAGGCACAGGAAGAGATTCGCCAGGTCGTCGAAGGCGTCATGGCCGCCGAGGCCGTCAAGGAAGTCGCCGACGAGCGCGGCATCGAGATGCCGATCTGCAACGAGGTTTATCGTGTGCTCTATGAAGGCGTATCGCCGCGCGAAGGCGTCGGCGCACTGATGAAACGGGAGCTGAAACCCGAATAGAACAACGGCACGAATAACAACAACCAAGGGGAGACAAATCGTGCGACGCCACCTGAAAACTGCCGCGGTGTGGGCCGTCATTGCTTGCACCGCTGCCGGCCCGGTTCATGCTGACAAGCCGCCGGTCATCGACATGCACCTGCACGCGCTCCCGTACACGATGTACGGGCCGCCGCCGCTCGCATTCTGCACACCGCTGCAAGGGATGCCGCACTGGAACCAGACCGGGCCCTATGGCGAGACCATGGGCAAGTGGCAGCGCGAACCAGGTTGTGACGAGCCGGTCTGGTCGGCCGAAAGCGATGAAGAGCTGCTGGAACGCACGCTGGCTTCGATGGAGCGCCACAATGTCTACGGTGTCGTAAGCGGCCCGCCGAAACTCGTCGAGGCCTGGGTCGAAGCAGACCCGGATCGATTCTGGCCGGGCCTCATGTTCCAGGTCAGGCCCGAGTCACCATCGCCTGAGCGAATCGTTGCGATGCACGAAGACGGCAAGCTCGACGTGTTCGGCGAAATCACGACGCAGTATCAGGGCATTCTGCCAACGGACGAGGCGCTCGAACCGTATTGGGCGGCGCTCGAGGAACATGACATCCCTGCAGGCATTCACATCGGTCCGGGGCCGCCGGGCATCGTCTATCTCGGCGCCAGCAACATGCGGGCACGGATGAATAGTGCGCTGACCCTGGAAGAGGTGCTCGTCAAACACCCGAAATTGCGCGTCTACATCATGCATGCCGGCTACCCGATGCTCGACGACCTGATCGCGGTGATGTACCTCTACCCGCAGGTGTACGTCGAGGTCGGCATCATCGTGTACTCGCTGTCGAAGCCGGAGTTCTACCGTTACGTCAAAGGGATTGTCGACGCCGGTTTCGCCGACCGCATCATGTTCGGCTCAGACCAGATGATCTGGCCCGAGACGATCGACTACTCCGTCAGGGTCATCGAGGACGCGCCATTCCTGAGCGAACAGCAGAAACGCGACATCCTGTTCAACAATGCCGCCCGCTTCCTGCGCCTGACAGACGAACAGATCGCCGCAATGGGCGGCGGCTAGTCACGAAACGGAATCGAAACCGTTTTGGCGTAGCGCCTCGTAGACGATGACGGCAGCCGTGTTACTCAGGTTCAGGCTGCGGCTGCCGGCCTGCATCGGCAGGCGCAGGCACTGATCGTCCGGCAGGTCGTCGAGCACAGCCTGTGGCAGGCCGCGCGTTTCCGGCACGAGCAGGAACGCGTCCCCGGGTGTGTACTGCGGCAGGTCGTAGCGAGTCGTGCCGCGCGTGCTCAGGGCGAAAACCCGTGGCTGGCCGAGGCGCTCGAGGCAAACCTCGAGCGACGGGTGGGTCTCGACCCGGGCAAACTCACGATAGTCGAGACCGGCCCGCTTCAGGCGCGGTTCGTCGAGCTCGAAGCCGAGCGGTTCGACCAGGTGCAGGTCGACGCCGGTATTCGCGCAGAGCCGTATGACGTTGCCCGTGTTGGGCGGGATCTCGGGCTGGAACAGAATCAGGGCGAACATTTCGGCTAGAATACCGCACGCAATGAGCCAGCCCGCACCTGCCCCGACCAGCCCCCTCGCAATCGACTTCTGTGGCCTGCCGATGGCATCGCCCATCGTGCTGCTGTCCGGCTGCGTCGGCTTCGGTGAGGAATACACCCGCGTCGAAGGCTTCTCCAACAGCGATGTCGGCGGCGTGGTCCTGAAAGGGACAACCGGCGACGCGCGCCTTGGCAACCCGCCGCACCGGATCTACGAGACGCCGATGGGCATGCTCAATGCGATCGGCCTGCAGAACCCGGGTGTCGACACGGTGGTCGACGACATTCTTCCCGGCCTGGACTTCAGCGAAACACGTTTCATCGCAAACGCGTCCGGCTCGACGATCGAGGAGTACGAAGCAGTGACACGACGCTTCGACGATTCACCGATCGATGCAATCGAGATCAACATCTCGTGCCCGAACGTCAAGGAAGGCGGCGTGCAGTTCGGCAACGACCCGGAGATGTCGGCCCGCGTCGTCGCCGCCTGCCGCGCACTGACGAAGAAACCGATCATCACGAAGCTGTCGCCCAACCAGACCGATATTGCGCTCAACGCAAAGCTCTGCATCGAAGCCGGCAGCGATGCGTTTGCAGTGATCAATACGATCACCGGCATGGCGATCGACGCCGAGGCGCGCAAACCGATCATCGGCAATCTGCGCGGCGGGCTTTCGGGTCCGGCAATCAAACCGGTCGCGTTGCTGAAGGTGCACGAGGTTTACCAGGTAGCGGCACCGCACAACGTGCCGATCATCGGTCAGGGCGGGATTGTCACGGCGTCGGACGCGCTGGAGTTCATTATCGCGGGGGCAAGCGCGGTCGGCGTCGGCACCGCGCTGTTCTACGACCCGCTGGCATGCAAGAAGATCAACGAGGGTATTGCGGACTACCTTGGGCGGCACACCCTCGCATCGGTCGCCGATCTGGTCGGCACTCTCCAACACTAGTTTGCCGCAGGTTTTGACGAGGTTTCCGGAGGGCTACGGGCATCATTGCGGCTCGGCAGGCCATATAAAGTCCAGGATCTCGGACACACTCATTTGTCTTCTTCCCAAACGCGTCGGGACTTCCCTCCACTCGTCCGGCATGAAGATGTCGAATTGGACGTATTCGTCGGGGTCAAATGGTCTCTTGATCGAAATTAAGAAAGCCAATACGCCTTCGTTCACTGTAGGCAATGCTTGATTCTCGAGGGACTCGATAAGTGCCTGATAGTATTCATCTTCATGAACGCCCGGATGATCGAGCCAAAACTTCGAGGCATTGGGCCGAACAGCTCCGACAATGTGAAAT
>JAAUYI010121571.1_pt1 | contig 10265 bp, 14 predicted proteins | sample 7278041 | NCBI WGS metagenome assembly JAAUYI01 (sample SAMN14350216, study PRJNA611818) | marine sediment metagenome | isolation source: surface marine sediment (0.6m) | place: French Polynesia: Moorea | collected 2018-08
CTCTGTTTCTCAACCCGAAAAAGCAAAAGTTGAAAGCTTACTTACCAGCCTGTCTGCTAATTTAGCCAAGCACATAGGTAAACCAGAATCCTATGTGATGACTGCTTTTGAATCAGATGTCCCAATGACATTCGGAGGTACATTTGACCCTGTTTGCTATGTCGAAATCAAAAGTGTAGGCAACATGACTTCATCCCAAACTAAAAGCATGAGCGAAGATTTTTGCAGGCACATTAGCGAAAAATTAGATGTACCTACTAATCGTATCTACATTGAATTTGCTGATGCTCAAGGCTATATGTGGGGCTGGAACAAGTCCACCTTTGGGTAATTAAATTTTGAGATCAACCTGAAGAACTTTTCGCTTTCCTCTAGCAAAATCTCGAATGGTTGGCGAAATTTCGGTTTTGACATAGAATTTCGATCTTGTTTTTGTTCCCTCTTGGTTTTCTTTTATTTTGGTTTTGAGAGAATCCGCTTTCTTATTAAGAAACATTTGTCGTCTCCTTCAGTAAATCAAATTACAACCTAGACTAATTGGTTTAAGTTTTGACAAAAAAAAATTAGCTCTTTTTCAATGCTTCAATAGTCATCTTAACTACGCTTTGGGGAATAGTTTCGCTATCTAAAACTCTACCAACCAAAGCCATACCTTGAGTTGTACACAGTAACATCCTTGCTAAGTCGCGAGGCGAAGCTTGAGGATTTAACTCTCCTTCTGTTTGAGCCTGGGAGATAGCTTCGTAGTAAATATTCTCTAATCTATTGTAATAACTGCGTAAAACAGGAGCAATTTCGACATCGCTAGTATTAAAGTCGGCAGTACAGGTACCAAGCATACAGCCTGTACTACCTGGCTTGCCGTGAGTTTTTTGCATACTTTTTAAAAGCTGCTCAATATTGTTCAAGGCTGAACCCGATGCCAATAGTTGTTCCCTAATGGAACGAAGTCTAGTTTGAGCGTACTGTTCTAGGGCTTTGAGGAATAGAGATTGTTTGTTGCCAAAGGTGTCGTACATACTTTTACGACTGATCCCCATATTTTGGAGCAATTCAGTAAGACTAGCAGCTTCATAACCTCGCAGCCAAAAAACCTCCATCGCTTTGCCTAAAGCAACTTCTGGCTCAAATTTCTTGTTGGGTCCTCTACTCATATTTTTACCATAGCAAAACTTAAACCGATTAGTCAATGTTTAAGATGACGAATCTGACAAGAAGTCTTTATCTGCTTTGTCTTTATTTTTTTTCCCGAAATCTCGTTTTATTAGTTAGTCTGAAGATCAGCAGAAACTTTATGTTGATTTTTTTGTCAACCAATGAGAAAATATCAATATCATTAACATAAAATCATCATGGCAATTAGTTACAAGCTTCCTAGTATCAGATTATTTGTCAGTCGGACTCTGTATTAATGAGCCTGAATACAAGGTGTAAAATCAAAACTAACTTCTCAGCCATTGTTCAAAACTATTTTCCACTCTATTGATTGAGGCATTCATGGCAACTCGTGTAAATACTTCCAACAATTCCGATAAAGATAAAGCCCTTAGCTTAGTTTTAAAACAGATTGAGCGTAACTTCGGTAAAGGTGCAATTATGCGTTTAGGGGATGCTACCCAAATGAAGGTAGAAACCATTCCCAGCGGGGCATTAACCTTAGATGTAGCCTTGGGGGGCGGATTACCTAAAGGTAGAATTATCGAAATATACGGGCCAGAAAGCTCTGGTAAAACCACTTTAGCACTACACGCGATCGCCGAAACTCAAAAAGCAGGAGGAGTGGCAGCCTTTGTAGATGCCGAACACGCCTTAGATCCTACTTATGCCGCAGCCTTAGGGGTAGACATCGAAAATCTATTGGTAGCCCAACCAGATAATGGAGAATCTGGCTTAGAAATTGTCGATCAGCTAGTGCGATCGGCTGCTGTAGAATTGGTAGTAGTAGACTCGGTAGCTGCTTTAACTCCTCGCGCCGAAATTGAAGGCGAAATGGGCGATAATCAGGTAGGTTTACAAGCTCGCTTAATGAGTAAAGCCCTAAGAAAGATTGCAGGTAATATTGGTAAATCTGGGGCAACAGTAATTTTTCTGAACCAATTGCGGCAAAAAATTGGCATTAGCTATGGTAGCCCAGAAGTAACTACGGGAGGTAATGCTCTCAAATTCTATTGCTCAGTCCGCTTAGATATTCGTCGGGTACAGACGTTAAAAAAAGGCAACGAGGGTATGTATGGTATTCGAGCCAAAGTAAAGGTTGCCAAAAACAAAGTTGCCCCTCCTTTTCGTATTGCCGAGTTTGATATTATCTTTGGCAAAGGAATCTCTAACATCGGCTGTCTGTTAGATTTAGCGGAAGATTCAGACATTGTCCTCCGCAAAGGGGCATGGTATAGCTATAAAGGCGATAATATAGGACAAGGAAGAGATAATACCATCAACTACCTGCTAGAAAACCCAGAAATTGCAGCAGAAGTCGAAAAACTAGTCAAAGAAAAGCTTAATGAGGGAGTTGCTGTATCAGCTAATTCTGTTTCTCCCGAAGCACTAGATCCTGATGCCGATTTTGAAGAATAGTTCAATATAACTACTAGCAACTAGTTATTGAACTGTAGTTTGTATGATGGGTTTTGAGGGGGGAGTTAACGGTTACCCTGAACAAAATACCTGAATTTTCCCCCTTTTGCTTTTCCCAGGCTACCCGCATCATATTAATGGGACTTTAACAATCTGTGCCTTTTGACAGCGGAATGCGGTCAACGCAGGCACCGTCGTTTCACGGCGGTGTAACGTTGACCAACGGTTCACTTGCAGGCTCAGTCGTGTCTTGGTCAGCATTTCCTCTCTTGGTGGGCATAGAAAAAATGGTTGAATCAAAACAGGAATGTATTTGTCGCATATATAGCGCTTCTCAGTTTACTGAGGTACATCTTACGTCACGCCTCCTGCCTCCTGACTTCTGCTTTTAATTGACAAAACAATAGCTAGAACACCTATTCAGTAATCAGTTTTTTATATTACAAGACGAAACATTTAATCCAAAAACAAGGGTTTCAGCACTTACTTCCCACCCCAATGTTAAGAAATTTTAAATACTGAATCGGTGTTCTAGTGCATAAAACGACAAATACTATCCCCAATAACTAAATATAGACACCTAAAATTCTAGGAGAGTAAAAATGAATGACTCAACTTCTCTGAAAATATTAGATTTTATGTTAGAGGAAATCGATGATGATTCGGCTGAGGCTATCTCAGGAGGATTTAAACCAATTCTAGTTCCAGTAGTTCCAGTTCCAGTGTTACTTCCAGTGATAGGACTAGTTGTACAACTAGATTATGACCTGGAGTTTTCAAAAGATCCCTCAAAGAAACCTATGCGTAAGAAAAAAAGACACTATCACTAAGCTCTCAGCCATTAATTGGAGACTTAGTTGATCTTTTTGCTTGCACTTTGCGCACATCAAAATGTAACACGAGTAAATACGTATTTTGAGTCCATCCGCGATCGCCTCCTGGCGCGTCAGGGCGATCGCGTTTCTAGATGACGTGCTCTTGCAGAGATCCGCTACGCGGCACGCCAGCTTGTACACATAAATTCGGGGGGTAAGTAACCCAGATCGACCCAAATAACAGAGATATCGGGGATAACTTGAGTGACCAAATGAAGCATTGCTGCTGATTGAATACCAAAGCTGGTACTCATTACTAGATCTTCTTTAAAGATAGCTGTTGCTCATCGAACGATTTCTGAAGCTTCTAGATTGCTAAGTTCTTGATTGACATGTTTTAAGTCTAAACTTTGCGTTTTCATCTTTCTTCGCGAAGAAGACTCTCGCTCTTCTTGGAGAGCCAACGTAGCAGCTCCTGTCGCTAATGAACCAGTATCTACAGGGACCTTTTGTCCATTCGTTAATACGGTACCAAAATCCATATGACCTAATACTTTATTTTTTACAGTCTAAAATAATTTAAGCATAGTTATTTGAGTTTGTCGGTCGAAAAAATCTACATTCTGCGAAAAAAGTTCACAAAAAAATGGCTTTGTTGCACGAAGATCCTGAAAACCTTGCTACATAGCGAGATAAAATTCCAAAATTAAACTTCATCAGGGTCAAGATGGCGATTGTAATACAGAGTTCCAATGTTTTCGGGAAAGGTTTGACCGTAGCTAGGACATTTATATCTCTCTATTTTGCGGGAGGTGGAGTGAATAATTATATGTGAGCCAAAACTGATCTTACATTTATAAAAACGAAAATGAGAACTTACATTGAGATTGGTTGTGCCTTTTTACTCCTATTTGAATAAAAATAGCTCATAACCAATCTATTCAGATTTTACTTTTGTCGTAACTGATGACTAGAAAAATACTAGATTTAGTAGATTACGAATTTTTGCAAGTTGGCATACTCCACAATCTTAGTTTGTAGGCAAATTGGGAATTATCTCAAGGGGGAAAACTAGCCAATAAAACCAGAATTATCAGAGGTATCTATTTTGAATTCACGAAATTTAGTCCAAGAGCCGAACTCTCCATCATCTTCCAAGCTGATGTTTCATCCCGTCGCTCAGCAAGGTTTTGACTATGAAATTCTCGATTCACAGACTCAGATTATCGTTAAACAAAAAACCTTTGAGATTAAAGGTTTAATTCGCCAAACGGCACAAGATATTTTTAAGTTGGGACAAAAACTAGCCGAAGTCAAACAGCGACTTAAACACGGTCAGTTTAGAAATTGGCTGAAGTCTGAATTTAATTGGAGTATCTCCTCCGCCACTAAATTTATGCAGGTAAGCGAACAATTTAAAAATGTAAACTTTACACATTTTAATTTTGCCAGTTCTGCTCTCTATCTTTTGGCTGCACCTTCAACTCCTGAAAGTGCCAGACAATATGCTATAGAAATTGCTAGTCGAGGAGAAAATATTACCTATTCTCTAGCTAAGTTAATTGTTAAACATCATAAAGAATCAGTTGAGACAAATTCCTACTCCTCAAACCAAGTAAATTCAACAAAGACAACACAATCAGATACCCAACTTACATCACCATTAATTGATATTTCTCAAGAGAATGTTGTGAAAAAACCTAACATAAGTGTCCGAATTGTCGAAATTAAACAAGAAAAAGCAAAACACATTGACGACAAAATACAAGATTTTGAGATTATGTATGTTGGGACTTGTATTGCAGTGGAAGGTCGTCCTAAAGATTTGACGGTTTTATTTGAGAAAATGCAAAATAATCCTCAGTTTGCTGAAGATATTTTTAGGCAAGCTAAATTACTATCTTAATAGCCAAATGTTTGTTTTTAATCATGTTACTTATTTTTGTTTTGTTCCCAACGAAATAAAAACACCATTAGAGCGACTACACCTATCTGTAGTAAAAAGTTAGGCAGATTAGTTTCTATATTCTGACCTGCCGCTAGTTTCGCTAAAAAGACAAACGCACCAATTAAACCAGACGCACCAAAAGCAAAGTAGAAAAACTGTCTCAAGCCTTTGTAGGGAGCTTTTGCTTCTGCACGGAGACGAGCATATTTTTCGGGAGAAAGGTTGTTTTTCTTTGCTCTGGCTAGTTCTTCGGGAGACAATTCTACCATTTTTTATATTTTTATTGATATTTAAGTAAATTAAAGATTTATCAGCAATATTAATACTAACTAAAAAAGAGAGGTTAACTTACAATACAGTCACCTCTCCTCATTATATTTTCAAATTTTTGAACCCTTAGTTTAGTGTGATAGATCAAAGCTTATTGAACTACAACTTTACCTACCATTCCCGCACCACGATGAGGCTCACAGTAGTAAGAATATTCGCCAGCTTCATTAAAAGTAGTTTCGTAGCTTTCTCCTGGGGAAAACACTAGATTTTTGTGAGATTTATCAGCATCATTCTCAAAAACTACATTGTGGGGAGACATTTTATTATTAGCCCACTTAACTGTATCCCCTTCCTTGATAGTTACAGTACTAGGTACAAACTGAAGCATTCCTGTATCACTACCCATTTTTACTTCAACAGTTTCTGCCGCCGCAGGGTTAACGTTGAAGAAGAAGGTGGATACTACTAATACTAGTGCGGAAAATAACAAACTTAATTTTCTAGCCATCTTGTTGAACTCTCTTTGTCAAATATGATTTTTTTTAGTGGACATTGCTGGAAATAGAGAATCAGAACTTAGATAAAATCTAGTTGCTTTTGCAAGAATTTAGCATTTTTCTACTGACTCTACCCCTTTCATTTATATTATTACAGAAGTTTGACAACCTGTAAAAGTTTGACAGCCTGTCTTTTGACAACCTGAATATAGATGGCAGAGGATGTGTAATTGATCACAATCAGTTAATTTTGGTCAGATTTTAATAATTTGAGAGGAGAAACCATGTTTGCCAGATTACTATCAACACTGTTAGTGTTTTTAACTGCTGCGATGTTTACCTTTGCCACTCCTGCAATGGCTGGAGATGCAGCTAGTGGAGCTAAAATTTTTAGTGCTAACTGTGCCGCTTGTCATGCTGGCGGAAACAACGTTATTAACGGCGCAAAAAACCTGAAAAAAGACACTTTAGCCAAATATGAAATGAACTCTATTGAAGCTATTACTTACCAAGTCACCAACGGTAAAAATGCCATGCCTGCTTTTAGAGGACGTTTAAGTGATGCACAGATTGATGATGTAGCAACTTATGTTCTTTCTCAATCGGAAAAAGGTTGGTAAACTATCTTAGATATTTAAGAACAACTTAAGATTTATTATTTTATGATCCTTGATCGCTCTTTGGAGAGATTGGGGATATTTTTGTTTTGTGAAACAATAATAAAGATTGAAGACTATGAGGCTGGAGCTAGCAATATGGATCGGGGTAAATTAATCGCTATTTTTACAGGAGCAATTTCAATTTTAATTGCGATCGCTTATTTAGTAATTGTTCAGTTACTCGATTTTCGTGGCGAAATGATTCCTGCTCCCGTTAGTCAAATAACCGTAGGATTTTTAGGTGCGTATTTACACTAGCATTCAATTAGATCGACTAGTTAATCTCTGGATAAATACTATGGCATAGACAGAATAACCAGCCTATCTTAGATGAGTTAATTTAGTCGCTGGCAAAACACTCCATGCTCAGGGATGCTAATCATCAGCAAGTAATTCAAAAATTTTCTTTTATCCAGAGTTTAAACTTATCTCGCGGAAGAAATCGAGATGAGCAAAAAGTTTTGGCTCAGATTCAAGCCGCTCAAGCTGATAATCACCAGCCGCATAAACCAGATTTAACAGCAAGTTCAACAGCCAACACAGCCAATGAAACTGCGGCAATAGTCACTTCTTCTAGTACAACCTCTACAATCAATGCCAATTGGTACCAATCAGAGTCAGATTCCTATAGCTTAAATCTGGCAGAAATAATTAAATGTTCTGCTGCAGAAAATATCACAGATAGTAATTATCCAGCCAAAAGCCATAACTATTTGGGCAAGATAATGTTTGCCCTTGCCTGTAGCTATTGTATGTTCGTCCTCTGGTGGTTGTTTGGACATCAAGGGGAGAGAGTTCTCACAATGTTAACCAGAGGACAACAAATCACCATATCTAAATCTGATGCTCAGTTTATTGACTATATGGAGCGATCGCTTGCCATTATAGATCGTCAAGTAGAAGCAAATACAAAAAATTCTGGAGAAGATAATCAAGTTGTCTATGTTCCTGTATATACCCCTAATCCCGTAACTCCTAGCATTCCCCAGATATCAAACAATAATTTACCCACAAAATCTTTACGCCATCGTGATGCGCCACAAATTCCTCAACCCACTGCGATCGAGCAACCTGAAGCACTAAAAATACCAGCACCACCACCCTTACCAGCACCAACTTCTCTAGCAGAAACAAATCCACCCCAGATAACAGAAAAAACAACAACTGCGATCGCCAAACCACCTGTCAAACATACCCTAATTGGAATCTTAGAATTAGGAGAAGACAAATCTGCCGCATTAATTAAAGTTAATGGTCAAACTAGGCGTTTTTGGTTGGGTGAACAAATAAATAGTAGCGGCTGGATTTTAGAGTCGGTGGCTAATCAGACTGCTCAAATAAACTATCAAGGACAGGTTCGATCTATTGCGGTGGGAGAAACGTTTTAAAATATGAATTAAACTATAGTAATCCTCAACTTGATGTGAGAAAAAAGTATTTTGCTAGTTACTGGTTACTAGTTATTAGTTACTAGTTGCTAGTCACTCAATTATTACTAGTAATTCTCTCCACACAAACAGGATTATCGTATGTGCCAATTCAACACCTAAAATACAAGCAAGATGGGTTTATTTGATGATATCAATCAATTTCTAGAAGAGCGACTCGATGAATTTTTACGCAACAATCCTCATTTAGAATTACAGGCAATTGAAGAACAGTTAAGAGAACAAGAACAAGACACCATAAAACTGATTGCCAAACTACAATTAGAAGAAAAAAGTCTACAAGATCAGATTTTGGAAATTGCGCAAAATATACAAACTTGGCACAGTAGAATTAGCAAAGCCGAAGCAGCTAAAAGAGCAGATTTAGCCAATGCAGCCAAAGAAAGAGAAGCCGAGTTACTTAGACAGGGTAATCAGATTTGGGGACAAATGGAAGGGGTAAAACAACGTATCGTACAAGCCAAAAAACTACTTCAGCAAGTTCAACACAAACGCCAGGAAATCAAAACTCAATCGGCTCAAGCAACAACTGCTAAAACTTTCAACAATTCCAGTGGTACAGTGGGTTGGGAACGAGGTGCAGAATCGCCTCAATATCGTCGTAGTAGCGATCCTTTAGAAGCAGAATTTCAAAAGTGGGAAGTAGATGAAGAATTAGAGCAGATTAAAAGGAATATGAACAGGTAATTTTTAGCATTAATTTTTAGTATTAAAACAAATAAATATTATACATTGCTCAAATTTTTAGACAATTACAATTGAACGATTTGTTTTAATTAATACAGGACTATTAGAGACGTACCAAAAAATTCTGTAACTAAACTTTATTGCAAAGCTTGCTTAAAAAACATTATCATTGTCAATAAGCAAGAAATAATTGATAAAAGACTGGTATGGCCCACTACACCGCAGACTCTTTAAAATCCGAACTCAACTCTAGAGGATGGCGTATGACTCCTCAGAGAGAGAAAATTCTACACGTGTTCCAAAACTTACCTAAAGGAAATCATTTGAGTGCAGAAGAATTACACAATCTCGTTGTAAAAAGAGGCGAATCTATTAGTCTATCAACAATATATCGTAGTGTAAAACTAATGGCGCGCATGGGAATTCTGCGAGAATTAGAATTAGCTGAAGGACACAAACATTATGAATTAAACCAACCTTATCCCCACCATCATCATCATGTAGTTTGTATTCAATGCAATAACACCATTGAATTTAGAGATGACACAATTTTAAAACACAGTTTAAAACAGTGTAAAAAAGAAGGTTTTCAGCTAATTGATTGTCAATTAACAGTGATGACTATTTGTCCCGAGGCTATTCGTATGGGTTGGCCTTCTGCTTTACCTACAGATTGGTGTTGTACCCGTGTGATCTCCGAAAGAAAAACAAACAACCAAGACTAAAAAAGAAAAGCTAAAAAATTTCAAAAATTAAATTTTTAAAATCAAATTAATCATTGAAAATTAAATATTAAAAGCATCAACCTCGATCTGGAGTATGATTAACTGCTTATTGTTCTGATGCTCCTAAATGAAAACCCATTGCTTTCTTCTTCATCATCTGGAAAATATTAAAAAAACCATTGGCACGGGAAGGAGTAAGACTAACTTTCAAGCCAGTATCTTCAATAAAGTCAGGTTCTACTTGAATAATTTCTTCAGGGGGTAAATTATTCAGTCCTTCAATCAAGAAAGCCACTAAGCCCTTGACTAATTGTGCGTCAGAATCACCTTGATAACAAACTTTGCCATCTTGAAGGCTGGCAGTAATGTATACCTGAGAAACACACCCACTTACCTTATTATCGGCTGTTTTGGCTGATTCAGGCATTTCTGGAAGTTTCTTAGCATACCAGAGTAGTTGTTCATATTTTTGCTTAGGATTAGAACGACGTTGAAAGCGCTCAACAATTTTGGCCAATTTAGGTGGGAGAAATGTTTCTGTTGGTGACATAGTTAATCAAACTATCCTCAAAAATTACAATAAACAGCAACGATCTAGACTGAGAAAAAAGCGATCGCTTATATTACATTCACTTAATA
>JAAUYI010101117.1_pt1 | contig 10264 bp, 5 predicted proteins | sample 7278041 | NCBI WGS metagenome assembly JAAUYI01 (sample SAMN14350216, study PRJNA611818) | marine sediment metagenome | isolation source: surface marine sediment (0.6m) | place: French Polynesia: Moorea | collected 2018-08
GCTGAACCCGAAGTCATGCCTGTGGAGATGAAGACTCCGAAGTCCATCGATGAAGCAGGAACTAATAAGCAGATAATGTCTAACATTGTCTAATTTTTAGAAAGCGGTTGAAGTCTTACGAGGACCACAAGGAACACTCTATGGACGTAATAGTCAGGCGGGGGTAATTAATATAATTAGTCGTCAGCCTACGGATTTCCTAGAATTTACTCTTGGTGCTAGCTACGGTGATTTTGATGAGCGTCAGATACAGTTTTCGGCAAGTGATGCAATTATTGCCGAGCGACTGGGCTTTCGCATCGCTGGTATTTACGATGCACGGGATGGCTTTACCGAAAATACTTTTTTAGACGAAGATGCTAACGAGCAATCTAGTATTGCAGGACGAGCTAATCTAGTTTGGACTCCCTCGGATAGATGGAATATTTCCTTTAACGCTACTGGTGCAGCTAACAATGATGGTGACAATACTTATGTTCCTATCGATCGAGAAGAGCCTTTTGAAACCCAGTTAGATGTTCCAGGGGATACGGACTTATCTATCAATACCCAATCATTGCGAATTGGTTACGAAGGAGAAGGATTTAAGCTGACTTCAATTACTGCTCGTAATGGTACTAACCTTAATTACCATGCCGACGGAGACTATAGCCCAGAAGATTTGTTTGAGTTTGATACCAGACAAGAAACAACTATTGTTAGTCAAGAGATTCGTCTACAGTCCCCCGATGATGCCGATCGCCTACGCTGGATAGTTGGTGGTTATTTTCAAGACCGAAACTACGATATCGATCCTCAACAATTAATCTTCTCTCCCGCAGGAGGAACAGCATTTGTAGGCGTGGAAACTTCTGGGATTAGTGTTACTCAAGGTAGATACGATCAAACCACATTTGCTGGTTTTGGTCAGATAGATTTTAAACCTATCGATCCTCTTACCCTGACGGCAGGATTGCGCTATGAGAATACTGATGAAGAATTGGAAAGGCGATCTTTTGTGGTAGTGGAAGGAGATAATTCGGGTGAAGATACGCCCTTTGTCAACTCTACCATTGAAGATGATGTTTTGATACCCAAATTTGCTCTTGAATATAGCTTTAGTCCTAATATATCCACCTACGGCAGTATCACTCGCGGTTACAAACCCCCAACGCAAAACTACACAACAGACAATCCGACACTACGAGAGGTGAGAGCAGAAAAGTCTTGGAACTACGAAATAGGTGTTAAATCTTCCTGGTTAGACGATCGCCTGAGCCTTAACGTTGCTGGTTTTATTAATGATGTCAGTGATTTGCAAGTTCCCTTAACAGGAGATACGGGATTTTTTGAAGATATTACTAACGCTGAAGCTGTAATTAGAGGTTTTGAAATAGAAGTCAAAGCTGTACCTATGACAGGATTAGATTTGATTGCTGGTTTTGGTTATACCGATGCTGAATATACTGAATATTTTAATCCCTTCACAGGAGAAGATTTTGAGGGCAATCGGTTAATTTATGCTCCAGAGTTTACTTACAATTTGGCTCTTCAGTATCGCGCTCAGTTTGGTTTATTTAGCCGAGTCGAACTTCAAGGATTAGGTAACTACTTTTTCAACGATGACAATAGCCTCAAACAAGAATCCCTAGCTTTAGTGAATGCTCGTATTGGCTATGAAGCTGAAGGATACGGTATTTATTTCTATATAAATAATTTGTTTGACGAGGAATATCTTACTGCTGCATTTGTCTCAGGCACAGCGGGCAGAACCCTTGCTTCCTATGGCGATCGCCGTATTTTTGGTGTTCAAGTGAAATCGGAGTTCTAATCATGAATAAGTGGTTACTACTCGCCAGCTTATATGTAGCACAGTTTTTGCCTGTAGCTTTCTTTGGGCAAACTCTCCCTGTATTCCTGCGACAACAGGGAGTTTCCTTAGAATTAATTGGCTTGACTAGCTTACTCGGTTTACCCTGGATGCTTAAGGTATTGTGGTCGCCTTTGATCGATCGCTATGGATGGACAAAATGGGGACATTATAAGTTCTGGATTGTCCTGATGCAGAGTCTGATGGTCGCTGCGATCGCCGTTTGTGCTTTTCTCGATCTCGAAACTAATTTTACTCTTTTGCTAGTCGGTATGCTGCTGGCGATCGCTTTTGCTGCCACTCAAGATATTGCTACCGATGCTTTAGCGATCGAACTACTCCAACCGTCTGAAAGAGGTTTTGGCAACAGTATTCAGGTGGCTGGCGGTTATTTGGGCGGAATTTTAGGCGGTGGTGTCATCCTGATTTTATTGGATACTTTGGGCTGGACTAGAAGTTTATTAGCAATAGCTATGACTGTGTTTTTATTAATATTTCCCGTCTTGTTGCACCATGAGAATGCAACCAGTCCCAAAACCGACTCTAAACTTAGTTTTTCCGCATTAGGAGGATTTTTTCAGCAGCCTGGGATGGTGTGGTGGATATCGATCCTGGTGGTTTACATGATGGGAATAAGCATTGCCAGTACAATGTCTCGCCCCCTACTTATAGACTTAAAAATGTCTATGAAAGATATTGGGATAATGAACAGTATTGTTTCTTTTGGCGGTGGTTTTGTTGGCTCTATTTTAGGCGGATTTCTAATCAAACCCTTGGGACGAAAAAGAAGTTTAATCGTATTTGGTATCTTGATGGCAGTGGTAATCGCCTTTTGGATTCTACCCACATTGGGATTTACAAGTTTGCCAGTGTTATATCTGGTGGCTTGTGGCTTACATTTTTCCTATAGTATGGCTTGCATTCCCATGTTTGCGATCGCCATGGATCGTAGCCGAGAGGGAAATGCAGGATTTGACTATACCCTACAGGCGATCGTCATTTTTATCGGTAGTTCCCTAGCTGCAAGTTTAAGTGGTTTTATTGCTGAAGCTTTTGGTTATATCAGTGCATTTGCGATCACTGCTATTTTATGTCTTTTAGGAGTTTTATTGGTGACAACTCTTGATGACAAACCAGGGTAAACAGTAAGAATTATGTTTGTAGTTTTTGCCCCTTGCTTCTTCAGTGGGGAGTGCGATCGCTTTGACCATTCGACAGAAAATGAAAAAACTATCAACCTTTTGTAGATTCTGACTCCAGCAATTTTTTCTCCCTACCTTATCGACCTTTACTTGTGATAAATGGTATTACAGTTGCTTCCTTAACTTCTTACTTTTTTATCTTAGATTCCCTCTTTATTTAATGTATTCTCTTTGATAATTAGTATAATTCTCTTAGAGAATTATAAATATAAATTATTTTTTTAAGCAATATTAAAAGATCTGAATATATAAGCTTATTATAATTAATATAAGCCTATAGTAAATTACTTTTCCAAGTCAGTAAAAGTTTTTGCTGATAAAGGTTTTACTAGTTTGACTAATTGTCTTTTGACTGAATTACTTTAATATGTATCACTAACAAAAAATTGTGTTTTAAATGACAATCATCTAATTATTAATCTTTACAAATTGGCAAATATATTTTTAATGTGCTATATATCAAGTAGATTTTTTCTAGAGTTATTCAGGAGTTAATTTAAACCTTTCAAATAATTACTTACTCTTCGATTTAAGATGGCATAATGTACGAATCAAGGAGTTAATCAAAAAATGTAATTTTAGAAATTGAAGAGTTATGAAAAGACGACACTAGATAAGTAACTATAAAGGAAAAAATGAAATTAGTTGCTCCACCTTCAGAACAGATTGGTGTTCAAATTCTGGATACGAACGTTACCTCAGTGACTCCAACAGAAATTGAGGAAATTAAACAGCTTGTATACGATTACAAACTCGTAATTTTTAGAGAGCAAAATATAAATGACTCTCAATACATAGAGTTTGCTAAAAAAATTGGTACTCCACAAGTTTATCCTCAAGATAACTACCATCATCCAGAACATCCCGAAATTTTTGTATCGTCTAATGTCCCCAAAGATGGGAAAAAGTTTGGAGTTCGAGGAACGGGTAGATATTGGCATACGGACTGTGCATTTCTTGACGAACCGTTGCCTTTTACGATGCTCTACCCAAAGATTTTGCCAAAGTCAATTAGAGAAACTTATTACATCGATATGCAGCAGGTTTACAAGAAATTACCTGCTCATTTAAAAAGCTATGTTGATGGCAAATATTTAATACATGAAGGGAAATGGCGTTATAAAGTTCAAGAGTGGGACATCGACAAAGCCATTATAGATATTCTGCGCGATATAGAAGAGAGATTTCCTGCTGTCAGACATCCAGCAGTTGTAACTCATCCAGTCACTGGAGCCAAAATTTTGTATGCGAGTTCGGGTTTTACAACTGGAATCGAGGGTTTAGAGTATGAAACCAACCAAAAAGTTTTACCAGAATTGTTCGCGTTTATCGAGCGCGAAGAACATATTCATACCCACGTTTGGCAAGATGGAGATTTGATTTTGTGGGAAAACAGAACGCTGAATCATATGGCATCTACCGTACTCCCAGGGGAGAAAAGTGTCAGCTATCGTATTGGAGTTTATGATGGGCTACCTTTTTATGTTTCTTCTGAAAAGGTAGCCGAAAAGTCATTGCTTGCGCGTTAATCAGAAATAAAAAACGAGTGCCTAATCAGCATATTTAATCCGAATTATGCACTCAAAACAGCCAGGACTCAAAAGTAAAACACCATTAATTTATCGAGGGAATCGAGCTGAAAAACACATTTTTTCTTGTTCCCTCGGATTTGTGCAGCTTTTATACAAATTAAGGTTTTCTGTATGAAGATTGAGCAGGAATTTGTCAAAGTAGATGATATCAATCAAAATTTGTTATAAATAGATTTATTGAGCCATATAAAGAACACTGTAAGTATCTCAAGAAGGCTCAATTCCAATATCCCAAATCACCCGAAGGAGCGACGCTGGTTTGTCCAAGGTGAGTTCTCGATTCCAGAGTCTTGCTATATTGCTGATACTGGACATTTTAATGCGGTCGAGTTTAATATTTGCTTCAATCAAGTCTGCTATGTAGCGATCGCTTATCTAATCCAAAACAATCTAGCAGAGGCAATGGAAGGTTGGGATTTAGAAAATTATAAACGCCGACAGCTTAGTGATTTTTTGATCGCCAAGTATTCAAGTGCTTTTAAAAAGCCGATCGACCCTAGAAATTTTCAAGGCACTCTCTCCATTAAGAAATGTACTGCTCGCGGTAATTTAATTATGATGAAAACCTCCTGCGCCTTTTACGATAACAACGAAGGTTGGGCAGAAGGAGATGTTACTATTGCCATCTTAAATGGCGAAACCCAAAAAACAATCGATCGCCAACAAAATACTGTATTGACTTAATATCACCCTATTAAACAATTCCTCAGCCTCCCCATTTTTTAAGGTTAGAAAACAACCAGATGCTCCCAAATATAAAGTTACTTGTCCAAGGCGATATACGCCTAATTAGATTTTTCTGTCATGAATGCCAAACTTGTCGATTCCAAAACACTTAACAAGATAACTGAAAGCGAACTTAGAAAAGTTTTGGTCGCTTATCTTCAGGAGCAAATCGCCAAACTTGTAGGCATTGAACCATCTGACGTAGAGGAGCAACAACCTCTCCAATACTTGGGAATTGACTCCTTAATAGCGGTTAAGCTGAGAAATCGATTGAGAACTGATTTGTCGGTAGACATAAGTGCGGTTAAGTTTATGGCAGATGCTAACCTCACTGATTTGGTTGTAGTGGTGAGTCAGCTTTTAAATGAATCTCTAGGAAAAATTTCGGTATCTAATGCTCGCCAAAAAGATGAGTATAGCGAGCCTAAATCTTACCCTTTAACTTATGGACAGCAAGGTCTGTGGTTTCTCTATAAATTAGCACCAGAAAGTGCAGCTTACAACCTTGCTTTTACTGCACGTATCTGCTCCTTTTTAAGTATTCCAGCATTACAAAGAGCTATTCAAAAGTTAGTTACTCGTCATTTAACTCTACGAACTGTATTTAAGCAACAAGGTGGCGAACCTTTTCAAGAAGTTTGCCAAGATTGGGAAGTAGAGATTAAACAAATTGATGCTTCAAGTTGGAATTGGGATGAACTAAGAAAAAATGCGATCGCTGCTCACCGAGAACCTTTTGATTTAGAAAGAGGTCCTTTATTGAGGGTGAATCTGTTTACTCGTTCAGAAAAAGACCAGTTTTTATTATTGGGCATACACCATATTGTTATTGATGGCTTCTCCTTTGGAATCCTGCTCGATGAGCTGCGCTTGCTTTATCAGTCAGAAAGTACGGGACAAGCTGTATCTTTACCCCCTATTAAAAGACAATATAGTCGCTTTGTGCAATGGCAAAAAGAGATGCTAGAAAGCCCTATTGGGGAAACCCATAGAAATTATTGGCATCAAAAATTAAGCGGTGAGTTGCCCGTCCTCAAGTTGCCCGTCGATCGTTGGCGATCGCCTGTAGACAAATATCAAAGAGGGTATTACGATTTTGAACTCGATCGCTCTTTAACCACTCAGCTAAAAGCGATGGTTAAGACTGAAGGCGCAACGCTTTATATGATTCTTCTGGCTGCCTTTCAAGTACTGCTGCATCGCTATACAGGACAGGAAGATATCATTGTAGGTTCTCCTTCTGAAGGCAGAAATCAGTCTGAATTGGCGGGGACTATCGGCTTTTTTATTAACATGATTGCCCTCCGCGTTAAAATTACCAGTGAGCTTACTTTTTCCGAGCTTTTATCCCAAGTACGCCAAACAGTATTAGAGGCACTTACTCATCAAGATTATCCTTCTGCATTGCTAATTGAAAGCTTGCAGCTTAATAAGGATGCTACTCTTGCAGGGCTTTTTCAAGTGGTTTTTAATCTGCTGAAGTTATCAGATATGGGAGCAGATTATGAATTATCTATGTCTACTAAAGCTAAAAGGCGCGAAGATTGGGGAAGGCTATCTTTAGAGCCCTTTGTCATTCCCCAACAGGAAGGACAGTACGATGAAGGACAGTATAATCTCGGTCTCGATATAGTAGAGACGAATGAATCAATTTATGGCATTTTCAGGTACGACGCAGATTTATTCGATGCAGCCACCATTAGGCGCATGGCAGAGCATTTTAAAAATTTATTGGCGGCGATTGTTACCAATAGCAACCAGGCGATCGGTCTATTGCCCATGTTGGGGCAGGCAGAAAAACAGCAGCTAGAAGCTTGGAATGAAAACCCCCAAGATTTTGACTTTTCTTGTTGTATCCATCAATTGTTTGAAGCACAGGTAGAACGAACGCCCAATGCAGTAGCAGTGTTGTTTGAGGGGTCTACTTTAACCTACAGGGAGTTAAATCATCGTGCAAATCAGCTTGCTCGCTATTTGCAGGATCTAGGAGTCAAACCTGAAGTATTAGTGGGAATTTGCCTCGATCGCTCTTTAGAGATGATTGTTAGTCTGTTGGGCGTACTAAAAGCAGGTGGGGTCTATTTACCTCTAGACCCCGCTTATCCTCAAGAACGCTTAAGCTTCATCCTTTCAGATGCTCAAGTATCGGTTTTGTTAACTCAGTCAAAGCTAGTTGAAGAATTACCCAAACAAAAAGCAGCGATCGTCTTGTTAGATCGGGAGCGAGAAGCGATCGCTCTTCACAGTGAGACAAATTTGGCAGTTCAAACCACACCAGATAATTTAGCCTACATAGTTTATACATCTGGTTCGACGGGACAACCGAAGGGAGTACAAGTTCTTCATCGCAATCTCGTTAATGCTTATCAGGGGTGGGAAAATTCATACAACCTGAGAACTCTTAAAAGTCACTTGCAGATGGCGAGTTTCTCCTTCGATGTCTTTAGTGGGGATTGGGTTCGTGCTTTATGTTCGGGAGCAAAGTTAGTGTTATGTCCTCGGGATTTGCTGTTGGAACCAGAGCAACTGTATCAACTGATGTGCGATGAGGAGATTGATAGTGCTGAATTTGTTCCTGCTGTTTTAAAGAACTTAGTGCAGTATTTGGAGAGGGAGCAGCAAAATCTCCACTTCATAAAGTTGCTCGTTGTTGGTTCAGATATTTTGTATGTCAGGGAATTTGAACAGTTTCGGCGTGTCTGTGGGGAAAAAACGCGCTTAATTAATTCCTATGGGGTAACTGAAGCGACGATCGACAGCACTTATTTTGAAAGCACAACGTTAGAGTTATCTAGTGAGGGGGCAATTCCTATTGGCAGACCCTTTGGCAATACGCAAATTTACATTCTAGATAACCAACTTCAACCCGTAGCAATCGGAGCACCTGGAGAACTTCACCTTGGGGGCTTAGGTTTATCCAGAGGATACCTCAACCGCCCAGATTTGACGGAACAGAAATTTATTAGCAATCCCTTTGCTCCTGAGCAAAAGCTTTATAAAACAGGGGATATAGCTCGTTATTTACCCGATGGAAATATTGAATTTTTGGCTCGAATTGACAATCAAGTAAAAGTGCGTGGCTTTCGTATTGAAGTAGGGGAAATAGAAGCAGTTTTACTGAGTCAGTCCCAAGTTAAAGAAGCAGTGGTTATCGCCAGAGAGGAGAGAGCGGGTAATAAGTACTTAGTAGCGTATATTGTGACTGAATCTCAGACTCTTAATGCTCGCACACTTAAGGATTTTCTCCAACCAAAATTGCCTGACTATATGCTCCCTTCCGTTTTCGTATTGCTGGAAGCTTTTCCTTTGACTCCCAACGGAAAGATCGATCGTCACGCCTTACCCGTACCGAATTTAGCCAAAGACCACAAGGAAACATTTGTTGCACCCCGTACTCCAACTGAAGTTGCGATCGCTGAGATTATGGCTTCAGTGCTGGGACTACAACAGATCGGTATTTACGATAATTTCTTTGAGTTGGGAGGACATTCCCTACTGGCTACTCAGGTAATTTCCCGACTTCGGCAAACCTTTAATCTGGATTTTCCTCTCCGTCCCTTGTTAGAAGCTCCCACCGTAGAAGCATTGGACAAGACGCTGTGGAAGTTACGCCAGGGGAACTCTCACAGAATTGGCGATTCCTTTTTACCCTTGCCCAAAATTATTTCTAACTGTCTCGTGCCGATTCAGATTGAAGGGACTCAGCCTCCCTTATTCTGCATCCATCCAGCAGGAGGACAGATAATAGCATACAAGAATATAGCAAACTGTATGGGAAGCGATCGCCCGATATATGGACTGCAATCTCGCGCTCTTGATAACCCCACTCAAGAGCATAGTAGTATCGAAGAAATAGCAACGGAATACACCAAAGCTATTAGTCAAGAACGAGCAGAAGGACCTTACTATCTCATGGGTTGGTCTATGGGGGGAGTTATTGCTCTCAGCATTGCCAAACAACTAGAAAAACAGCAGCAAAAAGTCGCTTTTGTGGGACTTGTCGATGCCTTTTTAATTGCAGAAAATTTTCCTACTTTAAAGGAAGGAGAACCATATTTAGAATTTTTACCCCTATTAGGCAGTGATTTCATGGAAGCTTTGATGAATTTTGATGAGAGTGAACAGCAAGTACTACGAAATTCACTGGTTAATTTATCTTCGGGCGATCGCCTAAAAAAAGTATTGGCTTGGGGACAGAAAAGAAATATTCTCCCCCATAATATTTCTGACGAGATCTTGCAAAAACAATTAGCTTTAACAGAGATACACAAAAAGCTACTTAGCAATCACCACCCCCCGAAAACTCAGACCAAACTTCATATCTGGTGGGCTTTAGACAGACTGGGATTAAACATAGCTCATACTGACTGGGAAGAATACACCACAGGTGGCAGCTATACAAAAGCTTTACCAGGTAATCACTTCAGCATTTTTAGCCCAACCTATGTGGAAATGCTGGCACAAGATTTACAAGCCAGCTTAGAAGCAGTGCAATCGTCTGGGAAATAAAACCAACTAGGAAAACTAATTAAATTCATTTGAGTGATTTTTGAATAACCATAAATATGCTCGGAAGTAAATTAATGACAGAATTTGATACTCTAGCCGATTTGTCCCGCATACAAGCTCGGAAATTTCCCAATGCTAAAGCCTTGATATTTAGAAATGAAATTATCACCTATCAAAAATTAGATCGCAATAGCGATCGCCTTGCCAATGCATTACTAGCACGAGGAATTAAAGAGCGATCGCGAGTCGCTATTTTAGCCAAAGACTCCCCAAAAAGCTATGAGATTCTATTTGCCTGCGCTAAAATCAAGGCGGTTTTAGTACCAATTAATTGGCGTTTAGCTGCTTCAGAAGTGAGTTATATCCTCAACGATGCCGAGGTAGAA
>JAAUYI010027928.1_pt1 | contig 10255 bp, 10 predicted proteins | sample 7278041 | NCBI WGS metagenome assembly JAAUYI01 (sample SAMN14350216, study PRJNA611818) | marine sediment metagenome | isolation source: surface marine sediment (0.6m) | place: French Polynesia: Moorea | collected 2018-08
CTTGCGGACCCGGCCCGGCATCCAACGCTTGGCGAAATTGATCTGTTTTGCGGTCTTGCCGACCAGATAGTGCAGATCGTCGCCGTGGACCGCGTCCCACACCGCCTGCGCAACTTCTTCGACAGGTGTGATTTCGAGGCCCGCGGCTACCACCCGCTCACGCACCGACTCGTTGCTGCGGCGGTTGCCGGTGCCCTCGAGCAGCGGCGTTTCGATGAATGACGGGCAGATCGAGGAAACCTTGATCCCTTCCGGCGCCCATTCGGCGTCGAGGCTCTCGGCGATACCGCGCACGCCAAACTTGGTAGCGCTATAGACGCTCATCCCGCTGCCGCCGGTGATCCCGGCAGCGCTGGCGATGTTTACGAGAGCCGATCCCGGTGCGGTCTTTTGAAGGTATGGGTAGATCGCTTGCGCGCCGTAGAGCACGCCGCGCAGATTGATATCGAGGCAGCGATCGATCTCGTCCTTGTCGAGTTCGTGCAGCGGACCGCCCGTGCCGATCCCCGCATTGTTGACCATCGCGTCGATCCGCCCACCTGCAGCAGTGGCGAACGCTTCGAGAGCGGTCTCCCACGCATCGCGGTCGCGCACGTCGAGCTCGTGCATGTACTTGAACCCGCCTCCGATCAGGCCGAGCGTATCCTCCATCCCCTGCACGTTGACATCTGCGATGCCCACGAACCAGCCGCGGTCGCCGAAATGGCGCGCGACCGCGCGGCCAATGCCGGAGGCTCCGCCGGTGATGAAAATGCTTCGGCGCGTGTCATTCGCCATGTGATCCCTCTCCCGAATTGAATTCGGGCGGGGTTTAGCCGCAGCCGGGTCGCTTGTCAGCAACTGACATCGATGTCAGCTGTTTTGCAGTGGGGCCTCCAACCCCTGAACATGCGCTGCGCCTTCTACGATCTCGGCCGTCGAAGGTTCGAGCACGTCCCCCAAAGGTTCCGCACGGCCGCCTAGGCATTCGGCGAGGAAATTCTCGGCAATCGCGAAGAACGCCATGTTGTTCGATGGCTTTGCAAAGCCATGCCCTTCGTCCGGGTAGAGCACATAGGTGACGGGGATGTCGGCCGCCTTCATCGCGCCCACGATCTGGTCGCTTTCGGCCTGCTTGACCCGTGGATCGTTCGCGCCCTGCGCGATGAGGAGTGGCTTGACGATCTTGTCGGCGCTGTAGAGCGGGCTCGCGGCCTTGAGCAGTTCAAGACCCTCTTCCGTCTCGGGATTGCCCATCCGTTCGTGGAAGACCTTCACCATCGGCGCCCAGTAGGGCGGGATGGTCGAGAGCAGCGTTTCGAGGTTGGACGGGCCGACGATATCAACTCCGCAAGCGAATTTCTCGGGCGTGAAGGTCAGGCCCGCAAGCGTTGCATATCCGCCATAGGATCCGCCCATGATCGCGACCTTGTCGGCGGGCGCGATGCCTTCGCCAATCGCCCAATCGACCGCGTCGATCAGGTCGTCATGCATCTTCAGGCCCCATTGCTTGTTCGCGGCGTTGGTAAAGTCCTTTCCGAACCCGGTCGATCCGCGGAAGTTCACGGACAACACGGCGTAGCCACGATTGGCGAGCATCTGGTGGAGCGAATTGAACCCGTAGCCGTCACGCGCCCAGGGCCCGCCATGGACGAGCAGGACCATAGGCACCGGGACCGATGGGCGGCCGCTGCCGTCAGGATCGCTCCCGACTGGTAACGTAAGGTAGGAAGGCAGTGTGAGCCCGTCTCGACTGGCAATCTCGACCGGATGCATCGGCTGCAGCGGGGCACCCTCCAGCTCGGGACGGGTGGTGTAGAAATGCGTGAGCGTCTGCGTTGTGCGGTCGTAGATGTAAGTCGAGATCGGCGCGGTTAGCGGGTCGTTCCATACGGTCCAGACGCTGTCATCCTCGGTTCGCGAAGAGAGGCCGTAATCGCCCGAAAGCCGCTCCCCGAGCCAGTCGAGCGAGGCCTTCAGGTCCGGGTCAATCGCTGTCCAATTGGTCCGCAGGTAATTTACCGAATAGGCCTCGATCACGCCGGTGATCGGATCGCGGATGGTACCGCCGATATCGGCCTTGTCGTCTTCCGCGATCAGCTTGCGCTCGCCGGTTGCGGTATCCTGTTTGTAGAGGGCCGCCGTGTTGCGCCCGCGGCTGTCGAGCCAGTAGAGCAGCGACCCGTCGCGTGTGTAGCCAGCCGGGCTGGTCGTCAGCGAATCTTCCATCGCCGTTGTCTCGAACGGCTCTTCGTCGACGACATTGTCGACCACGCGGAAATAGTCGGTCCCACCCGCGTCATTCTGACGCATCGCCATGCGCAGGGTCAGCGTATCGTCGGCCATGAATCCTGCAAAGCTGTGGTTCTCGTAGACGAGCTCCATTTCGCCGGTGTGCAGGTTGAGCAGATGGACGTCGTGGTATTGCGGATCGCGGTTGTTGAGGCCGATCAGCAGCCTGTCCTTCATCGAATGCGAACTGCCGACTATGTCGATCCGGGTCTCTTCGAACGGGGTCAGCGTGGACTCTTCGAGCGTTTCGATATCGATCTTGTAAAGCAGGTAGTTCTCGTCGCCGCCCTTGTCCTGGATGTACAGGATTGCGTTGGCATCAAGCGTCCAGAGATATTGCGGGATTGGTCGGTCTTCGGATTGCGTGATCACCTTGGCCGCCGCCTGATCGTCACGCGGTGCGAGCCAGATATTCATCACCCCGTTGTATGGCGCGAGCCAGCTGAGCCAATTGCCATCCGGACTGACCTTGCCTTGAGACCGCGAGGGATTTCCGAACAGGTGCTCGCGCGGGATCAGGGGGTGGCTGTCGGCTGGCTGGTTCATGTTTGCTCCTTCGGTTTCGATGTCAGCTAGGGATGGCCACAGTGAAAAGGAAGGTCTCGTCCATTGTCCAACCGGATTGCTAGAGCACGAGAAGGTGGTAGGTTCGGAAGATGAAGTATCTATTCTGGGGCATCGCCGTCCTTGGCTTTGCGTCCATCCTCCTTGTTGGCAGTGTCGAACGAGGCGATTTCGAGGCGCTGCAGGAAGCATGGGAAGGCCCGAAGGGCGCGATCGTTGCCAGCGGATTGCCGCCACAGATCGAACTGATCGAACGAGTTGCCGGCGAAAATGGCTGGTTGGTCGATTGCACTCGACAAGACGGCGAGTTGACACTGGTCCAACTGACTCCGACTTTCCGGGCCAAGTTCAGCGATGCCGAACAGGCCTATAGCGACATCTCCGTCCTTTCGACCTCATCCGCGCGGCTCGTGAGAGCTTCCGGCGAAACGGAGGAATGCGGTGAAGGACAATCGGTGTCCAGCTCTGCTGTCGGCGAAATTTCCGAAGAATTCGAGAAGGCAGGGGAAACCCTCATAGCATTCGGGACACAGGCCGAGTTGGATTCATACATTCAAATCGCCGACGAATGCGGGCTCGAAGGATTGAATGTTAGACCACTCACGCAGCTCGAAAAAGAACAGCTTGGCGTAGAGCTTCAGACGGAACGGCAAGGGCTCAGCGTTCAAATAGCCAATGCCGGAATCAATCAGATCCAATGCTACGGTGTGATTTCCTGGCATAGACAATCGAGTGGATAGAAACGGTCACAGCGCCGGATTGGCGTAGAAATGCCAGGTGAAAATCGCCATCGGACCGCGATGGGGGCGCCAGCGTTCGCCGATTTCGCGCAGCTGCTTTTCTTGCGGGCGTTCGTCGAGGGCTAGCAACCGTTTGACGCCTTCCTGCACCGCGAGGTCGCCCGCCGGCCACATGTCGGCGCGACCCTCGGCGAACAGTAGGTAGATTTCCGCCGACCAGCGCCCGATCCCCTTGATCCGGGTGAGTTCTGCGATCGCTTCCTCGTCGTCTTCGGGAAGCGCATGGAAATCAAGCTCGCCTGCATCCACCAACTCGCATAGCGAGCGCGCATATCCCTGCTTCTGCCGCGAGAGTCCGCAGGCGCGCAGCGTGTCGAAATCGCGTTTGAGCAGGCAGGCGGGGGTGAAATCCTCGCCAAGTTCGGCCTCCAGCTTGTTCCACATCGAGCTTGCTGCCGCGACCGAGACCTGTTGGCCGACGATCGTCCGCAGCAACGTCTTGTACCCGCGGTCGCGTAGCCGCGCCTCGGGGTAGCCGATCCGTTGCAACTCCTTGGCGACAGTCGCGTCCGCCTCCGCCACCGCATCAAGCCCGGCCTTGATCCGCTCCGCTGTCAGCCCCACTACCAATTCCCGTAACTTGCCTTGATCCAAGGAACGTCCTAGCAGCCGCCGCGTCTTATCCCTAGCGCGCGTTCTTGCGCTCAACCATCCAGAGGAACCACATCCCATGCCCAAGCTGGTCGTCACCAATCGCGAAGGCGAGACGAGCGAAATCGATGTCGAAGACGGCCTGACCGTCATGGAAGCCATTCGCGACAATGGCTTCGACGAATTGCTGGCCCTGTGCGGTGGCTGCTGCTCTTGCGCCACGTGCCACGTACATGTCGAGGACGGACCGACCGACAAGCTTCCGGCGATGAGCGAAGACGAGGACGATCTGCTCGAATCCTCCGATCACCGTACCGAGACCTCGCGCCTGTCGTGCCAGATTCCCTTCACGGCGGACCTCGATGGCTTAAAGGTAACTATCGCTCAGGAAGATTGATGTTGTTTGCGAGCGCGACCGTATGGTCCTAGATCGCTCGTCATGAACATCACCAAACCTTTCGGCAACACGCTCGAACTGATCGGCAACACGCCGCTGGTCCGGCTGGCGGGTCCTAGCGCGGCTGCGGGCTGCGATATCTGGGGCAAGTGCGAATTCGCCAACCCCGGATCCAGCGTGAAAGACCGCGCGGCGCTCTACATGATCCGCGACGCGGAAGAGCGAGGGGAACTGAAGCCCGGCGGAACCGTGATCGAGGGTACGGCAGGCAACACCGGGATCGGCATCGCGCTGGTCGCAAATGCGCTCGGCTACAAGACGATCATCGTCATGCCCGACAACCAGTCGAAAGAGAAGATGGACACCCTGCGGGCGCTCGGCGCACAGCTGGTCCTCGTCCCGCCAACTAAATATGCCGATCAGAACCACTTCCAGCATGTCTCGCGGCGCATGGCCGAGGAGAACGAGGGCGCGATCTGGGCCGGGCAATTCGACAATACGGCAAACCGCAAGGCGCATATCGAAGGCACCGCGCAGGAACTGTGGGAGCAGACCGGCGGCGCAATCGACGGCTTTACCTGCGCAGCCGGCACCGGCGGCACGATTGCCGGGGTGGGCATGGGGCTCAAGGAGAAGAACCCGGGCGTGCGCATCGCGCTGACCGATCCACACGGTGCGGCGCTTTACAATTACTATGCGCATGGCGAGTTGAAGAGTGAGGGCTCATCGGTCGCCGAGGGCATCGGGCAGGGGCGGATCACCGCCAATCTCGAAGGCGCACCGATCGACACGCAGTTCCGCATTTCCGACGAGGAGGGGCTGGTCTGGGTCGAAAGACTTCTGCGCGAGGAAGGACTGTGCCTCGGTCTGTCGAGCGGTATCAACGTCGCGGGCGCGATCGAACTCGGAAAACTGCTGGTCGCTGAAGGACGCGAAAACCCGCAGGTAGCGACGATCCTGTGCGACACCGGCTTCCGCTACCTCTCGACGCTCTACAATGCCGAATGGCTGGCATCGAAGAACCTCCCGGTGTTCGATTGGCTGGCGCAGGAACAACCGGCCTGATAGGCTTACTTTATGGCAGGCCGGAAACTTTTCGCCACATCCGAGGACCGAGATGACGACCGTGAGCGCGACGGTGCGCCGCTGGGCGGCACGCGCGCCGAAGCGATCCAGCGGCTGCAGGTCGGCCTGTTCGGCCTGTTCAGTATGGTGCTAGTCGTCGGCGTCGCCAACATCATCTACAATCGCGCGCAGCAGACAGAAGAGCTTGCGGTGCCGGAGGCCGCTCCGACCACCGAACCGACGGAAGCGCCTCCGCAACGCGATCCGCTGGCCGATGCCGGGGTAGTGCCGGATATTCCAACCGAACCTGAAGAAGGGGTGGAAGAGACCACGGTGCCCGACGTTGCCCCTGCTGATGGATCTGTTGTTGAAGATGTGAGCGATGAGCCGCCCGATCCATAGCGCAATTCAAGCGGTGCTTGCCGCATGCGCCCTGACAGCCTGCAATCAACCTGCTGATGATTCCGGTTCGACCCGACAAGTGCAGGATATCGCTTCGCGAGAAGCGCTTCCGAAACTTGGACTGATGACCAGCCTGCCGCTCTATTGGCCTCTCGAAGCCGATTTCGCAGACATGGCGCAAGGCAATGACGAGGCCCCGTGGCAACGCAGTTTGCTGGAAAGGCAGTTCGAGATCGTCCCGCTCGACACCTTGTCGCCCATCCCTGCGCTGTCACCGGGCGATCCCGAAACCGATCCGCTTGATGGATTGGCGCGCTTGGCGGTGATCCAGCCGCGCGGGCTTTCTCCGGCAGACAATGTCGCGCTGGACGAATGGGTAAGAGCGGGGGGACAATTGTTGTTGGTGCTCGATCCGGCATTGACGGGTGACTACGATGTGGCGCTCGGCGATCCGCGTCGTCCGGTGGATATGGCACTTGTCCCCCCCGTCGTTTCCCGTTGGGGTCTATCCGGGTCGTTCGACGCGGAACAGTCACTCGACATTTCGATCGCGCAATTGCCGGGCGGAGCCGTTCCGCTTGTGATGTGGGGCGAGGGCCAGATCGTCGATGGCGAAGGCGACATCAATGGCTGCGAGGCACACGCAAGTCGTGCCTTGCTGCGCTGCGACGCCGTTGGCGAGGGTTCCGTCACCTGCCTTCGCGTTGCAGGGGTGTTCGTGCATCGCGAGCTTGTCGGGGAGGTGGGCGAAAGCGTGCGCGCGTTGCTGAATTACGCTTTTCGATGAGGAAGGTTTGGGGAAAACACGGGAACTCGCTCAGCGACTCAGGGGAATTTCCGCGAGCGAATCTGATTCTTGCAAAAAAACATGGACTTGGTGTGGTATGTTTGAGCGCGTCTGCACTGCCCATTCAATGCATTCTGGACAATTTGGTGTCAGTGAAATCGCAGCAAAACAACATTTTACCGCTTAATCCCTAGATTTCCCGCAAAAACCCTTGCCATCCCGCTCTCTTCCCGGATATGTCCGGGTTCCATCAGACATGCCTGTTTGTGTCGCGCCATCCGTCCGGATCGGCGCGCTGCTCCCGCTCGCGCGGGCGCAGGCGGGGAAGATGTGTCTGCAAAGGACGGCTCGGCGTGAGGGGATTTTCGCCGACTAGGGACTGAAGGGGAGCTGAGGCGCGTGTCGGCGTTTGGAGGATATAGTGGACAGGCCTATTCGCCCGCGGGCGATAAGGGTCGCTTCGTCCTGCCTCCTGCTTTCCGCAAGGCGGTGAAGGATTCGTCCGGCTCCAAGACCCTATGCCTTGCGGCGCACGACCGCTTCGATTGCCTGATCGGTTTCGGCCTGTCCCGGACCGAGAAGCTCCACGAACAGCTCGACCGCGAGGAAGAACGCGCGATCCGGCTCAGCCAGGACAATTTCGACCGCGAGGTCCGCGCCCAGCAGCTGTTCGGCTTCGAGCAATTGCCGTTCGACGACAGCGGGCGCTTCGTCATGCCGGATCACCTGCGCGACCTCGGCAAGATTGGCGACGGGCTCTATTTCCAGGGCGCAGGCGATTTCTTCTTCGTCTGGAACCCGGACGAACTCGCGCGGATGGATGCGGCCTGGAAAGGCGCGCAGGCGTCCTGCGCCAAGCTGGTGGCCGAAGCAGTTGCCAAGGCTGCGAAGAAGGGGAGTGGGAAATGACCGCACCCCATATTCCCGTCCTGCTCGACGAAGTGATTGCCGCGGTCGCTCCGCAACCGGGAATGGGCATCGTCGATGCGACCTTCGGCGCGGGCGGTTATTCGACCGCGTTGCTGGAAGCTGGTGCTCGCGTCTACGCGTTCGACCGCGATCCGGCCGCAATCCGCGATGGTGCTGCCCTGGCCGCGCGGTTCGAAGGACAGCTGACCCTCCATCAAGTGCGCTTTGCAGCCATGGCGGAAGAGTTGAACGCGCTCGGCGTTCAGAGCGTCGATGCCGTCGTTATGGATATCGGCGTCTCGTCGATGCAACTCGACCAGGGTGAGCGCGGCTTTGCCTTCTCGAAAGACGGCCCGCTCGACATGCGGATGAGCCAGCAGGGCGAGAGCGCGGCCGATTTCCTAAACTCCGCCGACGAGGCGGCGATCGCCGACGTGCTCTACCAATATGGCGAGGAGCGTCAGTCACGGCGGGTCGCCCGCGCGATCGTTGCTGCACGCCCGCTCGAAACCACTGGCGAACTCGCCCGCGTGGTGCGCAAGGCGCTTGGCCACAAGCCGCACGACAAGAAGGACCCAGCTACCCGGACGTTTCAGGCGGTGCGTATCCATGTGAACGACGAGTTGGGCGAATTGCGCGCCGGCCTTGCCGCCGCCGAAGCCCTGCTGCGCGAAGGCGGGGTTCTGGCGGTGGTCAGCTTTCACAGCCTCGAAGACCGGATCGTGAAACGCTTCATGAAAGAGGCCTCCGGAGCGGGTCGCGCTGTCTCGCGTCACCTGCCGGGCGAAATCCCCGGACCGGCGCCGACCTTTACCAAACCATCCAAGGCCATCCGCCCCAGCGAGGAAGAAATTACGCGCAACCCCCGCGCACGTTCCTCCGTCCTGCGCCACGCCACACGCACTGCGGCTCCAGCACGAAAGGACGCAACAGCATGATCGTAACCGGTTCCCGTATGCGCCAGATCGGCTGGATTGCTTCGCTCGCTCTTTGCATCGGCATCTTCATGGTGCTGAGCTTCAACGTGCATGCGGTAAAGAGCGAAGTGCTGCTTGCCGAGCGCAAGATAGTGGCGCTCGAACGCGAGACTCAGATGCTCGAAACCGAGTTCGAGACTCGCGCCAGCCAGCGCCAGCTGGCAAATTGGAACGCGGTCGAATTCGGCTACGAAGCGCCGCGTGCGGACCAGTATCTGGATGGTGAGCGCCAGCTTGCCAGTCTCGGACTGCCTCAGGCACCGGGCGCACCGTCACCGATCCGCGTGGCGCGCGCCGACACCGGCGACAATGTCGCTCCGGTCAGCACCGCCGAGATGGTCTCGCCGTTGACGGGCGAGCCGATTACGCTTGCTTCGGCCAGCGTCGAGATGGATGCAGCCGAGACTTTCACCGACGCGTTCGGCGATTTCCTGGTCGAAGCCTCGCCGATCCGCGCTGCGCAGGCGCAAACGCTCGCGCCTGGCGCATCGGTGCGCAGCGAAGAGGCGGGTGAATGACCACCTACGCCGCGCAGGCCGCGGTGCCGCTCGGGCGCGTCGAACTGGTAAACCTGCGCTACCAATCGCTGCTGACCGCGCGCTGGCGCGTCTTGTGGATCGTCATCGTATTCGCAGCGGTGGCTGCGGCGGCCATCCTTCGCATCGCGGTGTTGGGGTTAGTCGGTGGAACCCCGGATCGTGGTAGTCTCGAACAGCAATTGCTGCCTCCGCGCGGCGAAATTACCGACCGCAACGGCGCCCCGCTGGCGCGCGCTTTTCCCGCCTATGCGATGTGGTTCGATCCCGAGGCCATGGGTGATGATGGATCGCCGCTGGTGCGTTCGCCGGAAGAGGTAGCAGCCCGGCTCAACGCGATCTTCCCGGACATGGAGGTGGAGAAGACCGCGCAGCGTCTTGCGTCGGGTCGCGCGGGATATCTGCGTCGCCGCGTCCTTCCCGAAGAAGCCAACAGGGTCTTCGAACTGGGCGAGATCGCGCTGCAATTCCCGCGCGAGAACGATCGCCATTATCCGCAGGGAACTTTGGCCGCGCATATCCTCGGCTACGTCGTCGAGGGCGAGGGCGGACGGCTCGGAATGGAGCAGGTGCTCGACGAACAATTGCGCGATCCGGACCTGCGGGCGGAGCCGGTGGCACTGTCGATCGATGTGCGCGTGCAAGGCGCGCTCGAAGAGGAATTGCGGCGCGGCATGCTTGCGACTGACGCGATTGGAGCGGCGGGGATCGTGCTCGATGTCGACACGGGCGAAGTGATGGCGCTCGCTTCGCTGCCCGAATTCGATCCCAATATTGTCGGCGCACAAGGGGCGCCAAACGAATTCAACCGCGCGACCAATGCGGTCTACGAGCTTGGTTCGACCTTCAAACCGCTAACGGTGGCGGCCGCTATCGATGCTGGCGTGGTGCGTAACCTTTCCAAGCAATGGAATGCACGCCCGGTCGAGGTGGGCAACCGCACGATCCGGGATCTC
>JAAUYI010023592.1_pt1 | contig 10251 bp, 9 predicted proteins | sample 7278041 | NCBI WGS metagenome assembly JAAUYI01 (sample SAMN14350216, study PRJNA611818) | marine sediment metagenome | isolation source: surface marine sediment (0.6m) | place: French Polynesia: Moorea | collected 2018-08
GGGGCGGAGAACGACGAACTGCTGGAAATCCTGGAGGACGAAGGCTTCGACCTCGGCGTGACCGTGACCCGCGGCGGCAACCCCGCCTTCGCCAATCCCTATGCCTTGCGGCGCACCCAGGTCTATTGCAAGGACGGCGTCAAGGCCCTCAGCCGCAAGCTCAATGTCTTCGATCGGATTTCCCAGCGATGACCGCAGGGGCCAGGCGGATCGCATGCCTCGTCGTCTTGGCCGGGCTCACCGCGTCCTGCGCGCAGATGAGCCCGCAGACGGCGCTCAGCGGGGACTTCCCTGCCAAACGCGAGAAGCTCGCCCGCCAGCTGGCGAAGAAGGGCGACTTGAACGCCGCCCTCGTCCAATGGCGGGTCCTGGAACGAGTCGGCCCCGACAGCCGCGGCGCCGCGCGCGAACGCCGCAAGCTGGAATCGCGCATCGAGAAGAAGGTGAAGGCCGCCTTCTCCAAGGCCAAGGCCGATCGCGCAAAGGGGCGTAGCACGCAGGCCTGGAAGGGATTCCTGCGGGTCCTGAGCCTCGATCCCAACCACGCCGGCGCGCTCGCCGAATTGCGGGCGATGGAGACCCGCCGGCTCCGCCGCAGCCGCAGCCGCGTCGTCAACTCGCTCTACCAGAAGGAGCTGGAGGCCGCCAAGGCGGAGGCCCAGAAGGCCGCCGCGCCGGCCGTGCAGCCGAGCAAGACCACCAAGAAAGCCCAGACCCAGGACGGCACGAACCAGCGGAGCCGGTCGCTCGGCCGCTCCCGTGACCTGATCCAAAAGGCCGCCTTTCGCGAGTCGATCACCGCCCTGGAACAGCACCTGGCGAGGTATCCCGAGGACAGGGACGCCCAAGGGCTGCTGTCCCTGTCCCATCGACGCCTCGGCCTCGAACTCTACAAGGACGGGAAGCTCCGCGAGGCCCTGCCTCATCTCAAGGCGTCGGGGAGCTTCGGCACGGACGCCGATGCCGCAGACGCCGATCGCGCCCGGCGGGCCCTGTCGGAAACCAAGCGGCGTCTGGCGCAGGAAAGCTACGAGAAGGGCCTGCGGGCCTTTCAGGAGGACGTCGATCAGGCGATCGTCTTCCTGCAGGAAACGCTGGCCTACGATCCGGAGCACGCCAAGGCCCAGATCTTCCTGAGCCGCGCGCGCAAGATCAAGGAAACGCTGGGGTCCCTGAGCGAGTGAGCCCGCGGTCGGCCTGCGAAGCCCCGCCGTCGGGCCTCGGTTCTACTGGCTGGTCTGGGAGAGGTTCTCCAGGCGCTCCATGAGGTCCTTGGCCTGGGCGCGATAGACCTTGGCGGGTTCGTAGTTCGGATCGATGTCCTGCAGCACCTTGTCCCAGATCTGAACCGCCTTATCCAGCTCCTGAAGGCGATAGGCGGTCAGCGCCTGGCGGTGATAGGCCTCGGCCACCTTGGGCGTCAGGCTGACCAGCTGCTTCTTGGCCTCGGCGTGATCCGGCGCCAGCTTGACCACCTCGCTGTAGGTATCGAAGGCGTCGATCGGCAGGTTCTGGTTGCTGAGGCGTGACGCCTCGACGAAGAGATCCTCGGCGCGCTGCCGGCGCTCCAACTGGGCCAGACGCTTGCCGACGACGGCATTTCCGGGCTCGAGCTCGGCGGCGCGGTTGAGCGCGCTCCTGGCATCCGTCAGGCGGCCACCGCCGTAGAGCTGGTCGGCATGATCCAGATAGGTCGCGACGGCGACCCGGCGGACGACCGGCGCCTCGGGGAACTCGACCAGCCCCTCTTCCAGGTGATTGATGGCGCTGCGGTGCTCGCCCCGGCCGCGGTAGTCTTCGGCCGTGGACAGCACCCGCTCGATGGCCTGCGCCTCGGTCTCGACGGCACGCAGCCTCTGCGTCGTCGCTGCCGATTCCTGAGTCTCTATCTTGGCCGGGACGGCGGGCGCCACAGCGGGCGCGGCGGGCGCAGCTTCCTGCACGCTTTGCTCCGGTTCTTCAGCCGCCGGCTGCAGGGCCACCGCCTTGGGTGGCGCCTCGCCCGGCACGCGAATGGTCTGCCCGACCTCGATCTCGCTGGGGTTCTCGAGGCTGTTGTAGCGGGCCAGAATGTAGAACTTCAGAGGATCGCCCAGCATGCGCTTCGCCACCGAGGAAATCGAATCGCCGGGCTTCATGATGTAGAGGAAGTGCTGAGGGCCCAGGGCCGCAACGGGATCGGCCGCGATCTGCGCCTTGAGATCGAGCGCCAAGCGGCTGTCCGGGACCTCGGCCAGATAGGCATCGAGCTCCGCGCCGGCCTGCCCCGCCTCGCCCACTTCGAGCAGCGAAATGGCCTTCTTGAGCCGTTCCCGCGGCGTCAGGCCCGGTTCCGGCTGGTACAGGACGACGGGCTGTACCTCCGCTTCCTGCTCCTCGCCCGTCCCGGTTTCACAAGCCACAAGCCCGAGCAAGAGGCCCAGGCACATCAGAAGAGCTGTCGTTCCCCGCATCTCAACTGCGCCCCCCTACGCCGAGACCGCCGATACCCGCGGTCTGGAATCCGTCCCCCGGTGCACCTGCCTGGTGCCCCTTGCGCCGGCCTTCTTCGCGGGCCCGCAACGCCGCATTTTAGCAGAATGCCGACTAAAGACCACAAGGGAGCGGCCGGGCCCTCGACGTGGTCGGGGCCAGGCCGCGCGGACCCGCCCGTCGAGCCCCCCGGGCCCTAGACCGGCTTGCGGGCGACGGCGTAGATCGCGCCGGCCTCGACCCCCGCGACGCCCTCCAGGCGCAGGCGCGCCAGGTTGGCCTCGCGGACCCTTCGGGCCTCGTCCGGCGACAGCTGGTCGATCGTCCAGCGGAAGCCGGCGCCGAGCGCGATGGTCCACCAGTCCTCGACGCAGCCGAGCGGCTGGACGCCGGCCTCCGCCGCCACCCCGGGCGCGGCGGCCCCGCCGTCCAGGAAGAGCCGGGTCACGGCGTCCGGCTGGGTGATCCGGTCCCAGGGCCGGAAGTCGTTGACGAGGTCCGGGCGGACGAAGCGGACCGCATCCCAGAAGGTGCGGCCGCCGGGCTCGAAGGGATCGGGACCCCAGGTGGTGACCGCGAGGCGCCCGCCCGGCCGCACCAGACGCCACAGCTTGGCAATCTGAGCCTCCATGTCCGGCGCGAAGAAGATGGCGAAGACGCAGACCACCGCATCGAAGCTGGCGTCCGGAAAGTCGAGATCGGTCATGTCGCCGTAGCGGAACTCGGCATTCCGCAGGCGGAGCCTTTCGGCCTTGTCGCGCGCCTTCTCGAGCAGGGATTCGGCGAGGTCGACACCGATCACCCGGCCCTCGGGGCCGACGGCCTGCGCCGCCGGCAGGGCCGAGGCGCCGGAGCCGCAGCCGACGTCCAGGACGCGGTCGCCCGGCGCCGGGGCCAGGCGCTCGACCGTGCGGCGGCCGACGCGGTCCCAGAAGGACAGCGGCGGCGCGTCGAAGTGATCGGCCGCGGCGTTGTAGGTCGCGGCCGCCTTCGCCTTGGCCGCGTCGAGGGTGTTCAGCATGGTCTCGTCTCCTAAGGCGCGCGCCGACCCGGCGCGGCGGGTCAGATGAAGTAGGCGCCGGGCATGTCCAGGACCGTGACCGGCTCGGGCGCCGCCGGCGGCAGGCCGAGCCGCCGGTTGGCCGGCAGCGCGACGTCGATCAGCTTGGGCTTGGGCAGGTTCAGGCCGTTCATCAGGTCGACGTATTCCTCGACGCAGCCGACCTGGAGGCGCGGGTTGAAGGCGCGTTCCTCGCCGATGGTGCTGACCTGGTCGCCCTTGTAGTCGTGGCCGGGAAAGACCAGGGTCTCGTCCGGCAGGCCGAGGAGTCCGCCGAAGATCGAGTCGTACTGGGCCGCCGGATCGCCGCCCTGGAAGTCGGTCCGCCCAGTGCCGCGAATGAAGAGCGTATCACCGGTCAGGACCCGGTCGCCCAGGCGGAAGCAATAGGAATCCGGCGTGTGACCGGGCGTATGAATCGCCTGCAGGGCGAGCCCGTCGAGGTCGAGGCGCTCGCCGTCGGCGACGCGCAGGGATACGAACTCGGCCTCGGTCTCCCGGCCCATGACGGTCACGCAGTCGGTGCATTGAGAGAGCCGGCCGGCACCGGTCACGTGGTCGGCGTGAAGGTGGGTGTCGATCGCCATCACCAAAGAGAGATCAAGCTCGTCGAGCAGCTTCAGGTAGTGCTCGACCTGCTCGAGCACGGGGTCGACGAGGCAGGCCTCGCCGCCCCGCCGGCTGGCGATCAGGTAGCTGTAGGAGCTCGAGCCCCGGTGGAAGAGCTGGCGGAAGATCATGTCTCGGGTTTCCTCCGGGCGGGCGGGACCGGGGCAGGCGTTGCCCCGGTCCAGGCCGCATCTGGAGTCGTCTCTAGAGTTTCAGGTCCCGGGGCACGGAGCCGTCGAGTGCGGCCTGCGGCCCGGCCGCCTTGGGCAGATCGTCCGCCGCGCCCCACTCCGCCCAGGAGCGGTCGTAGCTGCGCACGCGCGGGAAGCCGAGCACGCGCAAGGCGAAGTAGGAGTGCGCGGCGGCCTTGCCGTTCTGGCAGTGCACCGCGACGGTCTTGTCCCGGGTCACGCCCCGCGCGGCGAAGTGCGCGAGCAGCTCCTCGGCGGGCTTGAGGGTGCCGTCCTGGGCGAGGTTCTGCTTCCAGGGAATGCTTCGCGCCCAGGGGATGTGACCCTCCCGGTAGAGCTCGGGCGGGCGCACGTCGATGACCACGGCCGCCGGGTCGGCGCGATGGTCGAGCAGCCACTCGGCGGTGGCCAGGCGCCGCGGCGTGATGGTCAGGCCGAACTGCCTGGGCTCGAAGGAGGTTTCGCGGTCGCTGACCGCCCGTCCCTCAGCCAGCCACTTGGGATAGCCGCCGTTCAGGATCGCCGCCTTTCGGTGTCCGAAGTACTCCAGCATCCAGAACAGCCGGGCGGCGTGAAAGCCGCCCTTGTCGTCGTAAAGGACGACCTTGGCGGTCCGGTCGATGCCGAGCGCGCCGAGCTTGGCGGCCAGCTCTTCCGCCGGCAGCAGGGTGCCGTCGACATGGCTGTCGGGATCGATGACCGCGTCGGCGGAGAGGTGCAGGGCCTGCGGGATGTGCCCGGCGTCGAAGGCCGCCTTCGGCCGGACGTCCAAGATCCGCAGGTCCGGATCGACGGGGCCGGTCGGATCGTCGAGCCAGGCCGCCAGCTCGCCGGTCTCGACCAGGAGCCGCGGGTTGGCGTAGTCGGCCGCCGCAGGTCCTGCGGCCGTGGCAAGGAGGAGCAGGCCGGCCAGGGCCGGCAAGAGGGCATTGGCATAGGGTCTCATGGTCTGATGTTCCTGTCGTCTGGGCGCCGCGACCCGGATCGTGGCCGCAGGCGCGTTCGTGCAATCGGTCGCCGCTCACCCCGCCCGGGGGCTTGGCCCTCGATGTCTGGGCCCATCCTGGCTGGGCATCGAGGGTGGGCTGCTGGAGCTGGGCGGGGCGAGCGACGTCATCCCGCGCGGCGGCGCCTTACGCCGGCTGCGGGACGATCCGCATGTAGGGCTTGGGCGCGGTCCAGCCGTCGGGGAAGCGCTGCCTGGCCTCCTCCTCGCCGACCGCGGGCACGATGATGACGTCCTCGCCGGAGCGCCAGTTCACCGGCGTCGCGACCTTGTGCCGGGCGGTGAGCTGCAGGGAATCCAGCACCCGCAGGATCTCGTCGAAGTTGCGCCCGGTGCTCATCGGGTATGTCAGCATCAGCTTGATCTGCTTGTCCGGCCCGATGACGAAGACCGAGCGGACCGTGGCGTTGTCCGCAGCCGTGCGTCCGGCCGATCCGCCGGCGGTCTCGGCCGGGAGCATGCCGTAGAGCTTTGCGATGCGCAGGTCGGTGTCGCCGATCAAGGGATAGTTGGGCGCGGTGCCGGTGGTCTCCTCGATGTCCTGCGCCCAGCGCTCGTGGTCGGCGACCGGATCGACGCTCAGTCCCAGGATCTTGCAGTTCCGCTTGTCGAACTCGGGCTTGAGCTTCGCCATGTAGCCCAGCTCGGTGGTGCAGACCGGGGTGAAGTCCTTGGGGTGCGAGAAAAGGACGCACCATCCCTCGCCGATCCAGTCGTGAAAGGAGATCGAACCCTGCGTGGTCTCGGCCGTGAAGTCCGGGGCCGCATCGTTGATCTGAAGAGTCATGCCTCGCTCCAAAAAAAGAGGTGTGAACCTTGGTTGAATCCGGGTCGGCAGGCCGCTCCCTTCCCCCAGTGTCTCTGGGCCGCTTGCGTCCGGATCGGGACGACGGCCCGGAGCGGCCTGCCGGATCGCTGCTCTAACGCCAGCCCGGACCGGAGTCCTGAAGAAAACAGACCGTTTTCCTGAAACGCGCCGAAGCGGGGCGGACCGGCCGGGAGGCCATCAGCGAAGAGGACGTCCCGGCCCGGCCGCCGCCGGCGTCACCAGAGGCGGGCCTTCGGGCTGGGATGGACCGAGGCCTGGACGTTGTCGCAGCTGTAGGGCGGACAGCCACCGTTGAACTGGGTGAGCTGCGCCTCCAGGATCTCGGGATCGTCGGAGGCCGGCCCGTGGTCGCGCAGCACGAGGTGAATCTCGGCGTTCGGCTCGATCGGGTTGGCGCGGGCCGGGTTCGGCACCTGGTCCTCGCCCTCCGGCAGCTCGCCGTAGTCGATCTGGGCCGCGAAGGTCGCCTGCCCGTAGGCGTCGGTCATGCGGCCCGCGGCGAAGAACACCCCGACCTCGGCCGCGGCGTTGCTCAGGTCCTCGGCCCCGCAGTCATAGGGCGTGAAGCACGCGCGGGGCCGGTTGAAGACGACCCACCAGGCGGTATAGGGCGCCTCGGGCGCCAGGCCCGTGGTGTCGAAGGTGAAGCCGACCCCGGTCTTGGTCCTGACCAGGACCGAGGTCCCGTCGACCTCCGGCAGGGAGCCGCCCGGCGAGGCCGGAAAGGCGCCGACGGCGGCGACGCTGACGCTCTGCTTGACGAAGCGGACGCGCTTGGTGCCGTCGTCGGTGGCGGTGGCGATCGGCACGGACGCGAAGGAGACGAGCCCTGCGAGGCCGAGCGACAAGATTTGTTGATGCAACACGTGTTTCTCCATTCCATTCGGTGATCTTGATGTTCGCGATGCCCTGGCCCCGCCGGCCCGCCGCGGCTCGAAGGTCCGGGCGAGGCCGCGGCGCGGCGGCAACGGGGCGCTCAACTAGCGGCGATCGGCGGCGGATACCTGATGGTTTTCGACTGTTTTTGTGACGGCTTCGGCGCCTGTGGCATTTGCCACCCCGCTTCTTGACCGGGACGGCTAGACACACCTCAAATCGGGGATTTGCCGCAGCGCCGTGCTCGCTAACGTCCCCGGTTCACGGGACAGACCGGGAGAGGAAGCGACCGAGGCCGCAGGCCGTGCCCCTGCGCCGCGGCTCAAGAAGGGGGAGAGAGTGCAAGACTTCACGCTTGGGATCTGGCGGGTCGATCCGCTGGGACGACGGCTGACCCACACCCAGGATGAGGCACGCCCGTCAGTCCGCTTGTCCAACAAGGCCAACGGGGTGCTGCTGACCCTGGTCGAAGCCGAGGGGGCGGTCGTCACCCGCGGCAACCTGATGGACAGCGTCTGGCCGGACGTTGTCGTCGGCGAGGAGGTGCTGACCCACGCCATCGCGGAGCTGCGCCGCGCACTGGGCGACACGCCGCGCAGTCCCAGCTACATCGAGACGGTGCACAAGGCGGGCTACCGGCTCTTGGCGCCGGTCACGAAAGGGAACGGCGCCGAGCGACACTGCAGCGCCGACCTGGCGCAGCGCCGCCCGGCGGCGAGCCGGAACGGCGCGCGGGGTGCTGCCGTCCCAGCAGCTGTTCCAGGTATGAACGGCGGCAACAGCCTCGACCAGAACTGGCCTGCCTGGATGAACGGCGGCACCGGTCCGGCGGCCGGGGGCAGGCCGCTCGGCCACAAGAAATCGATCGCCGTCCTGCCCTTCGCCAACATGACCGGGGATCCGGCCAAGGCCCAGATCGGCGACGGCCTCGTCGAGGACATCATCACCGAGTTCTCGCGCTTCCGCAGCCTGGTCGTCGCCGCCTGCAGCGCCAGCGCCGTCAGCCGGGACCAGGCCTTCGACCCGGTCCGAACGGGACGCGACCTCGGGGTCGACTACCTGCTGCTGGGCAGCCTACGGGCACTGGGACAGCATCTGCGGATCACCGTCCAGCTGATCGAGGCCCGGAGCGGCAACCACCTCTGGGCCGAGCGCTACGATCGCCGCCTCGACGACATCTTCGAGGTCCAGGACGAGATCACCGAGACGATCGTGGTCACCCTTGCCGAGCGGATCTCGAGCGCCCTGCTGGAGCAGGTCAGGCGCCAGCCGCTCCCGGAATGGCAGGCCTACGACCACTACATGATGGCCCGCAGCTATTCCCGGCTGCCGCGCACCGCCGAGAACGTGAGCCGGGTGCTGGACTTCGCGCAGCGGGCGATCACGGCCGATCCGCAGTTCGCGCCGGGCTACGGCATGCTGGCCAACGCCTATCGCTGGCTGGCGGTCCTGACCGACGCCGGGGATCCGTCGAAGGTGCGCTGCGCCTACCAAAGCGCCCGCGACAGCGCCTTAAAGGCCGCGGAGATCAATCCCAGCGACCCGGAATCCCTCCGCTCCCTCGGATGGAGCTACCTCGCGACCCGGAACTACGCCGAGGCCGAACGTTTTCTCGAGCGCTCCCACGCGATGAGTCCCCACGACGGCGACGTCGCGATGAGCTGGGCCACCGCCCTCACCTATCTTGGCCGGCCCGAGCAGGCCGCCGATCTGGCGCAACGGACGATGCAGAAGACCCCCGGGCACCCGGACTACTACCTCTTCGACCTCGGCGAGGCGCTGTTCTTCGCCGGCCGCGACGAGGAGGCGGTCGCCTTCTTCGAGCGCGCCCCGGACGAGGAGCTGGACGAGAGCATGGTCGTCGTGATCGCGGCCCTGGCCCACAGCGGCCGCAGGGAAGCGGCGCAGAGGCGGGCCGCCCACTACCTGGAGGATCTCGGCGAGCGCTGGACCGGCGACCCGCGGGCCGGCGCCGCCGAGCGGATCGCCTGGGAGTTCGAGTTCCGGCACGTCTACAGCCGACCCCAGGACATCGCGCGCCTCCGCGACGGCCTGCGCCTGGCGGGCCTGCCGACCTGAGCGCGGACCCGCCGGGCCTCTATTCCGTCGCGGCCAAGGCGGCGGCCGTGTCGAAGAACTCGTAGAACGCCACCACCTTGCCGTCCCTGAAACGGAAGAAGTCGGCCTTGGGGGTCTCGACCGCCTTGCCGGTCCGCCGATGGCGCCAGCCGCAGCGGCCCCGCATCACGACGCGGTCGCCCTCGACGACGTACTCCTCCGGGCTGTAGTGGAGCATTTCCCAGTCCCCGGCGAGGCCTTCGAAATAGGCGCGGACGCTGTCCTTGCAGTTGCAGTCCTCGGTGAATTCCATCCCCGCGGCGCCGGCGCCGAGGGAGCGGAAGTCGACGTCCTCGGCCAGGAGATCCATCCAGAACTCGAAGGCCGTGCCCTTCTCCTCGTTCCAGCGCCGGTAGGCTTCCTTGACGAGAGCGAGGTTGCGGTTGGTTTCGGTCATGCTTTGCCTCCCTGAGAGGCGCGGCAGGGGGCTGACCGCGCAGTTCGGCCGTCGCCGGCCAGAGATTCGAAAGCCTATACCTCTTTCGGGTCGAAAGCTCTCGGATCTCTCCGCGCGCTTGGAAGCCGGCGGAGCGCCGCCTATTCTCTCGCCGCGACTCCAAAGCGGGAAGAACCACATGACCGACCAGAGCATTCCCTTCACCGCGCTGGTGCAGAGCCTGCCGGCGACGGTCCCCTTCGTCGGCCCGGAGGCGATCGAGCGGCAGCGCGGCCGGACCTTTCGGGCGCGGATCGGCGCCAACGAGAGCGCCTTCGGGGTCTCGCCCAAGGCCGCGGCGGCCATGCGCGAGGCGGTCGGGCGGGTCTCCTGGTACGGCGACCCCGAGAGCTTCGACCTGCGCCAGGCCCTGGCCGCCAGGCACGGCGTGGCCATGGAGGAGATCTGCGTCGGCGGCGGCATCGACGAGCTGCTGGGCTTGGTAGTCCGCATGACCGTGACCCCGGGCACCCCGGTCGTCACCTCAATGGGCGCCTATCCGACCTTCAATTACCACGTCGCGGGCTTCGGCGGCCGGCTGGTCGCCCTGCCCTACGTCGCGGACCGGGAGGACCCGGCGTCGCTCCTGGCTGCGGTGAGGAAAGAGGCGGCGCCGCTGGTCTACCTGGCCAACCCGGACAACCCCATGGGCAC
>JAAUYI010106465.1_pt1 | contig 10241 bp, 7 predicted proteins | sample 7278041 | NCBI WGS metagenome assembly JAAUYI01 (sample SAMN14350216, study PRJNA611818) | marine sediment metagenome | isolation source: surface marine sediment (0.6m) | place: French Polynesia: Moorea | collected 2018-08
CGTCGACCCCCCGCCCCGTGTTGCCCTCCATGGTGGCGGAGAGAGGATCAGATCGACGACAGATCAGCCACGCTTCGTGAACAACTCGCTTCAGCTCCGGACGAGACGCCCAGGCCGGGCGCCCGTGTCCTGATCGTCCGATCGCGTCTGGACCCCGTGGCAGAACGTGGCGACGTAGCCCTCGACCGGCTGGAGCAGCCGGGTACCTCCGGCGGGGAGGTCGTCATGGGCGACCGGCGCCGAGACGGCGAGCCGGTCGTGGTCGATCACGTTCACGTCGGCCCGCATGCCGGGCTCGATCGTGCCTCGATCGGCGAGCCCGTACAGCCGGGCGTTGCGCCGGGTCTGCTTCTCGACGAGGAACTCGATCGGCAGGTGGTCGCCGGCCCGGTCGCGGGTCCAGTACGTCAGCTGGGTCGAGGGCATCGTGCCGTCGCAGATCAGCGTGACGTGGGCACCCGCGTCGGAGAGCCCCGTGACGGTGTGGTCGTCGAGGAGCATCTGCTTCAGCACCTCCATCCGCGCCCGGATGTCGGCCGTGCTGAGCGACGCGAAGCGGGTACCGCCCTCGCTGATGAGGAAGTCGTAGAGATGGTCGAGCGGCTCCTTGCCGAGCCGCTGGGCCTCCGCTCCGAGCGAGTCCTCACGGGTGGGCTCGAGGTTGACCGGGTTGCCGAGCGGGTACAGCAACGGCGCCGAGCGTCGGAACAGGCCGTAGACGTTCTCCATCGAGCCGGGCGCCTCGGGGCGAACGTCGGGCTCGGACATCAGCGCCTGCCGGACCTCCGGCTTGGCCATCTCGGCGGCCCGCTTCGCGAGCGGGAGGTGGGCGAGGCGCTCCAGGTAGGTCGGCTTGCGCATGAACGCGTGGTACGCCGACAGGCCGGTGAGGAATCCGATCGGTCGCGACGACACCTGCGGGTGGAGGCGGGCTCCGGACGCGTTGGCTTCGGCGACCAGGCGGAGGATCTCGCGCCACAGGTCCGGGTCGTAGTCCGGGGACTGCACGAGCGTGAAGGTGACGGGGCGTCCGGACTCCATCGAGACGCGGCGGAGGATCTCGTGCTCGTCCTCCTGGGTGGTGCGCTCACCGCCGAGGCCCTCGAGCTTGCCGACCGTGCCTGCGGGGATCGCCTCGAAGACGCCCTTGCCGACCCGGCCCATCGCCTTGGCGATGGCGACGAGCTCGTCGGCCGCGGCGAACGTCCCCGGCACCGGCGTGCCCCACAACGATCGGTGCCCGATCGTGCGCGACGTCGAGAAGCCGAGGGCACCGGCGGCGACGGCCTCGCCGACGAGGTCGGCCATGGCCGCCAGCTCGTCGGCGGTGGCGTCCTCGTCGGTCATGCCCCGCTCGCCCATGACGTAGTAGCGGACCGAGCCGTGCGGCACCTGGGTGCCGACGTCGAGGGCGTACTCCCGACGGCCGAGCTCGTCGAGGTACTCCGGGAACGTCTCCCAGTTGCCCCACGGCATGCCCTCGTGCAGTGCGGCGCCGGGGATGTCCTCGACGCCCTCCATCAGCTCGATGAGCTCGTTCTCGGTACCCGGCCGCACGGGGGCGAAGCCGACGCCGCAGTTGCCCATCACGACGGTGGTGACGCCGTTCGAGAAGGACGGGTCGATCTCGTCGTCCCAGGTGACCTGACCGTCGTAGTGCGTGTGCACGTCGACCCAGCCGGGCGTGACGAGCGCGCCGTCGGCCTCGATGCGGTTGCGGGCCTCGCCCGTGATCTCGCCGACCTCGACGATCCGACCGTCGGTGATGGCCACGTCGGCCGTGCGCGGCTCGGCGCCGGTGCCGTCGACGACCGTGCCGCCGGTGATGACGTGATCGAACATGGGTCCCCCTTCGTCAAGAACCTATCGGGCGCGCCTTCCAGAAGTAGTTGTGGACGCCGTCGGCGGTGAAGAGGCGGCGGAAGGTCATCTCGACCCGGTCGCCGATCTTGACCGCCTCGGGATCGACGTCGGTGACCTCGCACTGGAAGCGTCCGCCGCCGTCGAAGTCGATGACGGCGGCGACCACCGGAGGCGACAGCGAGAAGGCGAGCCGGTCGACGGTGAAGGTGACGATCGTCGCCGGGACGTCGGCCATCGGCACCGGCTCCATCTCGTCGACGGCGCCGCCCTCGTAGGACACCCGGCGGGGTGGCAGGTGGATCGCCCCCGACGACCGGTCCTTCGAGCCGACGAACGCGTACTTCCAGTCCTCCATGCGAGCGGCCGGAGGCGCGGCCGGTCGCTCGGGATCGGGACGGCGGGGTGGCTCGCGGTCGAGCATGCCCCGCCAGGTCAGGAACAGGGGGTAGTCGAGGCCGTCGTTGCCGGCGGCGATCTGATCGGCCACCGGGTCGGCGGGCGCGTAGTCGGCGATGGCGTCGGTCGTGCGGAAGAGCAACACGTCGCAGCCGTCGGCCAGGACCACCAGAGCGATCGTCCGACCCGGCTCCGCCCGGTCGAGCACCGAGGCGAGGAGCAGCCCGGGATGGGCGGTGCCGGTGTTGCCCACGACGGCGGAGAGGTCGTCGACGACCTCACCCAGCTGGCCGACGACGCGTCCGCTGCCGCGAACCGCCCGGGCGGACAGACCGGTGAGGATCACCTGGTCGACCGTCGACGGATCGACACCGCTCGACTCGAACGCCGCCTTCGTCGCCTGCTCGACCAACGGGAGGTAGGCGTGTTCGCCGAAGCGCTCCTCCCAGACCTTGGAGCTCGACGCACCCGGTGTGCGCCAGCGGTCGAGGAACTCCGCCGTGGCCGAGCCGCAGCCGACGAACTCGGCGATCACCGGTGCGTCGTGGTCGTCGCCGACGAGGATCGCCGACGCGGCGTCGCCGCCGTCGCGCTCGTCGGCCGAACCGGGCAGCCCGGTGCGGACGTCGGCGGTGGCCACCATCGCCGTCCCGCCGGAGATGCAGGCGCCGAGCAGCGCCCCGATGCCCGATCGGGCCGAGCCGGCCAGATCGAACGCCGGGACGTTCGACGGCAGGCGCAGCGCGGCGTGGATGGCCGTGGCGTTGGTCTTGTCGAGGTACGGCGGCGTGGCCGTGGAGAAGGAGAGCGCCATCGGTTCGACGTCGGTGGTGCGGAGCAGGCGCCGACCGGCCTCGACGGCCATCGTCGTGGCGTCCTCGTCGTAGGAGGCGACCGCTCGGGTCCCGCGCCCGCCCGGTTGGCCGAGCGCTGCGCCGATGGCCGACCGCTGCAGACGGAAGTACGGGACATAGGCCCCGTAGGCGATGATCCCTCGCATCGAATCTCCCCCTCGTCGATCCTCGCGGGGCGACTCTAGGGCGCGGAGTCAGCGCCGACTGAAGTCGACCAACCCCAGCCTCGGGCCGTACCTCGGGGCGCTCTGCCCGGAGCCCTTGATGAGGCGGATGACCCGGCCGCGGTGTCCCTCGTAGGGAGCGAGCAGCTCGAGCATCCGCTCGTCGGTGGCGCGGTCCTCGCCGGCGAGGACCCAGGCGACGTTGTTGGGGATGTGGAAGTCACCGACCGGGACCGCATCGGCGTCGCCGAGCGCCTGCCACCGCACCCAGGCCGAGGTCCACGGGCCGATCCCGCGCACGGCCCTGAGACGGCGCTCGGCGTCCTCCGACGTCATCGTCGCGGTCTCCTCCAGCCGGTGCGCCACCTTCGCCGCCCGGATGATCGTGTCGGCCCGCTTGCGCTCGACGCCGAAGCGATGGAGCTCGAACGATCCGACCGACGCGAGCTGCCGGGCCGACGGGAACGCCCGGAGCCCGTCCGGGGCCGGTCCCGGCGCCGGGTCGCCCCAGCGCCGGACGATGCCTCGGAGGCTGCGCATCGCCGCGGTCGTCTGCACCTTCTGACCGAGGATCGCCGGCAGCAGCGCCTCGAACACCCGCTCGGTGCGACCGAAGCGGATCGACGCCTGCCGCCGGGTGATCTCGACCAGCGGACCGTGCTGCGGGCGGAACGAGTCCGGATCGTCGCGTGCACCGAGCAGGTCGGCGACCCGGTCGAGCATCCACCCGCCGCCGTCGCCCCACGCCTGGGCCTCGACGGTCGTGCCGATCGGCCTCGCGACGTGGAGGGTGCCGAGACCGTCAGGGGTATGGGTCGCCCACCACAGCCCCGTGCGGTGGAGACGGGTGGCCTTGTCGCCGAAGGTCGCCTGACGGAGATCGGGCTCGAAGTCGAGCTGGATGGTGCGCCGGGTCACGTCGCCGAGGCTAGGCGGGGGCAGCCGAGACGAGACGGGAGCGTCGTCTCGGGTTGGCCGCCGCGCGCTGATCTCAGAAGGCGCCGTGCCCACAGACCCGGAGCGCCGTGTCGAGCGGCGGGTCGTCGCTCACGGCGAGGTCGAAGGTCGAGACGGAGATGTCGCAGCGACCGCGAGCGACGAGCTCGCCGAGCAGCAGGAACGCCACGTCAGAGGACTCGCCGTCGACCAGGTCGACGACGCGATCGGCTCCGGCGAGGTCCCCCTCCTCGACCAGGTCGATCGCGAGGCGAGCAGCCGGCCAGCTGTCGTCGCCCATGAAGGCCACCGCCGCGATCTGACCGGTGCGGCCCGGCAGCCCGAGCAGGCCGATGGCGAGCACCAGCGGCAACAGCCCTGCTCCGAGGCCGACGACGGCGCCGCGGATCGCCGGGCCTGGACGGGGGCGTCCCGGCGTCTGCCACTGCGGCTCACGACCGGCGGCGCGGAGGTGGCTCGCCAGATCAGCGTGGACCCCGCTCCTGCTGGTCACCGGTCTACCGCTGACCTGGTGGAAGCGCTCGGCCGCCATCGCGACCGGCACGAGCTCGTCGCCGGGTCGCGAGCGTTCGACCTCCTCCATGGCCCTTCGGCTGACGCGCCGTGCGAGAGCGATCGCCCCCACAACCGTCATGAGCGTCGCGCCGAGTGACAGCACCGAGCCGGAGAGGCTGCCCTTCGCTGCGACGGCCGCTCCCGGTGAGACGGCCAGCACGATGGCCGGGAGATGGACCACCAGTCTCGGGCGCCGCACCCCCCTCGACCAGGTGACGACCTCCCGGGCCACACTGCGAAGCTGCTCCCGCTCCACGGCGCTCAGCGCCGCAGTCGCCACGGCGAGTCGACCCGATCCCAGCACGAAGACGACGGGGACTGGGCTCCGAACCTCGACCGCACCACCGGCGCCGACGTCGTGGGCGAGCGGGTCGAGCTCGGGCGCCGGGCGGAGGAGTCCGAGCCGGTCGAGGACCGCCTCGAGACGGAGCTCGACGACCAGCAGCGCGAGGAGCGCGATCGTCCAGGGCAACAACCCGCGTACGGACGGCTCCGTGGGGGCCAGCATCGCCGAGGTGAGGAGCCAGACCGCCGCCGGCCGCATGGTCCACCAGCCCAACACAGCGTCACGCCGGCGCAGTCCGTCGGGCACACCCAGGACGGCTGCGTCGAGCCGCCGGACCGAATCTCCGAGGAGGACGAAGCTGCCAACGATGGCGACCCGGCCCACCAGGAGCGCGTCGAGCCGGCTCGACTCCCCCACCAGCGACAGCGAGAAGTACGCCAGGCTGATGGCCGCGGCCGTCGCCACACCCAGCAGCCGCAGGCGCTCCTCGGCGACGAGCCGGTTGCGTTCGACCCAGTGGACCGGTGCGGCAGCGATCCGCTCGGCACCACGTCGACCTGACTGGCGCAGCACGAGCGCGAGGACGCCGAGGCCGACGGCGATCGTCAGAGCGCCCAGCCAGTCGAGGAGAACGAGCACGCTCTCCTGTCGGACCCAGCGGTCCGTCGCTGAGCCGGTTCAGGCTGATCGCTCCCGCACCGCCGCGGGCAGATCGAGGCGTCGGAGGGCTCGGAGACCCGGGAGCTGGGCGAAGACCGCGCCACCCACCACCAGGACCACCGACCAGACGAGCGACCGGGCCGTGAGGCTGAAGTCGAAGGTGAACGACTCGGTCGTGAACTGGCCGAGGAAGGCGGCGCCGACGATCCGTCCGAGCACGAGCCCCGGGAGCAGGCCGAAGAGCACGACGAGCAGGTTCTCGGCGGTGATGGTCCGCCGCATGAACGGCCACGGCACGCCGTTGGCCACCAGGGTCGCGACCTCGCCGGTCCGCTCGGCGAGCGCCACGCTGATCGCGTTGAACACGAGCGCGATGGCGAGGACCATCGAGAAGGCGATCATGAGCCCCACGAAGAGATCGAAGAGGCCGAGCAGGTCGCGCAGCGCGTCGACCGCCGCCCGGTGGTTGGTGATGGCGAGGACCTCACCGCGGGCCGAGAGCTCGTCACGGACCGCCTCGGCGTCGGCCTCGTCGACGAGGCCGAGCACCGCGGTGGACGGCGCGGGACCGCCGATCGCCTCCCACGCCTCGACCGAGGCGTAGCTGACCCCGATGAGGGGCTCGTCGACGAGTCCGGCCACGGTGGCGTCGACGCGCAGGCCGACGTCGGGCGCGGTCACCCCCACGACGTCGCCCTCGTCGACGTCCAGCTCGCCGGCGACCGCCTCCGACAGCACGAGCCCGTTGGCGGGCAGCGGGGTCTCGAAGCCGTGCAGGTCCGTGCCCGCCTCGAAGACGTGGAGGAGCTGGGTGACCGGGCCGTCACCGGCGTCGAGCACGACGGGGAGCTCCGCGAAGCGCTCGGCGACGGCGACGCGTCCGTCGGCGGCCAGGTCCGACAGCTCCGCGTCGCTCACCGGTCGGTCGAGCAGCACGGACAGGTCGCGGCGGTCGATCTCCTCGAACTGCCGGTCGACCAGGAGGAGCGTCGAGTCGCGCAGGCCGAACGACACGATGAGCAGCACGACGGCCAGCATCACGCCGATGGCGGTGGTGGCCGTGCGCCGGCGTTGGCGGGTGGCGTTGCGCACGACCAGCACGGCGCCGGTCGGTAGCCGGAAGGGCACGAGCCGCTCCAGCAGCGTCGGCTCGGCCCGCCCGGTGGGGCTCACCGGTCGCATCGCGGCCGCCGGTCGGATGCGGGCCGCCGCCCGGGCCGGGACCCCGCCGGCGACGACACCCATCAGCAGCGCGAAGGCCGTGCCACCGACGATCGATGCCGGCCACGTCCGACCGACGGTGATGGGGATGTCGAGGAAGTCGGTGTAGAGCCGGCTGATCCAGCGGCCGAGCACGGCACCGGCCAGCAGCGCCGGCAACGCGCCCAGGGCCGCGGCGGCGATGCCGTAGCCGACGTAGTGGCGGAAGATCTGCCGGGTCGCCATCCCGTTGGCGAGCATCATCCCGATCTGTGGCCGTTGGAGCCGGATCATGCGGCCGAGCACCACGTAGGTGGCCATGCCGGCGACGGTGAGGAACAGCAGCGGGAAGAGGTACGAGAGCTGCTCGAAGCCGGTCACGTCGGCCTGGAGCGCGTCGTTCGACGGCTGCGTCGGCTGGTCGTAGACGTCGGCCGCGCCGGCGTCGAGCGCGGCGCTCACGATGTCGGCGAGCCGCGACGGGTCGTCGCCGTCGACGGCCGCGACGACCTGACGGGGGGCCTCGGGCGCCAGCACCGCGGCCACGGCCTCGTCGGCGAACACCACCGCGAACTCGCTCGGCGCGGAGAACTGGTCGTCTGCGCTGCGCGCGAGCCACAGGTACTCCGGCGACGACACGACCGCGGTCACCGTGAGCTCGGCCTCGCCGACCCGGACGCGATCACCGGGCCCGAGGTCGAACTCGGCGGCGCCGTGGTGGTCGAGCGCGACCTCGTCGGGCTCGGCGGGCAGCGCGCCCTCCATCACGAAGAGCTGGTTCAGCCCGGCCCGGCCGCCGTCGGTCAACCCGACGAGCCGCCCGCGCAGCTCGCGCCCGCCCAGCGTGAGGGGCAGGTCGGCCTGGGTCCTGACCTCGACGGCGGTCACGCCCGGCATCCCGGCGACGGTCGCGGCGACCTCGTCGGTCGGACCGCCGGTGGCCCAGACGTCGGCGAAGCTCAACCGCTCGTAGAGCTCCTCGTAGGAGGCCCGCAGGTTGCGAGCGGCGTCGAGGTTGCCGACGAACAGCGTGACCCCGATGAACACGGTGATCGCGACGGCAGCCACCTGGGCGGCCCGGGCCCGCAGGTCGCGACGGAGCTTGACGGCGAGGATCCGTCCGGTCGACATCTCAACCGTCCAGGTCGTCGGGGTGCAGCGGATCCGGGTTGACCTCGTCGGACACGATCCGTCCGTCCTCGAGGTGCAGCACCCGGTCGGCGACCAGCGCCACCTCGGGGTCGTGGCTCACGACGATCACCGTGCGGCCACGGTGTTCGACGGCATCGCGCAGCAACGTGAGGACGTTGCGACCCGACGCACGGTCGAGCGCTCCGGTCGGCTCGTCGCACAGCAGCACCGGCGCGTCCTTGGCCAGCGCTCGGGCGATGGCGACCCGCTGCTGCTGGCCCCCTGAGAGCTGGGACGGGAACCGGTCGAGGTGGTCGCCGAGGCCGACGTCGGCGAGGACGGCAGCCGCGTCGGACCGGGTCCGGCCGACGAGCCCGGCCACCAGCTCGACGTTCTCGACGGCGCTGAGGGTGTTGACGAGGTTGAAGAACTGGAAGACGAACGCCACCTGCTCCTTGCGGAACCGGGCGAGCGCCGCGCCGTCGAGCGAGGCGACATCGACGTCGTCGACCAGGATCGAGCCCTCGTCGGGACGGTCGATCGCGCCGATGACGTTCAGCAGCGTCGTCTTGCCCGACCCGGACGGCCCGAGCAGGGCGACCAGCGTGCCGGCCTCGATGTCGACGTCGACGCCGTCGAGCGCCCGCACCTCGGCGGCACCGGTGCCGTACACCCGCACGAGACCGCTCGTGCGCACGGCGTTGGTCCGGTCGATCGTGGTGTCGGTCACGACTCCTCCTGGCGCAGGACACCTCGGGCGAACAGCTCGGACTGGAGCTCGACCCAGCGCTCGTAGACGCCGGGCGAGAAGAGGTCGCCGCCGAGGTGCTCCGTGAGGTGCGGCCGGAGCACGAACATGCCGATGTCCATCGCGAGCGAGACGGCGGCGAGCATGGGGAGGTCGTCGACGCCGTCGCGCAACGTGCCGGCCTGCGCCATGCCGCCCAACGTCTCGTCGGCCATGACGAGGAAGCGGTCGACGAACGCCCGACCCGTCGGTCCACCCTCGGAGATCGCGCGCGCCAGGTAGCCGAGCACGTCGACCGCCGGAGCGAAGGCCGCCTGCATCGCCTCGGCGATCTCGGCGGCGCCGACGGCTTCGGTGCTCGCGGCCACGACCTCGGCCACGACGGCGATGCAGTGCTCGTCCACTGCCTGCTGCAACCCGTCCTTCGAGCCGAAGTGGTGCATCACCAGCGCGGGCGAGACGCCGGCTGCGTCGGCGACGGCACGGACCGACGTGCCCGCCACGCCCCGGTCGGCGAAGAGGCCCATCGCCGCATCGCGGATGCGGGCGACCGCCGTCCGGTCATCGACTGAACTCATGTTCAGCACTCTGACTGAACGTTCAGTCAGCTGTCAAGGGTCGTGGCTCAGCCGGTGAAGGCCGCGACGCCGACGACGGGGCTGGCCAGCTCCTGACCGCCCAGCGAGCCGAGGAAGTCCAGGACCGAGAAGTTGAAGATGCCACCGTCGCTGGCGACCATCAGGTAGCCGTCGCCGAACGCGAGGGCACCGATGACCGGGGCGTTGAGCCGGGCACCGTCGGCCAGGACTCCCGGCACGCTGCCACGGAACTCGGCGTCGAAGGCGAAGATCCCGCCGTCCGCGGCGACGAGCCAGTAGCCCGTGCCGTCCGGGTCGGGAGCGATGCCCACCACCGGCTCGTTCAACACGAGGCTTCCCGTCGAGCCGTGGAACCTGGCGTTGCCGAACGAGAAGATGCCACCGTCGGAGCCGACCAACCAGTACCCGCCGCCGTCGGGGGTGGAGGTCGACGCGACGATCGGCCCGTTCAGCGGCGTGCCGACCATGTCGCCGTGGTGGACCGCGGCACCGAAGGCCAGGGCCCGTCCTCGGTCGGTGAACACCCAGTAGCCGTCGCCCGCCGGGCGCACCGCGATCGTCGTCACCGACTCCCCCGGATCGAGGGTCGAGGGATCGGCGCTGCGGTGGTGCCGGGCGCCGCCGCGCACGTGCACGACACCGTCGGCATCGAGCAGCCACAGCCCGACGCCGTCGGCGTCGGTCGCGATCGACACGACGTCAGCGCCGGAGACGGCGCCGTACGGGTCGGCCGCACCGAAGTCGTGGACCTCACCGCCCCGCTCCACCATCCAGTACCCGGGCTCGACGAGCGGCACAGGGGTCGGCTCGGGTGCAGGGGCCGGCGTC
>JAAUYI010011370.1_pt1 | contig 10235 bp, 5 predicted proteins | sample 7278041 | NCBI WGS metagenome assembly JAAUYI01 (sample SAMN14350216, study PRJNA611818) | marine sediment metagenome | isolation source: surface marine sediment (0.6m) | place: French Polynesia: Moorea | collected 2018-08
AAATATATTTAATAATAACCTTCATCATCATCATCATCATCATCATCATCATCATCATCATCATCATCATCATCATCATCATCATCATCATCATCATCAGCTTTAAAACACCTGAATTCATCCAAAATGAATACCTGTCGCAACCTTTCACTCTTGAGTGTCAGCTCAGTAGCAAGCACTTGATGTGAGAAATTACCAGATTAAACCGTCTTTACAAGTAGCAAGGTCCACGAAAAAGCTGGTACGGCTAAATGGAATGTAAATTGTCTCATAAATGTTTCAGAACATGATTATGTACTTGCTGATTGGATGCATTAAATCAGATGTTCAGCGATTATGTTTGCTACCCCAGGTGTGTTAGTGGCAATAGAATGTGACAACTCAAGGTAACCTCCAGAATGCTGAGAACACTCATACCCTAACTATGGGATCTCCCTCGAATAGACTATGAATGGGAGCAATATGTCATCATGACTAGCACATGCAGTTGATGTTGTTGCAATAATGACACAGATTGACACGGTCTTCACAAACCCACTGTGTGACCATTTGCAGGGTGAAGTGAATGTAAACTCAGAATGCATCTCAGACTGAAGTTCATTAGACCTAATCAAAATGATTAAGAGAAACATATTAGATGTGCATTTCATTTTGTATGGGTTCATGCTTGAGTAATCACCCTGTCATTGACCAGTAACATCTCAGGCAAGCCTCCACGAGGGCAAACTTCAATAGCATAGGGGCCACACACACGAAAACACGGCTCACCTCATTCATGACCCAGTGATGGAAGTCCAGGAATGAGGAGGAATTAGAGGTAGCCTAATATACATAACTGTCGCTTGCAATAAAGACAGTCACCAGGGGTTACATATACAGCTGAAAAAAGCGAAGAGCCCTCGACTACGTAGGTATTTCAAAATGGCTGCCTGGCCTTATCTTGAATATGGCATGTTTGCGTACCCGAACAGAAGCGGCCTTGGAACTTGCATTTGGCTAGGAATGACACACTTATTCTCTCTGCCAGACAGCTTTATTTCCATCTAAGCGCCTGATCATTTTCAAAAATGAAACATATGTTGGTTTGAACATAAAAAACCGTGAGGCACAGTTTTTGTTTTGATTGTGAGGTCTCCCACATGTTTACCAATGATGAACAGACAATATTTATATGACCGATGTTGCTTTGTCAGCAGAATGTGGGGGCAACAGGATATAAATTGGATATTTCATGGGGTATGTGCAAAATATCATCTCAGGTATAAAAGTAAGAAACCATGGCCATGAGAGATACATGTTATACCCAACTTGGAGAGATGTGCATAGACATACAAATTACACCTCGTGGAATATAACTCATATCTTCCCTGGGCATGGTTTCTCAGTGCAGAACTCACAAGCTATCTAGGATATAGATGATGTCATTTTCATAACATGCCGTCAAAGCACAAGGCCTTCCATGTCAGCAGAAATTCCCTTGTGCAATAGGCTGACTTTTCTGTGGCATAAGATGGATTGTTGTGGTTATACTAGATTTCACCGTGGCAGATCAAACACTAGTCAAGATGCAGTGTTATATTTCAAACACTGACTGCTGATCTGCTGAACCTCAAGACATCCATCACAGCTCAAGGAGAAAACGTCATGCAAACTTTGGTCTGGATTTTTTTAAGAATCACCACTCTAGAGAAATATATCATGTTACCCACCTAGTGTGATAACGGCGCAGGAACAGTTGAAGCTCGATAACATGGATTACTTCTTCGTGAAGGTCCTGACACATCAACATTCAGCAATGTATCCCTGAAACTAGCTTCAGGAATGGGCGTTATTACGCTCGAGAGCTCTCAACTCCATGTCATAAAAATACCTGGAGAATTTAGTATAACAACAGATACACACTTCATTGGATATTCGAACAACCATTAATGATACATTCCCCTACAAATATTTTTGCGTGCTGCTGAGTTGGCCTCCCAGTGGCAGGTTGAGGTATAGTGGCAGCACGGGTGGCCACCTAGTTACTCGGCACAGAGGCGGCTAGCTGCCACGATCCAGCCAGCCATATGAGGCCGGAAGCCGACCCTGTGCCACTGGGGTAGGCAGAGTGGTGGCTTGAGGTCGGCTGTTGGCCCCCAAAACCAGTGAAGCAGAACATCAGTAGGCACAGAGGCAGGCAAGAGGATAAAAGGGTTGGCTCAGTGGCGGCCTGCCACCAGTGGCCTGCCACCAGTGGCCTGCCAGCGGCCCACCTTGCAAGCCAACCCTGAGCCACCTAGTGGGTGAGGGCCAGTTAGCCAACCAGTGGCGGCTAGCCAACCAGTGGCAGCTAGCCTCTGGCGGCCAGCTGGCAGGCCGCTGGTGCTATGTTTGTAGGGTCATGCTTTATCTTCTTAAATATATTTGCTATAGCAATGAATCTCTCAGTAGCATCTAAATATACCTATCATGAAAAACGTGATTTTGAAAATTTTGGTGATTTTTGTCACCACCAGCATGTTGACATCATATACTTATATGTATGAACTGTCTCGGTTATGTGTTGTGATGAGTCTTTGGTTTTTGCCTATATGTTGCTCAATATATTGCGAGGAAAATTAAATAACTTTGTTTGTAGAAATAAATCAATAAAAAAGAATTTTTTTGGTGATATTCCGCTTTGTTGGCTACATTAGGGATTTACGTGAAGGGTGCCGTTAAACCAACATTTACATCAAACAAGGGAGTTCAACTTCTCGTGTTGTTCTCGCATTTTATAATTCTCCAAGTGACATAGATGTAAATCTTCAAGCCACTGATCCCTGTAACATATATGATATTGCATGTAATTCATACCCCAGATGACACTCCGTTTGTCGGTATAGTTATTGATATAATAGGCTTGTCAGGCCATCACAACCCAGTAGGATGATGAATGGATGCAGGGTGAAATGATGAAAGAAGCCATGGCAACTGCCCGCATCCTCAGCATTGGACATCTGCACTGTCAGCTTACAAAACTAACAAGACATCTGACTTCACTACACACTCAAAACATATGTATGATGGATCACCACCCATATGAATAGAGAGAGTCCGTCAAATGGCAGATTAAAAGACAAAATATCCATCATGTGTCAGGCATTTATGTGATATATACTCATTGCTATCATGATTGAGTACCTGAGGCCAGGCGACAGGTTTTGGATTAGGTTTTGGGCCAATGACATGATTTTTACCTAGTTAACTAATTTGACAGTATATCTATTCTTCAGCTAACCCACAATGCTAGCAGTGAAGAATGAGATAGCAATGACAAATTAGCTAGCCATGGGAATAATCATGCTAATGGAACAATACAAACTAGTGATATGAAATCTCTCATGATGGACTCAATGGTATTGGTATCATTGTGATGTTTCAAACAATTGTGGCACAGGATGATCTTTTTCTCTATCAACGTGAGAGTTGACAAACTCTCAAGCCATTTCTATTTATCAAACAGTCGCATGTCAACAACCAATCATAAGTATCTCTCCATGTCCACGTCCTCACGTGTAATCCGAGAATTTAATCTTATATATTATACGCTGAAAAAATTTATGGTTTGACCTTTAGCATGCCGGAGGTGACAATATTTGGCCAAAGCAATAAAACCATTTTTCTCAATGTAGATACATTCTGATGCTATATCTAGAACTACTTGGTCATTGCTAGATATATACTATAATGATAAAAATTAAAAATAATACAATCATATTAAATATCTAACAATATTATTATCTAGAATTACAAGATTATTATATATGTAACATAAGCAATCATCACTCCTCTGTCACCATTCATTCATCGTCATCTATCTCTCTGTATTCATCATCATCATCATCATCACTTAGCCGGATATGGTACTTGACTGTTATGAATACACTCGAGGGCGCATGATATGTCAATATTTTGTCAATGCGACCCTTAAGTCGAGTTGAAATAAAGTTTAAATAAAATAAAGTGAAAGACAATGTATCTCAGAAGTTAAAGCATGGTTCTATCATCATTAATTGTAGAGATATCCGCTTCAGTAGATATTTTAACATGTAATAGTCTAGCATGCTAGAAATAAAAAAGAACAACCAGGGATGGTTCCAGATGAAGAGTGGATGTTTCAGAAACATGTGAGCATCTTCCTTGCCCTGTCATGTGGATGATTCACAAACACTTCGAACAAAACGACTCTCTGGGTGACGTATGTGAAGATAAAGATAGATATTCGGATATTTTTTATTTGACTAGCGTCGGTTGTCATAACAAGAAAACAAATATGCCAAATAATGTTACAAGTACTACGAGCAGTTTTCATCCAATCAACCAATCCGGAAATAGAAGCATTTTCCCCACTGAGGCTACCGCAGGTGGTCCTCTATTATTTAATGCACAGTTCACAGATTTAGAAAGCCTTGTTGTCAAAAGCAGACTGGCTACTATCTATCTGACTGATCAATCAATCTATCAATCAATCAATCAGTCAATAAATCAATCAATCAATCAATCAATCTTTGCGTGCATTCACAAATGCATGCTGAAGAGGGAGGTCCGACATACATTACAATTGACTAACATAAGCCATCTAGATTTATTCTAGCCGGACTGACATATGCCCCAAAAGTAACGGGTCTGAAGTGTCAGATTATAATGACAATTTTACCTCTGCTTGTTCAAAAACTTGGATGAGAGCTGCTTTTTGTGTTCTAGAGTTTACCACAACATGGCTGACACCATGTCATGGTGTCAATGGGTTAGGTGGTGTTTAAGATTATTTAAATAATGCAAGACTTCAGTGACTGTCTACCTTGTAAACATTAATAGGGCTGACACTATGCCATGGTGTAAATGGGTTAGGTGGCGTCGGGTAATTCTATCTAAGATTACTTTTAATAATGCCTGCCTTTAGTGACCGTCTCAACATGACTAACTGTGTAATGGTGTAAATGGGTTAGGTGGGGTCCAGTAATTCTATCTAAGATTACTTTAATACAGCCTGCCTTTCGTGACTGTCTCAACATGGTTGTCACCATGTCATGGTGTCGGGTAATTCTATGTAAGATTACTTTAATAATGCAGGCCTTCAGTGACTGTCTCAACATGGCTGTAACCATGTCACGGTGTAAATGGGTTAGGTGGTGTCGGCTAATTCTACGTAAGATTACTTTAATAATGCGGGCCTTCCGTGACTGTCTCAACATGACTAACTGTGTCATGGTGTAAATGGGTTAGGTGGTGTCGGGTAATTCTATCTAAGATTACGTCAATAATGCTAGCCTTTAGTGACTGTCCACCTTGTAAACATGCATGATTGATGGTGTGTGGCTAGTGGATTGTTGTAGAGATGAAAGCCTGCGTCTCCAAACAGCTCACTAAGCCTCAACTAACGATAATTTAATGCCACACTAATACATTTTGTAGCTACCTCCTCCACAACACTTAACCCAGAGGGCAGCCCTCTCGGCTATCTCACTGCTTGCTGCTGTAAGAAAGGGCATGTAGTAATGCAGCCATTGTTAGTGTAAATGTCATAAGGAATTGGATGTTGTGAGTTCAATAATGTTTCAGGTTTCACAATAAAAACTGTACACCTCATCAAATCCTACAGACTCCACGACATAAATTCGCCCTGCGCACTAATGTTTTTGATATCTCTAAAATGTCACTGTCATTGTCTTCATCATCTTGTCCGTCATCAAAGTAGCTAAATTTCACCTCCTTAGTACGAGTACTTACCAGTTACATCATCCATCTGTACTATTTATCTTTCTGCTGGCCAATACTGAACATTCACCTCTCCCACTCCCACAATGCTAGCAGAGCGGGTCAGCTGGCAATAACCTAGCCATTGGCCATCTGGGGTAATAATTTCCAAGGATGTTCATCCACATCAATAATATTTGCCACCATAATTTTCACACACTGACACTGTAGTGTCTGGATCACATAGATCCGCAAGATATCCAATGGTTTATGCTTTCATCCATAAATTACTATTTTATCCGATTATTAATTTATTATTCCATTATTATTATTTAATGTACAAACAATTTTAAGGTGGCTAACCAACTTTTACCTCGTGACGTCTGTCTTTGTCTAATTTAATAATGTCAACTGTCAGGTCTGCACTGTACCATATTTATACGTTCACACTCGACTGACTGTTTAAATGAGGCGTCTGGCCGTTTTCACGACTAGTTAGTCCCATGTCATGTATATACGGTATTGTTGACTTTTGATTGTATTTTGAGTATAAATAAATACTTTTGAACTTGAACTAGCTGAATACCATAAATCAGTAGATGGAATTAGCCACGATGAGATAAATCTTGTGGTGATATCAGATCAGGGTCTGAAGCCACGGACAACACGACAGCTTAGACAAGTCAGTCCAAAATCTTTATTTGGTCATACATGTGTATGGCAAATTTCAGACATGCAACCAAACTTATCTACTGTAGTAAACTCTTATTGACTCAGGCCGAAGGTATTATTAGGCCTCCGATCACCACAAATCATCATCATCATCATCATCATCATCATCATCATCATCATCATCATCATCATCATCATCATCATCATCATCATCATCATCATCATCATCATGTTGCTGCCTACTTGAGTCCAATTCACCAGAATCAATATGGCTGGCTTTGTCGAGCATAGTATATGGCCTATGTTATGGGAAACATCATATTATGAATTCCAGGAATGCATTGCTGTACTCGCAATGTCACAAATTGCATGAAACATTCATCAGTGTTCACTTTATATTATGATTGTAGGCAGTGCTGAGCGTGTGTTATTGAGTATTCCTGACATGTGAAAGTTTCTAAATATTAACATGAATATGCGGTATTTCATGGAATGCAAAGGGGATATTCCAAATGTTTTAGTTGTCGTGGATGAAGTTGTTTCTTTGCGACCTGTTACTGATTACATATCGTTCATGTCTGGCTGCTGCTGGGAGTCAGTAAGGGCCAGTTTTGTCACTGCTACAGTGAGACAGTGAGACAGAGACAACGAGACAACAACTTTATTCAAAATGTGGCGACAACAGTTATTAAAATGTATACCATACAGTACAATATAAGACAGGTATTAGGCCAAAGTCTATTTTTCTACTGCGACCACAAGACCCAAGACCAATTTCTAGCTAGGGTATTTCTCAGAGGACTACATGTGGTTTCACACATTTATGACAATGTCCAAAAACCAGCTATATGGGCTCATACTGACAGCATAAATTTGTGTGGGTGTCATAATAACTCTAGGCGGACTACGAGCCCAGGACAAGCATAGCAGAAGCCCGTGCCCTCGTATAATAACATCATAACACATTCATGCAGATGGGCATACATATGTACATCTGTGAAAGGCTGGCATGCATTCATCACCTTCACGGAAGTCGATCCATCAGTATTAAATCTGTCGAGCTGTTATAAGTTGTCGCCTTCTACACTTAACATATAGGTATCATTTATGTAGCCATGTCAGAGATGTCAGTGATATCACAATTATTTCATCCTTCACATCAGCATTTGACTGGCGACAGAATACAAGATTGTGGCATAATATCTCAGTATCTCACCTGGACTAGATTCTCGGATGTCACCTGTATGATATTGTGTCCTAGCATGTAAAATGCTAGTGGCATTGGATCACATTTGTATTACATTGTATTGCACGTGATATTAGACCTATCCTATGTAAACAATATGCTACCGTTTCACAGAATCATGTAGCTCAATTTTACCAGAGCCTTAATTACATGCAAAATTTATCTCAGTATATCATTAAGCCCACGGAACCTGATGTTTCATAAGAAACACCACTGCATTTTTATCTGTATTTTCATTTCTGAATTCACTATAGTTTATATCACTTGTAATCCCGTCATTTGAAGCTTCAGGAAAGAGCCATAAACATTCGCCTATCTTTTATTTGCGCGTCTGACATGTGCTTACAGGACAATAAAGTCTACCCAATCAATCACCTCCTATTATTGGCTTTAGGAAGAAGAGGCATGATGAGCCTATCCCACATTCATTATACGGGTGTCATATACAGCCAATACCATGCTAATAATTAATGATTGATAGTTGATCAGACACAGTTTATCATCCAGTCAGTACCCAATCCATCAATCATTTCGGATACATTGGAAAATATGTGTGTATGCCGGAAGTACTAAAAATGTAATCAAAATCAAAAAGGTGAAATGATCAGTCCCTACTGCTCTGCTGCATTTGCACTACCCCCAGGCTCTAAATATGACATGCTGGCTCATATTGTTAGGGTTGCAGGTTATCAAATGTTATTATGGACGATGGGATCATGTCACATGATATCATGGTGCTGTGCTTTACTCGGCTTGAGTAAGCTGATTTTGCCTATTCTGGCATCTTATGTACGCCTGACACCAGATGCAAGCCAGTCCTGGACTTCGGCATGCTGGTATAGTCTGTCAAATGTTATCCTGGCTGACGAAAAATTCACTTTATTCCATCATTATCTGAGATACTGTCACAAAGGTTTTACTTTTGTCTTCAGTATACCAAGTGCCATCTTAGAGTCTAATTTCACATTGCTAACATGGTTTCTTCCATAGTTCAGGCAGTGCCGACCATCTCAAGAATAAATAACATACTCAAATAAGCCAACTCTGTGGGAAATGGTACTAGCAATGTGACACTAGGCTTATAAGATGGCGCTTGGTATACAGAAAACAATAGTAACACATTTGTGATAGTATCTCAGATATTGATGGAATAAAGTAAAATTTTCGTCCGCCAGGATAACATTTGACATACTATAGCGTCATTAGTCACCAATATCTCTATAACAACTTTTCCATGTAAATATAATCTAATGAGACAAACAGTTTCAAAAGACACGCGCAATTATTCAAGAAGTTTAACAAGGTTATTGAGATATTGTTTACTTCAGGAACAAAGTTCATGTCAATCTCGTATAGTTATGCAATCACTCATCTGTCATACATGATAGCAGAAGTGTAATTTTGTGATAATGAATATGAAAACTTCAGTACTCATTGGAATATTTACATCAACCGAGTGAAAAACAAACCAATGTCAATGCATCATCGAAAAATATATACATGGTCTATGAGCGTGGTTTCCCTATGATCCACAGCGTCGTCCATGCATCCTGTGTTGGTAATCTGTAAAATATGTACTTTTTGTCCTACCTAAAATAGTTCTTAAATAAATCTCACTAAATTGGTTTCAGTCTGTGATGTTACAAAGTTCTTTTGATTACTTTCCCTTGCATACTTTTATTTATTTATTTATTTATTTATTTATTTATTTATTTATTTATTATTTATTTATTTATTTATGATCGGAAAACACACTAAAATTTGCTCAGTGAATCTGATAGTGAGTGTGCACTATGTATGTATGTGAAAGATGATTATGAGAGGTATAGATAGTGGACAGAGTTTAGAGTGTCGAGCATATGGCCGCGAATATCACTTCCAGGGCATTTGCCCATTTGCTCATTTTGTATATTTCTATCAGCACATAGCACGACAAGAATACACAAATAAAACAATCCACATCCCCGGGATGGCGAAGGGTAGAAATTGTACATTGCTTTGAAATATATGCCAAAATCCTATTTTTGAACCTGCCAAAAATCCAAAATTTACACTGTCTTGCACGTTTTCAGTCAATATAGCTATTGGCAAGTTGTCTAATGAACAGTGCGCTTTTAGCTTCATCCCAGAATAGAAAGTCGTCAATCATGAACTCTGCATAATAGTCATTTACTGTTGCTGGCTTGCCGAACAGAACTGCAAGAGAAGGTTGAGCAGAAATCACATTAGATGCCCAGTTGTCACAGCTCACACTAATTCCATCATGATAGAGACAAATATTGGTGGTATTCCAAATGACACCAAAATGAAACCATGTATCTGGAAAAGGGTCAACATATAGTCCATATCCATTGTTCTGATGACGCATCCGGAATCCCAACCTGTTATCAGCTAGTTGTTCTACCCTCCAACCAAGTTGTTGGCTGGTATCAATAAGGCCTGCTGATATCAAAAAACGCTCTTTTCCTGTTGGGTTTACAGCTGGTACTTGAAGCCACATGGCTATTGTCAGTCCATTGGAACATGATTCTGGGTTTGTGAAGCAAGCATTGGTTGGGTAGCCAAAGTGAACATACTGGTTAATGCCATTGAAAGAAAG
>JAAUYI010135659.1_pt1 | contig 10232 bp, 8 predicted proteins | sample 7278041 | NCBI WGS metagenome assembly JAAUYI01 (sample SAMN14350216, study PRJNA611818) | marine sediment metagenome | isolation source: surface marine sediment (0.6m) | place: French Polynesia: Moorea | collected 2018-08
ATATCTTCAATTGTCAAGGTACAGATTGCCCTTAGGCAGTTGGGTTTTTATACAGGTTGATTACCGTTCCTGTTAGATTCAATTTTACTGCAAATTGACTGAGGCGTAAACACCTCTAACGGCTTTCATCCCTTGCCTGAAGTACGCCTGAATCTCTTCGCCAAGCTACGAGACTCAGACTCAAGGGTTTTCAGCCTGTTTTCTTATAAATTATAATTAACACTTAATCAGGCCGATCGTCAGAGACTGGTTTATTTAAGGATTGGCGGTGGGGAAATAAAGTGATCAACAACTGCTGTATACTTCCTTGCCCATAAATATGAGCACCAAAATTTTCCGGGGGAGCGATGGCAGGTTCTGAATTTTCTTCCTTTTCGGTCGAGGTGTCAACCTGTTCTGTGGAGGTATCTGGTTGTTCTGTGGTAGTAGTTTCTAATTGAGCTTGTACCTCTGGTTGGGAAACATTTTCTGTTTCTAATTGAGCTTTCATCACTGGTGGAGAAACAGTTTTTGTTTCTATTTTCACCTCGATGTCTACTTTTTCTTCTCCTGTGGTTTCTAAACTTAATCCAGGGGAAGCAGTTGTAGATGATGGTGGTGGCAAAGTTTTCTCTGTCTCACTTACAGATTTGGCGATCGCTCGACTATTATCTCCCAAAATGGAACCAGGTGCGATTATTTTTCCCCGTTCAACGGAGCAATGAAACACTGTGGTTGCCGAACCGATACAGGCATTTTCTCCTATTTTACCTTCACCCACCATCAGAAATCCAGCCCCCAAGTTAGCCCCTGCTGCTATTTCCAAGGTTCCCTGTTCGACTTGGAGAATAGACCCCATGCCAATACATACTCCTGAACCAATAATGATTTTACCATTGGGAGTCGCTTGGAGAATCACCCCTGGCGCGATCGCAGCACTGGGATGAATAATCACCTCGCCACTGATATAAGAATCAAAGTTATTGCCTAGACGCAGTGGCGGCACAGACATGGAAATTGTAACCTCAGTGATTAATAATTGGTAATTAATTACTAGTTACTAGTAGCCAATGACTAGCAACTAGGGGAGCATCCCATTTTTTCACAAAGCCCTCACCTCTTAGCCCGGAGGCTATATGAACCAAGCCCACTGACCTGGGCTATAAAACCCTCTTAGCCCAGGTCGGTGGGCTTTGTCCGTGTAGCGATACCCTTCTAGGGTATTGCATCAAAATTGGGATGCTCCCGCAACTAGTAACTTAATTTACCCATTTATGGACGTTGAATAATGCTTTCCAATACTCGACGCTTGGCTTTGGGGTCAATGCCAATTAACCGCACGTACTCTCCTTGGTACTCTGCCAAATAGGATTCTAAGGCCGCAACTATATCTCTCTCGGAACGAGACTCAATTTGCCCGCAGCTTGACCAAGAGCCGGTACGGAAACGTCTTTGGTCTACGTGTTCAGCACTAATTTTGAACCCACCAGCCAACAATTGCCGAATTTGGTCTATGACCTCAGAACTTAAGCTGCTGCTTGTTACTGAGGAGGTACTAGCACTGCTGGCAGCATAACTACTACCCACTGTCTTCGGACTAGTAGATGCAGCCACTGGACCATTGGGACGCTGAATAATACTTTCCAATACCCGACGTTTGGCTTTGGGGTCAATGCCAATTAACCGCACGTACTCCCCTTGGTGCTGAGTCATGCATTCTTCCAAGGCAGCAATGACTTGATTGGCAGAAGTACTATTTATGGGTTGACAACTTTGCCAAGAACCTGTACGGAATCTGCGCTCATCTACGTGCTCCGTACCAATTTTAAAACCACCAGCTAATAGTTGACGCACTTGGTCAACGGTTTCTGTACCCAGGGAACCGCTACTGTAGCCACTACCATTGCCATTGCTGCTGTAACTAGTAGTTTGTCGAGAGGGAGCCTTAAAAGAGGTAGGCCCTTGTACCGCTCCATTGGGGCGTTGAATAATGGTTTCTAGTATCCGCCGCCTGTCTTTGGTATCAATGCCAAACAGACGTACATACTCACCACTGTGCTCTGTGAGACAACCTTCTAAAGCTGCGATCGCTTGATCCAGGGATCTGGCTTCAATTGGCTGACAGCTAGACCAGGAACCAGTACGGAACCGTCTCTCATCTACGTGCTCTGTACCAATTTTGTACCCTTGTTGCAACAGATAGCGGACTTGATCTACCGTTGCCTCACCCAACCGATTGCTAGACACTTGATTACTCCTTTCAAACCCATTCAAATTTGTACTTGTATAAGATTTATTCATTTCATCCCGAATGGGTGCAATGCATATATTATCCTCAGCACAAAGATAACCAGCCCGTAGTGCCTGGTTAATACCCACTACATGGTGTGCAAACTCCTTGTCATCAGCCTGCACATCTGGTAATCTATCAGCCTGCTGCTGGGTAGTAATTACAGCCCCAGAAGGTATGTATTTTCCTGGGGGAATTTCCACATTCTCAATCAGAGCGTGCATCATGACGATGCAACCGGCACCCACTCTGGCATTAAATACTGTAGAACGAAAACCAATAAAGCAGTCATCCCCGACATAAGCTGGTCCGTGGATCAGAGCCATATGGGTAATACAAGTATTATTACCAACCCATACCGAGTATTCCTTTTGGTCATCACCAATAACTCGACCTTGCTCCAAACCGTGAATGACTACACCATCTTGAATATTCGTATTTTCACCAATATAAAAGGGCGTACCCTCGTCGGCTCTAATAGAAGTACCTGGGGCAACGATGACATTAGGACTAATGACCACATCGCCAATAATATTGGAAAAAGAATGTATATAAGCGGTGCGATGGATTTCTGGTTCAGCTAAATTCCTGGACCATGGGGTTGGGGGAGCCGCCGTACTGCGGACTACCATGATTGGATTCCTCCTCTCTTCGGCTACTAGCTACTAGCTACTAGCTATCAGCTATCAGCTTATCTACATTAATCAATCAAAAATTAGATTTATATAAACTAAACAGCCGATGGCTAATGGCTAGATAATCGATCGCTATCTAGCGATCCTGTGATTTTTTGTTGTAAATTTGGCGATTCTCAACATAAATTGTATCGATAATCGCCACCACTACTGCATCTATGGGACGCTTGTCATTACCTTGAACTTGGCGGGCTGCATTGCCACCACGACTGATGAGTACCCACTCATCTACTCCCGCACCAACACTATCCACAGCCACTTCATAGTTGGGTAAGGTCTGTCCTTCTTCGTCAACAAACTGCAACAACAGTAGCTTGGCACCCCTGAGACTAGGATCTTTTTGGGTACTAACTACCGTGCCACGAACCTTGGCAATTTGCATTTTAAGGATTACTATCTAAGACCACCAGGGCGAATGGGGTTGACACTCTCGCGGAACTGTTCTACGTCTTCGGTATAATTAATCGGCAATACATATTCCAAGTTCTCATGGGGACGAGCAATAATGTGGGTAGATAGTACTTGCCCACCTTTATCAGGTCCAGTAGCAGGTCTTGTTGTATCATTGACTCGCTTCACATTTTCTATACCTGCTGCCACTGAAGCTTGAACTTCAGAAACATCTCCCCGGACAATTACGGTCACACGACCACTACCGATTTTTTCATAACCAACCAAGGTTACACGAGCAGCTTTCACCATCGCATCTGCTGCTTCTACTACTGCTGGAAACCCTAAGGTTTCTACCATTCCCACTGCAATTGACATTTTTTTAATCCTTAACCAAAAAATTTAGGCGAACACCTAACTAAAGCCACAAGAAAGAAACCCCGACAAAATTTGGAGATTCTAGTTTGAGATTGCATATCCCTTGCAAATCTGCAACTATACTTACTTTTTCATTAGATAAAACCCATTATGGGATTTGCCCTCAAGCAGTTCCTCCCGAATCAACTATTTTGGGCTGATGCCAAAAATTTCAACCCCTTGACAAACTACCTATGTCCGGAACTGTTCTACAGCCTCCGTATACTGTATGGGCAAGACATATTCCAAATTTTCGTGGGGACGAGCAATAATGTGGGTTGATATAACCTCACCACCATTAACTCTGTTGGCCGCATCTATTCCAGCTGCTACTGAGGCTTGTACCTCAGATACATCTCCTCGCACAATTACGGTCACGCGACCACTACCAATTTTTTCATAACCAACCAAGGTTACCCGAGCAGCTTTCACCATCGAATCAGCAGCTTCTACAACTGCTGGAAAGCCTCTAGTTTCAATCATCCCAACCGCAATTGACATCGCAGAACTCCCACTAAAATTAATTCGCTTCGTACACTTCAGTCTGTTTTGTTGACGGGAACTCCCATCTTGTGGCTATTAAGTATTCTTACAATCAAGCATAGAAAAGCTTTGTCCCCCTGGCAATATAAATTACCATAATACTTTGTAATAAAAAAGTTTAGGAAAGTTAATAATCTGGGAGTCGTTGCTTACCTTAGCTGTAAATATACATGATTTGATAACTGATGCTTCTGCTTTATAATTTATTTATTAGCTTAAATTAAGGCTGATTGTGGCAGATGTTATACAACAGATTTTTCGATTTGTAGAACATATCAGTCATTTTTCTGTTGGTATATAGTCATTTTTACTACATTCATTAACGAGGTATTTGCCAGTGTTATTGATAACAATTGGTACTCCCCATAAATCAGCTGACCATTTATTTGAAAAAAATTAATATTATACACCAGGGAGTATTAAGATTTATCAATAATTTATGGATTTGAAGAAAAACCATTTTTAGATGGATTTGCAAGACATAGGTATTGACAAAGAAAAAAAGTTATTACAAAAACAAATATATACGCCTGTGTGTTGGGATATATGAATTGACAGAGATATTTTTCGGCTAAATTATTCAGGGAAATGTAGATGAATCAATTGCTGTTTTCAACAACTTGGTGCGTGCCTATTTATGGATTGATGGGCGCGATTCTTAGTTTGCCGTGGTCAATGGGGATAGTGCGTCGCACTGGTCCTAGACCGGCTGCCTATGTGAACTTATTGGCGACTATATTAGCTTTTTTTCATAGTGTATTTATTCTGCAAAATATCTGGTCTCAAGAAACACAAAATATTTCATTTACTTGGTTTCAGGCTGGTGATTTCCACCTGTCTCTTGCCTGGGAAATTTCTGAAACCAGCATTGGTGCAGTTGTCTTAATTACAGGATTAAGTTTACTAGCACAGATTTACGCCTTGGGTTACATGGAAAAGGATTGGGCAGTAGCCCGTTTTTTTGCCTTAATGGGATTTTTTGAAGCGGCGCTCAGTGCCTTGGCGATGAGCGATTCCTTATTCCTCACCTATGCTGTACTGGAAATTCTTACCCTGTCTACTTACTTGTTAGTAGGATTCTGGTATGCCCAGCCCCTAGTGGTGACAGCTGCCAGGGATGCCTTTTTCACCAAGCGGGTGGGGGATTTACTCCTGTTGATGGGGGTAGTTGCTCTTTCTACTTTGGCTGGCAGTTTGCAGTTTTCTGACTTGTATGAGTGGGCACAAACAGCCCAATTGAGTCCCTTGATTTGGAATTTACTGGGTGTAGCATTGATCGCTGGTCCAGCGGGTAAATGTGCCCAATTTCCCCTACATTTATGGTTGGATGAAGCCATGGAAGGACCAAACCCAGCTTCAGTACTGCGAAATTCGATGGTAGTTGCTGGTGGTGCTTATGTACTATATAAACTGCAACCAATTTTAGTATTTTCACCCTTAGCTTTAAACACCCTGGTGATTATGGGTGTATTAACAGCTGTGGGTGCCAGCTTAGTATCCCTGGCTCAGATAGATATTAAACGGGCATTGTCTCACTCCACCAGTGCTTATATGGGCTTGGTGTTTTTAGCAGTGGGTTTAGAGCAAGGTGGGGTAGCACTCATGTTACTGTTTACCCATGCGATCGCCAAGGCTCTGTTATTTATGAGTTCTGGTTCAGTAATTTTGACCACCAGCACCCAGGATTTGACAGAGATGGGGGGGTTATGGTCGCGGATGCCGGCCACTACCACGGCTTATGTAGTGGGAGCTGCGGGGATGGTCACTCTCCTACCCCTAGGCAGTTTTTGGGCGATGCTTTCTTGGGCTGAAGGTTTGTGGTTAATCACCCCTTGGGTATTAGGGATATTAGTGTTGGTGAATGGATTAACAGCATTAAATTTAACTAGGGTGTTTCGCTTGATATTTTGGGGGGAACCGCAGCAGAAAACCCGTCGCACACCAGAAGTCCCCTGGCCCCTTGCCGTACCAATGGTTTCTTTGTCAATAGTTACCCTATTAGTGCCATTAATGTTGCAGCAATGGTACTTATTACCTAGTTGGGAGAGTATTAATTGGTATGTGTTGTTACTGTTGGTACTTTCCAGTGTGGTGGGGGTAATCATCGGCTGTAATATTTACCTGCACAAAGCTTGGTCTCAGTCAAGAATTAAAGCTTGGAGATTTGTGCAGAACTTATTGGGTTACGACTTTTACATCGATCGCATTTATAAACTGACAGTGGTGAGTGCGGTGGCTTTATTATCCAAGATTTCGGCGTGGTGCGATCGCTATTTAGTTGATGGTTTGGTCAATTTGGTGGGGTTTGCGGCTATTTTTAGCGGACAAAGTTTGAAGTATAGTGTTTCTGGTCAATCCCAAGGCTACTTACTAACTATCCTCATTGGTATCAGTTTCCTGGGATTTTTTATTATTTGGTCTTTAGGTTTGTTGGATAACTTACCCTTTTAAAGGTAAAAGCGATTTACCTAGTCATAGTATTTTGTCGAATGAATTTTGCCTGTTTTCTTTTACCTAGTTGATTATGCTCAGTGCGTTGATTTTACTGCCACTATTGGGTGCAGTTGTAGTTGGTTTCTTCCCCATTGGTATCACACCAAAAGCTAGCCGTAACTTGGCTTTAATTGTTGCTACCGTCGTTTTTTCCTGGACTATTGCCTTAGCCATTCAGTTTCAGCCCACCGATGTCAGTCAACAATTTACTCAATCCTTCCCCTGGATAGATGCTTTAGGTTTAACCTATCAAGTGAGTGTTGATGGCTTATCTTTGCCGTTATTGATTTTAAACGGGTTATTAACAGGCATTGCTATTTATAGTACTAACCCAGACATCCAGCGCCCGCGACTGTATTATTCCCTATTATTACTGTTAAGTGCAGCAGTAATGGGCGCGTTTTTGGCACAGGATTTACTATTATTTTTCCTCTTTTATGAAATAGAGTTAATTCCCCTGTACTTATTAATTGCAATTTGGGGTGGGGAAAGACGGGGTTATGCTGCCACAAAATTCTTGATTTACACAGCTGTTTCTGGGATTTTAGTCTTAGCCAGTTTCCTGGGTGTGGTTTGGTTAAGTGGTTCTCATAGCTTTGCATTAGCAGGCTTAGATACCAGTACTTTACCCATAACAACCCAAATTATTCTGCTAGTAGGGATTGTGATTGGTTTTGGAATTAAGATTCCCCTAGTACCATTCCATACCTGGCTACCAGATGCCCACGTAGAAGCCTCCACACCCATTTCAGTATTATTAGCAGGTGTGCTGTTAAAACTGGGAACCTATGGATTACTGAGGTTTGGCATGAATCTCTTACCAGGTGCTTGGGTTTATATATCCCCTTGGTTAGCAACTTGGGCAGTGGTTAGCGTATTATATGGCGCGTCCTGTGCCATTCCCCAAACAGACATGAAAAAAATGGTGGCATATAGTTCCATCGGACACATGGGTTATATTCTCCTAGCTGCTGCTGCTGCCACTCCCTTAAGTATTTTGGGTACAGTGATGCAGATGGTTAGCCACGGCTTAATATCCCCACTGCTATTTTTACTAGTGGGTGTGGTGTATAAAAAAGCAGGTAGTCGGGATTTAGAAGTGATTCGGGGATTGCTCAACCCAGAACGAGGTTTACCCCTAATTGGTAGCTTGATGGTGTTGGGTGTAATGGCAAGTGCTGGTATACCTGGTATGGTGGGATTTATTTCTGAATTTATTGTATTTCGTGCCAGTTTTGAAGTGTACCCGGTGCAAACCCTCCTATGTATGCTCGGCACAGGCTTGACTGCGGTATATTTCTTGATTTTGATGAATCGTGCCTTTTTTGGGCGTTTGTCTGCCCAGGTGATGAATTTACCACGGGTATATTGGAGCGATCGCGCCCCGGCAATTGTTTTAGCTGCATTAATTGTCATATTTGGCATCCAACCATCTTGGTTAGCGCGATTGACCCAAGCAACTACCTCAACAATGGTAAATAACCAAAACTTCTTAGCTAGTGTTGTGCTAGATCGGCAGGATTCCGCGATCGGGAATCAAAATTAAGTCTGGTTCCGCAATAATTAATGATTAATGATTTTTGTTAATCATTCCCTGCTCTTTTATTTTTGTTTTTGGAAAAATTGCAATGGTTACGACTACTAAGCAGGCAGACGAACACCCTTTAAATGAGTTTATTGAACGCCTCAAAACCGGCAAAGGATTACTGGTTGATACTCCCCAAAATGTCTTGGAAGTAGTAGGAATTCTCAAAAGTTATGGGGTAGTTTTAGATGCTTATTCCAACAACCTAATTTATATTGCCGAAAACCAATTTTTAGAATTTTTCCCGTTTTTTAAATATTTTAATGGTGAAATTAATTTTGCCAAATTACTGCGTCACTGGTGGCACGATCGCATTAATTATGAATATGCAGAATATTGCATGAAAGCTATGGTGTGGCATGGTGGAGGCGGATTAGATGCATATTTAGATTCAGAGGATTTTCAAATTTTGGCAAACGCAGTAATAAAAGCCAAATTTAAAAATAATCCCTTGATCCTCGGAATCAATCAATTATTCCCAGATTTTTTAATTGAACAATTACGAGTTTCTTCCTATTACAGTGGTTTGGGTCAGTTTTGGCGGGTAATGGCTGATATTTTTCTCAGCTTGTCAGACTTGTATGATAGCGGCAAAATTAAATCTATACCCCAAATTATCGAGCATATAAAAGCGGGTTTAGTGGCGGATGCGGGTAGACCGATTGTCTACAAGGTGAAAATCCGCGAGCAAGTTTATGATCTTCTGCCACCCAAGGCAGGTTTAACATTTTTGCCAGATACAGCCATACCCTACGTAGAAGCAATTTTCTTTAGAGGAACCCCTTTCCCCGGTACTGTTTCCTACAATGCCCAGGCATACCAAATACCTCCGGATCAGGGTAGATTTCAATATGGTGCATTGTATGCCGATCCATTGCCCATTGGTGGTTCGGGTATTCCTCCCACCTTGCTCATGCAGGATATGCGCCACTACATACCAGAGTACTTACACGCGGTTTATCGCCGTACTCGTCGAGGGGAAGATGATTTGCTGGTGCAAATTTGTGCCACATTTCAGAAATCGATGTTTTGTGTGACTAGTGCTGCGATTATTGGGTTGATGCCTTATCCTGGGGATACTGAAGATCCATCGGAACAACAGGCAAATCAGGTGTATTTAGAAAAATGGTTGGATCGCCTTACAACTTCTCGTTTGCTGGATGCGAATAAGTAGGGGAAAACAGGAGAAAACAGTGGAAAACAGATCCCCGACTTCTTAGAGAAGTCGGGGATCTAATCTTGTCGTGTAAGATGTGAATTTACACTTTCAATCGACCTAATTTCACTTTAGCTAGAAAATGGTTGTTAGTTGTTAGTTGTTAGTTGATGGTTGACAGCTTAGGTGTAGGAGCCGCAGTAGGGGCGCATTGCGTGCGCCCTTGAGCAGTTAGTCACAAAGCCTTTTCATCCTTGGTTGTGGGATTTGACCGTGGGGGGCTAACTTGAAGTAATATAGCACTACGCATATACAGGACATTGTTGAAAGCTGAAACCTATGAGCAGTAAAATGCGTGACTTTTGACTTTTGACTTTTGACTTGCGCGTAGCGCTGTAACTCCCGGTTCGCCCATTTGAAATCGAGGCGCGAAAAAGCGGAAGGATTTAATCAAGGTTTTCTAATTTGGTAAAAGTGTACTAATATACAGACTTTATGGGATGTTCCCAAGGGGCGGCTGTATCCTTATCCTAATTCACTAAAATCCCATTTCATATGTATGTAGGGGCGCATTGCGTGCGCCCAAATCCTGTTTTTGGGGAATTGCAATGAATATATGGGCAATGGGCACGGCGTGGTTAATTCTTGGCGCCCAAATCCTGTTTTTGGGGAATTGCAATGAAT
>JAAUYI010141943.1_pt1 | contig 10232 bp, 10 predicted proteins | sample 7278041 | NCBI WGS metagenome assembly JAAUYI01 (sample SAMN14350216, study PRJNA611818) | marine sediment metagenome | isolation source: surface marine sediment (0.6m) | place: French Polynesia: Moorea | collected 2018-08
GAACTTGGATTTATTAACTGACAATTCTTTGTAGGTTGGGTGAAGCGACAGCGTAACCCAACATTAGATTACATAAATTTAAGAGTTGTACTTTATTTTATCCACATTCCTTATTGTTTATTACTCCATCACTCCCTCACTCCCTCACTCCTTCACTCCTTCACCTAGTTACTCTAGTGATAAATTACTATCAGGTACCAGCATGTTCTTATACCATCTTGAGTATGGGGTCAAGAGCAAAATTTACCTAATTTGCGATCGCATGGAGACTATTTTCTACTCGGTTATACGAGTGTCAGTTTATAAACTGTCACTCACCAGATTCCCTGATCGATTGCAAAAACGATATTCTTTATTTGTGCAAGGAGTGATACCACTTCACAACCTGTTTGTCACTAATTATTTTCGTAATGCCCCATAAACCTTAGGTATTGCGGATTTCCAATGTTGCATCAAACTGGTGGATTGGTATACTTTTTTACGGGAGAGTGCTTGGGTGCCAGTAAAGCCTCAAGTGCTTTTTCGTGTTCTTTATGAGTCATATTGGAAAAATTACTGGTGTTGTGTCACTAGCCATTCATGTATGACTAGCGACGGTAAATCTCATCACTGGGTATGACGAAATAATTTTATCCGATCACAAAGTTTACCAGCTTACCAGGTACAACAATCGTCTTTTTAACTTCCTTACCTTCGATATAGCGTTGAGCAACCTCGGATTCCCGAGCATATTTTTCCAAGGTAGCTTTATCACTAGTTGCAGGGACTTGAATTGCACCACGAGTTTTACCCATAATTTGAATTACCAAGGTAATTTCATCGGCAACTAATGCCTCTGGCTCGTAATTTAGCCAAGTTTCACTGTGAATTGAGTTAGTATTACCCAACAAATGCCACAATTCATCAGTTATATGGGGTGCAAAGGGAGCTAGTAACAACACCAAAGTCCGAATACCTTCTGCATAAATTGGTGAGTCTTTGCATTTAGCGTCAGTGATGGCGTTACTTAACTTCATCAACTCGGAAATGGCGGTATTGAATTGATACTCACCATCCAAATCTTCGCTGACTTCTTTGATAGCAGTGTGAATTGCTCTGCGTAAGTCCTTTTCAATTTTAGATGGAGGATTTTTGGATTGTTTTGTTGATGATGTTGGTTGGTTAGCAAAATCTATTACTAATCGCCACACCCGGTTTAAAAAGCGGAATTGCCCTTCTACATCTGCTTCATCCCATTCCAAGTCCTTTTCTGGAGGGGCTTTAAACATGATAAACATCCGTGCCGTATCTACACCATATTTGGCAATTACATCTTCCGGTGCAACACCATTACCCTTAGACTTAGACATGGTGGCATAAAGCCGTTGTAGGGGTTCTCCAGTCTGGGGATCGCAGGGATTTGCCGGATCGACATTTTGGGAGGGAATCCACTTATCCTTACCAGATTTGTTGGGGTTCATGTAAGTTAAACCCTGTACCATACCTTGGGTTAACAACTTCTGGAAGGGTTCGTCAAAGTTAAATAAACCTCTGTCACGCAATACTTTAGTAAAGAAGCGGGAATACAATAGATGCAAAATAGCGTGTTCAATCCCACCCACATATTGATCCACAGGTAGCCAGTCGTTTACCTTATCAGAATCAAATATTTGTCCTTCGTTGGTAGCATCAGCATAGCGCAAGAAATACCATGAAGAATCAATAAAGGTATCCATAGTGTCGGTTTCCCGCTTGGCTGGAGTACCACAACTAGGACAAGGTACATTAACCCAACTTTCCAACTGGGTGAGGGGTGAAGCACCGCGTCCAGATAATTCCACATCTTCTGGCAATTTTACGGGTAAATCAGCTTCAGGGACGGGAACTGCACCACAATTAGGACAGTGAATGATGGGAATAGGCGCTCCCCAATATCTTTGCCGGGAAATGAGCCAATCTCGCAAACGGTATTGTACCCTTGCTTTACCAAAACCTTGTTTTTCAGCAAATTCAATTATGGCTTGTTTCCCATCGCTGGAATTCATCCCATCAAACTGTTGGGAATTTACCATAACTCCTGGTTCGGTATGAGCAGCAGTTAATTCTGCCGATGCATCCCCACCCTCTGGGATAATGACTACCTTAATCGGTAAATTCTGTTCCTGGGCAAATTTAAAATCCCTGGTATCGTGGGCTGGTACACCCATCACCGCACCCGTACCGTACTCATACAGGACATAATCGGCAATCCAGATGGGAATTTCTTCTCCGGTAAATGGGTTAATTGCCTTACCACCAGTAGGAATACCCCGCTTGGGTTTATCTTCAGCAGTACGTTCTAATTCGCTTTCATTGGTAACTTCTTCCACAAAAGCTTCCACAACAGCTTTTCTGTCCGGTGTAGTTACTTTTGCTGTCAGAGGATGTTCCGGTGCCAACACCACATAACTAACCCCATAAACGGTATCAGGACGAGTGGTATAAACCCCAATTTTTTCATCCATCCCCACAATGGGAAATTCCAAATATGCCCCAGTGGATTTCCCAATCCAATTAGCTTGCATTAATTTGACCCTTTCTGGCCATCCCGGCAATTTGTCAAGGTCAGTTAACAATTCTTCAGCATAATCGGTAATCTTGAGAAACCACTGGCGCAAAAGTTTTCGTTCCACCTTCGCACCGGAACGAAAGCCCCTACCTTCGTTATCAACTTGTTCATTTGCCAACACAGTTTGGTCAACGGGGTCCCAGTTCACGGCAGCTTCTTTTTGGTAAGCCAAACCCGCACCATAAAACTGCAAAAATATCCACTGGGTCCATTTGTAATAATCTGGGGAACAGGTAGCTAATTCCCGTTCCCAGTCTATGGATAAACCCAGACGCTTTAATTGCTGGCGCATCTGGTCGATATTTTGATAGGTCCACTTTGCTGGAGGTACCCCCCTATCAATGGCAGCATTTTCTGCGGGTAAGCCAAAGGCATCCCATCCCATGGGATGTAATACCCGATAACCTTGCATACGTTTGAGGCGGGCAATTACATCGGTAATCGTATAATTACGGACATGCCCCATGTGCAGGCTGCCCGATGGATAGGGGAACATGGAAAGGGCATAAAATTTGGGCTTTTGATTCTCTGTAGGCGTTTTATCCAAGCCTTGTTCAGTCCATGCTTGTTGCCATTTTTCCTCAATTTCTGCTGGGTTGTATCGGGAATCCACCGAAAGTACTCCTACTGGATCTGTAATCTGGTCTGTCTCAATATTGTAGATGCTAGACAAAGAAAACAGTTGCTCAAAAAAAGTGATGAATGAATTAAATGCAAAATTTTCTAGTCGATTGCGGGTTTTTGTCTACGGTACCCTGAAGCCAGGAGAAGCATATCACCAGCAATACTGCGCTGGTAAAGTAGTAAGTGCCAAAGGGGCGATCGCCTATGGGGAACTATTCTCCCTACCTATGGGTTATCCAGCAATGACTAGTGGAGATAACCTAGTGTATGGCTATCTCTTAGAGTTTGAGAATGCCAATATTTTATCTGACCTAGATGCCCTTGAGGGCTATCACCCCTCTCGACAAAAATCAAATAACCTATATAATCGGGAGCAAGTTGAGATATTCGACTTACAGAGGAAAATACAGGGAAAAGCTTGGGTGTATTTAATGAGTAGGCAGAGGGTTGACCAACTAAAAGGAAAACCCCAAGCCAATGGTTGGTGGAGCGCAGTTGAGAACGCACCACCACGGGAATAGAGCGTTAGTATATGAGATTAACTGTATGCAGTTAATTTTTCAGAGGTGTATTGTGCGAATTAATTGATCATTTCACTGTCTAAGTAGCTTTGCATAGGCTCCACTTTAGACCTAGTCTTAGGCAGTGATTTTTTGATCGCCTTGGGAATGGGGAAAATGGGGTCATTAATCGCCACCTTCAGGGAAGAGGGTGGTTGGGGAATTGTTTGCGCTTGCGGTTGTTTTGCAGGTTTTTGTTTGGCTATTTGTGGGATAGATGAACCGCCACTGCCCAATCCGGTGACAGCAGCGATCGCACAAGCAGCGAGTGCTGCTCCTCCACCCAATATAGCCAACCTTGCCCGTCGGATACGGACAAAAACCTTTGTTACCGTTTCTTCTGAAGTTTGTTGTTGTGGTACGGGTAAGTTATGGATACCTTGCCTGATTTTCAGTAATCGGGTGTATAAACCCTGTACTGTTTCATCTTCTGCAAGCCATTTTTCGACTTGCTTACGTTCGACGGCAGTAACCTCTCCGTCTAGATAAGCACTCAATAACTCGAAGCGATCGCGCTTTGACCTATCCATAACACCCGTTAATTGATTGGTATGTTGTGTATTTCTGTCTGCCATGTTTTTATGGTTTTGACAGGAAGAGCGGTTGTGAAATTGAGAATCAGTAGTCATATTAACATTATTACCAATTCTTATCCGGGTAACACAAGGGAAAAGCCGAGAATTCGATCGAATATTGTTGTAATGGCAGAAGCACTCTAGATTTCTTTAAATTATCTTCATAAAATGTGACAAAATCTGCCATCAAACAGAAACAAAATACAAATAATTATGTATCTATATAATTCTGCAGTTGGCTTTGTAATCTAGACCTAGCCCTGGCAATCCTTGATTTGACTGTCCCAAGAGAAACACCGGTAATTTCGGCAATTTCTTCATATGCCAAACCTTCGATTTCTCTTAGAACTATTGTAGTCCGGAATACTTCTGGTAGGTCTGCGATTGCTTCCCTCAGTTGCTCGTAGAATTCTCTGGTAGTTAGTGCTTCTTCTGGACCGGGAGTGTCTCCAGCAATTTCCCAATCCATTTCTCCGTCATCTACGGTTCGAGGAGCGTCTAAAGATAAAGGACTCGCAACTCGTTTGCGCTTGCGTAACTCATCGTAGAACAAGTTAGTGGCAATGCGGCTCAACCAGCCCCTAAACTTAGCTGGTTCCTGTAGTCGGTTAATATTCCGATACACGCGAATCCATACTTCTTGAGCTAAATCTGCTCTATCGGACCAATCCGGTGCTAAGTGATATAAAACCCGATCGACTTGAGACTGGTAGCGGCGCAATAGTTCTGCAAATGCAGCACGATCCGGGCGCAGTCCCACTTGACAGCGCAAAATTAGGTCGTGGTTAGAAATTTTGTCAACTTGCACCGATGCTTCCGGAAGTCTGGCATCAAACGTTGACCAGGATACAGTAATCGATTGACTCATAGATCGTACTGGCTTTAAAAGATCCCTTTTTATTAGACCTGTTCATCCTATAGAAGTTCCTAATACAAGTGACGGATTTTCGACTGTAACATTTAACTATACTTTGATCCCAGCAGGAAATTTTTACTTTATCGTTTATTCTTTATATAGTAGTGTTTCATTATTTCAGGCTAGAATCTCTCAAGGAAAAATTATGCCCGTAATATCACTTCTGTATGTGCAGTAAATAAAACTGCACACCCAACCTTGACAGTTAAATTCCTTATCATCAGCCCTGCTGGCAGGCTATGCCAACCTAAAAAGTTAGAAAGTTAGATCCCCGACTTCTCCAAGAAGTCGGGGATCTGCACACCGCTAATTTTACAACTCAAAATTGTCTAATTTTTTTTAAGATTCAATACAAATAATTAACCTGATGGTTATTACATACAACTGTTGTGTTGAAACTTTCCAACTGCTTAAACAATGCGATCGTAATTTGCCCATTAGTCTTTGGTAGCAATACAATCAATAAATAAAATGATTACAGTGTCATACCCTGGTTAAATATGAAAAAAATCAGTATTTTTCTCATGTGTTAACTTTTATTTAATTTTTCCCATACCAAAAGGGCCGGAGAGTTTTGGTTTTCTCCATCGTAATTGCCACGATTACTAGGATTTGGCTCTTGCATCTGTAACAGGAGATTCAGGGAAAATGTAATTGTGACTGCTAGTAATAATTTTTCTAACATCTTTCTTCTCCTACCCACACACCATTAATGATTGAAAAGGTAGCCGTCAAAGTTCCAGAAAATAAAAATTAATTATCCCTGTGCTGATTAACATAATTCATGACTGGCTATAATCCCTACTTATATAGTGTGCCCTTGAAATAGAGTTATATTGATGAGGAGATAGCAAAAATTTGATAAATTTTCGATGAGGAAATGATAAAAGCTGATAAACAAGTTAGCCTATAAGCGGATTTACCGAGAGTAGTGTAGAGTAAGCTGATTAGCAAGCAAGTAAAGTTAATAACTGCATATTCAACAGTTAAATATCTTGGGATAAGAATAGAAAATACCAATGGTAAGAAGTGAATTTATTGCGCGAATAGTAATGTGGCTTTGTTTTGCCACAGCTGCTTTGTCTCTAGCCGTACATTGGCGGCTCAATAATTCCATGAAAGCTGATGCTCATTCCCAGGCACCGATGGGCAATAAAACACAAATCTCATCCTCCCAGGTGACACCACAACAGCAATTTTTCCGTAGTCAGAATCCTCAGACAACAGGAAAACAAAATTCATCCCAGAGGGTGGAAACTGATCAGCCACGTATTATTGTAGATTTGAGCGATCGCCGAGTTTATGTGTACCGTCAAAGCACTGTGGTTGCGAGTTATCCCATTGGTGTGGGGAAAAAGGGTTGGGAAACACCTACAGGCTCTTTTAAAGTGATGCATATGCAACACAATCCTGCATGGCGACATCCGATTACCGGTCAAGTATTTCCAGCCGGTGCCAATAGTCCTTTGGGATTGCGGTGGATTGGCTTTTGGACGGATGGGCATAGTCACATAGGATTTCATGGCACGCCAAATGATGAAGTAGTAGGAAATCCTGTTTCCCATGGCTGTTTAAGAATGCGTAATCCTGATGTCGTTTCCCTGTATAATCAGGTACGTTTGGGAACACAAGTAGAGGTACAGCAATAATCACAGCTACTTACCCTTAGACAAGCATGAATGTGAGTCAGCGATGAACATCATGCTAGCTAAGGTACCAATATCCAGAAATATCATAAGCTATCCGTCATTTATTGATTGTTTGTAAATGACCGATAGCTATTGGGATTTTTGCTCAAAATTACGTGCATAAGCCTGGAGTAACGAACTAACTTGAATCAGAACTTCATTCCCCGTATTTTTACCTAAAGCTTGACGTTCGGGGAAGAATCGGGGGCGATCTAAGTGGCGGGAAATTGCTTCACCCACTTGTTTGCCAATTAATTCACTGAGTTCATCTTTCGCTCGTTGACGTTGGTGGGTAGCACCTTCTTCCGTGGTAGCGTACAAGGGAGGTAGACGGTTAAGAGCGTAAGCGGCAATATCCCCTACGTCTATGGTTGTTTCACTTGTTGCTTCAATTTCTGCTACCCTGGCGATCGCTTCTGTGAGCACTAACTCTTCCATCACGTTAATAAACTGTTTGCGGGGTACCGCCACCACCTCACCAGTTAATAATGCTCCCATAAGTCTATCCAGAGACATATACTCTTCTATGGATAGTTCCGATGCATGATCGCAAATGCGTCCAACTTCTGCTTCCATCGATGGCGTAAGATAACCATCCTGGAGAGCTTGATCAACAATTTTTTCTATACTCATAACATTCATTTTTCAGCCACCCAAGTGAGGTATAGATGGTACCAATCGAATTTATTGTGCCCAATTAAAAGCAAAAAATAAACAAAAATTTACTATTTTATTCCACCAAAACGCCAAGGTACTGGATTGATAGATTGACCGTTGACATACAAACCCCAGTGTAGGTGGGGACCAGTAGAAGCACCAGTGGAGCCAACCCCGCCAATTAATTGACCAGCTTTGACAATATCACCTTCTTTGACGTTAATGCGATTGAGGTGCATCAAAATACTGACCACTCCTTGACCGTGATCGATGCCGACGGTGTTACCATGAACCCGAAAACCTTGAGATACCTTGCCCACTAGAGCTACTCGACCCCCAGCCGGAGCAATTACTGGTGAACCTGACCATCCAGCGTAGTCAACGCCACGATGGTAATAGTTCTTGGCAAATTTACCATTATAGTAGCGACGAACACCATAAATTGTAGTCACCCGCCCCTTATGTGGTCTTAAGAAAGAGCCATTCCAAAATTTTTCGGGAGTTTGCAAGGCTTTGAATTCTTTAACTCGCTTAAGTTCATATGCTGTAGCACGTAAACCAGCTTTGTTACCTCGTAGGGTGATACGTTGCACGGGGAATTTACGCCAGCCTACCTGTACTGCCAGATTTCGCTGTTTTTCATCAGCCATTACCCGAATGATTTTTTTACCCGATCGCTGCAATGGTGTTGTGGGAATCAATGCTCGATACTGATTGGGAGAAATTTTAAACACTGGATAAGTTTTGTTACCTTGAGTAACTTTAGGAACCATAGCACTATTGCCACTTTCCATGTCAATGATTACTGACAGGGTGTCCCCTAATTTGGGCTGGAAGGGAGTTATTTGTACTTGTAAAGCATTGGCTGGTATTCCCCAAGCCACAGTTGTAGTGGTAAAAATACTTGTTAATAAGGCAGTTGCACCGAATTTAGTAGTTAATCCGCCAACAGCAAAAACCTGCCACTTATTTTTAGAAGTAATAGTATCAACCGGAGTAATCATAGAAATACGATCAAAGCCAAGATGGAGGTTATATTTTATGATATTTTTAACAATTGCTTGATAACTGCTTGATTTTACCATCGGAGTGTTTTGCATTATAGAGCACTATGGGTTTAGGGTGCGGACATTGTTGAGCGCTGAAGCCTATGAGCAATCAAATGCGTGAATTTTGACTTACGCGTAGCGCTATAGTTCTGTGTCCATCAAAAAAATCATAGATGTCAAGTGAAGGAAGAAGGAAGAAGGAAGAAAGGTTTGAGCGGAAAAATCCTCAGAGGTGTCTTATGCCTCCAGCTCCCACTGCCGTATCCCTTGACAAAAGCCTTTGGTCAAACAAAACACGTCAAACACCTAGGAGAACATATCGGAGATTACCACATATTAGAGAAATAAGTGTAAGTAATTTGACAAATATTAGAGAATGATAGACGCGATCGCTTTGCTCAGGCTGGTTTTTGGGTCTAGATGGAGAAGTAATTCAACGCCGAATCTTGTGATCGACTAGTCGGAATGGTAAGCAATGCGGAGACTTTGCACCAAAATAACCAAAGATGCGATCGCCATCAATCCACCCCAAAACCAGTAAGGTAAGAATAATTGCTGTTGGATTTGAGCGGTATCAGATAAACCAAGAGAACCGGCATTGCTACTAAATAAATAATTCAATTGATGGTATGTACTAATACAAGCTTGTACGCCCAGAAATTGTACAGCAAACCCTTGCATCCATTTGGGAGCTTTCAGGGAAATACCTAGAATAACTAAACCCAACAAAGTAATTGCTACTATTCCAAATAGCGATCGCACCCAGATTAGCACCGAAAATAGTAGAAAACCGCCTAAAACTTTCAAACAAAAAGAAGCTGTCTGAAGTTTGCGGGAAGCCAAAATTAATCCCGCACCGGCGATAGGTGGTCCCATCGGGCCTGCTGCTGCAACTAAAGCTCTACCAATAGAACCTAAATATAGTCTGCCACTATGAAAAGCAACTCCAGAACCATTGCCATAAATCTGTAACTGTCGAAAATCTCCACCTAAAATGATTGCTGCTAAACCATGTCCCATTTCATGGAACCATGTGGCTAGGATGGTAAAGGGGTAAAGAATATAATCTCCCGCAGGAATTTGCCACAATAAAACAGTAACAAGCGCCGCAGCTATTAGCCAGGTAAATCCCGTGCGCTCAATAGCTGCTGGCGCTTGATTGTTATGCAAGAATTCAAAATTTTTCCCTGGCTCCCTCATAAACTGTTTTCCTACACAATTAATCCAACTATAGCAATTGTTGCGGAAATGCCATGTGAATGGATTGGTGTTCAAACAGATACCGAGAAGAGAACACACTAACTATGTAGTTTTAACTAATTCTGCGGAATTCCCCAACCTTCTATAAGGTGGGGATGGATAGTAGGGCAATTGAGAGGTACATCAAAGTTGGATCTCCCTAAACCAATAAACTGCTGATGAGGCTGGCAGATTTTTCGCTTGTTTTACCCAACCGAACAATTGTCAAATATTTCCCTAAGTGAATTTATCAGAAATACAGTTCATGGTAGGATAAATATTCAAGGGGGTGATATAAGCGTGCTTCATAAAGTCGTCCAAGTCCGCATTTATCCCA
>JAAUYI010017876.1_pt1 | contig 10231 bp, 10 predicted proteins | sample 7278041 | NCBI WGS metagenome assembly JAAUYI01 (sample SAMN14350216, study PRJNA611818) | marine sediment metagenome | isolation source: surface marine sediment (0.6m) | place: French Polynesia: Moorea | collected 2018-08
GGAGTTCCTGCCCGGCATCCTGTCGGGGCAGATCCGCTGGTGCCAGGGCTTCTCCGAGCCCGGCTCGGGTTCGGATCTCGCTGCGCTCGGCTGCAAGGCCGAGCTCGACGGCGACGAGTGGGTCATCAACGGCCAGAAGGTGTGGACCACGCAGGCCCAGCACGCCGACTACTGCTTCCTCCTGTGCCGCACCGACCCCGACGCGCCGAAGCACAAGGGCATCTCCTACCTGCTGGTGCCGATGGACCAGCCCGGCGTCGAGGTCCGGCCGATCAAGCAGGTCGACTCCTCCGACGAGTTCAACGAGGTCTTCTTCACCGACGCCCGTTGCCCCAAGGACAACGTCGTCGGTGGCGTCAACGAGGGCTGGAAGGTCGCCATGACCACGCTCGGGTTCGAGCGGGGCACGTCGGCCACGACGTCGCACCGCCGGTTCCAGAAGGAGCTCGAGGTCATCATCGACGCCGCCCGTGACAACGGCGCCATCGACGACGCCCGGATCCGTCAGCGCCTCGCATGGGCGTGGTCGAAGGTGCAGATCATCCGGATGAACGGGCTGCGGGGCCTGTCCGACGTGCTGCACGGCACGAAGCAGGCCAGGGCGCTCGGCGCGCTCAACAAGATGAACTGGTCCGAGTACCACCGCGACGTGATGGAGCTCTACCTCGACATCCTCGGTGGCGACGGGCAGCTCCTGCAGGGCGGGGGCGACGACGCCTCGGTGCCCGGCGTCGGCCGTCGCCGGGGGACGCCGGAGTACCCGGTCGACGTCATGCAGGCGGCCTTCTTCTTCTCCCGGTCCGAGACGATCTGGGGCGGCACCGCCGAGATCCAGCGCAACATCGTCGGCGAGCGGGTGCTCGGGCTCCCGAAGGAGCCACGACCGGGTTGACCGCCATCAGGCACGTCGTGTGGGACTGGAACGGCACCCTCCACGACGACTTCGGGCTGATCCTCGACGCCGCCAACGCCGCCATGGAGGTCGCGGGCGGCCCACCGATCGACGCGGAGACCTACCGGGACCGGTTCGTGCGGCCGGTCCGCGCCTTCTACGCCGGCCTGCTCGGCCACGAGATCGACGACGAGCTGTGGGACCGGATCTACCGGGCCTTCCACGACCGGTACCACGCGATCCTCGACGACGGCGGGCTGACCGGCGATGCGCAGGAGGCGATCGACGCCCTGGCCGCCGCCGGTCTGTCGCAGTCGATCCTGTCGATGTGGCACCACGAGCGGCTGGTGCCCTACGTGGCCGAGCTGGGCCTGGCCGACCGGTTCGTCCGGGTCGACGGGCTCCGCGACGTCGGGGGCGGGTCGAAGGCGCCGCACCTCGCCGCGCACCTCGAGGCGCTGCGGACCGACGGCGTCGAGCTCGCGCCGGGTGAGGTGATGATGGTCGGTGACACCCTCGACGACGCGGAGGCCGCCACGTCCAACGGCGTCGGCATCGTGCTCTACACCGGCGGCGAGCACGGACCGGAGGCGCTGGAGCGCACGGGACGCCCCGTGGCGCACTCCCTGCTCGACGCGCTCGTCGTTGGTGGGGCGTTGATCTCCGATCCATAGACTGGTCGTCCATGAGGACGTCCAACCCGGTGCTGTCTGATACCGCCATCGATCGAGTCGTCGACGAGCTCGCCGTTCCCGACGACGCCCGCACGCTGACCGAGCGGTTCACGATCATCGGCGTCATCCAGCGGTCGCTGCTGCTGATCGGTCTGGTGGTCGTCGGCGGCTGGGTCGGTTGGAACCTGGTCGACGTCCAGGAGGACGTCGTGGTCAGCTTCCCGGGCTGGATCCTGCCGGCCGCCCTGGGGCTGATCGCGCTCGCGTTCCTCACCTTCTTCAGGCCCCAGCTGGCCGCCGTCACCGCGCCCATCTGGGCGGTCGGAGAGGGTGTGCTGGTCGGCGCGATCAGCCGGGTCTACGAGGTCGAGTTCGACGGGATCGTGCTCCAGGCGTTCATGGCCACGATCCTCACGGCGCTCGCGACCCTCGGCGCCTACCGCTCCGGTCGGCTCCGCGCCACGCCGCAGTTCCGGCGGATCGTCGTCATCGCCACAATGGGCGTCATGGCGCTGTACCTGGTCAACCTGGGCATCGCGCTCTTCGGCGGCGACGGCATCGGCCTCATCACCGACAGCGGCGCCATCGGCATCGCCTTCTCGCTGTTCGTCGTCGGCCTCGCCGCCATGAACCTCGTCCTCGACTTCGACCTGATCGAGCGGGGCGAGGCCGAAGGCTGGCCGGCCAAGATGATGTGGTTCGGCGCCTTCGCGTTGGTCGTCACCCTCGTCTGGCTCTACCTCGAGCTGCTGCGCCTGCTGGCCAAGCTGCGCGACTGAGGTCCTCGGCTGCGGGCCTGTTGCTCGGCGCCGGACGCCGGACCTTCCATCGGTAGCGCCGCCTACCTAAGCTTCTGCTTATGGAGGCGGCGCTGAAGGCCATCGCCCACGAGGGTCGGCGCGAGATCCTCGCGCTCACCTCGGCGAGGGAGTGGAGCGTGAACGAGCTCGCCGAGCGCTTCCCCGACATCTCCGGACCGGCGGTGTCGCAACACCTCCGGGTGCTCCTCGACGCCGACCTCGTCGAGGTGCGACGTGAGGGGACGTTCCGGTACTACCGGGCGAACCGGGAGCGCATGGAGGAGCTGCGGCAGGCGCTCGAGGACTTCTGGGGGCCGGCGATCGATCGGCTCAACGACCAGCTCGGCGATCGGCCACCGACGTGAGCGACGCGATCGCCTCAGAGGTGGTCGGCGACGGCGAGATCGAGCTCGTCGCCCAGCTCGACGGACCTCCCGAGGCCGTGTGGGAGCTGGTGACACGGCCCGCCAACCTCCCGCTCTGGCTCGGCCATCCCGTCGTCTTCGACCTCGAGGTGGGCGGCCGCATCGAGGTCGAGATCGACGACGGGCACCGGTTCAGCGGCGAGTTCGTCGCGATCGAGGCCCCGCACCGGCTGGTGTTCACCTGGGGATGGCGCTCGGGGCCGGTCGACATCCCGCCCGGCTCCACCCGCGTGGAGCTCACCCTCTCGGCGATGGGGGACGGATCGGAGCTCCGCCTCGTGCACTCCGACCTCGGCGACTGGGCGGAGCGGAACATCGTCGGGTGGACGATCAAGCTCGAACGGCTCGTCCGGGTCCAAATCTAAGTTGTATCTTATCTAAGAAGATGCTGAGATAGGGTCCTCGATCCGAGGAGGACCCCATGGACACGACCGCGATCGTCGTCGGTGCCAGCAGCGGATTCGGACGGGAGACCGCCCGGGCCGTCAGCGACCACGGCTGGGCCGTCGTCGCTCTCGCTCGCAGCGCCGACGGGCTCGACTCGCTCGCCGCAGGCCGGAGGGACGGCGGCGGCGAGATCGTCCCGGTCGTCGGCGACGGGCGTGACGCCGAGCTGGCCGCGAAGCTGCTCGCCGAGCACGACCCCACCGCAGTGCTCGTCGGTGGCGGGGTGGCGCCGCACATGGCGCCGCTCGAAGAGCAGACGTGGGAGACGCTGTCGCGGCACTGGGAGTCCGACGTGGCCATCGCCTTCACGTGGCTCCGCGCCGTCCTGACCACCCCGCCCCCGTCCCTGAGGCGTGTGGTCGTGCTCTCGTCGGGCGCGGCGCTCAACGGCTCACCGGGCAGCGGTGGCTACGCCGGGGCCAAGTCGACCGTGCGGTGGCTCACGAGCGCCTCCGCGGTGGCCTCGGCGACCGCACGAGGGCTGCCGGTCTCCTTCACCTGCGTGCTGCCGCAGCTGACGCACGACACGCCGCTCGGTCGGGTCGGAGTCGGGGGCTACGCGGAGTTGGGGGGCGGATCAGCGGCTGCGGCCTTGGAGGCCCCCGTGCCCTACACCGCCGTCGACGCCGGCCGGGCGATCGCTCCGCTGCTCACCTCGGACGAGCACGATCGGCACGCCACCTACGTCCTCGGCCCGCAGGGTCTGGTCGAGCCGCCGTCCTGAGCGGTTCCCGGAGTGGGAACGCACCCGGGGACGTCGCCCGTGACGATCAGGGGCCGAGATCCCAGAGCATCCGATACGCCTGGATGCGTTTGACGTCGGCTTCGATCCCGTAGGCGTCGAGCAGCACGTCCTCCCACCCCGGTCCGTGGTTCCACACGGTGCTCCAGGTGGCGACGGCGAGGTCTGCCCAGCGGTCGGCGACGCCGAGTCGGCCGAGATCGACGTGGGCGACCCAGCCGCCGTGCTCGTCGACGAGCGTGTTCGGCGCGCAGGCATCGCCGTGACAGACGACCAGGTCCTCGGATCGTCGCTCCAGTCCGTCGACGATCGCGAGCGCCTCCGCGACGGTGAGGTGTCGATGATCGTCGTGCCATCGGGACGGATCGACGAGGCCGGCATCGGCTCGGCGATGGGCATCTGCGCGACGCTCGTCGAGCGACCAGGTGAAGGGGCACTCGGCCACAGGGACCGCGTCGTGGAGCGCACGCAGACCGGAGCCGATCGCCCGGATCGCCGGCTGTGGATCGGCGAGCCAGCGAACGTCGACCGCAGAGGTGCCCGGGATCAGGTCGGTCGTCATCCACGCCGCGCCCGTGTCGTCGTCGACGCCATGGTCGACCACGCAGGGGACCTGCGTGCGTGACGCCGCCCATCGCAGCCGCTCCACCTCGTCGAGCAGCTCGGCACGTTGCGCTGGAGGGGCCCACTTCACGACGACGGGCGGTTCGTCGTCGACGGCCACGGTGAGCCCGCCGAGCTCGTTGCGCCACAACGGTCGGACCGGACGCCCGGCGGCCAGTCGCTCGACGAGCGGCGGCAGCCCGATGTCGGCGGGCGGGACGCGGGCGATCACGCCGCCCGGCCAGTCAGCTCCAGAGCCGATCGACCAGTCGCTGGTCCTCGTCGTACAGCCAGCACTCGGCCAGCTTGCCCGCTTCGACCCGGTAGCGGAGCACTCGCCGCAGCTCGTGCACCTCGCCGTCGCGGGTCAGCCGCTCTCGCGCGACGATCGCAGCAGCGCCCGGCCCGACCAGCACCTCCTCGATCGCGATCAGCTCACGAGGAGCGATCGTCGACACCTCGGCGAGGGCGCCCAGGGCGACGTCGCGACCGACGTGGGCACCTGCGAACCGATTGGTGCCGAAGTAGCGGAGGGTGAACCCGTCGGTGTAGCAGTCGATCAGCGTGGTCAGGTCACCGCCGGCCCAGGCGGCGCAGTAGCGCTCGATGGCGAGGCGTGCTTCGGCGGTCTCGTCGTCCACACCGCGAACGTACGGACCTGCTCGCACGGGAGCGATGACGTCCGAGGTCATTGGGTGTCGGCTTGGTCGTCGCTCGCGAAGCGCCCCTGGCACGAATCGAACCTGCGCACCTCCCCAACGGGCGGTGCTCGGCGCCTCCTCGTTCGGCGAGGTCCGCAACGGGCGCGACGCCGACCTTCGGGTCCTCTCTCCCGAGATCGATCTGGCCCCCGAGAACTCGGTGGCGGTCGCGTGGATCCTGCCCCCCGTCGAGGGGTTCGAGATGTTCGCCGAAGGGACGATCATCCTCGGACCCGACGAAGGTTTGCCCGACGTGGTCGACGAGCTCGACGACCACCCGATCGAGACGCTTCGGATCGCCTACACAGCCTGACCGGCCGCGCCCGACCCACAACGCTTCGCGACGCAGCGCAGAATGCGATGGCCCCGTGCAGCTTCGTCCCGACACAGGCCCACCACTGTGGGCCTGCGGATCTGCCAAGCGAGATCTCTGGACTGCTGCAGTTCCTCAGCGCGTGCAACCCGAGCACTTCGGCTGAACCGGCCTATTCCTGAGAGCGAACTGTTGCGGCGTTATCGCGTGCGGCTGGGAACCACAGCGTGGGTTCTACCGTCTGATGGTCATGTGGGCCTTGCGAGCGCGAGTGGGTGTCGTCGTGGCGGCGGTGGTGGCTGCTGCAGCGTGTGGTGGGGGAACGGGCGAGGCCGAGGTCTCTCGTGATCGCGAGCCGAGCTCGTCGATCGCCGACGCCGGTTCTGGCGGGTCGGAGGACCGGCCTGGCCCGGTCAAGGTGTTCGAGGCCTCGGAGTCGGTGACCCGCGCCGATCCCGCAGCGAACGCTCCGGTGGCGGAGCTTGTCGAGGGATTCAACGAGGCCGGGTTCGCGCTGCTCGACACGGTCCCGCTCGAGGACAACGCGGTGCTGAGCCCGGTGAGCATCAACCAGGCGCTGTTGATGGCCCGCCCCGCGGCCGATGACGTGACCGGCGCGGCGATCGACGCGGCGCTGGGTCTCCCGGCCGGCGTCGGCGCGCACGAGGCGTGGAACACGATCGATCTCGCGATCGACGCCGCGAACGGGCTCGAGCGGTCCATCGACGGGGACCCGGTCCCGATCGTGACCATTGCCGGCCGCATCTGGCCGGCCCTCTCGGCGTCACCGTCACAGGACTGGGTCGATCTGTTGGCCGCCCAGCACGGCGCGGAGCTCGAAGCGATCGACACCGCTGATGGTGAGGGGAGCCGGGAGCGGATCAACGGCTGGGTGAGCGAGCAGACCAACGATCTGATCTCCGATCTGCTGCCGGCCGGGTTCATCACCCCGCAGACCGAGCTCGTGCTGACCAACGCCGTGTACTTCAGGGCGCAGTGGCGCACCATCTTCGGCAAGTCCGAGCCGATCCAGGCGCCCTTCACCCTGCTCGACGGCACGACCACCGACATCGAGCTCATGGTGTCGCTCTCCCAGACCGGGCCACGGGGCACGGGAGACGGGTTCGTCGGCGCGCAGCTCCCCTACCTCGGCGACGAGTTCCACATGCTCGTGATCGTCCCCGACATCGGACGCTTCGCCGAGGTCCGTGGCCGGCACAGCGCCGGCTTCCTCGACGAGATCGACGCAACGTTCACCCCTGGCCCCTACGAGCTCCGGCTCCCTCGATGGGAGACGACCACCAGCGTCGATCTCATCTCGTGGCTGACCGAGATCGGTGCCGCACCGGGCAGCTACCCCGGGATCGGACCCGGCACGGTCCTCGCCGGCGGGGTCCATGCCGCCGACATCACCGTCGACGACTACGGCACCGAGGCCGCAGCCGCCACCGGCCTCGCCTTCGCCCTGTCCGGGCCGCCCGAACCCGAGCTCGTCGTGGCCGCCGACCAGCCCTTCCTCTACCTCATCCGCCACACCAGCACTGGAGCGATGCTCTTCGTCGGCCAACACACCACCCCGACCTGACCGACACGCGGCCCGGACAGGCGACTGTTCCTGAGTGATAGGGGCGCCCAGCGCAGAGGGGCATCACTCTGGCTGCGCGATTCCCGATCACCCGGCCACGCACTTCGCCGGATACCGCGTGGCCGGCGGAGCGTATTGGCGTGCGGTTATCGATCGAACGTCGGTTCGCCGTCGGCGGTCCGAGGTCGCTCTGGCCTGACCGATCGGAAGTGCCGTTCCAGCGCAGTTCGGTGGCGTTGCTGCGTGAGCGATATCGGTGTCTCCGACCGGCGCTCGAGGTATGACCTGGCGCACATGTCGGAGTGTTCAGGGACGCACGGGTTCTCGGTCCTGTGGTTGCTCGGACTCTCGATTCGCTCGGCGAGGTTTGGGGTCGTCGTCGGCTCGGGGGGATGGCGCACTCGTGCTTGCCGGGATGGGCGTGCAGTGCTGGTCGTCTTGGCTGGGGCGGATGTGTTGGAGCGTGGCGGCGTAGCGGTCGGGGGAGGTTGAGCGTGGTGGCAGCGTGGTCGGCTGCTCTGCGCTCCGGGTGGAGGCCGTCGAAGATCAAGACGACGCCTCACCGGGCGGCGAGCTGGGCTTGCGGGGTCCCGGTTGGGTGGGGTCGTGAGGTCGCTGGTGCGTGCGAGTTTGCGGAGTGGTCGGCGGTCGGTGATGTGGTTGAGCCATGTCGACGCGAGCGTCTCGGTCTTTGGTCGCGGTGGCAGCAGGTCATGTGTTGACTCGTTCGGGTTCGGTGGGTGTGGGCGTTGTCGGTGGGCGCATGGGGTTCCACCAGTTCCGTTCGCCGAGGAGGGTCATGAGGGCGGGGAGGAGGGTGAGGCGGACGAGGGTGGCGTCGACGGCGACAGCGAGCGCGAGGCCGATGCCGAGTTGCTTGACGAGGAGGAGCTCACCGAGTGAGAAGCCGATGAAGACGAGGATGATCAGTGCGGCGGCTTGGGTGACGACCCGTCCGGACTGTTGGAGCCCGCGGGCGACGGCGAGATCGTTGTCGCCGGTGAGGTCGTGGTGCTCGCGGATGCGGGCGAGGAGGAACACCTCGTAGTCCATGGAGAGGCCGAACGCGAACGCGAACGTGACGAGGAGGATGACGGCGCTGAGGGCGCCGGTCGCTTCGAAGCCGAGCGGCCCGGCGAGCGCGCCGTGTTGGAAGAGCCAGACGAGGAGCCCGAAGGCGGCGGCGATGGACACGATGTTGATGGCGATGGCCTTGAGGGCGACGAGCGGTGCCCGGGTGAAGGCGAAGAGGAGCGTGAGCGTGAGGGTGGCGAGGAGCGCGGCAGCGTAGGGGAGCCGGTTGGCGATGCTGTCGAGGAGGTCGGCTTCTTCGGCGGCCTCGCCGGTGACGCCGAAGGCGGCGGTGCTGTCGAGGGAGCGGATGTCGTCCACGAGGTCGAGTGCGGCGGTGTTGGTGGCGGCTCCGGGTACACCGACGATGACGAGGGTGCGGTGGTCGCCGAGGGGTGTGGTCCTGGTCGATCGAACCTCCGGCAGGTCGTGGATGTCGTCGACCAAATCGAGGGTGGCGGGATCGTCTGGCTCGGCGTCAACGAGGACGTGGATTGGGGCGAGCGGCAAGTCAGGGTGGGTGAAGGCGAGTCGGTCGGCGAGTGCTCGTGTTTCGGAGCTCCTGGGCAGGCTTCGGGTGTCGAGTCCCTCGAAGGTGATCGATCCGAGCGGTGCCGCGAGGGCGACGAGCACGGCCACGGTGGCCACGGCGACAGGGGCGGGGCGACGTTGAATCGACCGGGCCACCGACGCGATGCGGCCGTGGTCGGGGTCGGGTGGGTCGATCGGGCGGATCCGGTGGGCGTAGCGGTGAAGGAGCGGTGGTAGGAGCCAGTGGGCGGCGGCGACGGCGAGCAGGGTCGCGGCGATGCCGCCGTAGGCGAGGGACCGCAGGACGGGTTCGGCGAACACGAGCAGAGCGGTGAGGCTGGTAGCGACGGTGAGCCCGGAGTAGATGACGGCCCGGCCGGCGGTCCTCCGGGTCGTGGCAATGGCCGTATCGAGGTCAGGGTTGGTGGCGCGTTCTTCGCGGAAGCGGGAGACGATGAGCAGGCCGTAGTCGACGGCGAGGCCGACACCGAAGAGGGTGGCGACGTTGACGGCGAACACCGACACGGTGGTGAGCGAGCTGATCGCCAAGAGAACGGCAAGCGAGCCGGTGAGCACCACGATGACGATCGTGAGCGGGAGCAGAGCCACCCGCAGACCACCGAGGACGAGGCCGAACAGGATCAGTACGAGGGGGATGGTGATGGCGTCCGCAAGGAGAAGATCGGACTCGGCGGTGTCGCCGAGCTCCTCGTCGAGGGCGAGGCTCCCCCCGACGGTCACGGTCTCGGCCGTTGCGTCCACGACGGTGGTGAAGTCGGCGAGCAGGGCTTCACGTCCGTCGTCGTCCAGTGCGGCGTCGACATCAGTGACGACGAGGACGGTGTCGGGGTCGATGGGACTGTGGATCAGCTGCGCTCCGGTCGCCCCGTCGAGGGCGTCGATCTGGCCGGCGACGGTGTCCAGGTCGGTCGTCGGCGCCTCGAGGAGGGCCACGAGCTCGCCGTCGGTGCCGGTGGTGGCGACGAGGTCGGCTTCGGTGCGTTCGGCCTCGGTGTGCGTGGCGGGGTCGAGGCTGGAGTCGAGCCGGTCGAACAGCGGCGGTGCGGCGGCGATGCCAGCGGTCACGACAAGCGCGGCGAGAAGGAACGGGAGGCGGGGCCGGTTCATGCGGGGAGGCTTGGTTCGGCTGTGGTGTCAGCCCGGTGTTCGAGGAGCGCCCGAACGGTGAAGACGGCCGCGACCGTGGCGGCGGCCTGCGCGGTGAGGAAGGCGGGGACCGAGGCGGAATCGATGCCTGCGAAGGAGTCGGTGAGGGTTCGGCCAACGGTGACGGCTGGGTTGGCGAAACCGGTGGAGGAGGTGAACGTGAAGGCACCGGCGATGTAGGTGGCGACGGCGGCTGCGACGACGGGGAGGCGGTGGAAGTGCCCGGTGCAGAGGATCACCGCCAGCAGCCCGAAGGTGGCGACACCTTCGGCCAGTGCGA
>JAAUYI010066138.1_pt1 | contig 10230 bp, 12 predicted proteins | sample 7278041 | NCBI WGS metagenome assembly JAAUYI01 (sample SAMN14350216, study PRJNA611818) | marine sediment metagenome | isolation source: surface marine sediment (0.6m) | place: French Polynesia: Moorea | collected 2018-08
CACGCTTCGCGGCAGGGTTTGCCTCCGTCTTCATGCCAACGTCCCGGTTCCCGTGCACAAGTCCCTCTGGCCAAGCCATCTGGCCGGATTGACAAGCTAGCCCTGCCCTCTTTGGCGTGGCTTGATCTTGGTCAACCAGTAGCGGATATCCCTGCGGTTGGTTTGCTATGTGAGGCGCAAGAGGTTGCTATGCCGGAAGGAGGTCTTGGGTATTGGACCATCGACAAGGTAACCTGAGACTCCTCGGCAGCGCCGGATGGAAATGCTAGCGCCCTATGGTCCAGGGTTAAGGCACGGCATTAGCTCATGCGTAGGGCCTCAATTCTCGCTGGGCAGGTCGTCGTCGGATTCGTTGCCGCCGATCAGACGCACGCGCTTGCTGGCGCTATCCCTGAGTATCGCCGCTTCGCCTGAAGTTCTCGATATAGAAATCAATGGGCTGTCCTGTGCCTGTCGAATGAAGGCTGCCGTCGCGTCTTGAGACAAGGATCGGCGCGTTACCGACCAGCGCGTGTCGATCATCTTGCGACTCGAGAAATGCTTTCGAGTTCCAGAAGAAGACCCAGCCGAAGTCGCCCTCGATCGTCGCGTCCTCCATCAAGGCGAGCTCCAGGACATCGTCCTTTCGCGGGAGGCCGAGGTTGCCGCGCTCCCCGAGGGTCAGGTCCTTCCGAAGATCGACGATCTTGCGCGACTCCTCCTCCAACCCCGACAGATAGTCCAGAGCCAAGCGTCGTGCCTCCTCGTAGTCGATCATTCGTGTCCCCCCGAGAAGCCGTTGCCAGGACGAAAGAGAGGGCCGTCTCGCGTGTCCGAACGACTTCGCTCCATGCCGGGCAATCCGGGCAGCCTAGTCCTGGCTGGGCAGGTAGTCGTCGGACCACTTCAGGACGACGTTGTAGGAGATGCTGACCCGGGTCTCCTCGGTCAGGTTCGGATGCACGAAGTGGTGCAGGAAGGCGGGCCAGAGCAGGATCAGCCCGGGTCTGGGCCGCACCGTGTATTCAGCTTCGATGTAGGGATCGCGCTTGACCGCGGTCATGTTCACCGCGCCCCGCGGATCGTAGAAGCTGATGCAGCCCGAGCGCCGGTCGCGCCGCCGGCCGACCTCGGCGGGTCCTTCGGGCACCTTCACGTAGTAGGTGCCGCTCAGGTAGGCGTGGGGATGGTTGTGGGCGTCGTGGTAGTCGCCCAGGCGGTTGACGTTGGCCCAGCCCTGCAGCGCCCAGTTCAGCGCGTAGTCCATGCCCAGGTGGCGGAAGTAGTCGATCACGGTCTTGTTGATGCAGTCGCGCAGCCATGCCACGGCCGGGTGCTCGCCGGCCAGGAGGTTGCCGCCCAGGTAGTCGGTGGTCAGCGCCGCGTTCTCGCGCTCCAGGTCCTCGATCAGGGCCAGAAGGGCGGTGTTCGCGGCCGCGTGGCCGGGCAGCTCGCGCTCGACCAGGATGGTCGGCCAGAGGCTGCGGAAGCCGCCGGGGGCGGGAGGATCCGAGGGCGGGGCCATGGCGTTCAGCCTGCACCGGCTTTGCCGGCCGGACAAGGCGTGCTACATCGCGGCGGCAGGCAAGAGCAGGGAGGCGCCGCCATGGAGAGCTACAGGATCGGGGTTGTCGGCTGCGCCGGGCGCATGGGGCGGATGATCGCCCGGATCGTCCAGGAGACCGAGGGCTGCGCCCTGTCCGGCGGCACGGACCGCCCGGACTGCGAGGCGCTGGGCAGCGACCTCGGGGTCCTGGCCGGCCTGGGCGAGCTCGGTCTGCCGGTCAGCGACGACACGGTGACCCTCTTCGCCCGCTCCGACGCGGTGATCGACTTCACCACGCCCGGCGCCACGGCGGCCCACGCCGACCTCGCCGCCCAGGCCCACGCGGTCCACGTGGTCGGGACCACTGGCCTGGACCCGGCCCAGGAGAAACGGATTACCCTGGCCGCCAAGCACACCGCGGTGGTCCGCGCCGCCAACATGAGCCTCGGCGTCAACCTGCTGCTCGGCCTGGTCGAGCAGGTCGCCCGGGCGTTGGACCCGGACTACGACATCGAGGTCCTCGAGATGCATCACCGGCACAAGGCGGACGCGCCCTCCGGCACCGCCCTGGCCCTGGGCGCCGCGGCGGCGGCCGGCCGCGGGGTCGCGCTGGACCAGGCGGCGGTGCGCAGCCGCGACGGCATCACCGGGCCGCGGAACCCGGGCGACATCGGCTTCGCCACCCTGCGCGGCGGCGACGTCGCCGGCGACCACAGCGTGATCTTCGCCGGCCCCGGCGAGCGCATCATCCTTGAGCACCGGGCGACCAGCCGCGAGGTCTTCGCCAAGGGCGCGGTCAAGGCCGCCCTCTGGGCCCGGGACAAAAAGCCCGGCCTCTACGCCATGCGCGACGTGCTCGGGATCTAGGCAGCCGGCCCACAAAACACTGTCATGCCCGGCCTTGATCCGGGCAACCATCGTACAACTGCTCCGTGGATTGCCGGGTCAAGCCCGGCAATGACAGTGGGAGTGGTGCTGAGGTTCCATGCGTTGAGCCGCTCTGACTCAACCCAATCAGCGCGGCGCCGGGGCGCAGCGGCCCTTGGCGAGGGCCTGGCGCAGGGCGCGGGCCAGGTCGACCCGCTCTTCCGGGGTCAGGAAGCTGCCCACGATCAGGCTGCGGCCATGGGAGCGCAGGGTCAGCTGGTTCTGGTGCTGGGGGGTGTCGTCCACCAGGACCTGCAGCCAGGTCGAGGGCAGCTGCCAGCGCTGCGCCCGGCCCCAGCTGTCGACCCGCTTGAGGGTCAGGTCGCGCCGGGTCAGGCGCAGAGTCTCGTAGGCCCGCCCGCTGCGGTAGCTGGCCCGGAAGGCCAGGTAGATCAGCAGCAGGTCGAGGCCGAGGAAGCCGACCACCGGCCAGGCGCCGACCACGAAGAACAGCGCGCCGGCGGCGAAGCTGACCAGGCCGACCAGCCCCATCAGCAGGACGAAACCCTCCGGCGGCAGGCTGCGGTGCGGCGTCAGCTCGGCGTCGAAGAGCACCTCCTCCTCGCCGCCGTCTCTCGGCTCGGGATCTGCGATCATGGCAGCGAGGATAGGACTCTGTCAGGAGCCGGTCAAAACCGGCGTCTTGGCCGTTGGCCGGGACCGAGGCCCTGGCTAGACTGCCGGCCATGAAAAAGGCCCAGATCGCGGAATTCTTCGACCGTCTGGCGGCCGCGAACCCGGAACCGCGCGGCGAGCTGGACTACGTCAACCCCTACACCCTGCTGGTCGCCGTGGTGCTCTCGGCGCAGGCGACCGACGTCGGGGTCAACAAGGCGACGCGCGGCCTATTCAAGGTCGCCGACACGGCGCAAAAGATGGTCGACCTGGGCGAGGCGCGCCTTAAGGACCACATCAAGACCATCGGGCTCTACAACAGCAAGGCCAAGAACGTCGTCGCGCTGTCGGAGATCCTGCTCCGGGACCACGGCGGCGAGGTGCCGCGCGATCGGGCGGTGCTCGAGACCCTGCCGGGGGTCGGGCGCAAGACCGCCAACGTGGTCCTGAACATCGCCTTCGGCGAGCCGACCATCGCCGTCGACACCCACATCTTCCGGGTCGGCAACCGCACCGGCCTGGCGCCTGGCAAGACGCCGCTCGCGGTCGAGCAGCTGCTGGAGAAGCGGGTGCCGAAGGAGCGCCGGCTCCACGCCCACCACTGGCTGATCCTGCACGGGCGCTACGTCTGCAAGGCGCGCAAGCCGGACTGCCCGGCCTGCGCGGTCCGCGATCTCTGCGCCTACAAGGCCAAGACCACCCTGGAGGCCCCGGCAAAGCCCGCCAAGAAGGCCAGGAAATCAGGGACGGCCGCCAAGCGCAGCGGGGCCAGCTCTCGGCGGGCCCGGGCGCTGCGCAACTCGGCCTGAGGGTCGATCGCGTCGGAAGGGGTCAGCTCACCGGCTCTTCCAGCCGCTCGCGCAGCAGCTGGTTCAGGCAGACTCGCGGCTCGGTCTTCTGCGGCACCTCGTCGCCCCGGGCCTCGGCGTGGATGACCCGGTAGGCGCCCTGTTCCTCGTAAAGGAAGACATCGAAGACGCATTCCGTGCCGACGTACTGCCAGATCTCCGCCGGGGTCTCGCGGCGCACCAGGCGCGGCTCGCCCAACAGCTTCGAGAGCCCGCTGCGATCCAGGCCTATCAGGGCCTTGGGGTCGTGGTCGATGACCGGCTTGGCCGCCGGCGCGGCCGCCAGGATCGGAGGCGTCGGCCCGGTCGGATCGATCAGATCCCCGGCCTCGCCGCTTGCCGCTTCGTCGGTCCCCGTCCGCTCGGTTTGGGCAACCTTCGCGGCGGGACCTGCCGCCGCAGAGATGCTCTCTTCCGAGACCGTCGGGTCGGTCTCGGCGGGGGAAAGCGGTCCGGTCGTGCAGGCGGCCAGGGTCAAGCCCAGAAGCAGCGCTGCGGTCGTCGGGGCCAGGCGCAGCCCCTGCTTCCCGGGAAGTTCCCGGGTGGCACCCTTGGCCATGCTGTTCAGCTCCTTGCCGATCGTGTCTTCTCAGCCGGTGCCGCCGCCTGCATGCTTCCGTCCGTTGCCGCCGCCTGTACGAATTCCGCCGCCGAAAGGCGCTTTCCCTTGCGCTCTTGTTCGTCTTCGTCGAGCTCGATCGTGCCGGTGATCTGACCGCCGCGCTCGACCTCCAGCTCGCCGTAGCGGACCTCGCCCTCGATCGAGCCGGTCGCGCGGACCTTGAGGCAGCCGATCACCGTCAGATCGCCCTGATAGCGCCCGGAGATGTCGGCCTCCTGGATGTTCGCCGTGCCCTTGAAGAAGCCGGTGCTGGCGATCTCGAGCCGGCGGCTGTCGGTCAGGGTCGCTTCGACCTTGCCCTCGACCACCAGCTGGTCGCAGGTCTTGATCTCGCCCGACAGGCAGATCTCGCGCCCGACGATCAGTTTCTTGCCTTCGGTCTCGCCGCCCGTGAAGCTGCCGGTCTCGGCCGACTCGAAGGGCCGGCGCGTCATGTCGGTGACGCGCGGCGCGCCCAGGTCGCGCTGCGTCTGGCCGGCGGTCTCGCTGCCCTGGGTCGCGTTGCTGCGCCGCGAGGTGGCCTCGGGGCCGGAGCCGCCGGTTTTGGCCCCTCCGTGCTTGGATTTGCCGAACATGGTCACTCTCCTCTAGACCTCGATGCCCCCCGGCTCGCTCACGACGTCCTTGTTAGCACAAAAGCTCAGGCGGCGCGCTCTCTCAAGCGGTGAAAGACGTGCACCATGAAGGCCGTCGCGACCACCGGCGTCACGATGTTGACGATCGGGATCGTCAACAACAGGGCGACCACCACGCCGGCCAGGAAAACCCGGGCTCTCGAGGCCCGACGAAGGCGTTTCGCCGCCGCCGCGTCGAGCCGCCGCAGGGCCACCACCTCGAAGTATTCGCGGCCCAGCAGGTAACCGTTAACCATATAGAACAGGAGAAAGTTGAAGGGCGGTAAAAACAGCAGCAGCAGGTAGAAGGGCAGCGCCAGCAGATTGACGCCGATGGTCACGGCCGCAAAGACCAGGGCGTTCCAGATCGCCTCGCCCAGGGGCTGATCGCGGGCGGCGGGCAGTGCCGGGTAGTGCCGCGTCTCGACCGCCTCGGCGACCCGCTCGACGAACAGGCTGAGGACCAGCCCCATGGCCGCCGGAAACAGCAGGAAGCTCGCGAAGACCACCGCGGCGACGCTGGCGGCGTCGATCAGCCAGTCGACCACGCCGCGCAGCCAGGAGTCGCCGTCGCCGGCGAAGATCCAGTCGTTGAGGACGTCGCCGCCCCACATCAGCAGGTAGGAGGCGACGACGGACAGGGCGACCAGGACCGCCAGCGCGGCCAGGACCGCGACCAGGACCAGGCCGCGGATCCGGGGATCGCCCAGTTGCTCGAAGGCTTTTCCCAGGTGCGCCAGCATGGCCCGGGGTGTAGCCCGCCGGACCCGGTGCAGCAAGGGCCTTGCCCCGATTCCCCCTGGCCCCGCTTGTGGCGCTCGGGGGCCGGCGATACACTTCGGCCGCCCGCCACGTGAACCACCGAGAGCCGCCATGACGGAACTGTCCTTCGATGTCGTCGGGATCGGGAACGCGATCGTCGACGTGCTGACCCAGGCCGACGACGCCCTGGTCGCGGCGCAGGGGCTGCCCAAGGGCAGCATGACCCTGATCGATGGGCCGCGGGCGGAGAGCCTCTACGAGCACATGGGCCCGGCGCGCGAGATTTCCGGCGGCTCGGCGGCCAACACCCTGGCCGGGGTCGCCTCGCTGGGCGGCCGCGCCGCTTTCATCGGCAAGGTGCGCAACGATCAGCTGGGCGGCATCTTCCGCCACGACATCCGCGCCGCCGGGGTGCACTTCGAGACCCCGCCGGCCACCTCCGGGCCGCCGAGCGGGCGCTGCCTGATCTTCGTCGCCCCCGACGCCCAGCGGACCATGGCGACCTTCCTGGGCGCGGCGACCGAGCTCGGGCCCGAGGACGTCGATCCCGAGGTCATCGCCGCCGCCAAGGTGACCTACATGGAAGGCTACCTCTTCGACCCGCCGGCGGCCAAGGCGGCCTTCGTCAAGGCGGCCGAGATCGCCCGCGCCGCCGGCCGCAAGGTCTCGCTGACCCTGTCCGACCCTTTCTGCGTCGAGCGCCACCGCGCGGCCTTCCGCGACCTCGTCGAGCACCACGTCGACATCCTCTTCGCCAACGAGCAGGAGATCTGCGCGCTCTATCAGGTGGCCGGCTTCGACGCTGCGCTGCAGGCGGTCCGCAACCACTGCGAGGTCGCCGCCCTGACCCGCAGCGAGCACGGCTCGGTGGTCCTGGCCGGCGACGAGGTTCACGTGGTCGACGCTGCGCCGCTGGACCGCCTGGTCGACACCACCGGCGCCGGCGACCTCTACGCGGCCGGCTTCCTCTTCGGCTACACCCGCGGCGATTCGCTCTACGACTGCGGGCGCATCGGCGCCATCGCCGCGGCCGAGATCATCTCGCACTTCGGCGCCCGGCCCGAGGTCGACCTGGCCCGTCACCTCGAAGCCTGCATGGCCGCCCCAGGGTGACGGAGGCGCCCGGGTGAACGGGAACCCTCGGTGACTGGAGCCGAAGATACGGCACCCCCCCGGCCCGCAGCCGCCGGTCGCAGCTGGCGCGATTCCCTCGCCGTCTACGCCCACCGCCGCGTTGTCGCCATGGCCTTCCTCGGCTTTTCGGCGGGGTTGCCCTTCCTGCTGATCTTCTCGACGTTGTCGTTCTGGCTGCGTGAGGCCGGCATCGAGCGCAGCACAATCGGTTTCTTCTCCTGGGTTGGCATCACCTTCTCGATCAAGGTGCTTTGGGCGCCGGTCGTGGATCGGACGACGATACCGCTGCTGACCCGCGCGCTCGGCAAGCGTCGCTCTTGGATTCTGGTGGCCCAGGTTGGAATTGCGCTGGCCCTTCTGGGGATAGCTGCAACCGATCCGGCGCAAAACACGGCGGTGATTGCGGCACTGGCATTGATCGTCGCCTTCTGTTCTGCGACCCAGGATATCGGCGTGGATGCCTATCGAATCGAAGCCGTCGAAGAAGACCTCCAGGGTGCCATGGCCGCCACCTACCAGCTTGGATATCGGATTGCCCTGCTCGCCGCCGGCGCGGGCGCGCTCTATGTCGCCGATTTCTTCTCCTGGCCAGCGGCCTACGTGACCATGGCCGGCTTGATGATGGTCGGGATTGTCACCGTTCTCATTGTGGGCGAGCCCAAAGTCGTCCGCGACGAGGCCACGCTTCGAAGAGAGGCAGAGCTCAAGGAAGCGGTACACCGGCGAATTACCGCGTCCGGGCGCGGCCAGCGTCTGATCGACTGGATTGCCGTCGCCGTCGTCGGTCCGCTGGTCGACTTCTTTCGACGCAACGGTCAACTCGCGATCGTTATTCTGGCCTTGGTCGGCCTCTACCGGCTGTCCGACATCACCATGGGAATCATGGCCAATCCTTTCTACGTCGACATCGGCTTCACCAAGTCCGAGGTTGCGTCGATCTCCAAGGTCTTTGGCCTCTTCATGACGATCCTTGGTGCCTTCCTCGGCGGGCTGCTGGTGGCGCGCTTTGGCATCCTGCGGCCCCTGCTCCTGGGCGCGGTGCTGGTCGCCACGACGAACCTGCTTTTTGCCTGGCTCGCTGCGGTCGGCGAACCCGACATCGCGTTCCTGACCGTGACGATCAGCGCCGACAATCTGAGTGCCGGCCTCGCGGGCTCTTCGTTCATTGCCTATCTTTCAAGCCTGACGAACCGCGCCTATACCGCGACGCAGTATGCGCTGTTCTCCTCGCTTTTTACCTTGCCGGGAAAGGTCGTCGGTGGCTTCTCCGGTGTGGTCGTCGACGCCGTGGGTTACGTTGAGTTCTTCGTCTACGCTTCGATTCTGGGGCTGCCGGCGATCCTGCTGGTGATGTACTTTTTAAGGCGGGAACGGAGAGAGCTGGGGAGTGCCCGGGGTGCCGTCTGACGACCGACTCGAGATCTTTCAGGGCGACATCACCACGCTGGACGTGGATGCCATCGTCAACGCCGCCAACTCACACCTTGAGCCGGGCGGCGGGGTTTGCGGGGCGATCCATCGGGCGGCGGGTCCGGAGCTGGCCCGGGCCTGCCGGGCGCTGGGCGGCTGCCCGACCGGCGAGGCCCGGATCACCCCGGGCTTCGATCTCGCGGCCGGCCACGTGATCCACGCCGTGGGGCCGATCTGGCGCGGCGGCGACGAGGGGGAAGAGGCGGCGTTGGCCGGTGCGTACCGCGCGTCGCTGGCGCTGGCCAAGGAAGGCGGCCTCGCCTCGATCGCCTTTCCGGCGATCTCGACCGGGATCTACGGTTTTCCGCTGGACCGGGCGACCGAGATCGCGGTCGAGACCTGCCGTGAACACCTGGAGGGCGAAACCAGCCTCGAGCGGATCGTCTTCGCGGTCTTCGGCGCCGAGGCGGAAGAAGCCTACCGGCGCGCCCTCGGCCGCTGACCACACCGCTCCTTCATGCAGATCCTTCTCGACGTCGTCGTCGACATCACCCTGCCCGTGGTCCTGATCGCCGCCTTCGGCTTCGTCATGCAGCGCCGCGTCGGCTTCGACATCGCGACCCTCAACCGCCTGCTGATCTACGTCACCTTGCCCTGCTTCCTGGTCTACAGCTTGGCGACCGCCGAGCTGCCGCTGGCCCAGGTGCAGACCACGGCGATCTTCACGGTGGCCCAGTTCTTCGTCCTGCTCGGCGTCGGCTGGCTGGTCGCGCGGGGCGCCGGGCTGGCCGCCGGGGTCCGGCCGGTCGTGGCGCTCTCGGCGGCCTTCGCCAACTCCGGCAACTTCGGCATCCCGGTGATCGAGCTCGCCTTCGGCCCGGACTACGTGCTGCACCAGGCGGTGATCACCGCGATCCTGGGGATCCTGATCCTGGTCGTGCTGCCGCTGATGCTGGCCGAGGGCCGGCGCAGCCTGATCGGCGGCGTGAAGGAGATCTTCGCGACGCCGCTGATTCCCGCGGTGGCCCTGGGGCTGCTGCTCAACGCCTTCGACGTGGCGCTGCCGCGGCTCGTCGCCCAGCCGCTGCAGGTCGTCGGCAGCGCCTACGTCGCGGTCGCGCTCTTCGGCCTGGGCGCCCAGCTGGCGGCCAGCGGCTGGCGGATCTCCGGGCGGGCGGTCGCCTGGGGCGTGGCCCTGCGGCTTTGCGTCGCGCCGGTCCTGACCGCCCTGGCGGTCCTGCTCATACCCGGCATTCCGGCCGATCTGCGGAACCTGCTGATCGTCGGCAGCTGCGTGCCGGTCGGCGTCCTGCTGGCGATCTTCTGCGCCCAGTACGGCCGCGGCGCGGAGGTCGCCTCGGCTACGGTCGTGGTCTCGACCGTGCTGAGCCCGATCGTGATCACCCTCGCGATCGTTCTGACCCGGACGCTGTAGCGGGCGCAGGACCGTGGATCAGGCCCTGGCGGCGACGTTGGGGCGGTCCAGGGCGTAGCCGGCGGCGCGGACCGTGCGGATCAGGTCCGGCTCCGCGTCGGCGTTGAGCGCCTTGCGCAGGCGGCGGATGTGGACGTCGACGGTGCGCGGCTCGACGTAGATGTCCCGGCCCCAGACCGCGTCCAACAGCTGCTCGCGGCTGTAGACCCGGCCAGGCGAGCGCAGCAGGTGGCGCAGCAGGCGGAACTCGGTCGGGCCGAGCCGGACCTCGCGGGCGCCGCGCCGGACCCGGTGCGCCGCCAGGTCCATGATCAGGTCCTCGAACTGCAGGATCTCGC
>JAAUYI010055848.1_pt1 | contig 10227 bp, 11 predicted proteins | sample 7278041 | NCBI WGS metagenome assembly JAAUYI01 (sample SAMN14350216, study PRJNA611818) | marine sediment metagenome | isolation source: surface marine sediment (0.6m) | place: French Polynesia: Moorea | collected 2018-08
CATCGAGCACGGTGCCAACGAGGGTTTCTATCAGTTTGGTCAGCAGCTGCATGCCTACCTCAGTACAACATGCCGTAGACCATGACGAAGATCATGGGGGTAAGGGAGGCAAGGGCGATCAGGCCAAAGCCGTCGATCAGCGGGTTGCGACCGCGGATCGACGTCGCGAGGCCCACACCCAGCGCGGTGACCAGCGGCACCGTGATGGTCGAGGTGGTGACGCCGCCGGAGTCGTAGGCGATGCCGACGATCTCCTCCGGCGCGAAGCCGGTCAGGATCACGACCATAAGGTAGCCGGAGATGATCAGCCAGTGGATCGGCCAGCCCTTGAGGATGCGCCAGACCCCGATCACCAGGGCGGTGCCGACCGAGACCGCGACGGTGTAGCGCAGCGCCACCGCAAAGCGTGCCTGCCCGGCCTCGTCGCCGGCCGTAGCGCCGGCGGCCGCCATGACCCGCGCCGCTTCCTCGCTGACCGCGATCAGGGCCGGTTCGGCCACGGTGGTGCCGAATCCCAGCCCGAAGGCGAAGGCCAGCAGCCAGAAGACGCTGCCCTTGCGGGCGAAGGCGCCGGCGAGCGCTTCGCCGAAGGGGAACAGCGCCATGTCCAGGCCGCGGATGAAGAAGCCGAGGCCGAGCATGACCAGCAGCAGGCCGACCAGGGTGTCCACGAGGTCCGGGAAGGGCTGGCGCAGGACGAAAGCCTGGAAGAAGACGACGACCAGGACGATGGGCGCCAGGTCCCGGCTGGTCCCGGTGATCAGGGTGGCGAGCGAGCGTAGGCCGGTGATCATCGTCATGCGCGGGGGCCTGCGCCGGGTCGGGACGATGGAGCGAGGGCCGCCGCGTCACCGCCGCGGGACGCTGTCCCGAAGTGGCCGCGTTCGCCGCCTGCTTGCATCGACATCCCCCGCCGAGTCCCGCCTTCCCTGGGCGCCGCTCTACCATAGTCACAAAGCCTAGGGACACAATCGATAACCTCGGGACTGCGGGCCCGGAGCGCTGTCGACGATCGCCCTGGCGCATAGTGGCTTGTGCGGCCTCGCGCGTTGATCGATTGTGGTGGGTGCGAGCTGGATCGATGGAGGGCCTTCCAGCATGTCGGAGACGTTTGCTTGCGGCTTGCCGCGCGAGAAACCGGGCGCCCGCCCGCGGACTGCCGCGATCTTCGGCCTGGCGGTGGCCGCGGCGCTTGGCTTTCTGCTGGTCGCTTGCGGTACGACTCAGCGCAGCCAGCGGGAGGTGACCGAGCGGCTCTTCACGACGGTCTATCAGGATATCGCGCAGGTCTACCTGGAGAGGATCGAGCTGCCGGATCTGGCGCTGTCAGGGCTCGAGACCCTGAAGCGCCGCGAGCCCGCCCTGGACGTCCGGCGGCAAGGCGACCAGATCCTGTTCTCGGTCGCCGGGAGCGAAACCGTCAGCTTCGCCGCGCCGTCGCGCGAAGACTCGGAGTCCTGGGGCAAGCTGATGGCCGAGGCCCTCGAGGCCGGCCGCCGGCGCTCCAAGAAGCTTCAAGCGGTCGCCCGGGCCGAGATCAACGACGCCGTTCTGCAGGGCATGTTCGACGAGCTGGACGGTTGGTCCTACTACCGCGGGCCGGAGGAGCTTCTGGAGTGGCACGGCAAGAAGCCGGGCTTCGATGGCGCCATCGGTGTCGCCCTGCGCTCGACCGAAGACGGGGCGAGCATCATCGGCGTCACCGAAGAGGGCCCCGCCGAGGCCGCAGGCCTGACCGACGGTGATCACATCTCGGACATCGACGGCAAGACGATCGCCGGCTTGGACCGGCGCGCGCTCTACGACATGCTGCGCGGCGAGCCGGATACGGACGTACGGCTGACGGTGACCCGCAAGGGGCGGCGGGATCGGGAGACGCTGACAATCACGCGCGCCGTCATAAAGCCCCGACCGGTGCGCTACCGCCGCCTCGGTGACGTGGCCTATCTGCGGCTCATGAGTTTCGGCTCGGCGACGCTCGGTGCCATCGAGGAGAAGCTCCGGCAGGCCGAGGACGACCTCGGTCGTCCGCTCGAGGGCGCCATCCTCGATCTGCGCAACAGCCCGGGCGGGCTGCTCGACATCGCGGTGCTGGTGGCCGACCTCTTCGTGACGGATGGGCTGCTGGTCTCCGTCGACGGGCGGCACCCCGACAGCCTGCAGTACTTCCCGGCGACCCCCGACGACCTGATGGAGGGCCGGCCCCTGGTGGTGCTGATCAACGGCATGACCTCGGGGGGTGCGTCGATCGTCGCCGCGGCGCTTCAGGACGCCGGCCGCGCGGTGGTGCTCGGCAGCGCGTCCAACGGCCACGGGACGATCCAGACGGTCCTGGGCCTTCCGAACGGCGGTCAGATCGCCCTGACCTGGGCGCGGTACTACGCCTCCTCCGGCTATGCGATCGCCGGTCGCGGGGTCCTGCCCGATCTCTGCACGGCCGGCAGCGACGTCGGGAGCGACCAGGTCCTGCGCCGACTGCGTCGCGGAACCCTGCCGATCGACAAGCGGATTCAGCGCCGTTCGGTCGACCACCGCAATGAAAAGGCGATCGAGGCCTTCCGCGCCGTCTGCCCGCCGAGCTACGACGTGCCCGACGTCGACCTGGACCTGGCCAAGCGCCTGCTGAAGGATCCGATGCTCTATCGCCTGGCTCTCGGACTTTCCCAGAGTGTCGAGCTTCACGAGCCTTCGGGCCGGATCGACTGAGCCGGTTCCTTCGGCCCCGAGCTAGCGGCTAGATCAAGTTAGAGCATGATTCACGTGTCACACGACGTCGGTCTGACACGATCAGGCTCTAAGCCTCCGCAGCCTGGCCCTCCAGGTGGGCGACCAGGTCGGCGGGCAGAGAGAGGCGGTTGGCCAGGGCCTCCAGATAGGCCTGCTCGGCCGGGTGGTCGGGGTCGATGGCCAGGCGAGAGGCGAGGTAAAGCTCGGCCGCCTGCTCGGGACCTTCGGCCAGGTTTGCGATGTCCTGCAGGCCGGGCGGGTCGCCGAGCGCGTCGAAGACGAAGGCCTTGTCCTCGGCGTCCAGCGGCAGCTGCCCGACGTGATCGAAGATCGTCCGCTGCTCCTCGGGACCGATATGGCCGTCGGCGTTGGCCGCGCCGATCATCGCCATGACCAGCGCCAGCTCGAATGGCTTGCCGTCCCGGGCCGGGGCCGCGCCCGGCAGGAACTTGGAGTCCGCCGGCGGCAGTTCGGCCGGAAGCGAGGGGGCCGGGGCCGCCTTCGCCGGCGAGGGGCCGGGGGCGCCCGCCTGGGGCGCCTGCTGTCCGGACTGCCAGTTGCTGTAGGCGCGATAGGCCAGGGCGCCGAGCGCCGCAGCGCCGCCGTAGCCGACCACGCCGCCGGCCAGCTTGCCGGCCTTCTTGCGCATCTTCTTGTTGCCGAGCAGCACGCCCAGGAGTCCGCCGGCCGCGAGCCCGCCGGCAACGCCGCCCAGGCCGCTGCCCATCAGCTTGCCCTTTGCGGCCTGCGCCGCGCCGGCCGCGCTCTGGCCCGCGTCGGGGCCGAGGAATTGTTCGAGAAGACGCTGTGGATCCATCACCTACCCCATCGTGAATGCAAGCAACAGATAGGAACGAAGGACCCTCGCGACAATCGAATCCGGTCACTCCTGAAGGTGAAATCGTCGACGGCGCGGGGGGCGCCGGAGGCCGCGTCTGCCGGGTCCCGTGAGGCTTCTGCGGGGGGAAGTCCGGCATTGCGACCGCGAAGGGGCGCCTGCCATTGAACCGCCCTTGCCGGACGTTCGACACAGGATCAGAGGTGCGGCGCGATCCCGCCGCGGCCCGAGATCGAGCAGGAAAGGAACAGCCGATGAACCCCCGTCGAAAGCACGCCTTGTCCGCCCTGATGGCCGGCTTGATGGTCAGCGTCGCCCTACTGAACGGGACGGCCGCTTCGGGTGGCGAACCGCCGCGTCCGGCCGGGCAGGGGCTGACCGCCTCGAAGCCGGATCCCGAGGCCGCTCTGCTGCTGCCGGCGGTGCAGGCCGCGCGCGAGGCGGCCCCGGCCGGCGCCAGGGGGCAGAGCAAGCCCAAGAAACCGCCGAAGGACATCGTCTGGCCGGTGCCGATCTGCAAGCCCGGCCCGGGCTGTCCCCCGTGATCGGGCGGCCGGACCCGACTTGGATCTGCTGCGTCCAAGCCAGGGAACCGGATTTACAGCCGAATGCGAAGGACCGAGTCGCGCTCCGCACCGCTTCGTTGCGAAGCGATCCCGCTCGAGCGTCCTTACGACCGAGTCGGCAAGCCGGCGATCGGATCGACGGGTTGGTCGGGGGCGGTCAATCGCGCCGGCATGGGCGCAAGCGGACGATCAGCCGACGTTGCCTTTGCCGATCGCCGTGCGGCGGCAGCGGATCTTGACGTACTCACCGGGCTGCAGGTCCCGGCCGAGGGCGGTCTGGGCGAAGTAGGCCTGCGACTGCAGGGCGCAGGCGATCTCGTTGCGGGCCTCCGGGCCCTGCACGACTTCCAGGGCGTTGTTCGCCTGGCAATCGCGCGGCGCCATGCCGGCGGCGCAGACCAGGATCAAGACCTTGAACATCAGGCGGCTCCTTAAGCCGTGGTGGATTGGCACCTTGGCTCGGCCTCCCGACGCTAGACCCGGAAAATTAACGAAATCCGAATCTTTCGGGATAAGTCAAAAGATATAAATCACACGATCTGGCGCGCGTCGTCGCGACATCACCGGCACATTCCGAACCCCTCGCGGCGATCGGCATTGTCTCGCTTCCACACGCTGGCTAGGGTCTCACGCGAGGTTCCGGCTCGCGGTACCCGCAGGGCGTGAAGCCGGAATGGGGCACAGGAGGGGAGATTCCGTCATGCTGAGCCGTTTGGCCTTCGCCGTCGTCTTGTCCCTGGTCGCAACCGGCGCCCGGGCGGACGGCACGCTTTTCATCGTCGGCGGCAACGCCCAGAGCGACATTCTCTTCGACCGCTTCGTCGAGCTTTCCGGCGGCGGCAGCGCAAGGATCTGCATCTTCGGGACCAACAGCAGCGACCCGCAGGATTCGCGGGACTTCTATGCCGGGCTCTTCCGGGACCGCGGGGCGGACACGGTCGCGGTCGAGGTCACGATGCAGAACTCGGCCTGGAACACGGTGCCCTTCGAGGACGACTTCTTCACCTTCGACGACCCGGAGGACGAGGTCCGCACGACGGAGGACCGGCTGACCGAGGATCCGACAACCGTCGCCCTGGTCGAGACCTGCAACGCGGTTTGGTTCGGCGGCGGCAACCAGAACCGGGGCGCCTTCGCCCTCTTGAACCAGGACGGCTCGGACACGCCGGTGATGGCGGCGATCCGCCAGATCGTCGCCGGCGGCGGTGCCTTCGGCGGCACCTCGGCCGGTGCCGCGGTGCAGAGCGATCCCATGATCGTCAACGGCACCAGCATCGACAGCCTGAGTTTGCCGACCGGGCCGCTGCGGGTCGGCACTTCGAACGGCTTCGGTCTGCTGCCCGCCGGGTTCCTGGCCGACCAGCACTTCCTCGTCTGGGGCCGCCTGGGCCGCCTTCTGGTGGCCATGGCCGACAACGGCATTCCGCAGGCCGTCGGAGTCAACGAGGACACCGCGGTGGAGGTCGATCTGGACAGCGGTATCTGGGAGGTCGTCGGGACCAGCCAGGCGCTGGTCGTGGAGCTCGAGGATCCCGGCGATCCGACGGCCGCGATCGTGCACCTGCTCGGCCACGGCGACCGCTACGACACGGCCGCCCGGACGGTCACCGTCAACGACGAGCTCAGCGACATCACCGACGATCCCTTCCTGCCCCAGGCGCCGATCTTCAAGCTGGGCGTCTTCAATGCCGACGTGATTCCCGAGATCATCACTCTGGCGGTCGACACCATCGGCGAGACCTCGGGCGTCGGCATCGACTTCCTGGGCAGCGCCGATCCGCGCTACAGCGTCTACGGCGTCCAGCTGAGCTTCGCCCAGACCGATGCGACCCAGGCCTATCTTTGCTTCCGCTCCTGCCGGGCCGATAACCCGAATCGCAGCGGCAGCCTGGCCCGCTACAGCGTCACCAACATGCGCACCAGTGTCGACACCTTGGCGATCGCGGTCACGGAGGTCGACAGGCCGGAGACGCCGCGGGGCCGGATCCGCGCGATCAAGGACCTGATCAAGGCCGCCATCGGCCTGCCCAGGCCTTGAGTTCTTGCCGGGCGATGTCTTTCCGGACCGGGGTCCGCGCTGTTGCGACGGCGCGAGACGGGGGATCACCGAGATGACCAGGAACGCGATGGCGGCCTGCGCGGTCGCGCTCATGGTGCAAGGCTGCACGTCGGCCGTGGAGGAGACGCCCGCCTCTGCGCCCGGCGGCGCGGCGACGTCGGTCGACGGGTTCTGCGAGGTCGCGCCCTGCCGAGAGCGCCTGAGGGTGCGGCTCAGGCAGGCAGGGAGCGGATACTTCGACCGGACCTACCGGCGTCTGCCGCCCGTGGTGCAGCCGGCCTTCGTCAGCATCTACGCCGGAGAGACCCTGTACATCGAAGCGGAGGAAGGCGAGAAGGGGCCGGTGAACCTGCTCCACGTCGAGGAAAACCGGAACCCCGATCGCACCATCGAGATCGAGTTCGAGCAGGACGGTGAATCGGGCGATGGGCTGGGAATGCTCTTGGTCGTCCGAAACCCCTTCGCCCGGCCCTTGCGGTACAACCTGAGCATGATGCCGCTGGACCGGGAGGAGATGTACGCGACCTCCAGCTGTCCGGTGGTGCCGGGCGGGACCACCTTCGAGAGCTGGCCTTTCCCGATCTTCGTGATCGCCATGGCCAATCTGCGGTTCCTCGGCCCCGAGGGGCCGTTTCGCTGTGAGAAGTAGGGCCGCTCGATCGCGCGGTTTTGAGAGCCTTCGGCCGCTTGCCTTCGGCGATCCCGTCAGGTGAGGGCCCGATCGATGCCCTTTGTCGATGCGACCGCGGGCGGCTGAGCCAGCTTCGCGGTCTCGGGTGCGTTTGCGAAGCGGCGGTAGCGGAAGTCGGGCGGTGCCTCGGCGGTCTCCTCCGCGGCCAGCTCGGCCATGACGCCGTGGTGCGGCGAGAGTTCGCAAGCCGGGTCGGTCTGGGCCGCGTCGCCGGTGATCGCGAAGGCCTGGCAGCGGCAGCCGCCCCAGTCGATCTCGCGCCGCTCGCAGGACTGGCAGGGCTCCGGCATCCAGTCGACGCCACGGAACTTCTGGAAGGCCTCCGAGGATTCCCAGATCTCCTTGAGGCTCTTGTCCCGCAGGCTATCGAAGCTGAGCCCGGTGATGGTCTCGGCGGCGTGGCAGGGTAGCACCTTGCCGGACGGCGTGATGTTGAAGAAGCGCTGACCCCAGCCGCCCATGCAGGCCTTGGGCCGGCGCGCATAGTAGTCCGGCACGACGTAGTCGATCGCCAGTCCCGGATAGGTCCTGCCCGCTTCTTCGATGACGGCGAGCGACTCCTCGAGCTGCGCGCGGGTCGGCAGCAGGGCGGCACGGTTCTCGTAGGCCCAGCCGTAGTACTGCACGTGGGCGATCTCGATTCGGTGAGCGTCGAGCTCCATGGCCAGCTCGAACATCTGCGGCAGGTGCTGCAGGTTCTGCCGGTGCACCACCATGTTGAGGGTCAGCGGCAGGCCGGTCGCGCGCACCCAGCGCGCGGCGGCCAGCTTCTTGTCGTGGCCGCCGGCGTAGCCGCCGATCCGGTCGGCGTTGCCGGCCTCGGTATCCTGGAAGCTGATCTGCACGTGGTCGAGGCCGGCCTCGGCCAGGGCCTCGACCCGGGCCTCGGTCAGGAGCACCGCCGAGGTGATCAGGTTGCCGTAGAGGCCGGCGCGTGCGGCGGCCGCGACCAGGGTCTCGAGATCCTTGCGCACCGTCGGCTCGCCGCCCGAGAAATGGATCTGCAGGGCGCCGAGTTCGGCGATCTCCTCAAGCGCGCGCAGCCAGGTCTCGGTGTCCAGCTCGCCGGCCGCGCGCTCCAGCTCCAGCGGGTTGGAGCAATAGGGGCATTGCAGCGGACAGCGATGGGTCAGCTCGGCAAGGACGGCGATCGGCGGTTCGGGAAGGCTCATCCGGCCATGACCCCTTTGTCGGCCAGGTCCTGCAGCAGGGCGGTCACGTCGCGTTCGATGATCGCGCGGTCCGCCTGGAAGGTCGCGGCCAGGTCGTCGACGATCGCCTCCACCGTCGCCGCGCCGTCGCAGCGCTTGATGATCTCGAGCGCGATGGGATCGGGGTTGAAGATCCGCTCAGGCCCGAGCAGCACCCAGGCATCCCGCGCCTTGTCGAAGCGCAGCTTGACTCCGCGCGGCAGGCTGGGCACCGAGGCGGCGGTGATGACGATACGCTCTTTCATGACCGAATGTCTCAGCGTCGGCGAAGCCGCGTCAAGCCTCTGCTGAAGAGGATCTTCGGGTACAGACGGAAACGGCCCCGCCTGGGCGGGGCCGCTTACCAAAACTCGTCTGCGGTCTGTGCCTCGCCGGAACCTAAAGCTCGGCGCGGACGTAGGAATTGATCTCGAGACCGCAGGAAATCTCAACAACTTTCGGAGTCGTCCAAAGCATCTGCTCTACCTCCCTCGGACAAGCCTCGGTGTTTCGCGACCACAGTTCAGACGTTGCCGAACAGGCCCATGTTCCACGGGCCGGTCCGTATCAACTACCCGGGGCGATCAGCAAGGCCTTGCCCCTAAAACCCTTCCGTGGCTGATATATCTATAGTGCATCGATTTCAGCCAAGCAAGAAGTTTGTAATCATTCTAATGACCGCCGACGTCGCAGCTGGCGAAAGGCCGTTATGCGAGACGGTCAACAACCGAGTCTCAGGAAGGGCCGGCTGATCCGTCGGAGCAGGCGCGGCGAGACCTGTTGCGCGACCAGCCAGCGGTACTGAATCTCGTAGGCTTCGGCTTCACGTTTCAGCCAGACCTCGCAGGTGACGGTCTCCGTGAAGGCGCCTTCCTCTTGCTGCAGGTAATGCACCAGCTCGTGGAGCAGGATGCTCCGGTCCCAAACGTCGTTCTGCGGGTCGAGGCGCTCGTCCAGATAGACGACCTGCCCGGGCGGGAACCAGCCTTGGATGTCGCAGGGCTGACTGCAGGCCCGCGCCTCGAGGTAGCTCTGCGGCACGAAGGCGACCTCCGGCGCGCGTTCCGGCAGGGAGTAGCCGGCGATCGAACTGATCGCCGTCAAAAGCTGCAGGACCAGGGCTTCGACGCTTGTCGTCATCGGGCGCCTCGGTAATGATCGCGTCCCCGGCCAATCTAGGCACGGACGGTTGCTACGCGCAACGGTCGCGGTCCGGGCTGCCGCTCGTGCCCATTGTACGCCCGGCCGGGCGTTCGTGCTAGGATCGGGCGCAAGAATGGCCGCGCCGGCGGCTTGGGGGAGGAGACCGGATGAAGCTGAACAAGGTTCTCGCATGTCTCTACGCAGGCTTGGCACCCCTGGCGGCGCTGGTCGTGCTGGCCACCCCGGTTGCCGCCAACGACTATCCGACCGCGGCGCGCGCCGACTACGTCTTCGGCTGCATGGCCAGCAACGGCCAGACGCAGGAGATGCTGAACCGCTGCTCCTGCAGCATCGACGTCATTGCCTCGCTGCTGCCCTACGACCGTTACGTCGAGGCCGAGACCGTGGTGCGCATGCGCCAGGTCGGCGGCGAGAAGACGGTGATGTTTCGGGATTCGGCCGTTGCCAAGGAGACACTGGCGGACCTCAGGCGGGCCCAGGCCGAGGCGGAGATCCGCTGCTTCTGACCGCGGTCAGGAATCCCCGGCGGAGCCGATCGGCCAGCTTCGGGTGAAGACCGCGCCGTCGGTGTCGCGGACCTCGACCGACAGCTCATCCGAGTTCGACCGGGGCAGGAAGCTGAAGTGGATGCTCGGGTCCTCGCTCAGCGAGATCGCGCCTTCTACCGTCATCAAGGTCTGACCGGCGTAGGACACCTTGATGTCCTGAACGAAATGCGCCGGGATGTAGTGGCGGGTCAGCTGGTTCATCTGGAAGCCGGTGTAGTTGGGGTGGCTGACCAGAAGCTGCACCTCCTGGGGCTGCTCGGCCTGTCCGGGCCGGCTCTGCTTCAGCTTCATCTTGCCGATTCGCGCCTCGGCCGCTGCCATGTCCTTGAGCGCCGGCGCCGAACAGCCGCCGGCCGCCTTGACGAACTTTTCCGCCATGTGCAGGGCGCCGTCGCTGGTCTCCGCGATCACCCGCACGTTGGTGTACTCGTTGACCCGGATCCG
>JAAUYI010000887.1_pt1 | contig 10226 bp, 8 predicted proteins | sample 7278041 | NCBI WGS metagenome assembly JAAUYI01 (sample SAMN14350216, study PRJNA611818) | marine sediment metagenome | isolation source: surface marine sediment (0.6m) | place: French Polynesia: Moorea | collected 2018-08
CCTCGACCCGCAGGAGCGCAACGTCGCCATGGCCTTCGAGACCTACGCGCTCTATCCGAACTTCACGGCCGAGCAGAACCTGGCCTTCCCGCTGGAGGTGCGCGGGGTGCCCGAGGCCGAGCGCAAGGCCAAGGCACGGGAGATCGCCGAGCTGCTGCGCATCACGCCGATCCTGGAGGAGCTGCCCGGCGCGCTCTCGGGCGGCCAGCAGCAGCGCGTCTCCCTGGGCCGGGCGCTGATCCGCGAGCCCTCGGTCTTTATCCTCGACGAGGTGATGAGCCACCTGGACGCGCACCTGAAGTTCCAGATGCTCTTCGACCTCAAGCGCCTGCACCAGGAGCTGGGCCGGACCATGGTCTATGTCACCCACGACCAGGTCGAGGCCCTGGCCCTGGCCGACCGGGTCGCCGTCATGTCCAACGCGAAGCTGCAGCAGGTCGGCGACCGCAACGCGCTCTACAACCGGCCGGCCAACGTCTTCGTCGCCGACTTCATCGGCGAGCCGCCGACCAATTTCTTCCGGGCCGAGGCCCAGGCCAACGGCGAAGGCCTGGCGCTGCGGGTCGAGGACACCGACCTGGTCCTCGCCCTGCCGCCGGAGCGCGCCGCGGCGCTCAACGGGGACAAGAGCGGACGCTTCATCGTCGGCCTGCGGCCGCAGAACCTGAACCTGTCGCCGGCGGCGCAGCCGCTGGCAGCGGAGGTCCTGATCAACGAATACCTGGGCGAACGCGCGATCCTGACGGTGCAGAACGGCGCGACGCAGTTCCGCGCCCTGGTGCCGCCGGACACCGGGCTCAAGCGCGGCGACCCGGTGCAGCTCGGCTACGACCCGCGCGATGTCATGATCTTCGATGCGGAGACCGAGGCGCTGCTCGGCTGACCGCCGGCCGCGCCCAAGAAGACCGGCTTCGGCCGGCGAGACTGACGACAGAGTCCCAACGGGAGGTGGATATGGGTTTTCTGAGTGGTTGGACACGACGCAAGTTCCTGAAGGGCGTGGCGGCGGGTGCCGGCGCGGCGGCCCTGGGCGGCGCCCTTCCGGGCCAGATGGCTTACGGCGCGCAGGCCGTGCCGCCGGGAAAGAAGCTCTTCAAGGACGTCAAGCTGAAGTACTTCCAGGATTCGAACTGGCTGCACGCGCCGATGTGGCTGTCCGACCTGCTGATGAAGGAGGCCGGCGTCGGCATCGAGTCCCGCGAGAACTATGACGGCGGCGACGCGGTGGCCAAGATCCTGCCGCAGCTGCTGTCGCGCAAGCCGCGCTTCGACTTCGTGCAGTATCCCTCGCTCTTCTTCGGCGCCTTCGCCGAGACCGGCCAGTTGGAGCCCCTGGACGACTATCTGGCCCAGTACGAGGGCAGCCAGGAGTACCTGGACTGGGTCATGCCGGCCTACCGCGAGTTCTACACCAAGTGGAGCGGCAAGACCTACGGCGTCATGCTGGACGGTGACATTCACATCCTGCACTACCGCAAGAGCTACTACGAGGACTCCGAGCTGCAGAAGAAGTTCTCGCAGCGCTTCCAGCAGAACCTCGAGGTGCCCAAGACCTGGGAGGATTTCCTCAAGACCACCCAGTTCTTCACGGAGGAGCTCAAGAGCCAGGGCGTCTACGGCACCTCGATGGTTGTCAACCCGCCGAACTTCGGCTGGGGCTTCTGGATGGACATCGCGGCTTCGGCGGGCGTCAACTACTTCGACGAAAACATGAACCCGACGATCAACCAGGGCAAAGCCGCCGAGGCGCTGGACATCTATCGCGAGATCATCAAGTTCGGCCCGCCGGGCGCCGAGGCCATGGACATCGGCACGACCATCCAACGCTGGCAGTCGGGCTCCGACGTCATGAGCGTCTGGTGGATCGACCTGGCCGAGTTCACGGTCCAGCAACAGGGCGTGGAGAAGGCCGAGGACCAGCGCGGCGCCATCGTGCCGGGCTGGAAGAACGACGACGGCTCGATCACCAACCGGGCCATCTCGCTCTGGTGCCGGACGGCTTCGATCCCGAAGAACCTGCCCCAGGACGTCAAGGATGCGGCCTTCTACTTCATCTACCGCATGTCGCACCCGGACTATTCCAACAACATCGTGGCCGATCCCTTCTGCGGGTCCGATCCCTTCGGCAAGACGCACTACGGCGACGCCGCGGCCAAGCTCTACCTGGAGGCCAACCCGCAGCGCGGCACCTCGGACCTCTGGCCGACCAACGACGGCATCTTCAAGAACTTCGACACCGCGAAGAACCACCTGGATGCCGGCCTGGCCAACGTCGAGGTGGGCTATCCGCAGTTCTTCTGGGAGGGCGCGCCGGAATACGCCGACGCCCTGGGCCGCAACATCTCCAAGGCGATCTCCGGCGAGCTGACCTCGCAGCAGGCGCTCGACGAAGCGGCCGAGGAATGGGTCAAGATCGTCCAGAAGCTGGGCATCGACAAGCAGAAGGCGCAGTACAAGAACTTCATCGATGGCGCCCGCGCCCTCGGTTACAAGATCTGACGCCAACGGCGCCGCGGGGAAGTCTCCGCGGCGCCGATTATCTTTACATCAATCGCTTATCCGGCTTGTCGGAGAAAAAGCATGAAGAAGATCCTCAACGATCCGGCCGACTACGTCGACGAGATGCTGGAGGGCATGATCGCGGCGCATCCGGAGATCTATGCCCAGCCGGAGCCGCGGGTCATCGCGCGCGCCGGGGGCGCCAAGGCCGGGAAGGTCGGCATCGTCACCGGCGGCGGCTCCGGCCACCTGCCGGTTTTCACCGGCTACGTCGGGACCGGCCTGCTCGACGCCGCGGCCATCGGCGACGTCTTCGCCTCGCCCTCGGCCGAGCAGATGGCCGCCGCCATGCGCCTGGCCCACGGCGGCGTCGGCGTCCTGCGGCTCTACGGCAACTACGGCGGCGACGTCATGAACTTCGACATGGCCGGCGAGATGGTCGAGCTGGAGGACGAGATCGAGGCGACCACCGTGCTGCTGGCCGACGACATCGTCTCGGCACCGCCGGAGGAGGCGGAGAAGCGCCGCGGCGTGGCCGGCATGGTCTACGCCTTCAAGACCGCCGGCGCCCTGGCCGAGGAGATGGCCAGCCTCGAAGAAGTCACCCGGGTCGCGCAGAAGACCGCCGACGCCTGCCGTTCCATCGGCATGGCCCTGACCCCCTGCACCGTGCCCCAGGCCGGCAAGCCGACCTTCGAGCTGGGACCCGGCGAGATGGAAATGGGCATGGGCATCCACGGCGAGCCCGGCATCTGGCGCGACGCCCTGAAGCCGGCCGATGCCATCGTCGACGAGATGATGGACCGCCTGCTTGCGGACCGGCCGTTGGTCGCCGGTGATCGGGTCTCGATCTTGGTCAACTCGCTGGGCGCCACGCCGCCGGAGGAGCTCTACATCATGTACCGCCGGGCCAGGTCGCGCCTCGCCGACGTCGGCGCCGAGATCGTCATGCCGCTGGTCGGGCGCTATGCCACCTCGATGGAGATGACCGGCGCCACGCTGACGCTTTGCCGACTCGACGATGAGCTGGAGCGGCTGCTCAAGGCGCCCTGCCACTGCGGCTTCTGGACCGTCACCTGACGTTCGAGGTCATGGGCTTTACGAGCGAGCATCTGCGCCGCGCCGCAGCGGCCATCGCGGACAAGGCCGAGGCCGCGGCCGAGGAGCTGAACGGCCAGGACGCCAAGCTGGGCGACGGCGACCTCGGGATTACCGTCTCGAAGGGCTGGCGCGAGGTTGCGAGCGACGCAGCGGACCTGCCCGAGGACCTGGGCCAAGCCTTCCTCGCCTGCGCCAAGGCCTTTCAGCGAGTCTCCTCCTCGTCCTTCGGCACCCTGGTGGCCACGGCCTTCATGAGCGCGGCCAAGGCCACCAAGGGCCGCAGCCAAGCGGACTGGACCGAGGTCGCTGGCCTGCTGGCCGGGGCCCGCGACGCCATGATCGCCCGCGGCCGCGGCAGCCTGGGCGACAAGAGCCTGCTCGACGTCGTGGACGCGGTCGCCGGGGCGACGGAAGGCCTGGACGACCCGGCCGAGATCCTGGCCGCGGCCGACCATGCCACCGAGCAGGCCTTGGACAGGTTCCGGAACCAAGCGAACAAGCTGGGTCGGGCGCGCATGTTCGGCGACAAGTCGATCGGCCTGGACGACCCGGGCATGCTGGCCTTCCGTCGCCTGCTGGACGGCCTGGTCGGAAAGAACGATTAGAGGCCAGAACGACTGGAGGGGGAGAGCTGCCATGCTGAAGGGCATTTCGCCGATCGTCGGCGCCGAGCTGCTGTGGGTCCTGGAGTCCATGGGCCACGGCGACGACCTGGTCCTGGTCGACCGCAACTTCCCGGCCGATTCCGTGGCCAGGCACACGGCCACGGGCAAGCTGATCCGGCTCGACGGCGTCGACTGCACCCAGGCGGCACGCGCCATCCTCGCGCTCTATCCCCTCGACAGCTTTGTCGAGGCGCCGATCCAGCGCATGGAGGTGATCGGCGAGCCGGAGACCCTCCTCGAGGTGCACCAAGATGTGCTGGCGGTGGCCCGCGAGGCCGAAGGCGGCGAGGTCGCGATGGGCTCGATCGAGCGCCACGCCTTCTACGCCGAGGCGCGCAAGGGCTACGCCGTGGTCCAGACCACCGAGGCCCGGCCCTACGGCTGCTTCCTTCTGAAGAAGGGCGTCATCTTTGACTGAGCCGGCGCCAGGCGTCGCGATAGGCCGTCAGGCCGGAGACCTCCAGGGGTCGAACTTCGCTCAGGTCGATCGCGACTTCGGGAAGGCCGCCCTCGGGCGTCATCAGGGCGAGGATCGCCGCGCCGGCCGCGGTCCCCTCGCCCGCCCGCGACGCCGAGACACTTTGGCCCGGACGCAGGGCGGCGAGCAGGCCCAGGAAAGTCGCGTTCTCGGCGAAGGGACCGTCGACCAGGATGCCGCTTCGAGAGCGCACGGCATCCAGGGACTTTGCGGTCATCAGGGCGCAATAGAGCGCCGCAAGCGCGGCCCGCTCCGCCGGCCCACGAGGTGCTGGTCCCTCGATCCGGCCCCGGCCGCCGCTGCCCGGCAAAGGCCCGCCGCTGTCGGTGAAGGACGGCAGGGCGGTGGTGCCGCGATCGAGCAGGTTCTGGACCACCGCCGCCGTCGCCGCATCGGCCGCCGCGCCCTGGGCCAGGATCTCCAGCTCGCGCCCGCCCATGAAACGGCAGCAGGCGACCGGCCGGCCATAGATGTCCGAGTTGGTCGCGGTGTCGCGGCGCGGGTCCAGACCGGCGATGTCGGTCTCGGTGTCGAAGCCGATGATCCAGGTCCCACTGGACAGCAGGGTGAAGGGCGCCAGGCCGGCGGCCAGATAGCGCAGGTAGTTGGCATTGGAATCGTGGATCCCGGCCAGCACCCGGCCCTGCCCGCGGAACCCGTCGCCGCGGAACCGCGGGTCCATGGACCCGACCGCCTCCCAGGCGCTGGCCAAGGGGGCAAAGCGCCGGTCCCAGCCGCGCGCCCGGGCCAGGCTCGAGAAGCGCTGCCCTCTCACGTCCCAGAGATGGGTCTGGGCGCCCAGGGCCGTCACCTCGCTGACCGCCCGCCCGCCAAGGCACAGGGCGAAGTATTGGCCCCAGGGCAGGATGGTCGCGACCTTAGCAAAAACCTCAGGGAAGGCGGTCTCCTGCCAGAAAAGCTGCAGGCCGAGGGTCAGCGACATGGGGTTGGTCGGCGCGAAGACCTCGGCGAAATCAGGTGCGACGTCAGCGTAGGCCTCTCGGATCTCCGGCGGCGGCGCGGCCTCGTAATCCATCACCGGCAGGGCCAGGGTGCCGTCCGAGGCGAGGCAGGCCAGCGCCGAGCCGTGGGCGCAGGGCACCACCGCATCGACCGGGAGTTGCCGGTCGAAGGCCGGCAGGGTCTGGGCCGCGAAGTCGAGCAAGGGTTCGGGATCGAGCGCCGCATAGGGCGGGCCGGGGCGATGCGGGCTGGCCCGACGCGCCTCGGCAACCACCCGCCCCTCCCGGTCGAAGAGCATCAGCCGGGTGTTGGTCGCGCCGACGTCGAGGACCGCGATGCCGCGCGCTTCGCTCTGGATCACGATCTTGCCCCCTGCCCCACCGGCTGCCAGAAATCCGGCAGCATAGTCCCTAGACCTCAGAGATGAAGCCCATGCCCGACCGAAGGTCCAGCCTCGCGCATCCCAAGCTGCGCCGTGCCATCATCGACGCCTGCCTGAGGATGAACGCGCTGGGCATCAACCAGGGCACCTCGGGCAACGTCAGCGCCCGTACTCCTGAAGGCTTCCTGATCACGCCTTCCGGCGTCCCCTACGAGCAGACCGCGCCGAAGCAAATCGTCGCCATGGACCTGGAGGGCGGCTACCGCGGCGACTGGCTGCCCTCGTCGGAATGGCGCATGCACCTCGACATCTACAAGGCGCGGCCCGAGGCGCAGGCCGTGGTCCACACCCATTCGGTCCACGCCACGGCGCTGGCCGCGCTGCGGATCGAGGTGCCGGCCTTCCACTACATGATCGGGGTCACCGGCGGCCCGAGCCTGCGCTGCTCGGACTACGCCACCTTCGGCACCGAGGCCCTGTCCAAGACCATGTTGACCGCGCTGCACGACCGCACGGCCTGCCTGCTGGCCAACCACGGCATGATCTGCTTCGGACCCAGTCTAGAGAAAGCCTTGTGGCTTGCCGGCGAGATCGAGACCCTCTGCCAGCAGTACTTCATCGCCTGCCAGGCCGGCACGCCGAAGATCCTGAGCGGCGCGGAGATGAAGCGGGTCCTGGCCCGCTTCAAGACCTACGGCAAGCAGAGCGACGAACTGGCCGAAGGCGACGCCCCGGCGGTCGAGGCGCCGGTCCGACGAGACCCGCCCAAGGCGGCGGCCGGCGGAACAAAGACCAGGCGCGGCTGAGCGCGAGGAGGAACACCATGGCCTACGTGATCGGGATCGACGGCGGCACGGAGAGCTTGAGGGCCTTCGTCTTCGACCTGGAAGGCCGGCCCAGAGCCTCCCACGCGACGCCCTACGCCACCGAGTTCCCGCAGCCCGGCTGGGCCGAGCAAAACCCCGAGGACTGGTGGCAGGCGCTGGGCCAATCGGTGCGCGGCGCCCTGGCGGCGGCCGGGATCGACGCCGAGGAAATCCTGGCCCTGGCGGTCGACACCACCTGCTGCTCGGTGGTCGCGCTCGACGCCGAGGGCCGGCCCCTGCGCCCGGCGATGATCTGGATGGACGTGCGCGCCGCGGCGGAAGCCGACGCGGTGGCCACCAGCGGGGATCCGGCGCTGCGGGTCAACGGCGCCGGTGCCGGCCCGGTCTCGGCCGAGTGGATGCTGCCCAAGGCCCTGTGGATCAAGCGCAACCAGCCGGAGGTCTTCGACGCCGCCGCCCGGATCGGCGAATACCAGGACTACCTCAACCTGCGCCTGACCGGCCGCTGGACCGGCTCGCTCGACAACATGTCGATCCGCTGGCACTTCCAGAGCGACCAGGGCGGGCTGCCGGTCTCGCTGCTCGCCGCCGTTGGCCTCGAGGCCCTGCAGAGCAAGTGGCCGCAGTCGATCATCCGGCCCGGCGATGTCATCGACGGCCTGGCCAAGGGGGCCGCGGCGCACCTGGGGCTGAAGGCCGGCACGCCGGTCGTCCAAGGCGGCGCCGACGCCTTCATCGGCATGATCGGCCTGGGCGTGACCGAGCCCGGCGAGATGGCGCTGATCACCGGCTCCTCGCACCTGCAGCTCGGCGTCTGCAGCCAGACGGTACACAAGGCCGGGGTCTGGGGCACCTACATGGACGCGGTCTACCCGGGCAAGCCGATCATCGAGGGCGGCCAGACCTCGACCGGCTCGATCGTCGCCTGGTTCAAGCGCCACTTCGCGGCCGAGACCGGCTTCGAAGCGCTCAACGAGGCGGCAGGCCGGATCGCTCCCGGTGCCGAGGGCCTGACGGTGCTGGACCATTTCCAGGGCAACCGGACCCCCTACACCGACCCGCTGTCGCGCGGCGCGATCACCGGCCTGACCCTGAAGCATACGCCGGCCCACGTCTTCCGGGCGATCCTGGAGGGCATCTGCCTGGGCACGCGGCTGATCGTCGACAACTTCGGCGAGGCCTTCGACGCCAGGCGGATCGTGGTCGCCGGCGGCGCCACCAACTCACCGCTCTGGCTGCAGATCCATGCCGACACCCTGGGCACCCCGATCGAGCTGACCGAAGTGCCCGATGCCCCGGCCCTGGGCTGCGCCGTCCTGGCTGCGCACGGTGCCGGCCGCTTCGCCTCGATCGAGGAAGGCGCAAAGGCGATGGTCCGGACCAGCCGGACCATCGAGCCCGACCCCAAGCAGAACGCCGGATACCAGGCGATCTACCCGCAGTACCAGGCGCTCTACGGCGCCCTCAAGGAGGTGCGGGAGAGGGAATAGGATCTCGCTTCGGCGCGCCCTCCTGCGCCCTGCCGGGATCCGGATCCGGCGCCGCAGCGACGCCGTCTGCGCCAACATCGCGGGCGCGCCCTGCGCGGTGAATCCGGTTGCCGGGCTGTGGTACTTGGGCTATGGTATACCACAGACATCGAGCGAACGGCGGGTCCGGGCAGGATGCCCTGGAGACCTCGATCCTAAGGTGAAAGCAGCATGATGCCGCGACAACTGGTGGTTCAACCCATCGAGGCCCGATTCAGCCTGAAGGAGCACATCTACGACGTGCTCAAGGACGGGATCACCTCGATGAACATCTACGCCGACGACGCCCAGCTGAAGCTGGACGAGCGGCAGCTCTCGGAACAGCTCGGCATCAGCCGGACGCCGATCCGCGAAGCCCTCGCCCGCCTCGAACAAGAGGGGCTGGTGACCGTGATCCCGCGGCGCGGGGTCTTCATCGTGCGCAAGACCAAGAAAGAGATCCTCGAGATGATCACGGTCTGGGCGGCGCTGGAGAGCATGGCCGCCAGGCTGATCACCGAGACGGCGTCCGACGAGCGGATCGCCTCGCTGCGCAAGCTCTTCGCGACCTTCGAGAACGGCCAGATCCAGGCGCGCATGGACGAGTATTCGGACCGCAACATCGACTTCCACCAGGCGATCCTGGAAATGAGCGGCTGCGCGCTCCTCAAGCAGACGGCCGAAGGCCTGTTCCTGCACATGAAGGGCATCCGGGCGCGGACCATTGGCGAGAGCGACCGCGCCAAGCGCTCGATCATCGACCACATGCACATCATCGAGGCGCTGGAGGCGCGCGACCCGGAGCTGGCCGAACGGCTGGTGCGCGAGCACACGATGAACCTCGCGACGCATATCGAAGAGAACGTGGACTACCTGGACTGAGCCCTGCCGGGACAGCCGGAGCTCGCGGCGTTCCGCTCGGGGCCACGGGGGACAACAAGACGGGCAGCCGATCGGCTGCCACCAAGGTATTTGGGAGAGGACTGAAATGTCGGCAATGGCACAGAGCGTTGAGGCTGAAGCGAACAAGGCCGACGAAGCGGGCCCGCTGACGGACGGGTTCCACCTCGTCATCGACGCGCTCAAGCTCAACGACATCAACACGATCTACAATGTGCCCGGGATCCCGATCACCGACCTGGGCCGCTACATGCAGGCCGCCGGCATGCGCGTCCTGTCGTTCCGGCATGAACAGCACGCCGGCTACGCGGCCGCCATCGCGGGCTTCCTGACCAAGAAGCCCGGCGTCTGCATGACCGTGTCGGCACCCGGATTTCTCAACGGTCTGACGGCGCTGGCCCACGCCACCACCAACTGCTATCCGATGATCCTGATCAGCGGCTCCTCCGAGCGCGAGATCGTCGACCTGCAGCAGGGCGACTACGAAGAGATGGACCAGCTGGCCATTGCCAAGCCCCTCTGCAAGGCGGCCTACCGGGTCCTCCACGCCCAGGACATCGGTATCGGCATCGCGCGGGCCATCCGCTCCGCCCTTTCCGGCCGGCCGGGCGGCGTCTATCTCGACCTTCCCGCCAATCTGCTGGGCCAGGTCATGGACGCGGAGGCCGGACGCCAATCCCTGGTCAAGGTGAACGACCCGGCGCCGCGGCAGCTGCCGGCACCGGAGGCGGTGCAGCGGGCGCTCGAGATCCTGAAGGGCGCCAAGCGGCCTCTCATCATCCTCGGCAAGGGCGCCGCCTATGCCCAGGCCGACGCGGAGATTCGCGCGCTTGTGGAGAAGAGCGGCTTTCCCTTCCTGCCGATGAGCATGGCCAAGGGTCTTCTGCCCGACACGCATCCGCA
>JAAUYI010095434.1_pt1 | contig 10225 bp, 10 predicted proteins | sample 7278041 | NCBI WGS metagenome assembly JAAUYI01 (sample SAMN14350216, study PRJNA611818) | marine sediment metagenome | isolation source: surface marine sediment (0.6m) | place: French Polynesia: Moorea | collected 2018-08
ATGCGGTTCCAGCTCCAGCGGGCGCTCAAGGTGCGCCTTCGAGACGAGATGACACAGATTGTCGTATCCCGTCTCGTCCTGCGCGTAGAGCGGCAGGTAATCGACCTGTTTGCCTTCGGAATCGCGCGCCACCCCCAGCAAGGTTCCGACAATAGGTTGCACGCCCTCGCCCTTGCAGGCGCCGGCAAACATCACCGCGCCGTAGAGCCCGTTGCGGTCGCAGATCGCGATCGCGGGAAAGCCGCGTTCCTTCGCCAGTTTCGCAATCGCCTTGGGATCGATCGCCCCTTCGAGCATGGAATAGGACGACAGAACGCGTAGCGGTACGAACGGAGCGAATGGCATCGCTGCAATCTAGGAATTTCCGGGAGAATCGAAAGCGTTCGCAACCGCTACTTCTCCACAACCGCGAGGTGGCTCAGAGCAGCTTCTCGATATCCTTCGCGATCCGCTCAGGCGTATCCTGCGGGGCATAGCGCTTCACAACGTTGCCCTCGCGGTCGATCAGGAACTTGGTGAAGTTCCATTTGACCGAGGTTGATCCCATCAGGCCCTTCGCCTCGCCCTTCATCCAGTCGTAAAGCGGCGAAGCGTCGGGGCCATTGACGTCGACCTTCTGCATCAGCGGGAATGTGACGCCGAAATTGACCTTGCAGAATTCCTGGATTTCGTCGGCATTGCCCGGTTCCTGCGAACCGAACTGGTTGCACGGGAAGCCCAGCACCTCGAAATCCTTGTCCTTGAACTGCTGGAACAGTTTCTCGAGCCCGTCATATTGCGGGGTGAAGCCGCACTTGCTGGCGGTGTTCACGACCAGCAGGACTTTGCCCTTCTTGGTCGCAAGGTCGAGTTCCTCGCCGCGATTGGTGGTTACGGTAAAATCGGCGATGGTGGTCATTCGGAGGCATCCTTTTTCGGGCGATAGATGAAATCGAACGCCGTCTGCCACGAAACACCGTGGTCCGTCGAGGCTTCTCCGAATTGCCGCACGCTGCCGTCTTCGTTAGCCGTGTAGGTCATGCGCACCAAGGTGTGCGGTGCCTGAGGGCTTGGCCAATTGCCGGTCAGAATCATCTTTCCATCGACCAAGCCTCCGACGAACTCGACCGCTCCCCCGCTTGAGCCAACCCACTTTTGCCGCCACACGCCGCTCACCGCATCGTAGTGGTTGAGGCTGGTCCCGCCCTGCCCGTTGAGTGGCATCCAGCTTTCGATCACGGCACAACCACGGTGCTTGCGCTCGATGCGGCTCTCCGCAACCTTCGCATCCTGTCCGTTCGGATAGACATCCCATTCGCCGACCCAGAAATCGAACCCGGCATGCCCCTCGCTTTCGCACGGCGGCGGCGGTGCGGGCGGTTGAGGTGCTGCGCCTGCATCGGGCGTGGTGGCTTGCAGCACAAGTAGAATGCCAGCGACGAAATGCATGGTGGTCTCCCCGATTTAGTCGGGCCAATCTACACGGATCCAAGGAAGGTTTGAGCGACGATCTGCCAAATGGCGACCCGTTTCGCCGAAAGGGCTATTCAAGAACCCCGTCATGCAGCCTGACGACCCGGTCCATGCGCTTGGCGAGGCGTTCGTTGTGGGTGGCAACCAGAGCAGCGCTACCCTCGCCGCGCACCAGTTCGAGGAACTGGCCGAGCACGGCGTCGGACGTTTGCTCGTCCAAGTTGCCGGTGGGCTCGTCCGCCAGCACCAGCGTCGGACGGTTGGCCAGCGCGCGCGCTACGGCGACGCGCTGCTGCTCGCCGCCAGAAAGCTGGCTTGGGCGGTGAGTCAGCCGGTGACCCAGGCCAAGGCTGGCGAGCAGCGCATCGGCTCGCTCCGCCGCTTCCTCGCGCGAGGTTCCGGCGATCATCTGCGGCATGATCACGTTCTCGCGCGCGTCGAAATCGGGCAGCAGGTGATGGAACTGGTAGACGAAGCCCAGATGTTCGCGCCGCAGCCGGGTGCGCTGGTCGGCCGGCAGCTTTTCGGCGCGTTCGCCAGCGATAGTGATCGAGCCTTCGAACCCGCCTTCGAGCAATCCGACCGCTTGCAGCATCGTCGATTTGCCCGATCCGGAGGGGCCCAGCAGCGCCACGATCTCACCCGGCATGATATCGAGATCGACCCCGCGCAGCACTTCGATGCGCTCGCCACCCTGTTTGAAACTGCGCTTTAGGCCGCGAAGAGCCGCGATCGGATCACTCATAGCGCAGCACCTGGACCGGATCGGTGCTTGCCGCCTTGACCGCGGGATAGAGCGTAGCGAGGAAGCTCAACCCGAGGGCGAGCGCGACAATGCCGAATATCTCCCACGGATCGACGCGGGCCGGCAGCGAAGTCAGGAACCGAACCTGCGGGTCCCAGATCTGCACCCCGGTCGCCCAGGCGATGCTGTCGACGATGGGGTTGCGGAAATACAGCACAATGAAGCCGAGCAGCAATCCTGCACCGGTGCCGAGGAAACCGACCGTTGTCCCAGTGGTGACGAAAATCTTTACCAGACTGCGCCGGGTCGCGCCCATCGTTCGCATGATCGCGATGTCGCGAGTCTTGGCTCGGACCAGCATTACAAGGCTCGACAGGATATTAAAAGTCGCCACCACAACCATGATACTAAGAGCGAATCCCATCGCCACGCGCTCGACCTCGAGTGCTTCGAACAGCGATGAGTTGATCGTCTTCCAGTCGGCAATCTGCGCGCGTCCGATCAGCGATTCCTCGACCGGAGCGAGGATTTCTCCCGTGCTCTCGGGATCGTCGACCATGATCTTGATCAATCCAATGGTGTCGCCGAGCAGTAGCAGCGTTTGTGCATCGTCTATCGGCATGATGACGAAGGTCTCGTCGAAATCGTAGAGGCCGAACTCGAAGATCGCGGCGACCTCATAAGGTACCTGCCGGATCGACGTCCCGAACGGGGTCGATCGGCCTTGCGGGTTGAGTACCGTGATCGTGTCGCCGACCCGCGCGCCGATATTGGCGGCAAGCCGCGCACCGATTGCGACCCTCTGTTCGCCCGGCTGAATCAGCGAAAGATCGCCAAAAAGCACCTTGTCTTGAAGCTCAGCAATATCCTTTTGCGTGTTGCCACGCACGAAAATCGGCACTGTTCGCCCGTTATAGCTTGCCACCAGCGCCTGCTCGATCAGTGGGGTCGCCTTGGTTACACCCTCGGTCGCCTGGACCTGTTCAAGCGTGTTTTCCCAGTTTTCTAGCTTGCCACCAAACGCCTGCACCACCGCGTGTCCGTTGAGGCCCGCGAACTTGTCGAGCATCTCGCCGCGAAAGCCATTCATGACGCTCATCACCACGACCAGCATGGCGACGCTCAGCATAACGACGCCGACCGAAATCCCGGCAACGAGCGCGATGAAAGCTTCGCCTTTGCCCGGCCAAAGATAGCGTTTGGCGATCAGTCTTTCGAAAGGAGTGAGCATCGTGGTCGAAAGGTGCTTGCCCGTGAATTGCTGAACCGTGGCTGTAGGCGGAGGCGAAAACGGCTGCAATCCACGGCCCCGCTGCCACTGTGTGTAAACAGTCGTTGCACTGTCACTAAAAAGGGGGCGAAAGCGCGCGCTCTGCCCTTGTAATTGATCCGTAACATCGCCATTGACGCGACACCGGTCGGAGCAGCGCAGCGGGCAATCTTGGCGATGTCAAACTCGACACCAATCTCTCTGCCGGAGAATCTTACCCATCCGTTCCTCGATCTCGACGGCGACAAGCTGCGCGAGGAATGCGGCGTTTTCGGTGCGATCAACGCTGCCGACGCCTCCGCCGCTACCGCTCTGGGCCTTCACGCCTTGCAGCATCGCGGGCAGGAAGCGGTCGGCATTACCAGCTTCGATGGGACCGAGTTCTTTTCCCGCCGTGGTCTTGGCCACGTGGCCGAGAATTTCTCGTCTTCCGAGGCGATCGGCGAACTGCCGGGCAACATGGCGGCCGGGCATGTGCGCTACTCGACCACCGGCGGCGCGGGCCTGCGCAACGTGCAGCCGCTCTATGCCGAACTGGCCAGCGGCGGGTTTGCCGTCGCGCATAACGGAAACATCTCCAACGCCCGAATGTTACGGGACGACCTTGTCGGCAAGGGATCGATCTTTCAGTCGACCTCCGACACCGAAGTCATCATCCACCTGGTTGCGACCTCGCGGTATCCCACCATTGCGGACCGTCTGGTCGACGCGCTTCGCCTCGTCGAAGGGGCCTATTCCCTGATCGTTATGACGCCCGAAGGCATGATCGCCTGCCGCGACCCTATGGGCATTCGCCCGCTGGTGATGGGAAAGATGGGCGACGCGATCCTGTTCGCTAGCGAGAGCGTCGCTTTCGACGTGGTCGGTGCCGAACTGATCCGCGAAGTCGAACCGGGCGAAATGTTGCAGGTCGATTTCACCGGCGAGATCAAGAGCGTGCATCCCTTCGGCAGGGCGAATCCGCGCCCCTGCATCTTCGAACATGTCTATTTCAGCCGCCCTGACAGCTATTTCGCCGGGCACAGCGTCTACGAAGCGCGCAAGGCGATCGGCGCGGAACTCGCGGTCGAATCGCCCTGTAATGCCGACCTAATCGTCCCGGTTCCCGATAGCGGCGTGCCGGCTGCTATCGGCTACGCCCAGGAATCGGGCCTGCCGTTCGAGCTCGGTATCATCCGTTCGCACTATGTCGGACGCACTTTCATCCAGCCTTCCGACAGCGCGCGGCATTCGGGCGTGAAGCGCAAGCACAACGCCAACCGCGGTCTTGTCGCGGGCAAGCGGATCGTACTGATCGACGATTCGATCGTGCGCGGCACGACCAGCATGAAGATTGTCGAAATGATGCGCGAGGCCGGCGCGAGCGAAGTGCATTTCCGCGTTGCCAGCCCGCCCACCGCGCATAGCTGTTTCTACGGCGTCGACACGCCCGAACGCTCGAAACTGCTCGCTGCGCAGATGGACATCGAGCCGATGCGCGAATTCATCAAGGCCGACAGCCTCGCTTTCATCTCGATCGACGGGCTCTATCGCGCGGTCGGATCCAAGGGCCGCGACACAAGATGCCCGCAGTTTTGCGACGCATGCTTCACCGGGGACTATCCGACTTCGCTGACCGATCTCGCGATGAGTGAGCAGAAGGCCGCCCAGCTTCCTTTCGCCGATCCCAAAGCTGCCTGAGTTCTTCCCATGACCGACACCAAACCGCTCGCAGGGCGCACTGCGCTCGTCACAGGAGCCAGCCGGGGCATTGGGGCCGCGACCGCGCTAGCTCTTGCCGAGGCCGGAGCGCACGTCATTCTCGTTGCCCGCAAGGTCAAGGCGCTGGAGGCGATCGAAGACCGGATCCATGCAGCTGGCGGCACCTCTACCATCGCACCGCTGGACCTGACCGAAGCCGACGCCGTGTCGCGCCTCGCATCGGCCATAGCAGGGCGTTGGGAGACACTTGATATCCTCTGTATTTCAGCAGCCTACCTTCCGGAGCTTACACCGGTTTCTCAAATCGATCCCAAGCAGTTCAACCAGGCGTTGATGACCAACGTTGTCGCGACGCAGGCGCTGCTGGCCGGATTCGATCCGCTGCTGCGCCGCGCCGAAGCCGGGCGCGTGATTGGCCTTACCAGCAGCGTCGGGGCCAACCCGCGCTCTTTCTGGGGTGCCTATGGATCGACCAAGGCGGCCTTCGACAATTTGCTCGAGACCTATGGCGCGGAAGTGGACAAACTCAGCCCGGTCCGCGTTGCCATTATCGATCCCGGTGCCACCCGCACGGACATGCGCGCTCGTGCCTATCCCGGCGAAAAGCCCGAGACGGTCAAACCGCCCGAGATCGTGGCCAACCGCATTGTCGCCTTGCTGGTCGAGGACTTCGAAACCGGGCACCGCGAACGGGTCGATTGACCCGGAAGATGCTGGAAACCCGTCCCTAATTCACCGTTAACCCTATTTCTAAGGCCGCTGGAAAGGCTCGCACGGCAATCGTGCAGGTGACCAATCGGCCAAGAGACCAAAAGCTGTTTGGACAAGGGTTTTCGATCATGCCTACTCGCAAGGATTCCTATCAGATTGCAGCGCAGGAAGACCGCTGCAGTCCGCGTACGAAACTTTCGATTCCCGCAACGCTGCGGGCATCGGGTGGTCGCGCATTCCAAAGCGTCGTCCACGACCTATCGATCTCCGGTTTTTCCGCCGCTTCGATCAACCGCATGCATGAAGGCCAGGTGTGCTGGCTCTCCCTGCCCGGTCTCGAATCGCTTCAGGCCGAAGTGGTCTGGTGGGACAATTGCATCGTCGGCTGCGCGTTCAGCGAGTTGCTGAGCCCGATCGTGCACGACAACATCCTGCAGCGCTATAGCAATAACGGCGTGGTTCGCACCGCGATCTGACCCAGATGTCGGCCGGAGGTAGCCCAAGCACCAAACTCTCGATCCCGGTAACGCTGCGGGCGAAAGGCGGTCGAGATAGTCAAACCGTAGTGCATGACCTATCGATCTCGGGCTTCTCGGCCGCATCGATGAACCGCATGCATGAAGGGCAGGTCTGCTGGCTTTCGCTTCCCGATCTCGAAAAGCTCGAAGCCGAGGTTGTCGGGTGGGAGAAATCGATCGTGCACTGCGAATTCAGCGACTTGCTGAGTCCGATAGTGCATGACAATATCCTGCTCCGCTACAGCAACAACAGCGTGATGCGCACCGCGATCTGAAGGTACCGAGGCGGGGCCCGCGGGTCTACTTCACTTCGGGTGCGGTGTAGTCGCTGCTCACGGCGATCTTCTCCACCACTGCCCGCGCCTTCGCGCGATTGTCGCCGCTCGTGGCTGTCGCCCAGTTGCTGACGATCGCGACAACCAGCTGCTTTTCGGGAACGATGGTGATCGCCTGGCCAAAGATGCCCTGCGCCCCGTAATTGCCGCCGGGATAGGTCCACCACTGGTAGCCGTAACCGAACCCGCTATCGCCAAAATCGACCAGCGAATCCCCCGCTTCGGCGAACCAGCCGTCAGGCACGGTGTCCATGCCGCCTTCCAGCGCGAACTGACCCATGCGCGCGTAGTCGGAGAGACGCAGCGACAGGCAGCAGCCGCCGATATTCCCGCCGCGCGGATCGACCATCCAGAACAGATCACCGGCAAAGCCTGCCGGCTCGACGATCTTCTCCTGCGCATATTCGGCCAGAGGCAGGCCCACCGCATTTTCGACCAGCAGGCCGATCAGGTTGGTTTCGCCGGTCTTGTAAACCCATTTCTCGCCGGGCTCGGCTTCCCGCTCGAGCGTCTTCATCTGTGCGACGATGGCGTCGGGACCATATTCGACCACGAAGCGGTTCATCTGGGCCACGTCGCTGTTCTGATCGGTGTAGTCCTCGTTCCATGCGACACCGCTGGTCATGGTCGCAATCTGGCGCACGGTCACGCCGTCATATGCAGAGCCCACCAGCTCCGGGATGTATTGGGTCACCGGATCATCGAGGCTGGCGATGAAACCGTCCTTCACCGCCGCACCAAGCAGAGTCGAAGTGAAGCTCTTGGCGACCGAAAAGCTGGTCCAGCGATCCTCGGCGCCCAGACCGAGGCCATACTCCTCGAAGCGAACGCGCCCGCCCTGAAGCACCATTAGTCCCGAGATGTTCGTATCGCGCATCAGAGTGCGGAGTTCCGCGTTCAACTCGGCTGAGAGCGTTTCGCCCGGTTGCAGGATCCGGGTCCGGGTTGCGGCGGGCACCTCATGCCCCGCAAACCAGCTTTCCATATCCCGGAATCGTGCCGAACGGGTCGCATCATCCCAGAAAAGCACCTGCAACTCTGACGGATCGCGCTCCGGCGGCTGGATGAGTTCGACAGGGTCGAGCGACACGGGAGCTGCAGCCCCCTCTTCGACACCCGCATAGCTCGCCGAACACCCTGCAAGCATCAGTGCCGAGAGCGCGGCAAACGTGATCTGTGCAAGCTTCATGGAATGATTCCTCTCACCTTATGATTTGACCAGCGTGACCTGATGCACGTCGATATTGCCCGCGCAAAATCCGCCTTCGCAATAGGACAGGTAATAGCGCCAAAGGCGTATGAAGCGCTGGTCGAAGCCTTCCGGCAAGCGCCCTTGGCCGACGGCCTCGTCGAACCGCTCGCGCCAGACGTGAAGTGTTTCTGCATAATCGAGCCCGAAATCGGCCTGGTCTTGCCAAGCGAGGCCGCGCTCCTCCGCAAGCCGCCGAAACTCCGAGGTCTTGATCAGCAATCCACCCGGAAAGACATAGGCCTGGATGAAGTCGGCCGACCCAGCATAGGTTTCGAACAAATCGTCCGCCATCGAGATGAACTGGATCGCCGCACGTCCGCCTGGCTTCAGATTCCGAGCCACGCAGTCCATGAATGTCGGCCAGTATTCGCGCCCCAACGCCTCGACCATCTCGACGCTGGCGATCGCGTCGTACTGACTTTCGGTGTCGCGATAATCCTGTTTGCGAAAATCAATCGCCGGGTCGCGCTGGACCCGGGCGTATCCGAGTTGCTCGTCGGACAGGCTGATTGCCGTGACATCGGCGCCGGTCTGCGCCAGTTTCTCAGCGAGTGCGCCCCAACCGCAGCCTATCTCAAGCACGCTCTGTGGGTTGTCGAGACGATCCACAATGCCGGCAAGCTTGCGATCTTGCGCAGCTTCAAGGCCATCTTCACGCCATTCCAGGCCACTCGAGTAAGTCATGCTTGGATCGAGCCACGCCGAATAGAAATCATTGCCGAGATCGTAATGCGCGGCGATATTGCGCTGCGACCCGGCGATATCGTTGCGATTGAGCCAGTGCGCGAGCCGCGCCGCCCACTTGAACGGCCCGGAACTGCGTGCCGTATCCCCGAGCGAACGGGCATTGTCGCCCATCAAGGCGAACATGGCGACCATCTCGGAGGTTTCCCACTCGCCGGCCTCGTAGGCCTGATACCAGCCAATCGAACCGTTTGTCGCGAGGCGTAGCAACGCACGCCAGTCGCGCAGCCTTATTTCGGTCTCGAAACCGGGCGCGCGCGCCCCAAGGGTTCGGGTAGTGCCGTCCGGCAGGTGTGCGATCATGGTGCCGCGTTCCAGCCCCGCATCGACGCGGTCGATTATCTTGGAAAAGCCGGGCGCGATCAGGCGAGCGAAAAAGCCTGGTTCGGGCGCAAACCTTTCCCCGCCGCTGAGCAAACGCTCGCCTCTCACCCCTTCCGCTCTCATGGAAACGCTTTAGGCGCGAGCGGGGGTTCGCGGCAACCCGCCGAAGCGCGAAATCAGCCCTCTTTCATCGCCTTGTACGCCGCCAGCGCGCGTTCGCGCGCCTCCTTGTGCGCGACAATCTTGGGCGGATAGCCATCCGGCATCCGGCCATACTCCTCGGGATCGTGGATATAAGGTTCGTCCAGATCAGCGAGTTCGGGCACATACTCCCGGATGTAATCGGCGCAGTCGAACTTCTCCGACTGGCTGAGCGGAGCCATGATCCGCACGAACATGTTGGAATCGACCCCGGTCCCGGCGGTCCATTGCCAGTTGGTCGAGTTTGACCCGTAATCGGCATCGACCAGGGTGTCCCAGAACCACTGTTCGCCCTTGCGCCAGTCGATCAGCAGATGCTTGATCAGGAAACTCGCGGTGATCATCCGCACCCGATTGTGCATCCATCCGGTCTGCCACAGCTGGCGCATTCCCGCATCGACGATCGGATAGCCGGTTTGCCCTTTCTGCCAGGCTTCGAGATCGCGCGCGGCTTCGGGATCAGTTTCGGGATCGCGCCATTTGAGCTTGTCGAAATCCTCGCGGTAATTCTCGCGGGCATAGAGCGGGAACTGCGCAATCGCGGTCTGGGCGTAATCGCGCCAGATCAGCTCGCTTTCGTAAATCCGCCAGCCACCGGAGCGTTTGTCTTTGAAATGGTGCCAGACCTGCACCGGGCTGATCTCGCCGAAATGCAGGTGCGGGGACAGCCGCGATACCTTGTCGACGGAGGGAAAATTGCGCTTGTCCTCGTAGTCATCGACATGATCGGACCACCAATCGAGCTGTGCATGGGCGGCTTCTTCACCCACGTCCCAGAAATCGCGCATTCCCCCTGCCCAATCGGGCCTGGTCGGAAGCAAATTCCAGTCGGCCAGATCGTCGCTGTCGGGCCATGTGTCGGGCGAAGAGAGCGTCTCCGGCTCCGGGACCACGTCGCGCGGCGGCAGCTTTTCGCGCACCGCACGGCTGAAAGGCGTGTAGATCTTGTACTGCCCGCCCGACCCGGTTGTG